>Ga0315285_10006640_pt1 | contig 11932 bp, 8 predicted proteins | sample YL17G09_36_MG_FD_203698 | JGI IMG/M metagenome (GOLD analysis project Ga0315285, IMG submission 203698) | Sediment microbial communities from Yellowstone Lake, YNP, Wyoming, USA - YL17G09_36 | ecosystem: Environmental > Aquatic > Freshwater > Lake > Sediment | place: USA: Wyoming | collected... | reverse complement strand
CAATTCTCACATAATGGTAAAACCTACACTATTTCAAGAGGATTAAAGAGACGCGGAAAGGGCATAAACCAAGAACCAGATGAGCTGAAGCTTTTCGAAGAAGAGACTCTCGTGTCCAGCAGCAAGAATGAGGCCGTTGCTGAGCAGCTCAAAGCGATTACCGGCTTGGACAAAGAACTATTCCGCGAGATCGTTTGGGTTAGGCAAGAACATCTAAAGGAATTCTTAGACGTCGCACCACGAGAGAGACAACGCCGACTCGACGATCTTTTTGGTCTGTCAGATTATGAGACTGCTTGGGCAGGTCTTGCAGGCTACCAGAAAGAGTACGAGGGTGAAAAGAGAGCCTTCGAAAGAGACTCTGATGTCGCTGGAATGGAGAAGCTTGGCGTGGAGTACGGCAAGGTTGCCGAAGAATTCTCGCTCGCTGAAATCGAGATTCAGGATGGGACAAAGAACGTTGTTGCAGCAAAGAAGACTTTAGAAGAAGCCGAACTGCGACTCAAGCAACTAGAAGATGTCAGAACGCAGAATGAGAAACTCAGACATAGAGAAGCAGAAATCCGAGCTGGACTAGTGAGTCTTCAGGAAAGTAACGCTTCTGCACGTCGTGAAATCGAAAGCAAAAAGGGCACACTTGGAAATCTGAAGAAGCGTCTTGGCATATTTGAGGCTCAGGCTGAGTCGCATTACGCAGATCTCAAGGAAGCTGGCGTAGAGATAGACCAGTCCTTTGAAGGACTGAAAAGAAGTATAGCGGCTTTCGATGACCAGATAGCCGAGCTGAGAGGTGAACTACAGGCAAACCGGGGGAATCTGGAAGCGGACAAGAAGAGAATGTCTTCCCTGGCAGAACAGAATATCTGTCCCTTGTGCTCGCAGGATTTGTCCTTGGAATACAAGACTGCACTTGTGAACCGACTCGATGGGGAAAACGGAAAGCGTCAAGAAAAGATAGATCGGCTCACAGTCGAAACGTCTGAGTTGCAGAAACAGCGCAGCAAGGCGGCCACTTCCTTCTCAACGCTTCAAGGTCTGCTTCCAAGAATAGAGGATCTGAAGGCAAGGATCAAGGAGGAAACCGATGCGCTGGCTAAATTCACAGATGATCTGGAGCAGAGACGTGCGCAGGAAGAGGAAATGACTCTACAGTTAAAAACAGTGCAGAGCGAGCTTGAAGCATTTGACGTTTCACGCCTGGAAACAGCGAGGACATCGAGGGAGCATGCATTGAAGCAATATTACTCGCTTGAGTCTGATCTTCGGACGAAGGAGAATCGCAAGAAGGACCTGCTGAAACGTTTGGATGAGACTAAGGAAAGGATTGACGTTGCGCAGCAGAAAGTTGAAAGATTGCAGAAGATCATGAGGGCTTTTGAGATAATCAGTGTTATGCGTGACGCGTATAGAAGCATACAGCCGAAGCTTAGAAGCGAATTCATCACGGTTCTGAGGAATTTTGTGCAACAGGTTTTGGACAGCATTGTGAGTGGCGAGGGTTCGTTGATGAACCTCACGATCGATGAAACCTACACTCCATATGTCGTCAGCGAAGGCGGAACTGAACGGGAGGCCACAAACCTGTCTGGCGGAGAGAGGACGTTGCTTGCTTTTGCTTATCGCCTCGGACTCGGGCAGCTCATTATGCAGTCAAGGACTGGGCACGGTTTGAGCATGTTGTTACTCGATGAACCAACTGAAAGTCTAGGCAGTGAAGATGGATCAATAGAACGCTTGGCGGAAGCTATTTCAAAGTTCAAGGCTGTCGAGCAGGCAATCGCGGTTACGCATAGCGATGCTTTTGCCGAAAAAGCCGAGCATGTAATACGTCTGGAAAAAGAGGCGGGCGTGAGCAAAATATCGGTCGAAAAGTGAGAAGACCGAGAATCAAAGGTAATCTAATGCAGAGCAGAACGAGAAAGCAAGCTTTGAGTGAAGGTGTTACCGCAGGCGTCTTCTTTGGAACAGCAGCGATTTTCATAAGATTCGCACAAGGGCTTGATACCTTCTCAATAGTTTTCTGGCGTTTGCTCATAGGTTGCCTAGCGCTAGTTCTATTGGCACTTGTTTTCAGAAGGGCGTTTCAACCTCGCCTCGTGAAACAAAACCTGAAGGAGTTGTTGATATTGAGTCTTTTCCTTGCTCTACACTTCCTTCTCTTCACCGCTGCAGTAAAAGATACGACAATTCTCAATGCAACAATCTTGGTCAACACCACACCCGTTTTCTCGATGTTCGTCTCGAGTTTTGTTTACAGACTTAGACCTTCTCGCATCGCACTCTTAGGCCTGTTAGTGTCCTTCGTCGGCATCATGGTTATCGCATACGCTGAAACCACAGGTGCAAAATCTGCTTCAGAAAGCGTTTCCCCAAATCTCAAGGGTGATCTGGAAGCTGTGTTAGCAGCGGTCGTTGAGGCGTTCTACCTCAACTATGGAAGGAAGGTGCGAAATCAGATGAGCGTTTTGTCAACCATGTTGCCGATCTACGGGTTCATTGCTGTTTTCGTTGGGATCGCTAGCGTGTCTCTTGGAAACACGGTGTCTCCCTTCCCACTTACTCTACAAAGCGCGCTTCCTTTGATCGGTTTGGGGCTTTTGCCCACTGCAATAGCACACACACTGTACTTTTCATCTTTGTCCAACCTCAAATCGTTTGAGACGTCCACATTGGCTTTACTGGAGCCTATAGGTGCAACGATATTGGGAATTGCCATCTTTCAGGAAATCCCTGGTCCAATATTCACCCTAGGCGCGTTCATGATTCTTGCTGGTATAGTCTTCGTCGTCAGAAAAGCAAGCTGACGCTTCGAAGTCCATGAAAGAAAAAGGGAAAAATGGTTCGAACTCAAAAGGAAGCTTATTCTTCTTCAGGCACTTTCTTGCCTTTGACAATCAGGGTGTTCTCTTTTCCACCGATTACCCTGAAGTGTTCCTTCAGTTCCTTCTTATGGATGAACTTCTTCAAGAGAACGCGCAAGTATGTTCTGGAAACGTTTGGCTCTTCGCCTTTGACAACAATCTCGTTGATTCCCGTTTCTACTTTTGCGTTGGTCTTTTCCTTCAGGTAAGCGGTCAACTCTTTTATTACGTCGCTTCCTTCATCCTTGAGTTCGGATATGTCGATTTTTGCTTCTGCCATTTTTTCACCTCATTTTCTGACTATTATGATCCTAACTTGATCGCAGGCGTCTTCGCATGAGTCGGCGATCATCTCTAGCGCCTCGAACAGCTGACCCACAAGCACAGCTACGCCTGCTTTCGGCAGATCTTCCTTCCCCATGAGAACTCTTGCTTTCTCATGAATATCGTCGACTCTTTCTTCTTCCCTTTCTACAACGTCAGCAGCCTGCAAAGCTTCTTCTGGTTTTGTCATTATTTTGTTGACGCATTTCTGAAGAGAGACTGCGCATTCTTTGACGCTAACCACCATCTTTATTGCTGCTTCTTTTATCGAAGGCGGGACGTATGCCATGGGTATTGCTCCTAGGATACGGGTGGATTCCCTGCTCCAGTCGGCAACCATGTCTACTCTCTTAACAAGACTCATCAAGTTCTCTCTGTCGGTGGGAGAAAGCTCTCCGGTTGATACTTCATCCATGACTCCTCTTCGGAGTTTGTCTGCCTCTTTTTCACTGCTGGCAACTCTTTCAATGAATATCTGCATTTCCTTCAGGTCGCCTTCGATTGCCGCTCGAATGGCTTTTTCCAAGTCCTCGACTATGCCAGTTGTCAACGCAAGGTGGCGCTGAACAGCAGTCAGAGCCTTCGTTTCCTTCCGTTTGGCAAACCACTTTATCAACTCACTCAACAGCTAATTCCTCCTTAAGTCCTGTATCCGGATACTGGAACACATGAGTCTTCTCAGACAGGAAGCTAACGTTTACTTTTTCGTTCAATTTGGACCACTCTTCAATCATCGAGGGTTTGACTATGACGATCCTATCTTCGTTTTCCATTACGATCTCATAACGTATATTCGTTCCTTCGAAAGTAACCCTTTCAACTGTGCCCGATATTGAGTTCTTGGGCTTGTTTTTTCCTTTTTGAATCACAAAAGCCTCAGGTCTTATCGCCAGAACTACTCTCTCACCTTTTTTGACTTCGTTACCTACGACTTTGACTTCTATTCCCCCTCGAAGCTCTATCAACGTTTCCTTGCCAATCTTGTCCGCGACGTATCCTTCGAGGAAGTTTGATTCTCCGATGAAATTAGCCACAAAAACATTCTGCGGAGACATGTAAAGTTCACTGGGCGTTCCAACTTGCTTGATTCTTCCTTTCTTCATGACCGCGATCCGATCTGAAATCGCCATAGCTTCAGACTGATCATGTGTGACGTGTATCGCCGTCAGTTCCAGATCCTTGGTCATCTTTCTAATGTCGTATCTTAACTCGTTCCTAACTTTGGCATCCAATTGTCCAAGCGGTTCGTCGAGCAGCAAGAGTTTGGCGCCAGCTGCGAGGGCTCTGGCAACGGCTACCCTTTGCATCATTCCACCGCTCAATTCATTGGGCAGGGCTTTCGAGCGTTCATGCAGTCTGACCATTTCGAGCACTTCGTCACCTATCGTTCCCGCTTTCTTCATATCGTAGCCCTTGACTTTCGGGCCATAGATCACGTTGTCCCAGACGTTCATGTGTGGGAACAAAGCAAAGGTCTGGAAGACAAACCCTATGTCTCTGTCTTCTGGTGGAACGCCATTTACAAGCCTGTCTCCGATGTAGATCTCTCCCTTGTCTGGCACGATCAGACCAGCGATGAGTCGCAATAGCGTTGTCTTGCCACAACCACTCGGGCCTAGGAGAGAGAAGTACTCTTTGTCCTGTACATGGAGACTGACATCGTCTACTGCGACAAGTTTGCCGAACCTCTTCGTGACATTTTCTATTCGGACATCAGGCATGAACAAGTCTTCCTCTGTGTGCCGTGTGATGGTTTGAAGTGATTGATAGATTTGAGGCTGTTTATTAACATGTTAGTATCGACCTTTTCCTTTCACTACGAACCTTAAGGCTAAGAGTATGATGAATGAGAACAGTATGAGAAAACCGCTTCCCAATCCCGTTTGAAGTTGCGTGTACAGTTCCGGATGTTTCACCCAATCCACGAGGACAACAGGCGCTGTTTTGAGTGTTGTAACCACTGCCACTGTTGCGCCTGTCTCGCTTACGCTTCTGGTGAAAACCATTATTGCGCCTGAGAGTATTGAGTATTTGGTCAGTGGAAGAATTATGGTCCTGAAAACCCCCAAGGGTTTGGCGCCAAGAGTTCTTGATGCTTCTTCTAGGTCCAAACCGATTCTTTCTACAGCGGCTGACATGGACCTCACGAAGTAGGGGTAAGTAATTGCCAAGTGAGCAAGGATTAGCAGCAATATTTCTGGGATGAAAGCGAAGTTGCTTTTCCAGAAGATCGCTAGTGAGACTCCCAGAGCTATCGATGGAACGATCAGGGGTATGTTGACCAATAGGTCAAGGATTGTTGTTGTTATTTTTCCCAGCTTCTTGCGTGCAATGGCTATTGCCACTGGTAGCCCCAGCAAAACGTTCAGAACCGTGACTATTGCTCCCAAAGCATAAGATAGAATGAGGCTTTGCCAGTAAGTTGCCCATATACCGGTTCCTGACAAAGACTGGGGAAACGTGTCAGTGGACAGCGCGAGGAATGCTGTTCGCGCAACGAACAGTGAAGGCACAAGCACTATCGCAAAAAAGATGACAAGCGTGACTCCATCTCGTGAGAATGCGGCTGTCTTGTAACTCAGTTTCCTCTCAAACGTTGGGTAGATTCGTCTGAGTGGTAGTTTCAGTTTTGGCCCGAGAGCCTGTATTACGAAGAAGATGGCTATGGCAACCGCTATGAGGATGAAGCTTGCGAAGACCGTTGATCCTTCGTAGGTCGCTTGACTGACTAAACCCGCCGCGTATTCGTTTTTGATGTTCTCTATGAAGATGGGTCCGTTTTCGAATAGTCCTGCAACGATAAAGGTTGCACCCGTCTCGGACAGTGATCTGGCAAACGCAAGGATGAACGCAGCTATCAGTGAAGGCTTTATTATCGGAAAAGTGACCGTTCTTGACGCTGTCAACGGTGGGGCGCCAAGTGTTCGTGATGCGTTTTCAAATTCTCTTTTGTAGTCCAGCAATGCTCCTACTATGACCCTCACTACGACTGGAAATGAGAAAGTGAAGTGAAGCAACATGATTAGAACCCATCCAGGTGAAATGAGAGAACCTCCGAAAAGGATGGAGACTCCTTCCGACCCGCTCCAATACAGTAGCAATGAATATCCCAATACAGCTGTTGGGACGACAAATGGGATGTCTGCAAGCGTGTCTAGTATGTTTATCCATGGGCCTTTCCTTCGTGCTATGAGCCAGGCCATTGGAATTCCAGTGACGAGATCTATAATCGATACCAGTATCGCTATTGTGAAAGAGTTTTGAACGGCAACGAGTGCTCGTGCTACTAGCTCAGGCTTATTTAGAACCTGTTGAACAGTGCCCCATTTGATGAATATTCCAAGAATTGGCGGCAGAAGTATCAGCGCCAGAAACAGCAGTATTGCTGTCGAATATATGGTATACTTGACGCCTTTTTTTGAAGACAGACGGTCAGAGGTTGCTACTATCTTGCGCCTGGCCTGAGTTAGAGCTGTGGCAATCTTGCGTCTCGTCGATGTTAGAGTTGCTGCAATCTTGCTGTTTGCCAAAGTGGTTCTTGCCCTTCCCGATTCTCCGCCGTCTCACTTTCTCTTCTTCATCATGGTTTCGTTCATAAGTTTTCTGTACTAAATGTGTCAGTTCGCCCGTCGAGTCATATCACAGCTTGCGCTCTATTGACTCTCTGTTTCATCATCCAAACGCATGTGAGAGTTATGAAAAGACTTAAGCCTTTTTGTGATATGCAAAGGTTATCCAAACCGAGGCGTAACAAATGGATCTTTCTGAAGCTATTAAAGGAAGAAGAAGCATACGGAATTTCAAACCAGACGAAGTTTCGGAGAAAGATGTTGAGAGGCTCATTGAGGCTGCGGTTTCTGCACCTTCTGCGGGCAACATTCAGCCTTGGGAACTAGTAGTGGCCAGAAAACCTGAAATCAGGAGAAAACTTGTTGAAGCAGCGTATGGGCAATCGTTTATCGAAGAGGCTCCAGTTGTAATCGTTGTCTGCGCAAATGAAGGCCGCTCATCACAGCGTTATGGCCTCCGCGGCCAGACTCTCTATTGTCTTCAGGATACAGCTGCGGCAACTCAAAACATGCTGTTGACAGCTTATTCGCTCGGTTTGGGCACGTGTTGGGTCGGTGCTTTCAAAGAGGACGAAGTGAGGGAGGCACTAAAGATTCCGATGGGAATCAGACCCGTCGCCATTGTTCCGGTAGGTTATCCCAGCAAATCTGCGTCTGCTAGGCAAAAACGTCCTGTGGAACATGTCGTTCACCGCGAAACCTTTTAGTTTCAAAGAGGATTCTTTCTTCATAGTCACGAAATCCGAGTTTTCAACGGCGAAATCTGTGAAGTTTTAATATCTTGTCTTTTCCATCTGTACTTCTGGTGTTTGCACTTGAAGTACAGCGTGATGTCCGAAGCTTACGAGAAAATCGAAGCTACAACGAAAAGGCTGGAGATGACCGATCTTCTCGTTGGTCTTCTACGAAACACGCCGAAGGACATGGTTGACAAAGTTGCGTATTTGACTCAGGGCAAGATCTATCCAGATTTCATGGGTGTCGAGATAGGAGTCGCCGAAAGATTGGCCGTGAAAGCCTTGGCCAGAGCTTCTGGCGAGAAGGAAAGCGCGATTGAAGATGATCTGAAGAGAAGCGGGGACATCGGGGAAAGTGGGCGCAAGTTCCTTGGAAGGAAGAAACAGGTCACGTTCTTTCAGCAGTCATTGACAGTTCAAAGAGTATATGATACGCTTGACAAGATGGCTAAGGTTTCGGGTTCGGGTGCGGTGGACCAGAAACTCGGGCTGTTGGCTGGTTTGCTTTCGGACGCTTCTCCACAGGAAGCCAAGTATATTCTGAGAACGGTTACCGGAAATCTGCGATTGGGCATAGCTGACATGACTGTTTTGGATGCGTTGGCGATCGCCTTTGGAGGTGGAAAGGAAGCTCGGGAGTACGTTGAACGGGCGTACAATATTTGTTCTGATCTTGGAAGGGTTGCAAAGGCGATTGTGGAAAAGGGTCTTGACGGTGTCAAGAAGTTTGAGGTTTCGGTAGGCGAGCCTATTAGGCCAATGCTTGCCGAAAGGTTGTCTTCGCCTGAAGCGATTCTTGAGAAGTTCGGTGGAAAGTGTGCGGCTGAGTACAAGTATGATGGTGAGCGTTTGCAGGCTCATAAGCAAGGGAACAACGTTGCGCTTTTTTCGCGTCGTTTGGAGAACATATCGAGTCAGTATCCGGATGCGGTTGAACTGTTTAAGAAGTGTGTGAAGTCTGAACGAGCGATTCTTGAGTGTGAGTGCGTGGCTGTTGATGTTGATACCGGTGAGATGAGACCTTTCCAGGAGCTTATGCATCGCAGACGCAAATATGGGATAGAGAAAGCGGTTGAGGAGTATCCTGTTTCCCTGTTTGTGTTCGAGGCGCTTTACGTTGACGGGAAGGACATGACTTTTGACCCTTATCTCGTGAGAAGAAAGGCATTGGAAAAGACTGTTCGGCAGAGTGATCGTGTCAAGCTAGCCAACAGTGTGATTGCGGCAGATGTGAAAGAACTTGAGAAGTTTTTTCTGGAAGCCATTGAAGACGGCTGCGAAGGATTGGTCTGTAAGTCAATTGGCAAAGACTCGGTGTATCAAGCTGGGGCTCGGGGTTGGTTGTGGATCAAATACAAACGTGACTACAAGAGTGAGATGACCGACACTGTGGATTTGGTTGTTGTCGGAGCTTTTTACGGGCGTGGCAAGAGAGCTGGAACTTACGGTGCGCTGCTTTTGGCAACCTACAATCCCGAAAGTGACACATTTGAGACTGTCACTAAATGCGGTACAGGCTTTACAGATGAGGACTTGGCAAAGTTTCCGAAACTGATGGAAAAGCACGTTATTGGACACAAGCATTCAAGAGTCAATTCTCTGCTGGATGCGGACGTGTGGTTTGACCCTGCGGTTGTTCTTGAGGTTTTAGGGGCGGAAATCACTTTGAGTCCGATTCATGTATGTGCAATTGATTCTGTGCGAAAGGGCAGCGGGTTGGCGATTCGTTTTCCAAGATTCACGGGCAACTATCGATTGGACAAAGCTGCGGAGGATGCTACTACTTCAGGTGAGGTCGTGGAGATGTACCGGAATCAATTGAAGAAAATCTCTCAATAATATCGTTTTTTAGTTGTGAAAACTGGATGTATGGAGATTACTCGTTGTCTTTTGAAGTTGATTTCATCTGAATTTGTGCTCGCGCGTGCTATGGACCCGTTTGAACGTTCTGGAATATTCTTCTAGAGGGCTTTGAGGGTTACTCGGCTGGCGCGCACGACGGAGCAATTGTGAGTTGAAGATCGGATTCTTCCGCCTCTGGGCTTGGCTGCAATGAGAAAGACGCTGAGTGCCATCAAGATCACTTGATAAGATGCCCATGGATTTGCTTCGGAGGAGACCCTTTTTGATATGGAGTAGCCTCCAACTGGGGTCACTGATATGACTCTAAAGGTTACGATGTCCCATGCGATTTCTTCTGCAATCTCAACCACGGAGATGACTTTCCACGTTCCTAAACTTTCAAAAACGTTGGGTATTCTGAACGAAATTGAAGCTCGACCGTTTTGGTTTGTTATTGCTGTTCTTAGGATCACGGTTTGATTGAGTGGGTTCAGAACTTGGAAAGCTACAAGCTTCTGTTGCACTGGTTGGCCGTTGTACGTTACGTCAGAAATCAACTGTACTTCTTCTCCGAACGTGAAGTTTCCGTCTGGCTGACCCTGACCTGATCCTCCTCTTTGGGTGTAGACGTCGAGTAGTCTGCCTTCCACAGGCGGGTCGGGTTCGAGTGTCTTCCAGAAGTAAACAGCACCGACAACATCGTGAACGATGGGCGTGTTCCTTGAATCTAGTAGCACTGTTTGAATGAGCTTCATAGGGCGACCATCGGCGCACCAGTTAGTGTTCTGGATTACTTCAAAAGTTATTGATGCCAACGTTCCGCTCCCAGTCATTGAATTCGCTGGGTTGTCAATTGAACAGTTGACTCTGACAGTGCCGTTGGACATGTTGATTTCAAAGCTGAAGTGTGATGGTGATGATGGTGGGAAGAAGGATCCCTGAAGAACTTGGTTGACCTTCAACAAAGAAGTGTTGTAGGTCACGGTGAATTGGTAACTGCTCAGGTTGGCTACGTTTGCTATTTCGATATTGATAGTGAAAATCTCGCCCGTTGCTTGTGCGATGTACATTGACGGGTTTATAGAAAGATAGACTCCAGGAGCTGTCGCTTTCGATTTGGGGATGGTAAAGAAAGGTGCGAGTAGGCTGAGGGCTAGTATCAGAACTAAGGCAAACGCGTTCCTTCCCTTCAACTCTTCTCCCAAACCCGTGGTAATCTATGGAGGCTTACCCCCAGATAATCCTTATGGAGAAATCTTCCAGAACATTGACCCGCGCGAATCGCAGACGCAAGTATGGAATTGAGAGAGCGCGCGCGAATTTAGCAGGTGGCCAAAACTCAAAAAAGGAAGATTATTAGAGTTTCTTGCCGAAGTTTATCGCTATTATCAGCATGTCTCTGGTATCGATTCTGCCGCTTGCGTCGATGTCCATCTGAGGATTATATCTTGTCATTCCAGGATATGCGTTGAATGCACCTGAGTCACGGAAGTAGACGATGTCTCTCATGTTGGTTCTTCCATCACCGTTGGCGTCTCCGGGTAGCATCACGTTGATGTTGCCGAAGATTAATGTGTTGTTTGCAGTGTTTGGTTCTCCCGGTACGGGGGTCGCAGTCGCAGATAATGTATAATTGCCGATTTCCACTATAGAATTGTTGATTATCCATCTGGTTGTGTTCCATTGGAAGACCAACGTCGCGTTTTGGCCTGCGTTCAGGTTAGTTACGGTCTGGCTTGGTGCTGCTTGAGTTCCATTAGCGTAGATTGCGACGTCGAAGGTCTCGGTGAACAAACCGTTGTTGGCGACTGTTACGCTCACGTTCAACGTGAAACGTTGACCGATAGCTGTGTTGATGGGAGCCACTCCTGTGACCACAACATCATGATCTGCACCGGGAACTACAATCTGCACGATGCCGCCGCTCCGCGAGTTGTCAGCGGTGTTTGTTTCCCCTGCTACGGGTCCGGCGATTGCGACGATGCTATAGCTGCCTACGACAAACGTTGTGGTGTTCCATACGAACGTCAGTGTTGTGTTTGTGTGTGAGGCGAGGTTAGTGACTGTTTGGTTCAGAGCCACGTTGGTTCCGTTGGCTTTGACGCCTGCATCGAAAGTTTCAGTGAAGTCTCCGTTGTTTGCGACCGTCACGTTAATGTTCAATGAAGCGTTTTCTATGACGCTGGTGCTTGAAGGTGCAACATTTGTTGCGGCAATATCGTGAGTCTGTGCTGGTCCTGCTGGACCGCTGTATTTGTAATGGGCCATGTTGAAAGTAAAACTCGAAGTAAAATCATTGCCGTTCTTATCAAGCAAGAAAGTGTCAACGAGCATTTCTGTAAAAGATATGTTACATTCTACACTCTGACCTGTTCCAACTCCCTGTATGATTCTGAGTGTGAGTTGGGCAAGTCTGCCGGTGCCATTGAAACCCCATGTACTTGGTGGTATGGTTACTGGTGGATTGATTGCCGCACCGTAGAGGACTGAGCCTGGAGTTGACGCATCTGGACCGGCTACCACACGACTGGCGCCAGGGGGTATGCCAGAGAATACATCGTCTGAGGGGGGTGCGAGTGAAACGAAGTTAAGAAGTGTG
>Ga0315285_10006639_pt1 | contig 11932 bp, 8 predicted proteins | sample YL17G09_36_MG_FD_203698 | JGI IMG/M metagenome (GOLD analysis project Ga0315285, IMG submission 203698) | Sediment microbial communities from Yellowstone Lake, YNP, Wyoming, USA - YL17G09_36 | ecosystem: Environmental > Aquatic > Freshwater > Lake > Sediment | place: USA: Wyoming | collected... | reverse complement strand
GGAAGTTAAGTGGCGTGGGGCTATTGGTGCCACCGGGCCGGTTGTTGTCGGTTTGGATCGTCACACATCGCCCGAGACATGCCGGACTCCAAACTCGACGCTCCCATGCGATGGCGGTGCGGGCGGTGCGGGCTGTTCCTGGCTGAACAGCAGACTCGGGACGAGCAGCAGCGCGAGCAGTACCAGTATCGTAGGCTGTCTCATCAATTTCATTGCTCTCTCCTTCCTAGCGCAGGAACATGTTCCCGGAGGGATGGTTCGATCCGTGGATCGCGGAATGGCAGTTCGTGCATCCCCGGTTGAAATCCCGAACGGCGTTGAGGAGTGTCGGGGAAGTTGGGTGACGACTGGTGACGTGGCAGCTATCGCAAACCCGAGGCATGCGCACCTTCAGCAACTGCGGGTTGTTGGTGCCGTGCGCCTCATGGCAATTGGCGCAGTTTTCCATCACCGGCGGGTGCTCCCACAGGAAAGGACCACGGCGCTCGGTATGGCAGGTGAGGCAGTTCTCGTTGACCGTGCTCTGAATCAGCTGCTTCGGGTTGGGAGTGCCGTGCGGGTTGTGACAACTGGTGCACGTCACCTTGCCTTCGCGATACGGCATGTGCGAGGAGCGCTGCAACTGTGCGCGGCGCATCTGGTGACACTGCAGACAGAGTTCCGGCTGCGACTTCTTGACCCCCCTGTTCTCGGTGAGCGGAGCGCTGTAGCGGGTGTCGGACGAGAGCAAGACCTGCCGCTCCTGCTTCACCTGGTGGCAGTCCACGCAGGCCATCCCGCGCGATTCGTGCGGGCTGGCCTTCCAAAACAGCCGGTTGCCGCGTGCATGGCACGCTAAGCAAGCGGCGTTTTGCTCTTCGATCGAGTTGTTGGAATCCTTGCCGAAGCGGAGGGGGATGGTGTCCTTGCCGCCGCCAGCTGCGACGTGAGCTTTGCCGGGCCCGTGACAGGATTCGCAACCACGCTTTTCTAATTCAGTCCGGGGATGGGCGTAGATCTTCCCCATGACCGTGTTCTTGAAACGCTTCTGCTGATCCTCGTGGCAGCCTGCGCAAAGTTCTTCCCCGACGTACTGGTCGGCTTGGCCCTCGGGCGGCGCCTTCCAGGCGACCGACGACGGTTGGTGCGCCGACGGCTGCTTCTGGGCAAGGGCCCAGCTTGCCGCCGGAGCGAGAACTACAGTTAGCAGGAATGGCCAGGCGCGGGGCTTGCGTGGGAAGCTAAACATGTAACCTACTCCTAAGCTGAAAGGTGTTTACCGCACGTCGTTGATGTCGTTTCCGTCATTGATGGCACCGCGCGCAGAGGCCTGCGGTCGGGTTAACGTCGGCGGGCATAAGCCTCGCCAGCGCCGAGCTGTGCGAGGCATGGCAGCTCAGGCAGTTGAGCGCGGCGTCCTTGTTCCGCGGGTCCCGGCCCGAAACCGGATGACCCACGATGGGGTGGCCCTTCGTCCCCGAGCGGTCGAGGCCGATCTTCACGGCTTGGCGATAGTCGTCGAGAGTAAGGGTTCGGCCGCCCAGGAGGGACACCGTCTTGATCTCCTGGTTGACCTTCACATCGGGCTGATTCACGCCATGGCAGCTCAGGCAAAGCAGGTTGGTCTCGGCACGCACTTGGCGCGGGAAGTTGCTCGTGTGGGGCTCGTGGCAGATGAGGCACTGGCCTTCCCGGTAGGGCACGTGAAGAACGGGCTCCTTCTTGGCTTCGTGGCACGTGGCGCAAAGCTCGCCGCCCGTCGCCACCAGGGTGATGGCCGTCTTGCCATTCTCCGAACTGGCTTGGTGGCAGTTCTCGCATCCCAGGGCGACAGCAGAATGGACGAACTTCCCCTCTTTCTTGTCCGGGTGGCAGGTTAGGCAAGTCTCCGACTTAATGGCGCTTGGCTCGATGAATGGGTGCTCCGTCGTCACTTGGGCCTGGATTTGCTCAGCGCCTACAAGAATCGCCGCGCCCAACGCGAGGAATAGAAGTCTGGAGTCAGCCCTCGCCCATTCCATGTCGGCAATTCCAAGCGACCATTTGTCCATTTTTTTCAACATCATTCTGCAGACCTCGACATAGCAACAATGTCTCCATAGTATTGGTCTTCTGTTAACATATTCTACGTCCAATCCCTTGTTCGACAAGCGCTTAGCGACCTTCTGCCAGCCTTTCCCAGCAAACGTAGTGGAATTAATCAATAGGTGCGTAAATTTACACAGCACAATCTCGAAGGAGCACGCGCCTTCGCGATATCAGAGTCCTACACTCATGAGTTTTCACCAAAGGCAAGCAGTTTTTTGTGACGCATGTCGCGTATCTGGGAGAACCTCGTCACCCCAAATTGCATCCAATGCTAGTGAGCTTCGACCATCTCTTGCGGAAACGGCAAGAAAGTCGTAGACTAGACGTCGTTGGGATAGCTGATGAAGCGAGTTGCCTACGTTCTGGTAATGGGATTGTTGATGCAGTGGTCCGGGGTTAGAGCTTGGTGCACCCCTACCTGCGCCAGGGTGTGCGATTGTTGCCCGGCCACGCGTGAACGCCCGGCGCACAATCCGGCGCCCGTGCCGGATTGTTGCCGAGTTTCTCCTGCCAGTGACCCAACCTTGGTATCTCAGCCCACGGCCGCCAATGAACTCGCCAGGGCGGCGTTGGAAAATGGTGGACACGTGGTTCCCGGGTTGGTCCTACCGCCCGCCGTGACGCCAGTGATCCGCCCTGCGCTATTTCAGCCTGTTTCCCCGCCGCTGAGTCCTTTGCAGCGTACCTGCCTGCTTCTCATATAGCTCTCCATCCTGCCGATTTAGCCTTTGTCTCTGGGGGATGACTCCACCTGTTCACACGGAGTCTGACCCCGAGAGTTGCGACAAGCGGCTCGCAGCAGCGGTGCCTCCGCGGCGAGAGGGAATGGAGAATCAAAATGGCTTGGCGAATAACTCTTCTATTCTCGGTGGTTCTGTTCTGTGCGACTTCGCATCGGGGGTCAGGGGCTGATATAGCCTCGGCTCTGCCGCCACCGCCTCCGGCGGACGCCAACCAGCTACGCGCCCTCGTCCAGGAAGCGCGGGAGCGCAACCCCGAGGTGCAGGCAGCGCGGCGAGCCATCGAGGCCAAGCGGGCGCGCATTCCCCAGGCTCGCGCCTGGTCCGACCCAACGGTCTCGGTGAGCTACGGAGGCAACGTGCTGCCGCCCTTCACGCTGATGAACGGCGACCCCTCCAGCGCCCGCCAGTTCACGGCCGAGCAGGAGATCCCCTACCCGGGCAAGACGCGCCTGCGGGGCGAGATCGCAACGCGTGAGGCCGATGCCGAAGCGCTCAGTTACGAGGCCGTGTTGCGACGCATCGAGGCCGAAGTCAAGCAGGCCTATTTCGACCTCTATTTCACCGACCAGTCCCTTTCCACCTTGGGCAAGGATCGCGAGCTTCTCCGGAGATTCGCCAAAGTGGCGGAGATTCGCTACTCCGTAGGCAAAGCTGTGCAGCAAGACGTGCTGCGGGCGCAGGTCGAGCTCTCCCGGCTGGCCGAGCGCCAGACGCTGCTCGAGCAGACTCGCCAGACACTCGTAGCCCAACTCAACAGCTTGCGCGACGCCCCGGTGGACGCGCCCCTCGGCTCCCCGCTCGAGGTTCGCCCCAGCACCCTCGCTCTTTCTTTCGACGACCTGCTGGCGGCAGCCCAGGCAAGTTTCCCTGTGCTCAAGCGTCAGCAGGCGCTGGTGGAGGCCAATCGCTTCGCGGTGGAGTTGGCGCGGAAAGAGGTCCGTCCGAACTTCACCCTGGGTTACACGTACATGCAGCGCGCGGGCCTGCCTGACATGTACGGCATCACCTTCTCCACCAGCCTGCCGCTGTTCCATCGCGCCAAGCAGGACCAGACCGTTGCCGAAGCCGCGGCCAACCTGGAATCCGAGCGGCGCATGGAGGCCAACGAGCGGGCCGGGCTCCGCTATCGCGTGAAGCAGGAGTATCTGCAAGCGCAGGCCGCTGACCAACTGCTGAAGCTCTACGCGCAGGGGATTGTGCCGCAATCAACCCTGGCGTTGGAGTCCTCGCTGGCCAGCTACGAGACGGGCACCACGGATTTCCTCACGGTGCTCAGCAATTTCACTACGGTCCTTGACTATGAGCTGGGTTACTGCCAGCACCTGGCGACCCACGAAAAGGCTTTGGCGCGGTTGGAAGAACTGACCGGCCTGAATTTGATTCCATAGCAAGAGGTGCGCAATGAATAACAACAATCGTTCCAAACGCTTCAGACCAGCGCTCGCTGGCGTGGCCCTGATCCTCGGCGGGGCCATCCTGGCATTCTGGCCGCCGGCCAAAGAACGCGTCGTGGAGCTCTTCCGTCGTCCGCCACGCGTGGTGGCCGCCGAGCGCGCGGCGCCGGCCGGCGAACGCAAGATCCTTTACTACGAAGACCCCATGCATCCCTGGTACAGGTCCGACAAGCCGGGGATTGCGCCCGACTGTGGCATGAAGCTGGTGCCCGTCTATGCCCCGGAGACCGCGTCCGCCGCCGCGTCCGCACCCGGCACCGTCGCGATCAGCCCTGCCCGGCAGCAGCTTATGGGAATAACGACGGCGCGCGCGGAGTATCGGTCGCTGGATAAGACGATCCGAACCGTGGGAAACGCAACCCTCGACGAAACACGCCTCGCCCATGTGCATGTGAAGATCACCGGCTGGATTCAGAGGGTATTTGTGGACTACACCTGGCAGCAGGTCAAGAAGGGTGACCCGCTGTTCACCCTTTACAGCCCCGACCTGCTGGCCAGCGAGCAGGAGTACCTTCTCGCCCTCAAGGCGGAGCGGGAGTTGGGTGGGAGCGCATTTCGTGAGGTGGCGGCGGGGGGGAAATCGCTTCTGGAGGCTTCGCGGCGGCGACTCTCCCTGTGGGACCTGACTGAGGAACAGATCCGTCAACTGGAGGAAACCGGGCAGCCACAACGCGAGGTCACTTTCTACTCTCCCATTTCCGGCTACGTCCTGGAGCGGAAGGCCTTCCCCAGCCAATACGTCACTCCGGAGACCGAGATCTACCAACTGGCGGATCTGAGCACCATCTGGGTTCAGGTGGATATCTATGAGTCCGAGATTCCCGACGTCAGCCTGGGACAGGAAGCGACACTCACCGCAGAATCTCTTCCCGGCCTGGCGGTCAAAGGGCGGCTGGTTTACATCTATCCGGAAGTCAGAGCAGACACGCGCACGCTGACGGTGCGGATGGAATTCCCTAACCCCGAGTTGCGGCTCAAGCCGGGCATGTTCGTGAACGTGGAGCTGCGGCGCTCCCTGGGCCGACTGCTTACCGTGCCGGTGGACGCGGTGCTGGATTCGGGGCGGCGCCAAATCGTCTTCGTGGACCGCGGCAACGGGATGTTCGAGCCCCGCGAGGTCCGCCTGGGAGAACGCACGGAGACAGCGGTCGCGATTCTCCGCGGCCTCCGTGCCGGCGAAAAGGTGGTGACGCGCGCCAACTTCCTCCTCGATTCCGAGAGCAATCTGCGGCAAGCGATCGCCGGCATGGCAGAAATGCCGGGCATGCAGCCCGCGGCGCCAGCGGCGGAGACGAAACCAAAGGCTCCCCAGGGCGCCGGCGGCACCACCCCGGAGATGCCGGGAATGGACCATCAGGGTCAGGAAATGGCCCCGCCGTCCGCCCCGGCAAAGGGACCGCAGAGTCCGCAGCCGACCGAACACCGCGGCCACGAGCATCAACACTGATCGGCGCGCGCGTGGGGCTTGCCCGGCGCCCAACGTAACGGAAGACCGAGCCCGAAAGAAGGCAACCATGATTCATCGCATCATCGAGTTCAGCGCCAGAAACAAATTCCTCGTCTTGTTGTTTGTCGCGGCGGCGTGCGTGGCAGGCTGGTGGTCGCTCCAGAACGTCCCGCTCGATGCCATTCCCGACCTCTCCGACACGCAGGTGATCATCTACTCGCGCTGGGACCGCAGCCCGGACATCATGGAGGACCAAGTCACCTATCCCATCATTACGGCGATGCTGGGCGCGCCGCGGGTTAAGGACATCCGGGGCTTCTCCGATTTCGGATACTCCTATGTGTACGTGATCTTTGACGAGGGTACGGACATCTACTGGGCGCGCTCGCGCACGCTGGAATATCTCTCCAAGGTCACGCCGCGCCTGCCGGCGGGCGTCGAGGTCGAGTTGGGGCCCGATGCCACCTCCATCGGCTGGGTCTTTCAGTATGCGCTGGTGGATACCACGGGTCGTCACAGCCTGGATGCGCTGCGGTCCTTTCAGGACTGGTACCTGCGCTATTACCTCCAGAGCGTGCCCGGCGTGGCGGAAGTGGCACCGATCGGCGGTTTGGTACGCCAGTACCAGATTGCCGTCGATCCCAATGGGCTGGCGGCGTACAAGATTCCGCTGGAAAAAGTCGTGGAGGCGGTGCGGCGCGGCAACAACGACGTGGGTGGACGGCTGGTGGAATTCAGCGGGCGGGAATACATGGTGCGCGGCCGGGGCTACGCCCGCTCCCTCGGCGACCTGGAACAGATCGCGGTCGGCGTGAACCCGCGCACCGGCACACCTATCCAGGTGAAGGACGTCGGGCAGGTCACGCTGGGCCCGGACATCCGGCGGGGCGTCGCGGACCTCGACGGTCACGGTGACGTGGTCGGCGGTGTGGTCATCATGCGCTCCGGCGAAAACGCGCTGAAAGTCATCGAGCGCGTCAAGGCCAAACTCGAGGAGATCCAGCCGTCGCTGCCGCCCGGCGTGAAGATCGTCACCACCTATGACCGCTCGGAGTTGATTCTCCGCGCCATCGACACGCTGAAGCACACGCTCATCGAAGAAGTCAGCATCGTGAGCCTGGTGATTCTTCTCTTCCTCTGGCACATTCCCAGCGCGCTCATCCCGATTCTAACCATCCCCATCACGGTTCTGATTTCGTTCATTCCCATGAAGCAGATCGGGGTGACGTCCAACATCATGTCGTTGGGCGGGATTGCCATTGCCATCGGCGCCATGGTGGATGCGGCGATTGTGGTGGTGGAGCAGACGCATAAGAAGCTGGAGCTATGGGAAGCGGAGGGGCGCAAGCGCGACTATCACGAAGTGGTCGTGGAGGCGGTCAAGGAAGTGGGCCCCGCCAGTTTCTTCTCCTTGCTCGTTATCGCCGTCTCTTTCATGCCCATCTTTACCCTCGAGGCGCAGGAAGGGCGCCTCTTCAAACCGCTCGCCTTCACCAAGAATTTTGCGATGGCCGTTGCCGCCGTGCTGGCCATCACGCTTGACCCGGCCATGCGGCTGCTGTTTACTCACCTAAAGCCTTACCGGTTTCGTCCCCGGCTCCTGAGCTGGATCGCCAACGCCGTGCTGGTGGGCAAAATCCACGGCGAAGAGAAACACCCTATCAGCCGCATCTTGATGCGTCTCTATCATCCTGTGGCGGAGCTGGCACTACGCTTCAAGTGGACTGTGGTCTTGGCAGCGGTGGCAGTGGTGGCACTCACGGTGCCGGTCTTTCAGCGTCTGGGTTCCGAGTTCATGCCGCCGCTCAACGAAGGCGTCATCCTCTACATGCCCACCACGCTTCCCGGGATTTCCGTTACCGAATCGGCCCGGCTGCTGCAAATCCAGGACCGAGTGCTGCGAACCTTCCCCGAAGTCGAGCGCGTCTTTGGCAAGGCAGGCCGCGCGGAAACCTCGACCGATCCAGCGCCCTTCGCAATGATGGAAACCACGGTGGTGTTGAAGCCTCAGGACCAGTGGCGGAAAAAACCGCAGTGGTATTCAAGCTGGGTCCCGGAGTGGCTGCAAGGACCTTTGCGGCGCGTTTGGCCGGACCGCATCAGCCAGGAAGAGCTGATTGACGAGATGGACCGGGCGCTCAAAATCCCTGGCACCACCAACGCCTGGACCATGCCCATCCGCAATCGCATCGACATGCTCACCACCGGGGTGCGCACGCCCGTGGGCATCAAGATCTATGGGTCAGATCTGCGAGAAATCGAGAGGATCGGGCGGGAGATCGAGCCTGTCCTGGCCCAGGTGCCCGGCACGCGCAGCGTCTATGCGGAGCGCACCAGCGGCGGCTACTTCCTGGATTTCAACCTGAAGCGCGAAGCGTTGGCCCGCTACGGGTTAACCATTGACGACGTGCAAGGCTACATCATGTCGGCGGTGGGCGGCGAGAGCGTGACCACGACGATCGAAGGCCGCGAACGCTACTCGGTGAACGTGCGCTATGCGCGGGATTTCCGGAGCGACCTCGACGCGCTCAAGCGTGTGCTGGTCGCGACCCCGGCGGGGGCCCAGGTCCCTATGGCCCAACTGGCCGATATCCGCTTCGTGGAAGGCCCCGCCATGATTCGCGACGAGAACGGGTTGCTTTCCGGCTACGTGTACGTGGACGTGGCCGGGCGCGACCTGGGGAGCTACGTGGACGAGGCGCGCCGTGTGGTGCGCGAGAAGGTTGAATCCCACCTGCCTACGGGCTACAGCCTCGCCTGGAGCGGCCAGTACGAATATCTCCAGCGTGTTCGCCAGAGGCTGATGTTTGTTGTGCCGCTCACCATTTTCATCATCTTCGTTCTGCTCTACCTCAACACCAAGTCCGTGGTGAAGACGCTGATCGTGTTTCTCGCCGTGCCGTTTTCTGCCGTGGGCGCTATCTGGCTGCTCCACTGGCTGGGCTACAACACGAGCATCGCCGTCTGGGTGGGACTAATCGCCCTGATGGGAGTGGACGCGGAGACGGGTGTCTTCATGCTGCTCTACCTCGACCTCGCTTACGAAGAGTGGAAGAAGGAGGGACGAATGAAAAGCTGGAACGACCTCAAAGAAGCCATCCTGCACGGCGCGGTGAAGCGCGTCCGTCCTAAGATCATGACAGTGGCCTGTATGTTCACGGGACTCTTGCCCATCATGTGGTCAGTGGGGTCCGGCGCCGACGTCATGAAGCGTATCGCCGCGCCCATGATTGGTGGAATCTTCACCTCGTTCATCATGGAATTGATCGTTTACCCGGCCATCTACGCCATCTGGAAGTGGAATTTCGAGGTGAAGCCGAGCTTGGAGCCGGCCGGAGGTTGAGGGTCAGCCGGAAGCCGGGAAGAGACCAGGGAGGGAAAGTATGAAGGGAAAAGAAACGCTCGGAACACTGGGGCTGGGCCTCGCCGCGCTTTTCGCTGTCGGGCAGGGGAGTGGGCGCGCGCAAACGGCCGATTTCACGCCCGCCGTGCTGGATGCCTGGAGAGCGGAGCTGATGGAGCGTCTCGATGCGGATGTAGCCGAGCTGAGTGTGCCTACTCCGGGGCAGCCACCCGCGTCCGTCGTGAGCGACTGGCGCGGCGATCAGAGGCCGGTCTCTCAACCTGTCTGGTCCCCTCAGCCGGGCCAGAGAAGGCGTCTGCCCTGGTTGCCTGCGGTTGCGGCCATCCTCCGGGAGCACGGCCTGTCTGCGGGACTGGTGCATGTGGCCGCCGTGGAGAGCGGGCTTGATCCGGCAGCGCTGTCGCCCAAGGGAGCACGAGGCTTGTGGCAATTGATGCCGGAAACCGCCACGCGCTACGGACTGGTGGTGAACTCCGAAAGCGACGAACGGCTGGATCCGGTGAAATCGACCCATGCCGCGGCTAGGTATTTGAAGGAATTACATCGGCAATTTCAGGATTGGCCGCTGGCACTCGCGGCCTACAACGCGGGCGAAGACCGCGTCAAGCGCGCCCTTGAACAGTTGGGAGCGCGCGACTTCTGGACGCTCAGCCGCCGCGCGGCCCTTCCCGATGAAACTCGCCGCTATGTTCCTGCTGTACTTGCCAGGGTGACGGCGTCGCTTGGTCCGCGCAACTTCTGGTGGCTGCAAACGCCGATCCCCAACCCGGCCGCGGGCAACACGACCACGCACGCGGACCACGCCGCCGCGCGGGCACATGTCGTCTATGCTGCAACTTCCCCTGGCCGCTGAATTTCAGAACGCTAGAGTGTCTTGGGATCGGCCCTCCGGGGTTCGTAAATGCAGAAGGGTTCTTCGTCGAGGTAGTCGCCGGTAGCGGCAAAGGCGCGGGCGCGGCAACCCATGCAGATGTTACGAAACTCGCACCGTCCGCACTTGCCTTTCAGATTCTCGGGGTCGCGCAGTTGCCGGAAAACGGCCGAGTTCTCCCAGATTTCAGCAAACGGCTGGTGCCGTAGGTCACCGGCCAGGACCGGCAGGTAGCCGCAGGGATAGACTTCGCCCTGGTGGGAAATGAAGCAGACGCCCGTGCCTGCCAGGCAGCCTTTGGTCGTGGCGTGCAGCCCCTCCGGATGGCCCTTCGCCGCGGCCTTCGCAGCGTGAGGATGCAGCGCAACCCCTGTTGACCCGGGCATGGTGATCTCTGTCGGGCCGATTGCCCTGGTATCAGGCCGGGGTGAGGATGCGGAGGAGGCGCGTCGTTCCGCCGCGCGTCGCTGCCGCATCACGCGGAAGTAATGCGGGGCGCAGGTGGCTTTCAACTCGATTTCGCCTTCCTGGGAGCGGTCATAGAACCAGTTGAGAATCTGCTCGTACTCCTCGGCGGGCACCATCTGCTCGGCGGAGATGTCCACCCCGCAACCAACCGGCACGAGCAGGAAGGTGTGGAGAGCGTCGGCTCCGATAGATTTGGCCAATTCCAGAACCTCAGGAAGCTGCTGGGCGTTGTGCCGGGCAATGGTCATGTTGATCTGGAGCGACATGCCCAGCGCTTGCAGATTCCGAAAACCTTTGAGGGCCGCCTCAAAGGCGCCCGGGATGCCGCGAAAGGCCTCGTGGGTGGCGGCATTGGCGCCGTCCAGGCTGATGGAGACGCGGCGTACACCGGCATCAACAATTTTGCGCGCGACTTCCTCTGTAACCAGCGTGCCGTTGGTGGCCAAGGCCACGCGCAGGCCGCGGTCGGTCGCGAAGCGCGCTAGCTCAAAGATGTCGGCGCGAAAGAGAGGCTCACCGCCACTCAGAACCAGAATGGGCTTGGCGTACTGAGAGACCTGCTCTATCAGGTTCAGGGCTTTGGCCGTAGGCAGGTCTAACGGCGATGAGAGTTCCGTAGCGGTGGCCCGACAATGGATGCAACGCAGGTTGCAGCCTTTGGTCACCTCCCAGAAGATGAGTCGCGGGTTGTGGTTGTCGGCGTCCATCGGTCTTAGCTGACTCGAACTTGTTTCCCGCTCCTTTACGCTGCCTTCTCTTTCGGCAGCGCGGCTTCCGCCATGGCCGGGGCAGACTCAGGCAGGTCCCGGCGAATCTCTTCATCGGTCAAGTAGCATTGCGGGTCGTGCATCCAGGGGTCGCCATAAACCTTTTCCGCGCGCGCCCGGAAGCTGCCGCCACAGAGCCGTTTCCAGCGGCAGTCGGCGCAGCGTCCCTTCAGCAGCGGCAGGCGGTTCTTGAGTCCCGCCATGAGCGGGTGCGAGACATCCATCCAGATTTGGCTGAAGGGTCGCTGGCGGACGTTGCCGAAGGTGTGTTCCGTCCAGAACTGGTCGGGGTGGACGTTGCCCTGGTAATCGATGTTGCCGATGCCGACCCCGGAGCTGTAAGTTCCCCCGCCGTTCCATTCGAGCAGCGCGTAAACCTCCGCGGCCCGCGCGGGATCCTTCTGGAGTAGTTGCCGGTAAAGGTACACGCCGTCCACGTGGTTATCCACAGTGAGGATGTCGATGTTCAACCCCCGGCGGTGAAAGTCCTCCGTGCGCCGCAGGATGATATCCATGGCCTGCCGGCTCTGTGCGTGCGTGAGATCGTCATCCAGCAGCTTGTTGCCGCGCCCGGCGTAAACCAAGTGATAGAAGCAGGCGCGATTGATCTTCTCCCGTTCGATAAAGTCAAAGATGGCGCCCAGATCCTGGAAGTTCCGCTGGGTCAGCGTGAGCCGCAGCCCGACGCGCTGGCCAACCTCGACGCAGTTTCGGAAGCCGGCCATCGCCGCCTCGAAGGCGCCTTTCTTGC
>Ga0315285_10006635_pt1 | contig 11937 bp, 5 predicted proteins | sample YL17G09_36_MG_FD_203698 | JGI IMG/M metagenome (GOLD analysis project Ga0315285, IMG submission 203698) | Sediment microbial communities from Yellowstone Lake, YNP, Wyoming, USA - YL17G09_36 | ecosystem: Environmental > Aquatic > Freshwater > Lake > Sediment | place: USA: Wyoming | collected... | reverse complement strand
AGGTTCCTCTCCAGGATCTGGGAATCGCCCTGACCATTGTGGCCGACCGAACGAAGGACCATCTGGGCGACCTGCGCCTCGATAATCACCAACTCGCCGACAAGATCGGCCAGAAGGTCAATCTTCTCCGTGGCGACTTTGATGGCCGAAGCGCCCCCGGAGGAGCCCTCTCCCGCGCTCTGGATCTGCTGGTCCAAGGCTCTGGCGATCGTACCAGGAGACGCCGCTCCGGTCTTGACGAGGATTTCCCCAATGGGGGCGTTCTGGATCTCGAGCGCCTCCTCCAACTGCTCGGGCGTCAGTTCTCCCGCTCTGACGAGGATCTCGCCCAGTCTCTCCGGTTTCCCACCCGGCTCCCTTCCGTCGGCCACAGCCGCCAGATCGGGGTTTTCGAGGAGATTCCGGATGCTCTCTCGAATGGGACCGATAACGACGATGCCCGCCTTCTCCGGATCGTGATCGGACGACTCGACCACTTTGCCGAGATTGGCGATCATCTGCTTCAGCGCATCAACCGACTGCAGGCAGACCTCCACGACCCGGCTCGATGTCTGCATCGTCTTCTTGCGACATCGGTCCAGGAGGGTTTCCGTGTCGTGCGCAAGTCGGCCAATCCCCCTGAGCTGGAGGAATCCCGAGTCGCCCTTGATGGAGTGAATGGCCCGGAAGATCTCGTTGATCAGCTCCTCATCATCCGGGGCGCTCTCGAGGCGGAGAATCTTCTCTTCGATCGTCTCCAGGTGCTCGTTGGACTGAAGGACGAAGCGTTGGTGCAGATCGAGGTCCTCGGGGTCCAAGACTTCCGGCAGCCCCTTGGAGGCGTACTCCTCGTTCGTCAAGTGCGCGTCAAGTCCGGGCGGCCGTGGCGCGGTCTGCGTGGCAGCCGCCAGAGGGGGAACGGACTCAGGAGCCGCCTGGGCGCCCGCCTCGCCTTCCGCCCGGTCCGGATTCCCCAGGAGAAGGCGGATCTCTCGACGAATGGGGCCGAAGACGACGGGCTCCGTATCATTGCAGGCCGAGGCGGGATCAGCCGCCTCGCAGACGTGACCGAGATTGGCAATCAGGTGCTTGAGCGCGTCCACCGAACGAAGACAGATCTCGATCACGCGGCTCGTGACGGGGATGTCCTTCTTGCGGCACCGGTCGAGGAGCGTTTCCATGTCGTGGGCCAGCCGGTTCAGGCCGACGAGAGAGAGAAGACCGGCTCCCCCCTTCATGGAGTGAATGGGGCGGAGAATCTGGTTGATCAGGTCGACGTCGTCCGGCGAATCCTCCAAGTTGAGAATGCGGTCCTCGATTGTCTCCAAATGCTCGGCGCACTCGGAGACGAACTCGCGGTAGAGACCCGGGTCGTCCAAGGCTTCGGGCAAGCCCTTCGAGGTTTCCTCCTCGCCGGCGGCGGCGGGGGCCTGCGCGCCTGCCGGCGCGGCCTTTTCACGAGCCGCGGCTTCCTCTGCCTTCTCGGGTTGTGCTTGATCTTCGGCGCCCAGGACGACGGACTTGGGCGTCTTGCCCTTCAAGCGGACTAGGGGAAGATCCAGAAGGCGGAAGGCCTCGTCGATCGCTTCGCGGCAACTGCCCCCCCGATCTTCGCCTCCCGTCAGGGATTCCAGGCGCTGTTTCAGGGCCGGGAAGCGATCGTTCACAAAGGCCAGGATCCTCTCCGGGTTGTCGAATCTGTCGCAGAGAACGCCCGAAAGCAGTTCCTCCATCGCAAAGCACAACTGAAAGACCGGCTCCTCGCCCGCCCGGTCAGCCAGCGTTTTCATCTCCCCGAATTCTTCGACAAGTTTCACCAGGCCCTTCAGGTCGGCGGCGTCGTTGCCCAACATCAGCAGATCCACGCCGATCTGGTCCCCCAAAGGCGCGGCGGCTTTGGCAAACTCCTCTTGAGCGACCTCATCGTGCGCAGTGGAATCGGACGTCATTGGGCTGTCTCTCCACGCGCGGGAGTCGTCCGCGGGCGCTCCGTTCCGGTTCGCACTGGTTCTCAGCTTCCGACGCGAGGGAAGCAGCCGCCCCGGTTTCCCCCCGCCAACACGGCAAGCCTTCGTGCCTGCGCGGCGCGCCTCCCCGGGGCTGCGCAAACCTCTAACTATTCTTCGGCGTTCGGCTGTGCAATCTTGACTCTCTATCGCCTAGCCCCAGCGTTGTTCCCCACTCCTTCTCTCGCGTCCTCCGGGTTCCCTGCTTGGCATCGCCCGCTTCGCGAAGCTGGAACTCGGTCTCCCGCGGGACTCGGGAACACGGAACGGGTCTCGACGCCGGCGCCGGACAAAATATTGACGCCCGAACGCGGGAGGGCGCTTCCGTTCTCGGGCGCAGGAATCCGGGTCTGCAAGACCCGTACGGAAGATACATGGCTGATATAAAACGTTTTGGCGAGAGCCATGCGCTCATGGGCGACCCGACGAACCGGGGGCAAAGTGGATGCTCCCCATCGGCCCGTTTTTTCTTGCCACGGGTGGCGCCGTAGCGGTATAAACAGAATGTCAAAGCATTGGCGCCGCCAGATGGACCTTGGCCGGCGCCGTCGCCGTCCTCCGGCTCTCTCCGGAGGGCGCCGAGATCCTCAGGGATTCGAGAACATTGGAGCCTTCAGCCCGTCAGCGGATCCTCGTGGCGGACGCCGAGCCGCGTGTTGGCGATCTTCTTGCTCCGATCCTGCGAAGCGAGGGGTGCGACGTCTCCTGTGCGAGCGACTGCGCCCAAACCTACCGACTCCTCGCCGGGGACGCATTCGATCTCGTGTTCGTCGATCTGCGGCTGCCGGGGGGGGGAGCTGAGCCTGTCCTCCGACACGTCCAGACACATTCGCCCGGCGTCCGGGGTGTGATTCTGGCCGCAGACGGCTCGGCGGAGACGATCCTCGCCGGGCTGCGGGCTGGGGCCTTCGATTTCCTGACCAAGCCGCTGCACGCCGATGAGATTCGTTGCGTCGTTGAGCGCGCCCGAAGGAGTTCGGAGAGCGGGGCGGAAGGGGCGTTCCGATCAGGGAGTCGGGCGCCGGCTCGCGGCGGACCTTCCCGCTCCAGAGGGATCAGGCGGCTCATAGGCAAGAGCCGCAGAATGCGGGCTCTTAACGATCTCATTGCCGCGGTCGCTCCGAGCGACAGCACCGTGCTCATCCGCGGCGAGAGCGGCACGGGCAAGGAACTCGTAGCCCGGGCCTTGCACAATCTCAGCCCCCGCTGCCGCGGGCCGCTCGTCCCCGTTAACTGCGGCGCCATTCCCGAGGAACTGCTCGAAAGCGAGCTCTTCGGCCACGTCAAGGGGTCCTTCACCGGCGCCGTCTCCAGTCGACCGGGTCGTTTCATGCTGGCCGATGGAGGAACGATCTTTCTCGACGAGATCGGCGACATGAGCCCCAAACTCCAGGTCAAGGTTTTGCGCGTCTTGCAGGAGCAAGAGGTCGAGCCCGTGGGATCGGCTGAGGCGGTCCGAGTGAATGTGCGAGTCCTCGCGGCCACGAACGTTGACCTGGAGCGAGCCGTCGAGGAGAAACGCTTTCGCGAGGATTTGTATTACCGCTTGAACGTCATTCCGATAGAAGTGCCTCCGCTTCGTGAGCGAATCGAAGACGTGCCTTGCCTGGTCGATCACTTCATCAAGCGACTGAACCAGCATCAGCCGCGTCCTTTGGAAGGTTTTGCCCCCGTGGCGGTCGAGCGGCTCCAGATGTTCCCCTGGCCGGGAAACGTGCGCGAGCTCGAGAACCTTGTCGAGCGAATGTGCGTGCTGGCGCGCGAGCCCCTCGTCGAGGTCGACGACTTGCCCGAGAAGTTCCACCACCCGGAAGCGGCGCGGCGTCGGCTCTCCTTCGCCGCTCCGAGCGGCCCCTCTGCTTCGCCCGGCGGCTCCACCGCGGCGTCCTTCGCCTCGGCCGCTTCGGCGGGAGAGAGCGCGGGACCCCCACCGACGGGCGTCCCTTTCGGTTTCTTCCAGCCCCCCGCGGCGCCGGTCGGGGTCCGCGGCACCGAGGGCGTCAACCTCGAGGAACGCCTCCAGATTGGCACGGTGCGGGCCGCCGGGGAGCAGGTTCACTCGCCGTCAACGCCGCCGCCCTTGGCCTTTTCCTCTGGGGCCGATTTCTCGGCGCCTTTCGGCGTCCTGCGAGAAGGGACGGACCTCAATGAGCTGGTTGACCGCTTCGAGCGGCAACTGATTCTCGAGGGGCTCGAGAGAAGCGGGGGCGTGAAGAGCCGAGCCGCCGAGTTGCTCGGCATCAAACGCACGACCCTCGTGGAGAAAATGAAGAAGAAGAACATCGTGTTTAGCCGAAAATGAGGGAACGGCGCGCGGCGCCCGCCGCGGCTCCGCGCCGACGGGAGAACATGGGAATTCGAGATCGGCTGAAGACGCTCTTCTCGGCGGAGGCCAAACCGCCTCCCTGGCACCCCGACCGCGGCGAGGACTACACGACGTTTTGGACGAGCATGTCGCAGACCGACGCGGAGGCGCAGATCGCCACCTATGGACGAGAGGTCGGCGACGCAGAGCGGATCCAGACGTGCCGTTACATCGCCCGCTACATCATCGAGGCCTTGGAGATCAACGAGACCAAGAGCGTGCTCGAAGTGGGTTGCGGCATCGGGACGTTCGCTTACCTTGTCGGGCCGAAAGCGAAGCGCTACGTCGGGGCCGACATATCTCCCCACATGGTCGAGCGGGCGCGCGCTTTCACTCGCGACGCGGGCGGTCGTCTGGAGTTCGCCGTTCTCTCGCGGAGCGATCTTTCCAACTTCGCCGATGAGACCTTCGACGCCGTCTTCTTCGAGGCGGTCCTCATGCACGTGGCGCGCGAGGACGCCTTCAACTACCTGTGCGAAGCCCGCCGCGTCCTCAAACCCGCAGGACGCTTCTACGCTTCCTTCCAAAACCTCCTCCAGCCGCTCGGGTTCAAGCATTTCCTCCGCCTGGCCTGCGAGGCGGACCAGACGGGCCGCCACGCCATCGGGCGCGTGCGGTTCCACACCGCTCCCGAGCTGCGCCATCTGGCGAAGATGGCCGGCTTGGAGATCGACCCGAGACACGCCCGCCTGGAACTCGTCGAGAACGACCCCGCCCGCCATGAGGCGCGCACCCTGACGATCGTCGCCGCCAAAGGCGAGCCGCCCGATTGGGGCGTGGCCGACGGCTGGCCGGTGTAGATGACGGGCGAGCGAACGACCGTCCCCGCCAAAGGCGAGCCGCCCGATTGGGGCGTGGCCGACGGCTGGCCGGTGTAGATGACGGGCGAGCGGACGACCGTCAGGCGGTCATGCGCCGCATGTATCCCACGCGCCCTCGGGCGGAATGCCCCTGCTACGCGACGTTTACGACGGCGCGCGGTTCGTCAACGGCCGGCGCGTGACGAAAGGGGAATGGGGCAAGGCCGTCTCCGACGGGCGATCCGATAGGCCTCGCGGACGCGCGAGGCGGTCCGGTCTCTTTGCTCCACGCCGCCGGGCGGTCTTGGCGCCGCCTCGCCGCCGGCTGGAGGCCGCCTCGCACGCTGGGCTCTCCCCTCTTTCATCGCCGGCCGGAGGCCGCCGCGCCCACCACAAATGGAGCGTCGAAGGGTGCCCATGCCGGATGGATTTCTCCCGCGCCGAGCGCTTCGACACCACAGCGATGGGGAAATCCACTTCCGCCAGACGTTTGCATTCTTTGGGGATCACGAGGGCTTGCGCTCCTTCCAGAGGCGGACGATGAAGCGTTCCCCCTCCTCGATGAGATCTGGATCGGTGCCGTTGTATTCCCGCATGGACTTTACAATCTTGCGTGGTACACCCATTCCCATGTGCTCCATGTAGCCGTAGTCGCGCATTGTGTCCTTGAGCAATTGATTACGCGCGGCACGGCAGCCAATGCGCATGCGTTCTGGGGTGATGGCGTTTAGCAGACGACCGGGCGAGATGATTTCCAAGCGATCGCTAAACAAGGATAGCTCGATGTCGGTACCCGAAAGAAGATAGTCCCGGTGAACAAGTGCATTTACGACGGATTCCCGGACAGCATCCTCCGGATACTCCCGACGCTCCAAACGGCGAGAACCGTCCACGAGTTCAGCAGTCACAGTCGTGTTTCGCCTGACAAACTCCACCGCTTCTTCGACAAGACCCGATTCCACGTTGGCCCCGTCAGCGGCTCGCAACGCGACCATCGGTCCCCGCAATGATATCCGTTCCTTGGCGGCGTAGTCTTTCTCTAATCCTTCATAAGCCGCGGCGTCGATGCCCGCCTGGGGGAGGTAGCGCTTGGGGTTTCTCCCAAACAACAAAAGGCCCGCTACTGTACCAGGATGCCGTTCTCCGCTGTCGAGGATCTCTGTGTTAACCAGCAGCGATTCCCATGCTCTTCGCTGTTCCTCCCGCCAATTCCTTAGTTGCAAATCGTGAATCTCCCGCCAACGTTCGGCGTCCTGCCGCTTGGCTTCTGCTTCAACTTGCTCGCGCCATTCTGGAGGAGGCTCATCGGAAGGAATGGACTGCGAGCGCACACGGGCAAAGTACTCAACAAGCCGGCGCAAGTCGAGGTCGTCGAGCGAGGATCCGGACACGGGCCGGATCTCAAGACGAAATGCGCCACGCTGCTGAAATAGCCGCTCGAGTTCTTCACCGCTCGCCTCCCGGCTTAGAGTTCCGACCCGGATGTAGTAGGTGCGGTGCTGGTCGTGCCACACATGATGGACACTCCAACCACGCTCGACCTCCACAACGGCCACATCCAATCCCGGTTCGATATCGCGGATGACTTCGAAGTATGGAATGATCTCCGGCCGGACCTTGTCGCGGCAAGTCTGCATTACCCACTCTTCGAGGCGGTTATAGGTGCGAGGCGGGTCGTCGGCACCAGAGTCACGATCAACTCGCGTCAAACCGTAAATAGCACCATTCTTCTCGACACCAAGGAGAACACGACCACCCTGCAAATTCGCAAAAGCCACCAATTCCTTTGCCAGTGCACGATTTTCCTCAGTATCCCGCTTGAACTCAATACCTGAATTCTCCCCATTGCGGATGATCTCGAGTAGTTCTGTCTTATTCATTCGGTATCGGTTCTCCTTCAGAATCCGTACTTGCGGCGGCGCCGCTCGAACGCTTCCTTGCCGCCTTCGAGAATCTCTTCCACCAGTTCACGCACCGGCTGGGCATCGATGGAACCCATGTGCTCGGGTACGATGCGGGCGTGCCCACGCTCGGCTTCGCCCTTTGCGCTCAAACCCACGATCAGTTCGGCATCGCCGAGAACAGGTATGTTCGCATTGTGGGTCGAAAATATGAACTGCCGTCGTTGCTTTTCCTCGCGCATGCGCGGGACGACGCCCTCAGTGATGAAGCGGTTGTCAAGGTCGTCCTCCGGCTGGTCAACGATGAGCGGTGCGTCGGACTCCAAAAGGAGGAGTAAGAGCACCGCCGTCGCCTTCTGTCCGGTCGAGAGGTCTTCCAGCGTTTGCCAAGCAGGCGGTTCCCCGGCGGGCGCCGTGTTGAGCTGTATTGCCGTGGTCGGGGGCAGATCAATCTCTTCGATGCGCATAAGGACTTCGGGCTCAGCATTGGCAAGCCGCTCGGCTTGCGCGGGGGTGATGCTGTATACCTTGTTTAGCGTGTCGGTGGCTGACCGGCACGCCTCGACGAACTGTGTGAGTGACAGTGCCTGAACACGAGCGAGCAAGTCGATGGCTTCGGAAAGGCGGCCCCCGACCTCCTCACGTAGCATCTTGAATAGAGGCTCGCGGTCGCCGGCGGCCGTAACCTCCACCTGGACCTTATTACGAAGCTTGTGGTTGACCTTCTTCGCGGCGCGGTCCAAGCGTCGGAATTCCTCAGCTTTGAAGTCCTCCCATTCGGCCAGTAGCGCCCTGCGTTTGTCCGCGTGCCCTTTCTCCGAACGGCGCACCAAGTCAAGACGTTCGCGCAAAGGTCGAAGCTCCTCGATTTGACGCCGGAGCCGAATGAACTCCTCGCCATCCACACGTGACTTCTGGAGTTCGCGGAGGATCTTCTCGTAAGCGGCTTGGACGCCCTTCTTTCGAGTTTCCCATTCCGCGCGCACTGTGGCGACCCCCTGGTCCGCGCGCTGGAGGGCTTGCTCCAGATCCTTGGCGATTTGCGCCAGATCGCGGTCGAGCTCCGCAAACACTTCATTGGCGCGTGCCAGGATCTCCTTACCGGGAAGGTCTTCGAGCGCCTTCGCCGAAAGAAAGACGCGATCGATCGGGATTTCCCGTTTCAGGTTCTCTAGGAATTCGCGAAAAGGAGCAAGACGCTCGGGGATAGATAAGAGCACGCGCTCCTCGCGCACGAGCAGGCTCTGTTCCTTCAGACGCTCTTCGAGGCCCGCTTCACGAAATCGTTGGAGCGTTTCCTCAAGACCGGGAAGCGCAGCGAGGCGCTCCTCGATCTGCCTGAGCTCAGCGCGCGTGTCGAGCAGACTACGCCGGTTCTTTTCCAGGTCGCGCCGCAAAGAGGCCTTGCGTCGCGGGAGCGACTCATCCTGTTCGACGAATCGGTCGAGGAGGCGGGTAAGTTTCTCGCGGCTCTTGGTTAGCTCGGAGATCTCATGCTGGCCGTAAACTTCGACGCGGGGGAGCACATCTTGCGGCGAGAGGTTCGAGACTTGGCCTTGGGCATCCCGGACCAGCGGTGGGTTTGGAATGGTGCGCTCAATACGATACTCACGGACAGCGGGCCGATGCACGTTGACAAGTAGCGAGATCTTCGTGCCGCTCTTTAGCACATGCCGCACAATCCCTTCGTGCGCCTTACGTGCTTCGTCGCCAACGGCGTCGAGGGCCAGAACGGAACGAATGCTTTCAACGACTGTGGATTTACCGGTACCGCGGCCGCCAACAAGGACGTTTAGATTGGAATTGAAGTGGACTGCGGCGCCGTCGAGGAAGCCGCCTTCCCAAGCCAGGGCGACAAGCTCTGCGTGCTCTTCCGGCTCGATCTTGCCCTCTCTGGGATTGAGCCGGATGCGAGAGCCGGGATCCAGGAAGGCCTGGCGCAAGCCTTCGATGCTTATTTCGGACATCTTGATCCAGCATGTGGCTGAGGCGTCTTCGAGGTGTTCGGGTTCAACGATGTCCTTCGCGTTCAGGACAGCGACGGCGAGGCTATCATCGGCAGCGTGCGCGCGACGGTAGTCAGGGTTCGTGTTCTGGACAATTGGGCGCACATCCTGCGACAGCTCGTCTATCAAGCCTGGGATTTGGATCGCGAGCAGGTCGTCGCTTTGCCAAGCGTGGATCCGAGGTTGGCCGCTGAGGACCCTGAGGAGTCCATTTTCATTGGTGACATGGGCGGCAATCGCGATGCCACCCTGTTCGCGGACTTTTCTGAGGACTTGGAGGAAGCTCTGGTTCGAAAGGTCGGAAGAAGGCCCAGTCTTCGTGATTCCGAACTCCCCCAAGAATCTGCCGAGTTGCTCTTCGTTGGTGTCCTTGGGATAGATGCACAGGACATGGACGCCCTCGTTGGAAGAAAGCTCGAAGCCGGGAAACACATGGATGCCATGATCTAACGCGGCGCTTTGGAAAGCTGGGATGCCGGTGACGTTGTTGTGATCGGTGATGGCGATCACGGAAACCCCAATCTGAGCTGCCTTCTCGATGATGGCCCTTTCATGGGCGCCAGCATCCCGCAAGACAGGCTGCCCGCGAAACGCGGCGCGGTAGTGGTGCGGGTTCACTTGAAGGGCGCAACGATGAAAAACAGCACCCGCCGAAAGAGCTTTTGCTTGAGCGATTGGGTCGTTGGAAATCACGCTCTCCCTCCATAAGGCGGTGAGTCTTCCCGCACCATCATCGGCTTGGTCATGGCATTCACTCCCAGCCAGTAGTGGGCGATCTTGGTTACCTCGCGCCACGGGAAACGCGCCGGGTCGCGGATCGGTTCCTGCAACACAAGATTCGCACTCCCGCCCTCTCCGCCACACGCGCCATATTATTGCCCAATTCCCTGCCCATATCAATGGGTATCACCCCTTCCCCCGTTTCTCTCTCTCTGCCACTCGGCTGCGAATTTGGACTTGACTCCCTGGGAGGCCCGGCGTAACGTCGCGGGCGATGGGCCATGTCGGCGGGACGCCGCGGTCGGGAAGGCCGCCCCGGAAAGGGCGGCTAACGGATGAACAATCCGACCGCGGCCGGAAGAGGGTGAGAGTCCCTCGCGGATGCGCCGCTGTGACCGGGAGCTCGCTCCCCAAAACGGGGCCTTGGCCGCAAGAAGCTCTCTTGGCCGCAAGAAGCTCTTGCGTAGGGCCGGGCGCCTCGATTTTCGGGAGAGGGAGCGCCCCGGGTTTCCCAGGTTTGGCCGGGAACCCCGTGGGCACGAAACCCGCATTTGCATGTCCACTGTCGCCCCGAGTGCGATGGGAAGGACGCGGGGAGTAGGACGATCCGGGAGCCAGAAGACGACCGCCGGCGTGCTTCACGATTCAGCTTCTCCGCAGAATGAGAGGGTGAAGGTGCGCTCAGGTCGTCGGGCATTCTCCCTTCCTCGAGCATTCGCGATCCGCTGCAAGGGCCGACTGAAGGCGGTCGGGTCGGACAGCGGCGCGCGGATTGCGCGTTCCCGCGGACGCGGCCGGCGCCCGAAGGTCCGGCCTGCTTCCCCGAGGATCTCGCAACTCCTTCCTCTCTTCTCGTTCTCCGGGACATTTGAGTCGTAAGCAACGCCCCGCATGCATCCGTATCTTGCGCAGGAAGGAGGCGTCCGGGCGAGACGGGACTCGGGACGGCGCGCTCGTCCGGAGAGAGCGGAAGAATGGCTGGAAAACGTGTTGCAGGATGGTTGATGGCTCTGGCGGGAGCGATCCTGGCGCCCACCGGCGCCGGGGCGACGACTCGAGCGGAGCTGGAGGCGGACGTCATCAAGTGGGCCGGGACGGGGCCTCGCGCCGTTTTCGTGGCGGTGGATTTCCACGACTCCGATTCGGCACGGGCCGAATTCGTTTTCGGCGTTCGTTTCGGCGACGATTCCTCGACCACGATCTCGGGTTTGCAAGCCCTCCAGGCGCTTGCCGATGGAACGACGCTCGAATTCACGGACGCGGGGGGCGGGTTTATCACGCGCATCGCCTACACGCACAAAGGCCGAACTTACGAAGGAGGCGGAGACTATCCCCCTTGGTGGAGTTACTGGGAAAGCTCGGACTTCGCAACGACCTACGTCGCGAGCCCCACGGGATCGGCCGGCCACGCCATGCGCGACGGCGACACGGCCGGGTGGCTCAATACGCGAGTTCTCTGGCCGGACATGCCGTCTCCCCCCAACGGACCGCGCGTGACGCCTCGTTCCTCGCTCAGGGAAGACGCGATCGCATGGGCCGGATCGGGGCCGCGGGAAGCGTTTGTGGTGGTGGATTTCGACGACTCGACGACCCAATCCGCCGAGTTCGCGTTCGGCGCGCGATTCGGCGAGGATTCCTCGACCACAATCACCGGTCTTCAAGCGCTCGAACTCCTGAAGGACGAAACGGCGCTGGATTTCGTCGATGCGGGAGGAGGGTACATCACCAGCATCGCCTATACGCACAAAGGCCGCAGGTTCGAGAAGGGGGGCGACTATCCCCCTTGGTGGAGCTACTGGGAGAGCGCGAACTGCGGAATGAGCTACGTCATGAGCACAACCGGCGCGGCGGAACACCAGATGTCCGACGGGAGCGCGGGCGGCTGGTTGAACACGCGCGTTCTCTGGCCCGCCATTCCCCCCTCGCCGAACGGCCCGCGCGTTACGCCCCGCTCCTCCATCGAGGAGGACGTCATCGAATGGGCGGGATCGGGGCCGGACACGGTCTTCGTCGTGGTGGATTTCGACGATTCCTCGACCCGGTCGGCGGAATTCGCCTTCGGCGTGCGTTTCGGCCAGGACGGCGCTACGACGATGTCCGGTTTGCAGGCGCTCGAGGTCCTCGCCGAGGACACCGCCTTGACCTTCGTCGACGCGGGAG
>Ga0315285_10006634_pt1 | contig 11937 bp, 8 predicted proteins | sample YL17G09_36_MG_FD_203698 | JGI IMG/M metagenome (GOLD analysis project Ga0315285, IMG submission 203698) | Sediment microbial communities from Yellowstone Lake, YNP, Wyoming, USA - YL17G09_36 | ecosystem: Environmental > Aquatic > Freshwater > Lake > Sediment | place: USA: Wyoming | collected... | reverse complement strand
CTATATTGCCCCTGTCGATCACCTTTTAGAGCTTCCAATTTATTCCCCGGCGGAATTCGCAATGACTCGAAGGAAATCACGGCGTTCAATTGATCGAGCTTTCTACGAGCTACGGGCCAAATTCGTTCCGGACAGGTGAGGCGAGCCTCTTTCGAATTAATTCGATTAAAAATGTCTTCAGTGCCCCGATCAAAAAACGATTTTATCAAGTCGCGAGCCTTGAAAAAAGAGTTTGTCTTCAGATAATTTTCTTTTTCTAAATATAACGAATAATGTTATACATGTCAACATTATACTCATTGGACACCCCCCTTGTCCATGGAATGACTGGCCAGGTACGGGATTATTAAGTTTAACAAAATTTATAATTTTATGGACGTTAAATATTTCATTATAAATTACTTGACATCCGTTAGCATACAATGCTAACATGCCTTTATGACAATAAAATCCACGTTGGGTTCCAAGATTCGCGAAGAGCGTAAACGGCTAAATATACCACTTCGAAAATTTGCTCGCCAGCTAAACATTACGGCACCCTACATAGTGGATATCGAAAAAGACCGTCGACAGCCCAGTAGAGATCTTTTGGCCCGGATTGCAGATGCATTGGGACTTCCCTTTGCGAGTCTTGAGCTTCTTCATTCTAAGACCGATCCTGAAGTGGTTGAATGGATTGAACAGCAACCCAGTCTCAGGAGCCTCCTCAGGCGAATTAAGGACTCACCTCGCTCCCATGAATTACTCCAGAACCTTAGCAGGGTTGTTGAACAGAGACAAGCGGTTTTGCTATCCCCTGTAGTGATATACGAGTCAGAGTTGCAGGTGATCGGTCTTGAAGCAGCCTCATGGGGTACCGAGACGGGTGGGGACCTCTTTGGTTTGTGGGAGACATTGCCTATCGTTTACCTTGCAACACGGGCCGGCCCAAACGCGATTAGAAACCATGCCCATTTCAAACTGGATGTCGGTTATTTACGTCAGCTCAGCATCGAATTGGATAGCCGATGGGGACTCCGGTACCTTGGCGACTGGCACTCACACCACAGGCTGGGTCTTACATCGCCCAGCTCTGGAGACGAGGACCGTATTAAACGCCTTGGGGTGCGAAATGGTTTCTTAGCTATGGTGGAAAGCATCGTTACTTTTGAGGATGAACATGGTTCAGCGTCGCCAATAATTAGGGTACATCCATATGTTTACACGGATCTTCAATCTGGTCAGCCTGTAAAAGTCCCTTTTATTGTATTGAAAGGGATCAGTCCGTTGAGAGAAGCGTTGATAGCTCACGAAACCCTTAAGGAACAGAACCTTGATTCTTGGACAAGATTTCCCATGGAAAGACTCTGCATTCCACCAGAACCCCTTCCTCGGACTAATCCGGGAGAAGGCAATTTGTTTGATTTTATTGGGGAACGGGTGCTTGGTCTGGCCCGCGCGGCGTTAGAGACCGCAAGTGGGGAGGTGGTGGAACATCATAGAACCCCGTTCGGGCACATCCTGGTGGCGCGAGATCGGAAGAACAACTATGTCGGAATAGCCCTTGACGCTGCTTGGCCGTATCCGGTCCTGGAGGTGGATTGGATAGATCGAGGGCGTGGTACAAGCGAACCATTGGAAATCCCTTTGGCCCAAAGAAGCGCTCTGAACCCACGTCAATTGGTAGAATTATTTACGAGAGCGCGCAACCTTAGAAGCCAAATCGAAGAGAAGGACGGTAATAGTGGACCTACGGGAACGGCTGATTCTTGAACAGCAGATTCTCCAGAGAGACGGGCTGACGCAGTTTCAGATCTACTCTAATGCTGCCAGTGGTGGGTATTACGTATGGGGAGAGTGCCACACGAATTCTGGTAATGCATACACTCTGTGGAGCCCAATTCCATTGCACTATCCTTATGATTGCCCACCACTATACATATGGAAGCCCAATCCACTTAGGGGATATGGAGGTAAAAGCATAAATAGCTACGGTCTTTCCCATCAGATGCATACTCTTAACAGTGGGCCAAGTGGTGAGGTACAGATTTGCCATTGGAGGTCAGAACGGTGGCACAGTGGTATTACCCTCAATAAGGTATTGATTAAAGCCCTGATTTGGCTGGAGGCATACGAACAACATCTTACCACAGGAAAACCTATTAACGAATTTGTTCGCACGATGCAGTAGCCATAAATGGGAGGGAAAATGAACTCATACGACATTCAAGCCGAACGGCAAAAGGCCATGATCCGCGAAGCGATGCAGGCAATTGCAGAGCGGCGTCCTGGCCGGACTCGCCTCGTATATGATAAGGCAAAACGTACCATTGTAGCTGTCTCAAGTTCGGATAACCCTCCACGGGGTTTGAATATTACGGCTGAAGACGCCGATATGTTTAGCCTATGATTACCATCTCCGCTGAATGGCTGAAAGAACAGTGGCCAGTGCTTAATGCTAGTGGCCTCGCTCCTGTCTCCTTGTCTAAGTGGGATGACGGTGATGCTTACACATTGGTATCTTTGGGTCCAATGAGTGGCACGAATGTTGTCCGTGGGGTAGTCGTCATGGAGAGCACTTCGGCTCCAGAGGTTCAAGTGGTCATTAGGCTGAGAAGAGTACCAGGAGGAAGACCAGATCAGACCGTGGATCTATTCAATTTATCTGACGGAACCTGTTATAGGGTGGAAGGGCAGATCAAAGAACGTGATGTTGCAAGAGTTGTTCAGGTGCAGGTTGTCGGAGTTAAAGAAACACTGGAGAAGCGCCGAAAAAGTTTGATCGAATCTCATCTCCTTCAAGAAGTCTCAGTTTTGGTCATCGGGCTCGGTACTGGAGGTGCTCAAACGGCAGTTGAGCTTGCAAAATCAGGGGTTGGAAATTTTATTTTGGTCGATTCTGACCGTTTGGATATAGGCAATGTGACACGCCACAATGCGGGAATCTCTCATGCTGGTCGACGTAAAGTGTACGTGGCACGGGATCTACTTCTGGAAAAGAATCCTTCGGTGGTCGTTAGGACATTTCCAATTTCAGCGGACTGGAACTCATACGAGCTCATTTGCCAGATGGTACGCGAGGCTAATCTGGTCCTGTGTGCAACGGATAGCCGCAAAAGTAAGCTGTTTATTAATCACATTTGTGTCAAAGAGCGCAAAACAGCGATTTACGGAGGAGCATTCACTCGGGCGTACGGTGGTCAGGTTCTCAGAGTCCGCCCGGGTAGATCGCCCTGCTACCAATGTTTCGTGATGGGCATGCCCGAACAGGAAGCTGATTATGAAATTTCGTCAGAGGCTCAAGCTCAAGAAATTGCATACGCAGATCATCCTGTCGCTGTAGAGCCCGGCCTATCGATTGATGTCGCCCCGATTTCGATTATGATGGCAAAGTTGGCGTTACAGGAGCTGATAGATGGCAAAGAAAGTACGTTACACGTGCTCGACAAAGATTTTACAGCTCCATGGTATCTCTGGTTAAATCGACCCGAACCAAAAACGGCATATGCCAGCCTGCCGCCCTTGAGCGAAAGTAGCGACGAGATGACGATCCTACGGTGGTACGGAGTGGAGTTGGAGAGGGAGAAAAGTTGTCACGTTTGCGGTGACTTTGGTAGAGCGGCTAGAGAAACTTATGGTTTTGAGGCGGGCGAGTTACCTGTATTACAAGAGGGGCCGCTTCCGGCAGGGGTCAAACTCGAAGAGGAGTAGCAACATGGAGATGCGTTCTTACTTCAAAGGTTTGCTGAATCGGATTGAACCACCAGATAAATATGTCTCGTCCGCCAAAAAAGCTCATGAGACACTCCGTAAACGACTTGAAGAAGATGATGATGTCGGCCAGGCCCATCTGGACACCTTCTTGTCAGGTTCATATGCACGGCGTACAGCAATAAAAGAAATCAAGGATGTGGATATCATCTGTGTCCTAGACATCAAGTGGGATATAACGGAACCGCAGGTAGTGCTCGCATGGCTGCAGGATGCTTTACAGAGGTACTATAAACGGGTTCAGCAACAAGACCGTTCTGTACGCGTCGTTACTGACGATGGAGTTCAATTAGATTTGGTGCCCGGAGCACCAATTTCGCGTGCTGACGGCCCCCTGCGGATTCCGGACCGCGACGTGAAAACGTGGGTGATTTCCCACCCTAAGAACCAAATGGCTTTTGCTGAAAAGCGAAATAAGGAGACGGATGGCTACTTTGTTCAGACGGTAAAAATATTTAAACATTGGCGTGATCGCTTAACCTCGGTAGATGCAAAGGTGAAGTCGTATATCTTGGAGACGTTAGTGGCAGAATCACTTTATTTCCCTCCTGCGTCGCATGCCCATGGTGTCGTCCTTGTTTTTGAATCCATCTGGCAAAGGCATTCTCATCACATCGGAACTGGACGTGTGCCAGCAATACCCGATCCTGGTTATCCAAGTAATAGTGTATCCAAGCGATGGAAATCGCGCGAATTTGATACATTTATGACGGGAGTAAAGCAGGGATCGGAAACTGCAAAAAGGGCATTGGCGGCCACTGACGAAGCGACAAGTATCTCAGAATGGAGGCGACTCTTTGGCAATAAGTTTGCCCCACCAGACTGAAAGAGTTATTGGCACAAATACGGAGAACGTATGAATCCAGATGGAACGTATAGCCCGTCACTACTGACGCCAGAAAACCGTGGGGGAGTCACAGCAGGAGAAGGATATAATTTCCAGGACGCCTTTATTGCAAGTCGAATCCCTGGTTGGCTTGCTGACCCCTATTTTTCATTTCTGCTAAAAGAAGGATCTGGTGACGTGGAAGTGCGTTTTGATGATCATGGTTTAAGGCGAGTGGAGTTATACCAGGTTAAAGATCACCATGTTACACCAACCGAGTGTAGGGATGTCATCAATGCTTTTAGCATCAAAGAGGCTCAGTCTCCGGGAACATATGCGGGATTCATCCTTGCCTGCCGCGGTCTTGGGCGCGAGGCTGAAAGTTTGCGTCAGGCATTGGAAGAGCTACGGGGGGCTTTTCCTATGTATAGCCAAGGCGACAGAGTCTTGGTGAGTACAGAACAAGATGTAGAGGAACGAGCCAGACGAATTGGGTTAGCCATACCTCTTGATTTCTTGCGGATGAAGGTGTTCTTCGATACGAATCTGGGTGATATGAAGAGTGACGAGCGCCTGTGTGAACAGTTCATCGGTTCCGTTGTGCAAAAGATTCCAAAATGGGCCATGGTTGGAGGATTGGGGCTGACTGCCGCATACCGTGACATTGCTCGCTTAATAAACATTTCAATTCGGCAGACATGTAGCCATGATTTACTTGACCAAAGGATTCAGCAGGCAATTGATGCTTCTTCATCTCGCCTGAATAAAGAAGGAGTGACAGTCCGACTCTATCATTGGGAAGATCCGTCCTTTGATCTTTCAGAAAAGTGGGACGTTCTCCTTGATTGGTCAGAACACTTCGACCGTATAAGCAGAAAGGTTCCGCCCCCGGCCTTGTGGCGCGATGGTCTCATACCGGCTTTGGAAGAAGCCCAAAGACGCATTCGTTCTTGTACGGACTCCAGGCTCATTCGTTTCCGACCGAGTGCCTGCTTGTCGGCTGGGTTGGCCTTGGGATGGGCGTTTAGTGAGGTAAAGGGATATACCTTCGAAGTTCAACAAGGTCATGCTATCTGGAGAACCGATACACAACCCTCTGGACGCCACTTGGTCGTTTCGGAGGAAGTCTCATTGGATAGGTCTTCGAGAGAGTTATGTGTAGAATTCAGTCACCAGGCCGATGTTACCTCCAAGGTGGACCAATTTATTCAGACAATCGGTAAAGCCTTTCGAGCGAAAATAATGCTTGTTCCTGATCTTGGTATCGGCGCACGCATTGATGGTCCCACTGCCTTGGCCTACGCTGATGACGCGAAACAGCGTATCAGGAAGGTCGTGGACCAGTATGGCTGTGAAATCGTTCATCTGTTTTATGCAGGGCCTCTCGGGCTTGCCATATTTTTGGGACGTCTATTCAATGCTATGCATGCTGATATTCAATGTTATGAGGAACAGGACAGAGGTGGATACGCACCGTCGTGCCTGTTACATACTTAAGCCAGCAATTGCTCGCTCAGGAACCGATTTCTTCCTTAGCCTTCCGCGGGTAGGGCCAACACAGATTTAAGGAATACTACTAATGGGACGTTCGTGCGGAACGTGCTTAATTATTGCCCGTCTCGTATAGAAAATGAAAAAGATCCCTCAGGAAAGCCCGACCTTACAACCCTATCCAATTATTCTTCGTTATGCCTTCGTTATGGCTGCCGAGAGGAAATCATTCCGGTCCTGATCGCGTAAGAAGTCTTTCCTTTTCCGATTCCCGCCCCATCACATGGTGCAGGCCCCCAAGAGGCATCTAACTAATCTGGCAAATCTTGGTATACGATATGAATTAGTTCCAAGCACGGTCTGCACGAACGTCCCTTTCAGTCCTGACTTAATGAAGTGGCGGAGCCCCCGAGAGGACGTTAACCCATGGGGCCCTCATGTATCAGAACCTTCTGGAACCCTCCTCTGATTATCGTCTCCAAAAGGTTAAGTTGCGTTGTTAGTTTGGAAAACTAAATCCCAAAGGTGATTTTCACTTAGTTTTTCTACTTCCCCTTATCGTGTGGTACGGTAACTGTAGCAGTCCCTGCGGAACCATTTCCATAAACGTCTTTGCACATGACGTTTATTGTATAAACTCGACCCTTACCCTTCCCTGACCGTTCAGCCCGGAGGTTTAATGTCAGATTCCCAGTAATCTTCCAATCCGGAGCCGTATCACCATCTCCCAGACCATTTTCCGGTTCATTGCTGCTTATTGAGGTGATTTTGCAGACTGGTTTTGAGTCACAATTGTCTGAGACTGAAACATTCACACTCACTGGGACCATCTTATGATCGGGCGGCCAGAGAACATTTGGACTAGCAGCCAGCTTTGTGATCTTTGGAGGAGTTCCGTCTTTGACTGTTATAGTGACATTATCCGATGCCGTTCCACCTTTGCCATCATTCACAGTGAGTGTAATGGCATGGGTTCCTAAGGGCAGGCGTACCGTTGGGCTCGGTCCGCTGGCTGTTCCAAATGAACCTGTCCAAACATAGGTCAGAGTGTCGCCATCTGGGTCAAAAGAACCAGTCCCATCAAGGGTAACTTCAGCGCGACAATCGTTTACAACCAAAACGGTCTGATCCACTCCTGCTTCAGCCACTGGAGGTCGCGCAATGAACTCATCATGGGTCAGTTCGCTGTCCGAAATGAGTGTACGTTCAAAGATGCCATCACCATTTGAATCTACTAGGACAGTAACCCCCTCTCCGCCTTGAGAGAGGGTATCCCAATCAATAGTGTACTGGTGCACAGCACCGGCCGATGTGGGAATGTCGCTTGCCATAAAACTAACTGTCTCTTGTGTCGTATAACGCGTGAAGATAACCGCATTATAAAGACCTGTGCCCGTTCCAAATATTAAGACCTTATAGTTACCCGCAATAGGTGTTGGAATTATCATCAGTTGAGGGTGTGTTCCGAGACCACTATACCATGCTTCATGTATTTCGTTCACTTCCTGCTGAGAGGCAATGTCAAACCCGATACGCTTACCCTCAGGATCTACAACTAATACGTCGACAGGCGAGCCAACTGCTACGTACATAACGTTTTCGCCAGTAACAATCGGTTCGGGTTCTGGTTTTAATACTGGTGGTGCAATACGCACATCAATGAGCTCTATATTGCCATATTTTACAAAATTACCACCTGCAACTGCCGTAGCGAAACCACTTACATCTACCCGTGACCAAATCTTCGCTTCAAAATACCAGCTATATGTATGATCTTTTTCAAGATCTACAAAACCTTGAATAACATATTGCGTGTCGCTATAGGAAACTGCGTCACCTTCTGGGAGTGAGATGACCTTCCATTCGGGTCCCTCATTATAAATTATTAAATCCTTACGCCAGATTTCTGTTGAGTTAGAGTGGTCGTAAACCCAAAGACTGGCCTTAAGATTGACGCCAAGATAAGCTTGAGTAAAATATTTTGGGAAAGAGAAACGCGTCCATGTTATAAGGCCAGTGATATTAAATGTCGCTGCTATGTTCGAGGTTCCAGACCAGTCATTTCTCCAATTGTCGCCTAAAGTAAATGCTGCAAGAGCTTCACCATATCCACCATAGGAAACTGTAGCACTTGCCATTATCTTCCCATTTCCGACAGAAGGGTCAACCTCCGTATAATAAGACGCCTGTCCTAGTAGGAAGGGTTCGCTCCAACCTAATGTGTTTGACAGTCTATACGGTGGCCGGAATACTATTTCAGTTGCTACCGCAAAGTCAGTCTCTGAAATATCGTTGTTTCCGAAATCTACCCATTCGCTTACAGATCCTGCCGCATCCACCGTTCTTGCCCGCCAGTGGTAACTGCCAGCAATCAAACTATGGATAGAAATGGTAACTCCATAGCTGTTTTCGACGAATTCGCTTTCGTGGGTGGGTATACCAGCAAAGCTGCCAGCATATTCGTCAAGTCGCCTAAGTTCTATCTGCAATTTTACCCGATCACCATCTGGGTCGCTTACAACACCTAAGAGGATTACAGTTTCCTCGAATATTGTGCCTCCCACTGGTATTTCGGCATCTGTTCTATTATATTGAAAAAGATAAGTGGGTGGAATGGGAGGCTGGTTAGGTGCAGGAATGGTAATAGTGATAGTTACATAATCTGGAGTGCTGTCCACTTTCCCATCGTTTACCACTAACCTAAATGTGTAAGAACCAGGTACGGTTGGAGTAAATGTTGGCCTCATTGATGTTGGATTAGATAAAGCAACAAATAATGGTCCTGCAGCCTGTGTCCAACTGAATGTTAATGAATCTCCATCAGGGTCATAGCTTGCCGAACCATCCAATGTCACTGAAGTGTTAACTTCTACCGTTTGATCAGAACCGGCATTTGCGATAGGGGGCTGGTTAGTAGGAGGAATAGGGGCAGGACCAAAGGCATATAAGTAGCCATCCCATGCTCCCAAGTAGATAGTGCGATCAGCGCCAATGGCGGGCCATGAAGTGCTGCCACCCCCCATTGGGCACTTCCAGTTGAGGGAGCCGTTTGGGTTAAGGGCCAAAAGGCTCCTGTCCCCTGGAAAGTAGACGACTCCATCTGCTCCAACCGATGCGCCCGCGAGACTTAACACGCCTAAAGGGAACCTCCACTTCACCGAACCGTCTGGGTTGAGGGCGTAAAGGTACCGATCGTATGAAGAAAAGTAAACTGTGTCGTCTGCCCCGATGGCCGGGGCACCGGCAATGGGGCCACCTGTTCCTATCTTCCACCTGAGTGAGCCATCAGGGTTCAGGGCATAAAAGTGTTGGTCGCTGGAGCCGAAGTAGACAGTACCGTCTGCCCCAACAGCCGGTGAACCGTTTACGTCGTCTCCTGTTTGAAACTTCCACTTCAAGGATCCATTTTGGTTTACGGCATAGAGGAAAGAGACATCGGAGCCGAAGTAGACAGTGCCATCCGGCCCAATGGCTGGAGACGAGACAATGTTAGAACCTCCTTGGTGCCTCCACTTGATGAAGCCATTGGGACTAACAGCTAGGAGCTCAGAGTTTGAGCAGACGTATACGGTGCCATCTGCCCCGATCGCCGGGGAAGAGAAAATATAGATTCCTCCCGACACCTTCCACTTCAGGGAGCCGTCAACGTTCAGGGCATAGAGATAACCATCGTAGGAGCCGAAGTAGACAGTGCCATCGGCGCCGATGGCCGGTGATGAGTCAATACCTGCTCTCGCTTGGAACTTCCACTTCAAAGTTCCGTCAGGTTTTAAGGAATAGAAGTAATTGTCCCTAGAGCCGAAGTAGATAGTGCCGTCCTTCGCAATGGCCGGCGACGAGGCAATTATCGCGCCGGCTTGGAACTTCCACTTGAGTGTTGCAATTTCAGGTCCAACGTGGGAACTTCTGCCCGTGTGCTGCGAGTCATGGCCGAACATGGGCCACGGGCTGAGATCCGTAGTTGATAAATAATTTTCAAAAGGCTCTACCAGCGGATAATTGTCACTGTCTGAATCTATTGGGTAAGGGATATCACCAATTCCGTCTACATCAGCATCACTTCCTGTATAATCGCCCCAGTAGTTGCCGAGGTAGCTTGTGTAAGTTCTTCCTTTGTAGGTATAGGTTATTCTTTCAGTTGAATTCCAAGAAACGATAGCCCAGCTCCTCGTCTCAGTGCTGTTAGTATTGTTAATAAAGTTATTCATGTAAACATAGTTGCCCGTGCCTCGAACGTTATCGATTAATATTCCGGTTCCGTTATTAGAAACAACGTTAGTATTTATGGAGGTGTCTGCAACTAATTCAGCTGTATAGGTCGGACTGCGTAAGGCAATTCCAATAGAGTTGCCTGAGATTAAATTATTTGTCACGATATTATTGCCGGTCCAGCCACCGGCTTGCGTGAGGATATAAATACCATTCCATACATTCATTTCCACGATGTTATTGGTTAGTGTATTCTCATAGGAGTCCCAAATGGAGATTCCATTCTTATTATTCGAGCTAATGTTGTTTAAAACCATATTATTTGAAGACCAAACTATATGGACACCAAACATACTTCCTGAGCAAGTATTATTATTGATAGTATTGGTGGATGAGTGGTAAAGTTCGATTCCAAAGGAGTGAGTATAGTCATTATACCAATTGTCTAAAGCGTGGTTATTACTGATCACGTTGTTGTTAGAATAACTAAGGTAAATACCATGGCAGTTATTTGAGATATTGCTATTGGAGACATTACACCCATCTGCACCATTAAGATATATTCCGGCTTTCTGGTTGGCCGTCGCTCCCTTCACCGTAAACCCACTTATATTCACATAATCCGCTGTTACCGTAAAGATGTGGTCATTTGGATCTGCTGCCTGAACAATCGTTTTCTCAGCCCCATTTTCTGATTGAATGGTTAAATGATCTTTATTCACATCGACGTTCTCGGTGTAAGTCCCGTCTCTCACGATTATGGTATCTCCGGGGCTTGTGGCATTTACTGCTGATTGAATTGTGAGATAGTTATCAGGAACATAGATAGTTGCTGAAAAGGCCTCTAATGAAATTAGGTCTGTTGAAAATATAAATGCAAAAAAGACTAAACAACTCAATAATTTTTTAACATTCTTTAATTGCATAATCTTTATCTCCTCGTATTAATTTGTTTTGTAAAACTCTCTATTGAATCAACAGATCACCGCCACTGATGGTTTTTGGCCCAGTAGTAATGATCACTAAAAAATAAAGCCTGGCGGTCGATTCATGGCGAAGCCAGGCTTTCTAATATTCTTTTTCCACCTTTCCCTCCTTACAAGGTAGTTAAAGCCAAGGCCCAAAAGGTCTCAATAAATTTCCAATTACTTCGGTGTTTTTTATCTACGAAAGTATTGCTGCATTAAATACATAAAATCAAAGAGCTTGTAAGAATTTTTAGGAAAACACTTCCTGTTTGGAATCATATTTGCATGGTTACCCCTCTAATAGTTGACTGAATAGACGAATACATTTTGTATTTCACACATTTTCCATACCAAGTTCTGCTATCATCATAAGTTCCCGTAATCATATCGCTTTCCTTAAACTTAAATATTTTGACCAAAGCTAAAAGTGGAAAAGATTTCGACAAAAGTTCTAATTTAATTCCATTAATATATGGATTTCATTACCTAAATCTTCGTTTTCTTAGAATGTAAGTTTTCTTTACAATAGCGATTGATTTCTATTTGAAATCTGCACAATCATTTCAAATTCGTATGGTGAGACTTTCAGAAAGAAATCGTTGCCTGGCTTAACAGGTGTCCGCAGGGTCAAATCCTGACTTCCCTTTTCTCAATCCTTCTTTTTTCCCTTCTTCTTTTTATCGGGACTGCCGG
>Ga0315285_10006633_pt1 | contig 11937 bp, 9 predicted proteins | sample YL17G09_36_MG_FD_203698 | JGI IMG/M metagenome (GOLD analysis project Ga0315285, IMG submission 203698) | Sediment microbial communities from Yellowstone Lake, YNP, Wyoming, USA - YL17G09_36 | ecosystem: Environmental > Aquatic > Freshwater > Lake > Sediment | place: USA: Wyoming | collected... | reverse complement strand
CTCGGCGCAACGACAGTTGGGTCTTCCACACTTACGCCGACGTTCGATGAACGAGCCGGGGAGCATTTCGCGAAGCGCGCCCAGGCTGCGAACCAGCCTGCCGCGCAGTTCCAGTTCTTGATCACCGAGCACGGGGACCCTCCTTCTGTCTGACATAATTTATACTGTCAGAAGGCGGCCAAGTCAAGCCCCTTTCGGAATTTGCAAAAATGCCTCGGCGAACGGTGGGTCTGGAAGGGCCTGCCGGCTCAATGATCTAAGTTCTGCGGCGGGGGGACCTTACGAAATCGCTGTGCGCCCGATCCTGGCGTTGGACCCAAATCCCGTGCGCACCAGACCGTAATAAGGATTGGGAACGGTGGTCGAAAGGGCGGTGCCCAGGCCCAGGTGAATCGGATTGACCTGATTGAACTGCCAGGAGATCGGCAGCCGCGTGCCCTGACTGCCGGCATAGGAAGCGCCCAACACCCAGTTCCCAGTCAGCCCGTGCTGGAGGCCGAGGTTCCAATGCTGCATGTAGCTCTCGGCACGGTTGCTTCGGTCATTGACGCGAAGGTTCTCACCCAACATGAGCTTCTCGGCTTCGTTAGTCGGCGGGAGCAACAGGCCGGTCGGGTAGGGGTTGCTCAATGGGTTTGCGAGGGTGATGCCATTGTCCACGCTGGCCACCCAACTGGTGGTCATGATGGAGCCGGCCGCGCCCAGAGCGCTGGTATTGGTGGAACTGATGCGGGGCAGAAAGAAGATTCCGTAGCCGGCGCGGACGGCCGTGCGGGGACCCAGCCGGTAGGCCAGGCCGGCGCGCGGCCCGAAATCCTTGTAGACCGGATCCAAGTATCCGCGGGGCTCGCCGTCACGGCCGGCCCACCTCACCGTACCGCGCAAATCCGGCAGGTCCGGCACCCGGACCGGGAACGGTGCAGCAAAGTCGAACATGGGAAAGCGATCGTAGCGTTCGGTGCGGGGCTGCTCGTAATCCCAGCGCAGCCCCAGGTTCAAGGTGAGTTTCCCCAGGCGGATGTCGTCGTTCACGAACAGACCGGCGTACCAGTTCCTGATCGCGAAGGCCGGATTGGAAGTGACGCTGCCGCTGCCGTAGCCCAGCAGGAAGGTGGCCAGGCCGTCTCCGGAGGTCAGCCCCGGGGCAAAGGGATCCTGGGTGTAGTTCTGCGTGAAGGAATAGGAGCCGCAAGGGTTGGCGCCGGCCTGAAAGGGAGTCTGGTTGTACAGGCGGATATCGGCGCCGTAGACCAGGGTGTGGCGCCCGCGAATCTGGGTCTGCTCCCCCACCCAGGTGTGAATGTCGTTGCCACGCCGAATGCGGTCGCTGCCGGGAGTGCCGAAGGCGCTGAAGCCGGAGATAGAGTAACTGGGGAACAACTGTTCCTGCACGGCGGCCGCCACGTAAGCCGGATAGCCCAACTCGGGCAGGTTGACCTTACCCGCCCACAACGGCACCCGCCCTTCAAAACGTCTGGTGAAGCCATAACGCAAATTAAGTAGGCGGGAAGGACTCAGTGTGATTGTATCGTTCAAGACTGCGTTGATGACGTGGTTGATGTTGTCGCCCAGCGCCGGGTCGGCCATGGTGCCGAACGGCCCGCTGTTCTTGCCGGTTCCGGTATTGCGAGTGACGCGGCCGAACAAGCTGTGGCGGTCCGTAAAGCGGTGGTCGATGCGCGCCGACCACTGGTCGCTGCCGACGCGGTTCAATGGCGCGTAGGCCCAATTGTTGACCTTGGCAGGGCCTTCGCCGGGACGGTTGGGCAGAGGCAGGTAGGTCAGCGCCTTCTTGGTTACCGGATCGAACAAGGACTGCGGGATGACGTTGCCGAAGAACGGGTCGCGCACGGTCCGGCCGCCTTCCGTGCGCGTGGTGTAGGGATTGTAAATGTTGACGCGTTGGCCATTGGAGGCCAGCCGCTGCGAGAAGCCGCCGTTGCGCTCCGCCGCGCTGGGAATGGTCAGCACCCTGCCGCCCATGGCGCCCCACTCGCGGTGGCCCTGGTAGTCGCCGTAGAAGAAGGTGCGGTTCTTGCGCACGGGCCCGCCCACGCTGGCCCCAAACAGGTTAAAGGCGGCCGCGCGCCGTTCCTGGCCGCGGGCGTTGGCGAAGAAGTTGTTCGCGCGCAGCGTGTGGTTGCGGTGGAACTCGTAGACGGTGCGGTGCAGTTTGTTGCTCCCGCCCTTCGTCAGCACATTCACCGTGCCGCCGCCGGTACGCCCGAATTGAGGGCTGTAGCTGGCGGTCATCACTTTGAACTGCTGGGTGCTGTCGGGGCTGGGCGAAAGCGCGAAGTTGTTGTTCTCCGGCAGCATGATGGATACACCGTCCAGCAGGTATTCATTGGTCCGCATGCTCCCGCCGTTGATCGAGAAGTCGGAGAAGACGAAGGTCGGGGCATCGTTGGCGCCGGTCGAGGCGCCGGTGGAGACCACGCCTCCCGTGGCCAGCGGATTCTCCTGCACCCCGGCGGCCAGGCTGACCAGGTCGAACACGTTGCGGCCTTGCAGCGGCATCTCCTCGATGGTCCGCTCGCCGACGACTTGTCCCAGTGCGCCGGTTTCGCTCTCGATCAGGGTGGTCTGCGCGGCCACTTCCACGCTGGTGGACACGTCGCCAACCTCCAGGGTGAAGTCCAGGCGGAGCCGGCGGTCCACCTCCAGGGTGACCTGCTCCCGCGCGGCGGTCTTGAAGCCCGGCGCGCCGGCGCGAACCGCATACACGCCGGGTTTCAAGTACGGCGCTTCGTAGTGGCCGAGCATGTTGGTGCTGGTTTTCGCCGATTGGTTGGTGGCGCTGTTGGTGAGCGTGATCTCGGCCCCGGGCACCACGGCGCCGGTGGGGTCTTTCACGTCTCCCAGGATGGTCCCGGTGATGTTCTGCGCCCGGGAAAAGACCGCGGAAAGAACAAGGACAGCCCAAATGGCCTGTCTGACTCTGATGCCCAGCATGGAAGTCCCCCATTATGCGGGTCTGCGCAACGGACGGTTGCAGACGCCTCGGATTCCCAGTTGGCCGCGGGGTTGGGGAGCCGCTCGATACTCCCGTTCCTGTTCTGCGCTTCCACAATCTGAGATGTCAGTTTGCCGTTGTCAGTGTCGCCCCGCCTGCGGTACTATGTCAAGGAGAATCTGAAATCTGAGATGCCACTTTAATGGCTCCGCCGACCCGCAAGCCGGAATCCATCCCTCTTCCCCTTCAGGTCTACACCCGCATCCGCGACGCCATCCTCGAGGGACAACTCCCTCCGGGCAGCCCGCTTTCCCGGCGGCGCCTTGCCGAGCAGTTGTCGGTGAGCACCATTCCGGTCAGTGAGGCGTTGAAGCGGTTGGAATCGGAAGGGTTTGTGGAAAGCCGGCCGAGAGCGGGCACTCGCGTTCGCATCCCGACGGCCGACGACATCCGGGGCAACTACATCCTCCGCGAAGCCCTGGAGACGCATTCGGCGCGGCTGTTTGCGGAGACCGCGACAGCGGCGCAGAAAGCCGGGCTGCTGGAGTCGGCCCGGCGCCTGGACCAGGGCCATGAGGCGCTGTTCCGGGCCGCCAAGCTCGACCCCAGGCGCCACGCCCACCTGGAGAAGGCGCACGTCGTCTTCCACATCCGGATCGCCCAGGGCACGCGGTGCCGGCAGTTGATTGAGGCCATCGAACGCAGCCGCGTGCTTCTTTTGAACTGGCTGTTCGGGTCCGCCGGCCGCCTCGAGCCGCTGCCTGGGCGTTGGCACCAGGATGTGGCCGAAGCACTAGCGTGCGGCTCGCCGGCGGAAGCCGCGGAAGCCATGCGCGCCCACGTGCGCTTCCGCATGGACGAGACGATCGAGAGATTCAGGCAGTTCCTTCCCGTGGGCAAGACCCCTGGCCGGATCACGCGCGGCCCGCAGCGGCAGACGCTGGAAAAAAACGCAGCGCCGCAAAAACTCACCACGGATGAACACGCCGCGGCGACTTCATCCGTGGTGAATTATCCGGGTTATGAAGGATCAAGCACAGTTGGAAGCGAGTATTGAGAGGTTCCAGCGCGGGTTCTGGAACAAATGCATGTTGGATCGTCCTCCGGTCGGCATCGCCCCCGACCGCGTCTGGCAGCCGATCCTTTTCTTGCGCGCGCCGCTTCCGGACGGGAACCTGCAGCCCGCCGCCGTGAGCCGGCGGCTGGTCAGGACCGAATACGAAGACTCGTTCCTGCACCGGGCCGTGGTCTCGGACGACTGGATGCCTTTCGTAGCTGCCTGGCGGGCCGTCCCCTGGCTGGAGGCCATGTGTGGGTGCGCCGTCCGTTGTTCGGCCGGCTCGCTGGCTGCCGGCCATTTTGTGAGCCGCGCCGAGGATCTGGCCCGCGTCGCCATTCCCGGGAACACGGAATGGGTCGAATGTCTGCGTCGCCAGACCGCGGAACTGGTCCAGACCGCTCCGCCCGAATGTTGGATCAGCCCCACCATCCTTCGGGGCGTGTCCGATGTCCTGGGCGCCATGCGCGGACTCGACAGCTTTTTCCTGGATCTCTACGACAATCCACAAGCGCTGACCGGGGCGGCCGCCCGCGTCACCCGGCTCCACCTGGAGGTCCTGCAAGCACACTTCTCGCTGGTGCCCAGGAAATTGGGCGGCTACGGCCACATTTACGGATACTGGGCCCCGGAACCCACCACCGTCATCCAGGAAGACGCGGCGGGCATGTGTTCCCCGGCGGTCTATCAGCGCCTGTTCATGGAGCACGACGCGGAACTCGTCAGGCAAATCGGCCGCCATGTGCTGTTTCACCTGCATTCCACCGGCTATCGCCACTATCGCTCGGTGCTGGAGGTTCCGCGGATTGCCGGGCTGGAGATCACTGTGGAAGCCGGCGGACCGCCGCTGGCGGAGATGATCCCGGACCTGCGGTTGATTCTCGAACGCTCACGCCTGATTCTGTCCGTGGACGGCCACTTCGGGCAATTGCGGGACGCGCTTCGAAAACTGCCCAAAGAAGGCCTGTATCTGATCATCTCGGACAGGTTCATTTCCGCAGAGAAGGATTTCCGGGAATTCGTGCGTGCGAACTGGTGAAGCGACGTCGCCCGGCTCGCTTCTCCATCCGCTCTTCCGGAGTGGACATGCCGGCGGAAAACGTCCCCTACGGTGTTGGGGCTAATGAGGCAGCTTCCCGAACGGGATGCGCCGGACAAACATCTGGTAAAGGTGATTGGCCTCGTGATGGATCAGGAACTCGACCTGGAAGTGCACGTCGAAATGGGCGAACTCCGGGTGCTGGGCGGTGCCATTCGGCCGGTGTCAGCTTCTCCAGCCGCTCCGCCAGGGCGTGCCGCTCCTTCAGAAACACCTCGACCAGCAGCCGCCCATCGGCATTCAGCATGGCAGTCATCTCCGGATCCCTTTCCGCCGAGTAGGATTCCAGGGAGGGGTTGTCCTTGCTCAGCATGGTCTCAATGCGGGAGGCAAATACCTGCTGGACCCGGCGGATGTGGGCCACCAGTTCTTTCAGCGACCAGGAATCCGCCTCCGGGCGGGAGGTGAAAGCTGATTCGTCCAGTCCCTTGGTCATCCGGAACATGTCGCAGGCATGCTGGCGGAGCCGTTCCACCAGCCGGCGGTGTGTTTCGTTCTTATCGTGCATTTCCTTCTCGGTCTTTTCCGGAAGCACGCCCGACATGACCCACCTCTATCCCACTATTCTACGCCCAAAAAAGAGAGGAAATCGCGGCCCGGAAGATCAGCGTTCAATGGGGAGGTCGGCGCGGCCGCCCCACTCGTCCCAGGCTGCGTCGTAGTTCCGCACCCTGGTGAAGCCGAGCGTTCGCAAGACCAGGTACAGGTAGGAGGCACGCATTCCTATGCCGCAGTAAACGACCGCCTCCCGGCTGCGGTCCACGCCGGCGGCCTGCATGATGCTCTTCAACTCCTCAGGGCTTTTCATCCGCCCGCCACCCTGGCCGGTGACGGTGGTTCGCCAGTCGATATTGATGGCGCCCGGAATATGCCCTGCCCGGGCTCCCGGAGCAAGGCCCTTTCCCGAGTACTCGTCCGCCGTTCGAACATCGATAATGACCGGCGTGCCGGCGCCGGCGCCCAGACGCGTCTGGATCCATTCGGCGGTGGCAATGCGCTCGGGATGGGGCCGGGGCTGGAAGTGGCCGGGTGCCACGGTTCGCGTTTCAGTTTCCTGGGGGCCTGCTTCAGCCAGCCATGCCTGCCAGCCGCCATCCAGGACCCGGACATGCGTGTGGCCAAAGAACTCCGCCACGTAGAAGAAGCGGGCGGCCTGCGGGCCTCCGCGCCCGTCGCACACCACCACCTCGGTTTGCGAATCGATCCCCAGTTCCCGAAAAACGGCAGCCGCGGCCTCCACGGGAATCGGCAAGCCTTCGCGGTTTCGGGCAGCGTCGTCCAACCGGTCCAGGGAGAGGCGGACAGCTCCCGGAATGTGGCCTTTGGCGAACTCCTCGCCGGCCCGCACATCGACGAGCCGCACCTGGGAAACGATGGGTTTCAGTTCGGCGGGCTGGATCAGAAACGACTGGCCGGCCAGAATGGTGGCCGGCGCCGCAAGGCACAGAGCGATGGCCGCGATGGCACGCAGTGCGCGCATGGTGCTCCTTCAAGAACATCGGCTGTGGACCGCGGGCTGTGGGCCCCGCTACCTACAGCCGGGAGCCTACAGCCTACAGCCCATTTGTACCCCAGGGGAGCGGCTATCGGCAAGCCGTGTGCGGGCACAGCCTGAAGGCTATGCTACTTGCGGCGGGCGGCGATGTTTTGAAACAATGGCGCGTGAATGCCGCTTCGGGCTCTTTGTGCTTGGTTGTGTCTTTGTGCCTTGGGGGTGACTGCTCGGGCCGCCGAGACGAACTCCGCGACTCTGCAGGTCAAGCTTGAGGAGGCTACGTCGTCGCTGCTGTTTCGCGCCGGGCCGGTAAAGTTATCGTCGGCCGGCGGCACCCAGCGCCTGGGCTTCGCTCCACCGCTGGAATACACGATGCCGCTTCCCGGCGCTGCCGTAGCCTTCCGCCTGCGGCTGGCGGATGCGTCCGGCGCGGAGGTTCCCGGCCCGCTTCTGCTGCACGCGTCGCTGGAAAACCAGGGGCGAAAGGACCTGCTTTGTCCCGGCCAGCCGGAGCGCCTGTTTCTGGCATATTCGGCGCCGCTGACGCTGCCCGAGTTTCCGGGAATCGGTTTCCCGGTCGAGCAGGGGAACAGGATGCGGTTCCTGGGCGAGCTTCACAATCCGACTGAGCACGATTATCCGGAAGTGTATGTCGAGATCCGGATGTATTATCGCGAGCGCGGCAAAAGCAAGCTGCCGGTGGCGTCCGCGATTCCGCTCTGGATTGAGGCGGGCGAGTGCGGCGCCGAGAGATACGACCTGCCGCCGGGGCGCGAGGTGAAGCGGCGCGAGGTCCAGGCCCCGCGCAACGGCAAGATCCTGGCGTTGGCCGCCACCGGCTCCGAATGTGCGGTCCGGCTCCTGCTCGAGCGGCTTCCCAGCGAGATGCTCGCCGACCTGGCGTGGCAGGCGGAGGGCGCATTCCCGCTGGTCAACTGGATGCCGCGCGGCGGCACAAACATCGATGCCGGCCAACGCTTCCAGGTCACAACGGAATTCAACAACCCGGCTGCGGCCACGCGGCGCGGCGCCGGCCGCGCGGCCATCCTGGCGTATTTGTTGCCGTTCGAGGTGAAATGAGGCTGTAGGCTGCAGGCGGGACCGGAGCCGCCCACAGCCTACAGCCTGCAAGCCTACGGCCGAAGTTAAAACTATGCAGACACATCGCTCATTCTACGGCTGGTGGATTGCCTGCTCGACTTTCGTGAACCTGTTCGTCATGGTGGGGCTGATTTATTACGGCCTGCCTATCTTCTACACCGAGCTGATCAAAGAATTCCATTGGAGCCGGGCGGCAGTGACCGCGCCCTACGCCATCAGCGTGCTGCTGGTGGGGCCGTTCGCGGGCCTGCTGATCGACCGCTACGGGACGCGGCGGGCGCTGCTGTTCGGGGTGCTGTGCGCTTCTGCCGCGTTCGTGGGCTTCAGTTACATGCGCACCCTGGGCGCCTGGTTTCTGTTTTACTTCATCAGCACGGTGGGGTACATGTTCGCCGGCCCGCTGCCCAACCAGGTGCTTGTTTCGCAGTGGTTCCGGAGGATGCGCGGCCGCGTGATGGGAGTCGCCTACCTGGGGCTGGGCATTGGCGGGGCCCTGGCGCCCATCCTGTTCACCTGGGGCATCAAGGCGCTGGGCTGGCGCCAGGCTTTCTTCTACGCGGCCTTTCTGATCCTGGCGCTCCTGCTGCCGGTGGCCCTGTTCGTCGTCAAGCAGCGGCCGCAGGACATCGGGCAGTATCCCGACGGCGACAGTGGCACAGGCTTCCAGCCTGTGACCACCGCCTCTCAGTCCATCAACCTGCGCCAGGCCATTCGCAGCCGCTCGTTCTGGCTGCTGACCGGCTGCAGCTTCTTCTCCATCGCCGCCGTCGGCTCGGTGATCCAGCACCTGAAGCTCTTCCTGGTCGATCAGCACTTCACCGCCGAGCAGGCCGGGTGGGTGATGTCCTGCCTGATGGTGTCGAGCATCTTCGGGCGGGTGATCATGGGTTTCGCCGCCGACCGCTTTTCCAACAAGCCGGTGATGCTGGCCGCTTTCATCCTGGTGGGCGGCTCGATCCCGCTGCTGTACCTGGTACACCTGCCCGGCGCCATTTATGCGTTCGCCGTGATCTTCGGGTTCGGCATGGGCGCCGATTACATGATGATCCCGCTGATGACGGCCGAATGCTTCGGGGTGAACGCGCTGGGCCGGGTGATGGGGTTCATCCTGCCCATTTACTCCGTGGGCCAGGCCGTCTTCCCCCTGCTGGTGGGCTGGATGTTCGACCGCACGGGCAGCTACAACGGCGGGTTCGCGGTGATGACGGCCGCGGGTTTGCTGGGCGTGCTCTGCATCTTGCCGATAAGGACCGAACCACAAAGTCACCAAGTCACCTAAGGAACACAAAGCGGCTCCTTCCCGACAACGCTGGCGCAGGGGCGGGCCGTGTGCCCGTCCGTTCCCCGCTCCCCCAGCTTCGCCCGCCGGTTTGACGGCTGCCGGAATTCCACGTTATAGTAGATGTTCAAGAACTTTCCTCCCTGCGCGTCTCCCCCTGGCGGCGAACTCGGACTGGGCGCCGGGCGGCGTAAGGCCCGAAAGCGCGCGCAACAACAAGGAGCCTTCGTGGCAGGCGCCAGTACAGCCAATCCGGATACCTGCAAGCGGGAGTTGCTGATCGAGGTCCCAGCCGAGGCCGTCGAGCGCGAGGTGGAGCGCGCCACGCAGGATTTCCAACGGCACGCCCGCGTGCCCGGCTTCCGCCCCGGCAAGAGCCCGGCCAGCCTGGTTCGCCAGCGCTTCCGCACCGAGATCCGCGAAGAGGTGGTGCGCAAGCTGGCTGCGCAGTATTTCAAGAGCCGCGTCGAAGAAGAAAAGCTGGAGCCGGTGACCCCGCCGGAAATCGAGGACTTGCACCTGGACATCGAGGGCAGGGAGCCGATGCGGTTCAAGGCGGTATTCGAGGCCCTGCCCTCGTTCGAGTTGAAGGACTATACCGGCCTGGAGGTCCAGGAGGCGGAAGCCACAGTTGCCGACGAAGAGGTCGAGGAAGCGCTCCAAGGACTGCAGGAAGAGCACGCCGCCTACACCGCGGTCGAGGACCGGCCGCTGGAGGACGGCGACGTGGCCGCGATCTCCCTGGAAGGCAAGCCGGCGCCTCAGCAGGGCCACGGCGCGGGGGACGAAGCCGGAGGGAAACCCAGGCCGGCGCCCGGCGAGCCGGTCAAAGTGAACGACCTGCTCTGCCACCTCGGCGCTCCAGGCACTCGTCCCGAGTTCACCGAGAACCTGCGTGGCCTGGCGCCCGGCGAGGAGAAATCGTTCCCGGTCAGTTACCCGGATGATTACTCGGACCAACGCCTGGCGGGCCGGACCTTCGTCTATACGGTGCGGGTGAACGCCGTGAAGCAGAAGCAGGTGCCGGAGTTGAACGACGAGTTCGCCCGGGATGTCGGGTTTACGTCTTTGGAGCAACTGCGGGCCGATATCCGCCAGAAGCTGCTGGAGCAGAGGCGGCGGCAGGCCGAGCGCGAGGCCAAGGAGAAGTTGCGCGACCGCCTGCTGGAGCTGCACGACTTCCCGGTGCCGCAGACGCTTGTCGAGCGGCAGTTGCGGTCGCGGATGGAACGCACGGCGCGGCAACTGTCGGCCCGCGGGCTGAATCCCGCCCGCATGGAGCTGGACTGGGGCCGGGTCCGTTCCTCGCATCGTGAGGGCGCCGAGCGCGACGTGCGGGCCGATGTCATCATCAACCGCATCGCCGAGCGCGAAGGCATCCAGGTAAGTGAGGCGGAAGTCCAGCGGGAAACCGAGGAGTTGGTGCGGCAGCTCGGCGGCCGCGATCCGGCGGCGGTTCGCGCGCGGTTGGCGCGGCAGGGCGTCGCGGATACCATTAAACACAGACTCCGCACCGACAAGACCCTGGAGTTCCTGTACCGTAACGCCAGCAGAATTCCTGTTCGTCCGGGCCCGCAGGCGAAAGCCTGAGGCGCCCGCGGAGGTTCGTCAGTAAATGAAGTGGAAGGGCTTCCCTGAGTCTCACGGCGCTCTGATCCCCATGGTGGTGGAGCAGACCAGCCGCGGCGAGCGCGCCTATGACATCTACTCCCGCTTGCTGCGCGACAACATCATTTTCATCGGCACGCCCATCGATGACAACATCGCCAACGTGGTGACCGCGCAGTTGTTGTTCCTGGAAGCCAACGACTCGGAGCGCGACATTTCGCTGTATATCAACAGCCCCGGCGGTTCGATTACCGCCGGCATGGCGGTCTATGACACCATGCAGTTCATCCGGCCCGATGTCACCACCATTTGCATCGGGCAGGCCGCTTCCATGGCTGCCTTGCTGCTGGCGGCGGGAAAAAAGGGGAAGCGCTTCGCGCTGCCCAACTCCCGGGTCTTGATCCACCAGCCCTCGATGGGGGGCTTGTCCGGCCAGGCCACCGATATCGATATCCAGGCGCGCGAGATCCTGCGCATGCGCGAGATCACCAACGAGTTGCTGGCCAAGCACACTGAGCAGGACGTGGCGAAAATCGAGCGGGATGTGGAGCGCGACTTTATTATGACCTCGCAACAGGCCAAAGACTACGGCATCATAGACGAGATTATTTTCAAGCATCGGTAGCTCTGGAGTGTGTAATGGGGCATCCCAGGAGCCGGGTAGTCGAGCAGAAGGAGCAGACGCGGTGAAGAGAACCGAATCGGACGAGACCCTGAGGTGTTCGTTCTGCCACAAGACCCAGGATGTCGTCGGGAAACTGATTTCCTCGCCCAGTGATTATTCCCGGGCTTACATCTGTGATGAGTGCGTGGCCGTCTGCAACTCGATCCTGGAAGAGGACCGGGTTGATCAGCCGCTGGCCAAGCCGCAGCAACTGCCCAAGCCGCAAGAGGTCAAGGAATTCCTGGACAGCTACGTGATCGGCCAGGACAAGACCAAGAAAAAGCTGGCCGTCGCCGTCTATAACCATTACAAGCGCATCCAGTTGGCGCGCCAGCGGCAGCCCGAGGTGGAGCTGACCAAGTCCAACATCCTGCTGATCGGCCCCACCGGCACCGGCAAGACCCTGCTGGCGCAGACGCTGGCCCGGCAACTGGAGGTGCCGTTCGCCATCGTCGATGCCACCACGCTGACCGAGGCCGGGTACGTGGGCGAGGACGTGGAGAACATCATCCTGCGCCTGCTGCAGAACGCCGAGGGAGACGTGCAGCGCGCCCAGCAGGGCATCATTTACATCGACGAAATCGACAAAATCTGCCGCAAGGACGAGAACCCCTCGATCACCCGCGACGTGTCGGGCGAGGGGGTGCAACAGGCGTTGCTGAAGATCCTGGAGGGGAC
>Ga0315285_10006632_pt1 | contig 11940 bp, 9 predicted proteins | sample YL17G09_36_MG_FD_203698 | JGI IMG/M metagenome (GOLD analysis project Ga0315285, IMG submission 203698) | Sediment microbial communities from Yellowstone Lake, YNP, Wyoming, USA - YL17G09_36 | ecosystem: Environmental > Aquatic > Freshwater > Lake > Sediment | place: USA: Wyoming | collected... | reverse complement strand
CGCGCTGATGAGCTGCATGACGGAGAGCTGGCTGACGGACTTGCCGCAGCCGCTTTCCCCCACCAGCCCCACTATTTCCTGTTCGTCGATATAATAGGATACGCCGTCGACGGCTTTGACCACGCCGCTCTCGGTCTTGAATTGCGTCACCAGGTTATTGACTTTTAATAGTTCCGGCACGTTAAAATCCTTATGTTATATAATACCTCTGAGTCTCGGGTCGTGCTCCATCGTTTTAGTGACACATATCAACAGCCAAGTCACTCAGTCGATTATATCATTCCGTTTTGGGTTTGTCTATCAAGGTTCAATTCGATTTTGTTGGCATTTGGTTGATAGTATTGCCTCACCCCTGACCCCTCTCTCCAGATAGAAGCAAGGTATTATGCCCTGATAGCTAAAATCTCACAGTACCCCCAACTTGCTATCTCCCGTTTGCAGGTTGTATGATAGGTAACTGGAGCTTTTATTATCATGGATGCAGACTTAGTTCCCCCCGGCCTCACTTACCTCGCGGATAACATTATCACCCGGCAAAATATCCTTGGCGTCACCAAGGAGCAGGGCGCCCGCTGGGCGCAAAAACTTAACCTCCCCGCCCACGCTGATACCGTTTTCTTCGCCGGCTGTGGCTACCAGTATTCCGCCCAGCTGGAAGTGTTGATGTCTCTGGCGCGGGGTATCGATAAAAGCGTTATCGGCGCGGAACTGCCCATGCGCTTCGCCCGTTTTCAGAAAAAGCTGGGCCTTAACCTCCCCGGCATATATAGTAATGTCCTTTCCCGCGGCGGTGAGACTGAGGTCAAGCCTTTAGAGGCCGCTGTGAAAGTCCTGCGCAACCTGGGTATTCAAGCCGGCTATCTGGCGGAAAATGAACCCTGCTGCGGCGCCCCGCTTTATCATGCCGGACTTCAGTCCAAGTTCGCCGAGAATGCCCGCCAGGCTTACCGGACGCTGAAATTTGCTAAAGTGAAGCGGGTTATCGGCGTCGTTCCTTACTGCACCCATGCATTACAAAAGCTTTTCCCGCTCTATATTGACGGCTACGACCTTGAGGTAAGGCATTTCCTGGAAATTGTCGCCGGGAAAATCTCGCTGTTCAAGCTTCGCTATCCCCGCAAGGTCCGCGTTACCTATCACGACCCCTGCCAGCTGGTGCGCTATATGAACCTGGTCGAGGAACCCCGCCGCATACTTAAAGCCATTGAGGGCGTCGAGTTGGTGGAGCCCGACTGGACCCGTGGCGAGTGGGCGACCTGCTGCGGCGGCGGTGGCGGCTTCGAGACCGTTTTCCCGGAGCTAAGCCAGGTGCTGGCCGTTAACCGGGTCACCGAGCTGATGGAGACCCGACCCGATATTATCGTCACCCACTGCCCCGGCTGTATTATGCAGCTTAAGGACGGGCTCCGCCAGCTAAAAGTTGATGGCGTCGAGGTGCTTGATTTGTCCCAGGTCGTTGCCACGGCGATGGAATCATGAAAAAAGCGTCGGACTTCAAGAGCTATAAAAAAGAGATAATGGGGGCGGCCCATAATGAACGGCTCCGCCTGGCGCTTTCCCGCGCCGTCAAGAGCTTTCGTTCCAACGTTAAAACCGCCCTGGATAAGTTCCCCCATACCGTTGCCCTGGCTGACGAGGTCATGAAAATCAAGGAAAAATCCATCCCGGACATGGAGAAGCTGACCCGCCAGGCCATTGCCTCCATCGAGGAGAATAAGGGCAAGGGGTATATCGCCCGAACAGCGGAAGAAGCCCTGCAGATTATATCCGGCCTTACCGGCACCAAGAAACTTATCGTTAAGGGTAAGTCTATGACCGGCGAGGAAATCGGCCTCCGCGAGCACCTGGAAGCCATCGGTAACGAGGTCTATGAGACCGACCTCGGCGAGTTTATCATCCAGAAAATGGGCTCGCGCCCGATGCATATTCTTTCCCCCTCCATCCACGTCCCCCGCGAGGATGTCGCCCGCCTTTTCTCCAAGATTATGGGACAGGAAATTGCGCCCGATGCTGAAATTGCGGAAATGGTCGCCGCGGCCCGTGAATATTTAAGGGATAAATTCTTCCGCGCGGATATTGGTATCAGCGGGGCTAATGTCGTCGCTGCGGAGACCGGCACGCTTTTTATCATTGAAAATGAGGGTAATATCCGCCTTTCCACCAGCGCCCCGCCCGTCCACATTACGCTGGTCGGCATGGAAAAACTGGTGCCCACGCTCAGTGATGCCTTTAAAGTCAGCGAGGTTACCTGGCGCTACGCCAACTACACTATCCCTTCCTATGTCAGCCTGATATCCGGTCCCAGCAAGACCGGTGATATCGAAAAGGTGACTACCTACGGCGCCCACGGCCCCAAGGAGTTCCACGTAATCTTCCTGGACGGCGGCCGTACGCGACTGGCTAAATATCCCAGGCTCCGCCAGGCTCTCTACTGCCTGCGCTGCGGCGGCTGCCTTTACGAATGCCCTGTGTTTGCCGTGACCGCCGGACATTTCGGCGATAAGTATTTTACCGGCATCGGCGCCGTCTGGGCGGCTATCGTCAATAAAGATGCGGAAAAAGCGGCTTCTTTAGCCTATACCTGTCTCACCTGCGGGCGCTGCCGCCAGAGATGCCCCGTGAAAATAGACGTCCCGGAAATGATTATCGAGTTGAGGAAGATGCTGGCAGAGGGCGAACAGACGTAATGCGCACGATTAAGGCCGGTGATGTCACTCAGGCCGTATCGAATCTCTTCAAGCAGGCCAACTATACACTCGGCGAGGATGTCCTCGCCGCTTTAGATAAAGCGAGTCGTGAGGAAGAATCGCCCCCCGGCCGTGAAGCTATTGATGTCATCCTGGAAAATGCCCGTGTTGCCGCCGCCGAGAAAGTACCTCTCTGTCAGGACTGCGGCACCGCCGTTGTCTTTCTGGAAATAGGGCAGGACGTCCACGTGGTCGAAGGCGACCTTTATGCCGCCGTCGATGCAGGCGTGCGGCGGGCTTACCAGGAAGGCTATCTACGCAAGTCCATGGTTGTCCGCCCCTTTTCCGCCCGTAAAAATACCGGCGATAATACCCCCGCCGTAATTCACGCTGATATCGTTGCCGGAGACCGACTCAAAATAACTGTCATTCCCAAGGGCGGCGGTGCCGAGAACATGGCGAAGCTCGGAATGTTGTTGCCGGCTTCCGGCAGAAAAGGCGTGGTGGACTTTGTCGTCAATGCCGTCAGTGAAGCCTGGAGCAATCCCTGTCCCCCGGTTATCGTCGGTGTGGGCATCGGCGGCACCGCCGAAAAAGCCATGGTGATGGCTAAACACGCCCTCATTAGAAAGGTCGGTTCCCCCAGCCCCGATAAAGAAAACGCCGACCTTGAGCAGGAAATTTTACAGAAGGTCAATAACCTTGGCATCGGCCCGATGGGCTACGGAGGGCGTATCACCGCCCTCGCCGTTCACGTGGAGAGCTTTCCCGCCCACATTACCGCCCTGCCCGTGGCGGTCAATCTGCAGTGCCACTCCGCCCGCCACCGGGAAGTAGTTCTTTAAATAATTGTCATTGCGAGTCCCGATGCAATCGGGACGAAGCAATCCGTATCCTTACTCCTCCCCCTTTAATAAGTGGAAGTGAACTATTGAAGGTGAAATTCGTCATAGACCTACAGAAGTCCCGTTAATTCTCCTACCATTATATGCTACCGGACAAGTAAGTTAAAACGGTAGAACGGTAGTAGACGTGTGTTCCGGTCCGGTTTACCAGCGAATACCACAGACTGGCACTGGACCGAATTTCATCATAGTAATAACCAACTACTTTATAACCATTGAGCCATATCATCAATAATATTTTTTTCACGGTTTTGCTGTTTTCAAGATTTTGCATTTTTTGTGCCTGTTAATGAAGGGCCCCTCCCCCTTCTTTTAGCTTCAATTTGATGGGATAATTTCCCGAAATGACGGGGTAAACCATATAGGGTAAACGGTAGGGTAAAACATATGGCAAACTGTAGGTAAACCCGAAGTTCAGCAAACATTAGGTTCCTAAAAACTAACTTACCCAACAATATTGTCTTTTGTTACTCGTAGGACTGCGCTACGTCGGAGAAGCGAAGTTTCCGGAGATTTGCAGACCACGGCCGAGCAGTGCCGGCAGGTGTCATAAACTACGCCATGTTGCCCTCATCGGGGAAGGACAGGAATTGGGGGTTTCACCGATCCTCTGGCCGTCTGAAGAACTCGTCGGCTGCCTCGAATAGCCACAGTATTGGTACATTCAAGATCTTGGATATGGCAGCGACCTCAATGTCAGATGCCGGTCTTCTTCCACTCTCGAGTTTCGCCACTCCAGAACGGTCTATTGTTATGCTCAGGAGTTGTAGCCGGGCGGCCAGCTCCATTTGAGTGACACCTGCCTGTTTCCTGGCTTGCCGAACGCGGGAACCGACTATGTTCTTAGTACGCACAAAATAAATAATAGAGAAAAACTGCCGCCCCAGTGTTCCCAAGGAGCACATATATATGCTATAATTGAAATTCAGTGGGGGACAGTTCGGTGCTGAGAGATCGGCAGTGGTGAAAAGGAGGGTCATGGAAAGCTGGCTATCGATTGCGGGATGGATGAAAAAGGTCCATGCCGATGACCTGTTCAAGGTGTCCGGCGAGGTGGCAGGGGACTCCCTGACGAAGGCAGAGGCTGCGTGGCGTGAATTCGGTCTTATTCCCACCGATTTTCTGAAGAAGTCGAACGGAAAGACAGATCCGGCCGATTTCCGCTCTAAAGCTGCTTTCTGTATGTATCACTGGGATGCCGGCCGGATGGCTGGCATTTCGTTGGGCAATGCTCTGTGTGGGCAGTACAATGCCGGGTTCACGCTGTTGAGGTCGTATCTCGAGTTGCTAGTCAGGGGAACTCTGTTCCAGTGCCTGGCTCACAGGAAATTCAGAGAGTGCCAGAGTAGAGTCCTGAGACCCACCGATGCTGTGAGTGTTTTGGCTGGTAATCTGCCGACTCTCGTCCGAGAGAGACAAATCGATGAAATTGAGCTTGAAAGTAACTCTATGCTCATATTTGACGCGCTACAGGGGCATTGGATACAGGACGTATTTCGCTTAGAGCCGGGTTCGATTATGAGACAGATCGTAGACTGGGGGATGCTCGAGGGCCTCGAGGAGAAGCCGGAGAAAATCGCTGGCGAGCTTTACGGGCGGCTGTCGGAGAATGCACATGAGAGAGTTGAGCGGACGGACTCGGGAAGGGCGATTGAAGAAGGAACAGACATATTTGAATGGCCAGCCCCAATTCTGAGGAAGTCATTATTGGAGTTTCTCGATGATTTCCATCTTGCAATGGAAATTGGTGTGGTTGCGGTCTTGAATCAGCTTTTAGACCGGGTTCCTAGGGATCGCCTCCGCGATAACTCAAAGCGCTTGCTGGGTGATGAGGTATTCAAGTCAGCTCACCTTAAGTATTCCACGAAGCTGCTGAAGGGATGGGCTTCTGAGTTTCTCATTTAGCCTCAGTCAATCAACGGTTTGGAGAGAAGGTATGCCTGCACCAACACCAGGGTACATCAAGAACATGATTCGCCGATCGCTACGTGAGATAGTTGACCCTAGTCCGTCAAAGGGTGACGAGGAGAGGATCTGGCAATTCTTCAATTCGGAGTGTGCGTACTGTGGTAAGCCACTCAACCGAGCTCAAAAGGAGGGCCATATCGACCATCTCGTCCCATCGTCTCTGGGTGGTACAAACCACGTTTCGAATCGAGTGCTGTCTTGCTCAACCTGTAACGAGGCCGAAAAGCTGGACGGGGTGTGGGAAGAGTTCATGGTTAGGAAGAATCCAGAGCCGGCTATCTTGCAGGGACGTGTTGCCAAGATTCACGAATGGCAACGGCTAAACAGGAAGCCCCCTCTCGATCGAGAGAAATTACGAGAAATTGAATCGCTGAGTGACTCTATAGTTGCGTTCTACGAGGATAAGGTCAGAGCGGCGAGGAGAATAAACAGCCTCTGAGTCAGCCGCCGGGACATAGGCGAAGGTCTCCTGTGTCACATTCATCAGGTGAAGTTTATGAAAACGTACATCCCATTCCCAATCACTCGCCACACACTATTATTGATGGGCCTGGGGCCAAGTCCAATATTTATATCACCCAATTTATATATCTATATCAGTATCATTTTTTTGATATTTTCTGATAAAGCGTTTTTTGCATTTTTTATAGCTACCTAGGGGGGAGCCCCTCCCCTATCTGTTAGCCTCGATTTCGAGGGGATATTTTCTGATATAACCGGGTAAACCATATATGGTAAACGGTAGGGTAAACTGGTAGGGTAAACGATGGGGTAAACTATCCACTTAACGGTTCTGAGAGGACTGGAGTGACCATAGGCTACTGAGTCAATAATTTAACACTAACGAGGCATTTAAGTTGTATAAGAAATTGTATTCCTTTGCAGATCAATGTTTGATTGATGATTGGGCAGACAAATGGTTCGAACTGTCCAATTTAATAAATGGCATAATCTGGACTGACGACCCTCCCAGGACAACTCCTCCTCCAACCGAAATCGATGAACTGGAGTATCAGAGACTTCGGTTCTGGTTTATTGACCATCAAAAGCATTTTATTCCTATATGGACGGGCTATTATAACTACAGGAGTAGAGTTCGCACTAAAGATTTTATCATTGAAAACCTTGAGGAATTTCTGAATACCGATGAGTTTATTAAAAACCCTTTTCATTTATTCTACAGAGCTGAGAATCTGCACAGGTTGGCCCAACAGCTTGAGCTACAAAGCGGAGTAGACATCTGGGAGCCAAGCCATAACTACGCTTCTGCGAGCATGTCTCTCATAATACTTTTGGGAAAGATAATGATCGAGATCATCGATTGGGTAGATGAGCGAATATAATTGCGGTAGATAATACGGAAACTGTTGGCTGGTCTAGTAACTTCTTCTAAGGATACAAAAAGATGGATTGTTCGAGTTTAATGAAGCCAAAAAGACTCGCTCTAAAAGTCTCTCCTTGAGTCACTGCCGACTGTGATATTTTTGTCATCGCGTGCCCGCTTATTGTGACAGGACTGTGACTTGACTTGTGTATATTCAAGAAATGTCAAGGTCACTCACACCTGGGAGTTTCCCATCATGCCGGTAGAAATCAACGGTCAGGTTTACTATAGGACTCTGGAAGCGTGCAAGATGACGGGGATTAGCCGGGCTACCCTCCTCCGCTGGCTGAAGGCTGGTGTCATTGAAAAGTTATCCAGGGATACAAGAGGGTAGAGATTGTTCACTGAGGAAGACTTGAGTAAAATCCGTGCGAAGATAAATAAAGTAGACATTAAAGAAGAATCTTGATCCGGGCGAGTTTGTAGGAAGGGCTTATAGATGATGTGACCGAAAACGTGATATTCTTTGATTCGCCAGGAAGCCGACTATCATTATTCAGGAGTGCTGACAGAGAATCTGAAAAATTAAGGTTTAAGCGAATTCGTTATCAAGGCCGGGGCATCGGTTACCGTCCGTTCGGTATCCATTACTGGCGATTATTGTAAATAAGGAGGCTCTATGAAAAAGTGGTTATTGTTTTTGTTCATCACAATCGTAGCTTCGCTGGTATTAGGGCTTAGCGCCTGTGGCGGCGGCGGTACTACTGGCAACTCACCAAGCGCTTCTGGAGAGATTGTCGGGTCGTCCCTGCAGATTACAGTTACGCCGCCGTTAGAACAACCTGACAAGGCGACCTTCAGTCCAGCCTATCCGCCGCTGCTGACACCCAGCCAATCTCCTCCCCAGCAGGAACCCCCACCAGTATTTGTGCCCTTGGTGCCACCAGACGTGACGCCGCTTAAGATAACCGTTAAGAGCGAGATACCCGGTGGGAATCAGCGCGCCGTTGACAGCTTCTTCCAGACCTACCCATTACTGGTCAAGTACCTGGGCGAGCCCTTCAGCATCGGCACCGAGGGCGTCAACTGGGAGTACGATGCCGATGCTACGGGGTGGGGCTGGGATGCCGAGACCAATACCGTGCAGCTTAATGCCAATATCCTGGTGCAGGTTCAGGGGCAGTCTCCCTATGCCAAGCTGGACGAGTCTTTTCAGCATGAGACGACCCACCTCTTTTATGATGTGGGCGATACCGCCATCAGCTTCAACTTCGGACAGTGGATATGGGAAGCTCACGCCCTGGCAGGTCAGTTCCTGGCCAACCAGGACGTGCTCGGAGTGCCCTCTTACGGCACCGTAGCCGCGGCTTATGACACCCAGGCCAACATCGGTTATGAGGCATTGAACGGCGTGCTGCGGGACGGCGAGAAGTGGAATCGTACCATTGTCGATAGCAGCGCCACCCAGGCTTTGCTCATGCTCGCCGATGTACTTTCCTCCGACTCGGACCGTGATTTCCTGAAGAGTGTAAACGCCGGCATTCTGGCCCGATACCGCAGTACGGGGAGCACGGAGATCTCCGCTGAGACTTACCGCGCTATTCTGGACGAGGCGGCAGGCGGCCGCCAGATTGACGGGCAGTCGCCGGGTGACTGGCTGTTTTCTCAGCCTGTGGCCAATGTCGCCGGAAAAACGGGTGATTATCTGGCGGTGGTGCCGCAATATAGTGCCGCCTGGTACGGGATGGAACTATTCCCTACGCGCTTCTGGGCCTTTGCCTTCCGGCGGGATAAAACAGGACAGGACTATCGCGAGACAGCCCTAGAAGGTCTTGAGGTAACACTGACTGTATACGATGCTGATGGTAAGACGGCGGGACAAACCACAGTGCCAATCTCCGCCGGCATGGGTACGGAACTGGACAGCGGGAAGTTACTTCCCCGGGACATTGAGGACGGTGCTTATCTGGTCAGAGCTGAAGCCAATATTGAGGGTAAACCGCTGGTGAGCTACAACTATTTTATCGTCATGCGCCAGGCCTCTAAGGTCACCGTCAAGGATGACCGCCTGATTGTCATTCTGACCAATGCTACCGGTACCGCCCTGGTGCCTGAAATGCCGGCGGGTATGACCGTTACCGGCGGCGAAGTACAGAAAATACTCCCTGGCGTGCTGGTGGTGACCGCCACACCGGGGGCCGCCGTGGCCTTTCAGCAGGGCAACTTCCAGAAAATCATCTCCAAACCGCTGACGGCACGCGTCGTTTCCCTGCGTCTACCCTGATTCTGGACAGTTGGCATGAAAAACAAAGCTATTGCTAGTCTCTTGATGTTGCTGGTACTGCTTACCGGGGGCTGTACACCAGTACCGTCCAGCCCGGCACCTGCTTCACCACTGTCAACAGAAGCGGCACCTACACAACCAACCGTTTCAGCGCCTGTTCCGGAACCCACACTTACTCCAAAAACAACGCCAGAGAATAAAGACGCTGCGCCATCGTTTCTCTGGACAGTTGACCCAGGCGTCCGACTTGAAGATGCCACTGTCCCCAACATCTATCGGCTGGGAGACGGCCGATTCAGATTGTTCTTCGGCGGCCCCGGCGGCATACTCTCGGCGATATCTGATAGCGGACTTGCGTTCACCAAAGAACCGGGGGTGAGAGTGCCATCCGGCAGTCCGGGCAGCCCGGAAATGATTGTCAGCGACCCCACCCTGGTCAGCCTGAAGGATGGAAAGGTGAGGATGTATTATAAAGGCGCTACCGGGTCAGGCGGCCCCGGGCAGTCCGTTCACAGCGTTTTCTCTGCCATTTCTGCAGATGGTCTGCGTTTTGAAAAAGAGGGTATCAGAATTGACTCGCAACAGACGCCGGACCGAGGCTGGGCTTCGGTTCCAGAAGCAACTGTCTTACCGGACGGTCGGGTAAGGCTCTACTACGTTTCCGACGGGCTGGACGTAAAGCACGGTATTGTCTCGGCCATTTCCGAAGACGGGCTAAACTTCACCAGAGAAGAGACCCAACTTACCGGCTTTGTTGACCCGACGGTAGTCAGGCTTGCCAACGGAACCTACCTGATGCTTGCCGTTGCCTTCCCCTTTGGCCCCGGTGGCAAACTCACCGATGCTGAGCCCGGTATCTACAGTTTCATCGCGCAGGATGGCATGAACTTTAAAGACCGTAAACTGGTCCTGGCTGGAGAAGACAATATCGACCCGGCGATTGTCGATTTGGGAGATGGAGCCTATCGCGTCTACTACTGGAATGCCGCCGACAAACCGCCGGTCATAAAGAGTATGAGTGGCAAACTGGCCTCAACTCCCTCGCCAGCGGCCACCACCACAGCACCCAATATTACCCCCGTGCTTGGCCCCAAGGACATCGCGGGAGCCAGGGTGTGGCTATTCGCCGTTGATGACGGTAACCCCCAGCTCGCCCTCTCAGCCGAGTCCGATGGACGTCTTGTTATGGGCCGATTGGATGTAACCAACCCCGACGCCACTGTCTCGTGGCAGACGATAGCCAGCCCGGCCGACACGGGAGGAGCGTCTATCGCCGACCACTGGCACATCTTCGCCCACGGCTATCACTGGCTCGTCTTTTCCGTGGCTGGAGACAGCGCCAGCTATCTGCTCAAGCTGGATAAAGACTTCCGGCGGCTGGCTCTCGTCGCTATTGGGCACACCGATGGCCCCACCAACGACATGTTCCTGGTCGCCGAGCCCGATGGTGTAGCTGTGGCCCATTTTGCGCCGGGGTACGGGCACACCATCCACCGATTCGATCTGCAGGCGAAAAAGATTGGGCAGGTGCGTATCGGCGGCGGCACATTCACCCACGCCAACGGCTCCAGCGCCATCCCGGTGGAGGGAGGCTACCTTGTCTTCGCGACCGAGAGCCTCAATCCCATGACTACCAGCGCGGTGCAAATCATTCAGTTTGATACATCATGGCACCCGGTCAAAATCGGGGCAATGCTGGACGAAAACGGCACGAGCGCGGTGATGGCCACCGCCGTCCGGTTAAATAATGGCTACATTATTGTTCATCTACGCATCCGGAGCGGCGTGTCCGCTCGCCAAAAGGAGCCTGTCGCTCCACAGCCGGGCTCTATGCCGTCCGACGACAGCGGGGCGCTGGTACGGCTGGTATTGGCCCCGGATGGGACGACCGTCAGCCGGGAGACTCTGGTCTCCGGCGGTGCTAACAGGCCCCACACCATGCTGGCAGGCGACCGTCTGGTAACTACCTGGGATGAGACTGGCGCGATCCGCCTGCGTGTTGACCGCGTCCAGTGAACAGTTTGTCTGGTTATATGTTGCACGAAAGTACGAAATGTGCAGTCTGAAGCTAGATTAAGCTTCACTGGAGATGCACGTCAAATTAAGCGTCATCTTCCTCTTACAACTCTGATTTCAATAAAGGTATTCTTATTTCAGACGCCTGCCTCTCAACCATCTAAAAACAAGAATACCTATGTTTATCGTGGCACTTATGCCACCTAAAATTCCTGCGATAGGTGCAAGCTCGTTCCAATCGAGTGATAATTTATTAACGACTATACCGATCGTTACAACGGATAATAGCCAAGGAAAAGCCATGTAAAACAGAAATTGATAACCCCTGACAGCGCTATGTAAATCGGATAATCGTTTGTCATGTTCAGCTAAAAAGCGATACAAAAATAAATAAGGACTACCTCTCCAAGTAATTTCTTGTTTTAGCTCTTCTAACGAAACGCTTTGAGGTATCTCTTCGGGTTTATCAGGAAAGATTATATTTAAATGCTCTGCAAAAACTTGCATGAGTTCAGAAAAATCTTGGGATCTTTTGAAATGAATTTTTGTCTCTGATGTGGTTTTGAAAAACATAGCTGTACTTGACAAATGTCCAGATATGTGTTACTTTATAGCGCTCTGGTTGATTAGTTATTTTTATTATAGTTAAGGTAGAATTAGTAGTCTGGATGGAGAAAAGGCTTACAAAAGCATAAAGCAAAAGAAACTCAATAAATAGTGCAACAAGGCAGGAAGCGTGGATATGCCATCCGTATT
>Ga0315285_10006631_pt1 | contig 11940 bp, 12 predicted proteins | sample YL17G09_36_MG_FD_203698 | JGI IMG/M metagenome (GOLD analysis project Ga0315285, IMG submission 203698) | Sediment microbial communities from Yellowstone Lake, YNP, Wyoming, USA - YL17G09_36 | ecosystem: Environmental > Aquatic > Freshwater > Lake > Sediment | place: USA: Wyoming | collected... | reverse complement strand
CCCGCCTGTATCGGATTATATGCCCCAGCTTCATGGCGGGCAATCCGACGCGACGCCTTTTTGGCGAGGAATTGTCCGCTTATCAACCAAGCCCTCCGGCGCCCGCTTTCGCGGCGTGGGGAGGGCACGCGACCCCCAGTCGGCTTCCAGCCCAACGTGGCTGGCTAAGAGAGCGTCCTCCTGGCTCCTGGCCCGCTGCCAACCAGCCTCCCCTCACCCAACCAAGCCACTGCTCACCGAACAGCAAGACAGGCTGCCGCCTGCTCCGGCCACGCTTCACGACCTCTGTGAACCACCCGGCGATGTGCGGCCCACCTCTCGCCCGGTGACCTCTGCTATCGCCTGGGCCAGTTGCTCTTCCAGCACCGGCTTCAGCAGCACCCTCTCGGCCCCCGCGTCCAAGGCCTCCTGGACACGATGATCTCCGTACGCGGTGACCACGATGACCTTCGTGGGCGCAAGCCCCATGATCTCGCGCGTCGCCTCGACCCCGCTCTTCCCGCGCAGACCGATGTCCATGATCACGAGGTCTGGCCGCAGCGCCTCCGCCAGGTCTACCCCTGTGTCCGCATCGCGAGCCGAGCCCACGACATCACAGTGGAGCGCCTGGAGCAGCACTCGCAGCGTCATTGATACGACGACCTCGTCCTCGACGAGGACCACGCGGAGCGGTTTATCTGGCTGCTGATCGTGCCCCATGCTTTCCCCTGTCTCGCTGCGCCTGGCCAGCTCCGTCACCGCCGAGCCGTGACACCAGGCGCACCATCTGAGCGCGGAGGTCACACTGCTCCACGACTACCCCGGCCGGAAGATCGAGGCGGCGCGGCGTGAGGTTCAGTATCGCTCGCACCCCAACTTCGACAAGGCTCTCCAGCAGCTCGCGGCGAGCGGCGCGTTCGGATGCCACCACGGCCACGGTCGCGGCAGTTCTGCGCACCTCAGCGACAGCCCTGCTCAGCGGCTGGATGCTTAAGTTGCCCATGATCCGGCCCCGGTCGGTGTCATCGAAGACGCCGACCAGGGAGCAGTTCACCGCGCGTAGAGCCTCCATCGCATGCGTCCAGTCCGTCCGTCCGCCAACACCGAGCCAGACAGTCGGTCGCTCTCTCGTCAGGTCGAGGCGGTCGCGTATCGCGGCCGCCGCCGCCGCCACCTCGTATCCTTTTCCGGGGGTTCCCAGGCCGCCCAGCTCGGCAAGATCGCGCCGCACAAGGCTGGCGCGGACCCCCATGCTGCGGGCGAGCTGATGTGATGAGACAACCTCCACACCTCGTTGTTCGTACTCCGCAAGCAGACCCAGGTATCCTCGCAGCCTATCCGCAGACTGGCCCGACGCCTGGCCTGCCGGCCCAACGCCCACGCCCCGTGTCGCCGCGATCCGCCGAAGAAAGACGGGCGAGGCTCGCTCTCCACCAAACCTGACCCTGAGCTGACATCTGAGTGATGCCCGACGACCGAGCAAACACCTCTCTTTCCGGCACTCGTGGCACCCGGCAATGTCCAGGGCGCGAACGCATTGATAGACCGGGCACAGTAGATCGCCCTGCCGACTCAGGCGGAGGTTGCCGGAGGCGCACCCCGGGCACTTTCCCGATCGGTAGAGAGCGCAGGCGCTGCATTCGTAGACGCCGCACCTTGACCGCGCTGCTCGCCGCGCGCCCTCGCGCTTCTGTCCCATCTGTTTCACCACTACCAGTACCCGATTCGCCGGGAGCGATCTTCAATCCTGGCAGAGAGCAGTAGCGGCGTGCCCGAAGGTCTGGGGATGGTTGCCTTGTTTGCCATCGCTTGATAGCTCTCCTGCGAACGTGGCGCGCCCAACCTCCGGCACGCGCCTCCCGCTCCACGCCTCCACTCGCGCAGGGTAGGGGGCAACCCAGGGAAGACCGTCACACCGGCTGCCAAACAGGACAATCTTTTCTGCTACAGCTCTTGACGGCTTGCCTCGGCTGGACTACCATAGCGGGCAGCGAGGGTGCACATATGCATAAGTGGGTGAGCGCTCGACAGGAGCGGGAGAGCGCTGCCAGCGAGCGATTCCGACGCGAGCTGGTACGGGCGAGTGAAGTTGGCGGACAGACGTTGTCGCCTGCGCTGCAATCATTCCGCGAGCGTCGAGCCGTCACCTAGGCGGGGGCCGCGGTGCGCGAGGACGCCCTGAGCGATCTGCACCCGATGGCCGAGTTGTTGGCGAGCTGCCCCGGCATGACCAAGGAGCACGTCTACTACCTTGAGCAACGGGGCTACATACGACCGATCAAGCAACGTCACGGCAAGATTGAACGCAATCTCTACACCAGCGACCAGGCGCAGCTCGTAAAGGCCATCTGGAAACATCGCCAGGCTGGGCTCCCCCCTCGGGAGGCCCACCAGCGTGCCCTCCGCGAGCAGTCCCGCGGGCAACTGAGTATGTGGCCCGAAGGAACCGCGGAGGCGTGACGCGTGGGCGCACAGGCGAAACAGGCCGGACCGGGGCTGGACCGGGAAGCCTCCTTCCCGGTTTCTCTGGAGGCGGCCGGTCCGGCCAGCCCCCGCCTCATCATCGAGGAGGTGAAGACTCACCTCGGCGATGGCGAAGCCGAGGTAACCATCACGCTCGCGTTGGGCCCGCAGCGCTTCGTTGGTTCCGCTGCCGGCCGCGCGGGTGAGCGTCAGACGTGGGAGCTAGCAGCGGCGGCGTCTGCGGCCGCTATCCAGCAATACCTGCACCACCTTTCTTTGGACCCGTCCACTCCCCAGGTTCAGCTCCTGGACATCGTGGCGTTCGCAACAGGCATTGGACAAGAAGCCATCGCAGCGACCATCAGGGTAGCACACGACCGCACACAGACTGACCTGCACGGGTCCGTTCTGGTCCGCAACGATCGGCCTTGCGCCGCAGCCGCCGCCGCTCTCGACGCCTTGACGCGCTATTTCGGCAGGTTTCGCGCTGGCACCGTCCAGCGAACTGCCAACACCCTCCCAGGGAACACGGACGTTCAGATCGGTGAACCCAGCGATCCTCCAGTGACCGACGCGCCAGACTGCGGCCATGGCGAACCGGTGGCGTTCTCAGCTCCAGACACGGCTGAGCGCGCGCCGAGCGCGCCCAGCCGTTCCCCGGCAGGCTTCCCGGCGGTCGGTGTCGTCATCAGTCCGCCGGGGATTCATGCTGCCGCGATAGACTCGCGGGGCGCTGTTATCGCCGAAGCTCGTCGTCCGGTGCGCGCCGATGCGGACCCCGAGGCGACGCTCTCTCAGGCCGTCCAGGCGGTGCGCGAGGTTGTCGGGAGGATGGACGGCGGCGGCGAGCTTACCGGCATCGGCCTCGCACTGTCGGGCCAGCTAGCCGAGGACGAGGGGGTGTGCGTTTCGTCAGGCGACTTCCCGGAGTGGCACTACGTACCGCTGACTGCTCCCTTCGCCAGTGAGTTCGGCCGACCCGTTGCGTGTCTCAACCCGACCCGTGCTGCGGCCTATGCGGAGTTCTCGTTTGGCGCGGCCCGCGGCATCCGCGACGTGCTCTACGCGCGGGTCGGCGCCGACATAGATATCGCGCTCATCCTCGGCGGCCGGCCGACGCTCACCCAACTGCCACCGGGCCAAGCCGGCCACATTGTGGTCGAGGCCGGCGGGCCGCGGTGCGCATGCGGCGAGTCTGGCTGCTGGCAGGCGCTTGCCGGGACCGACGCCTTCGTCGCGCGGGTTGTGAGAGCGCTCCGCAGCGGCACGCCTAGCGCAGTCGGCGCTGCCGTGCACGATCAGGCCGCGGCGGTTACGCCCGCCTTGATCGTGCGCATGGCAGCCTCCGGCGACGCGGTCGCGCGGCGGGCGGTTGAGGAAACGGGCAGCTACCTCGCCCTCGGGCTCGCCAATCTTATCGCGCTATTCGGGCCCCAAGCGGTGATCGTCGAGAGCCAGCCGGCCGCAGTCGGCGCGGCACTACGTCGCGCAGCGGAAGCCTCCCTGAAGTCAACGCCGCGCGCCGGTCTGCTGTCCCATTGCGTCCTGCTCTCGCCGGAGCTGGGCGACTCCTCAACCGTCATCGGCGCGGCGGCCTGGGCAGCGCGCAACGACAGTTAGTGCAGCCTCGCCTCCTGTGATGCGACGAGGCGCGAGGATTTTCATCCTCGCGCCTCGGTCAATGTGGGGGTGCGTGTTCTGCTGGGCTGCCTTAGTCGAAGACCAGTATCCGCCCGTCGCCGGGCGCTAAGATGAACTCAGTGCCGCTCTCCCCGGTCAGCGAATCGCGCGCGGGCTTGTCCACCTTCGCGGTGTAGTAGTTCCCGGCGGGGCCCGGCAGGTTGACGACGACTAGAGCCTTCTCGTACCTCCGCTCCCAGACGTGCGAGTTGACTCTCTTCCCTGGCTCGGCCGGCAACCCGATCTTCACATCGTACTCCGGATACCAGTCGTGGCGATGGCTGGTGTTGTCGCTGAACAGGTAGTAGTAGTCGCCGATGGCGAGCGCGTAGCACAGGCTCCACCGCCGAGCGGCTGAATCGCGCTCCGGCCTCTGGCCCTGGCGCGTGTCGGTGGGCCAGCCCGCGTAATCCCGGATCTCCTCGAACCGCTCGATCAGGTTGATGCGCGGCTCCCGCATCAATGACGCGCTGTGCTGCATCGCCTTGATGCAGTCATCCCACTCCGTCCGATTGTGGCTCCACCCCGACTCGTACATGAACCCGTTGAGGAAAGGAGCGGCGAAGTCGTACTCCTCTATCGCGTAGCCGACATTCGCCTGAAGCAGGATATCGTCGCCAAGGCGCTTGCGGATCTCACCGAAAATGGCGATCCACGGCCCCGGCTCGTCGCGGAGGTTGTCGAAGAACAGCCCATCGAACTCCACCTGCATGATCGCCTCGCACCGCCGCACGACGTGCGCCTGGTACTCCGGGTTGTGCCAGTCCATCCGGTGCGTGCCCGGCCAGAACTGCTCACGCTCGCCGTTCACCCGGAGCCACCATGGATGATCCTCCGGTAACGCGTCGTCGTCGTACTCGTAGAAGCTGTTGTCGGCGAGGATGACGATGTCCGGGTTCAGCCGGCGCAACTCGGCCACGTTCTTCTTCGCCACCTCCACCGACTCCGGAGTGAAGTTCTCAGCCAGTCCTTCAGGCTGCCGATCCCACACCATGCCGATCTGCCCGGGCGAGACCATCACGAAATCATGCTTCGCCCAGTTCGCCAGCTCATGTCGGTCCGCCCCACGGAGCCCCGACCAGAGCATGGCGATCCGCGGGTATTCCGTCTTCGTGAATGCAGCTTTCGCCATCCGCGACTCCTTCCCGTCCACGGCGTCAGATGCCAACCGGGCGGGACAGCCGGCCAGCAGAAACAGCGCCAGTCCAGCCCACAAGCTCGCCGCGACCATGCGCCCCTTCATTGCCCCTGCTCCCTTTTGCCGTAGCGCCGACCTCCGCCATCTGTCGCGAGTGCCATTGTACCATCACGCCATCCCATTCGCCACGGCCCAATAGCAAGCCGCACTGCGCGGCAGGTCGGAGCGTGGCCCACGCGTAACAAGATGGTTGGGCGCCGGCAATCCCGCATACGCCTTGGCTTCTGATGCCCGCGACTAAGGGAAAAGACGAAGTGAGATTGGATGATGTGCTGACTGAACTCGGGCTGACGAATGCGAGCGCGGCTCTCGCGCCGGAATGGGAGCTGTCCCAGGCCGCCATTCCGGAGGGCGATCTGTGGCTCCTTGTGCCCGAGTTCGTGCGCGGCGCGTGCGCCGAGCTGGGCGCGCCGGAACAGGTGGCCCAGGCTGCCGTCCGCGTTGCCGAGCGTATGGCCGCCAGCGAGTCCTTGTGCGCGCTTGCCTGGCACTTGCGCTATCGGCTTTACCAGACGAAGACCGCCGGCTGGGACGACGTCTGTGGCTGGCCCACCCTCGAGGCATGCCTGGGAGCGGACGCCGGCCTCTTCTACCTGATCCTGGTGGTCTCGAACCTCCCGCAGATGAAGGAAGTGCATCAGGCGCACCGCGTGCCAGAGAACGTCATTCGCGACACCTTGCGGGATTTCGACTTCTGGACAGACAACGGCGGTGAGTCTCCTGGGCTCACACCGGTCAACGCAGCCTGGCTGTCGAACCACCTGCGCGGCGACATCTACCGCCTCGGCCGGCTCCAGTTCCAATTCGCCCCGTGCCAGTATGACCTGCGCGTCTTCCGCCATCGCGCCTCGCGCGCCGTCCTCGCACTGGCGAGGGACGGCACGCGCTACAACGCCGCCGGCCAGCGCGACGCCTCGGGCAAGGACCCCGATGGCTGGACCGCGCGCCTCACCATTACCGACGAGGCCATCGTTGGCTGCCCGATCGTGCCTGTGGGGAGGGCGCTCGCCCGCGAGGTGTCGCTGCCCGCGGCCGAGTGGCAGACCGTGCTGACCAAGGGCGACCCCGTGCTGAACATCCACATACCGGGTGGCGCGCCCCTCGCGCATGACCTCTGCGGCCAATCGCTCCGCCAGGCCTTCGAGTTCTTCCCCCGCCACTTCCCGGACCGCCCGTTCGTCGCCCTCTGCGGCGGCTCGTGGATTCTCAACACCTGGCTCGAAACCGCGCTTCCCCCTGCCTCGAACCTGGTGCGCTTCCAGCGGGAGTTCTACCTCTTCCCAATCCCGCTCTCGCCCGAGTGGCTGTTGCGCAACGTCTTCGGCGCAGTCCCCGAGGACCTGACCAAGGCGCCCCGCGACACCCAACTCCGCCGCGCTCTGCTCGACCGGCTGGCCTCAGGCCAGCCAATCCCGACCGGAGGGGGCGGTTGCCTCATGCTCCCCGAGGACTTCCGTTGGGGCGAGCAGGTGTACCGCAGCCAGCAGCTTCCCTTCGGCCTCAGCTAGTAGGGCAGGATGAAGTCTCCTGGCCTAGAAGATCCAGCGGCTGGCAGCCCGGACGCGCTCAGTACACCCCATGCTCATCAATCGCATCCATGATCGCGCGCATGCCGTCCTTGAACAGCCGCTCGCTCTCGTCATCCGTGATTCCGTATGACCCCATCTCGGTCATGCCGATAATCAGGCGGCGGCTCGCCTTGTCCTGCTTCAGCAGGTCAACCGTGTAGTCGTACGTCTGCTGATGGCCGAGCCAGAAAAGGGTCTCCGGGAAGTTCACCCAGATCACCACCTCCGGCCCCCAGGCTTGCCGCGCCTCGGAGAGCGACAGGTCGCCCACCGGCGGTGGGGTGAAGGCCTCGATCACAGGCACGCCCGTCCGCTTCACCAGCTCCACGAAGGCGGTGAGGTTCGAGTTATGCGCGTGCAAGGAGGTGATCTTCCCCGCCGCCGTAAGCTCAGGGATCCACTTCTGGTAGAAGGGCAGCGCGTACCGGGCGTACTGCTTCGGCCCGTAGATGCCGCTCAGCGATCCCATCGAGACGAACTCGCCCGGCCCTGCCAGCACCAATGGCATCAGCCGCTCGGCGCGTCTCTCCAGCGCCTCAACCAGCCGCGCGAACTGCCCGGGCCACTCGTGCTGCGCCTGAGCCCACATCTCCAGTGAGAAGTACGCGTCGCTCGCGTCATATGGCGGCCCACATCCATCGAAGCGGACGATCCCATCCGTGCCGACATCTCTCACGTGCGCGAGAAAGCCCGGGTAGTCAGAGTGATAGACGGTGTTCTCGATCATGAAGATCACCGGCTCGAAGTCAGCGACCTCCTTGATCATCCACTCGGCTTCGATGCTCTCGCCATCGCTGATGCGGCCGACGTGAGTGCGCCGCCCGCTCCGCACCGCGCCCGCTGGCGTGCGGTAGATCCTGTACGCCAGGTCGCCTTCGGTCTTATAGTCAACCTCGACGTTGCGCGTTTCAGACCATATGCCCGACCTTCTCAGGCACAGGCCCATGCCCCGGTTACGCAGCTCGCGCTCGAAGTCTCCCCGCGGCACCAGATTGTCGTAGGGGACATAGGGCACGCGGTCCGGCTCGCCGCCGTGCAGCACCGCGTTGATCCGCTCCAACACGTTCACTCACTCGCCCTCCGCCTGGTATCAGTCCGACCCGTCCGACGATCCCGACGCGCCCGACCGGTTCGGGCGCGTCGGGCGCCTCCCTCACCCCACCAGCTTCCGCATATACCGCGCCGCCAGCCCGACTTGCCGCACGACCTCATCCAGCCCGAGCAGTTCGTGACTCGCGCCGATGCATGGATGGCAGAACTCGTAGCACAGGTAGCCCTGATAGCCGATCGCTTTCAGCGCCTTGGCGAAAACCGGGTAGTTAATCAGCCGGGTCGTATGCTGGATGGGACGCTGCACCGCCTCCCTGCCCTCCTCCTCGAACTCGCCGCCGAAGTGCGAGTGCACTTGCAGACTGCCGGTCGCCTTCACCGCTGCGGCGACGTAGTCGTCCTCTTGCGAGCTCAGCAACGGGCAGTCCAGACAGGCCTTGAGCGCGGGCGAGTTGACCTCGCGGATGAAGCTCAGCATATCGTGGTGACTGCGGATGACCGGTTCGTGGTTCTGAAGCGCGAGTGTCACGCCCATCTCGCCCGCGAAGTCGGCCGCCTCCTTCAGGCACTCCCGCACCCATTGCCATCGCTCTGACGAGAGCACATCGGGATATCCGTTCTCCCAGTAGCGGCGCGTCATCTCGTAGCTGCCGTGGCCGTCCCTGAGGGTGATGCCGCGCCAGGCCGCGAACAGCCGCAAGATCGGCGCGCCCAGGTCTCGGGCGAGCTTGATCTGCTCCTTGACCATGAGCAGCTCGTTCTCACGCTGCTCGAGGATCGGGCTGGCGAAGCTGTTGTAGCTCGCTACCGCCGGGATCTCGACTCTGGCCTTCTCCGCCTCCGATCGAATGCGATCCCGCGCTTTCCCATCCAGGTCCATTGGGCTGGCATGTGGGCGGCGGGCACCAATCTCGACTCCGTCGTAACCCATGTCTTTCGCCCGGCGGAAGATGTCGGGGAGCGGCAACGCCGGTCCTTCATACCAGACGCCCGCGAAGCTGATTGTGTAGAGGCCGACCTTCATGGCTGTCACCTCCTCCGGTCCCGCCTCCCTTTCCGTGAGGCCGGGCCGCATCCTCCAACTGGAGCCGGCCAGGGTCGCATCCATCGCGTCGATCGCGCCGGGGAACGCGCAGTTCCTCAATGTGCGCGGGCGAAGCCCCTTGACAGGCCACTGGAGTCTATCCACGGTGAAATGATACCGGAATCGCGCGCGCCGTGCTGGCGCGGCCCTCAGTTCGCTGAAGCTTATACAAGTTGACCTTGAAATAATTGAGTTTGGCTCTTGACAGAAGACAGGATTTGTGGTAAAAAGAGAAGTGAGGCTCACTGAAAATGAGAAAAGACGTGGCGCGCTGCCCGAGCTGTGAGCAGCAGCTGAACGTGACGGAGCTTTCCTGCCCCGCGTGCGATCTGCGGATCAAGGGCCACTTCCAGCGGGGCTGCCGGTTCTGCGGCCTTGACCCAGAACAGGCGAGGATGCTGGATGTGTTCCTGAGCTGTAGGGGCGTCCTGAGGGACATGGAGAAGGTCCTTGGCCTTTCCTACCCCACAGTTCGGTCGCGGGTTGACGCCATGCTCAACGCCCTGGGTTACACTCCCCGGGAGGAGGCTAGGGCGATCGACGAGCTGGCCGAGCAACGCCGGGCGATCCTCGATCAGCTCCAGGCCGGCGAGATCACCGCCGAGGAGGCATCCACGCGCCTGAAGGCGCTTGGGAGCGATTGACGACCACTTCCCCAGGAGGGTAAGACGATGAAAGCTGAACGTGCACGCATTCTAGACATGCTGCACCAGGGAGCGATCTCCGTGGAGCAAGCGGAGGAGCTGCTCGACGCGCTGCAACGGAGCTACCAGTCGGAGGCGTCTGCCGCCAAGCCTGCCGAACTCGCGGCGGGCGCACCAGCGGGGCTGAACCCCTTCGCGAACCCCGCCGAGTTCGGCGCCTCGATCGCGCAGCGAGTCATGCAGGGCCTGTCGGGGGCCTTTGGCGCGCTGCGTGGGGTAGGTGGAGCGGCGGTCGGTGGCCGCGCGAACTTCAGCCACACGCGCCTGACCAACGAGTCGCTTTCGCGCATGGCCGATGGCACCAGCTACAGCAACTTCGGCCACCTGGAGATCGCCGAGGATGTGTCCGCGGAGCTGCTCTCGCAGAAGATCGGCGCGTTCACCAACTTCGGCGCGGTGACCGGCCCCTCGAACCTGGCGGAGATCGTCGAGGGCCGCTGTGATGCGAACTTCGGCGCCTTCGGCGAGGACGAGGATGAGGGCGAGAAGGAGGCCGATTGGGAGGGGCCGGAGCAGAGCAACCTCGGCAAGACCGTGCTGACGCGCGAGCAGCTCGAACACATGGCCGACGGTACGAAGTTCAGCAACCTAGGCAAGCTGACCGTCGCCGCGAGTGTTCGGCCGGAACTGCTGGCCCAGAAGATCGCCCGCTATGAGAACCTTGGGAAGACATATGGGCCGCCGGCCCTCATCGCGGTACTTCAGGCCCGTTGCCCTGAGAACTTGGGCAGGTTCGTTCCGGACGGCGGGGACAAGGAAGACGACGAAGAGGAAGACGAGGACTAAACACCCTCACATCTTCCCTGCCTCTTTCAGCGATACGTACCGCCCCGCGCCGATGATGATGTGATCCACCACCGGGATGCCCATGATCTCGCCCACCTTCACCAGGCGAGTGGTTAGTGTGATGTCGTCCTGGCTCGGCGTCGGGTCTCCACTGGGGTGGTTGTGGCACAGGATCATGCTGGCGCTGCCCTGGGCGATCGCCTCGCGGAAGACCTCCCGCGGGTGGGCCGGACTGCCCGACAGCGTGCCCACGGTGAGCGTGCGCACACAGATGACCTGGTTTCTGGTGTCCAGGAAGATGCCAGCCAGGCACTCCTGCTGACGATACCGCAGGTCCTCCATCACCAGAGCAGCGGCCTGTGCGGCGTTGCCCACGACTGGTTTCTGCCCCTCGGCCGCCGTTGCCAGCCGCTTGCCGAGCTCGAAAGCAGCCTTGATCTGCGCGGCCTTTGCCAGCCCCATGCCGGCCAGCTCGGAGAGCTGTGGGATGCGCGCGCGGGCGATGCCGGCCAGGCCGCCGAACTCGCTGAGGAGACGCTCCGCCAAGCGCACGGCGGACTCCCCGCGCGAGCCCACCCGCAACACAATCGCCAGCAGCTCGGCCGTTGAAAGCGCCTCCGGCCCGTATGCGCTCATTCGCTCACGGGGCCGCTCGCTCACAGGAAGATCACGAATGATGAGACCGCGCTCGGACATAGACACCCTCCAAGGGCGGTTTCGACCCGGGCAAGCAATCACCTACTGGGTCGGGGTCATGCGCAGATCTCGGACGGGTCGGATCTGCCGGACAGGTCAGACGGGTGGGACGGTCTCAGGGGAGGCAAGGGCCGGCGGCGCGCGGCGGCCGCCTGTGGTACAATGTTGCGTCCGGCAGGTGAACGCCGTGTTTGAGTTGTCAGTCGAGTGCCAGTTCTCGGCCGCGCACTCTATCAGAGGCCACCCTGGCCGCTGCTCCCGGTTGCATGGCCACAACTACCGCGTGGTCGTGGCGGTGACTGCCGAGCGCCTCAACGACCAGGGAATGGTGATAGACTTCGCCGATCTGAAGGCGATCTGCCAGCGGGCGATTGACCCGCTGGATCATACTGTGCTCAACGAACTGGTTCCGTTCGCGGCGGTGAATCCCACGGCCGAGGAGTTGGCGCGGCACATCTTCGGGCTGATCGCAGATGAACTCAGTATGATGCCAGAGCCCCGGGTCAAGCTCGACCGGGTGAGCGTCTACGAGTCGGAGCGATCCTACGCAAGCTACAGGGGGTGATCGGGATGCCCGCGGTTGTGCTGCTGAGCGGCGGCCTGGACTCGACCGTGAACCTGAAGCTCGCCGCCGACGAGAAGGAAGTCGCGCTTGCTCTGACATTCGATTACGGTCAGCGCGCCTCAGCCCGTGAGGCCTCGGCGGCGGCCTTCATGTGCCGCCAGATCGGC
>Ga0315285_10006630_pt1 | contig 11941 bp, 8 predicted proteins | sample YL17G09_36_MG_FD_203698 | JGI IMG/M metagenome (GOLD analysis project Ga0315285, IMG submission 203698) | Sediment microbial communities from Yellowstone Lake, YNP, Wyoming, USA - YL17G09_36 | ecosystem: Environmental > Aquatic > Freshwater > Lake > Sediment | place: USA: Wyoming | collected... | reverse complement strand
TCCGCTGCCGGCAGGAGGCGAGGCTTTCCCGGAAGAGGCGGTCGAGGTCCTCGATCTTGGCTTTATAGCCGCGGGCGTTCTCGGCGAATAGGGCGGCGCCGGAAGGATCGATCTCCGCGAGCGCGTCTTCGATCCTGTCGACGAGATCGAGGTCCATCCCGAAGTCGAGCCAGATATGAGGGTCCTGGCCGTCACGTTCGGTATCCGCGTTTCGAGCCTCCGATTCGAGGCCCCGGCCGAGCTCGAGAATCCGGAAGCGAGGGCGGCCCAGGCCGCGCAAAATGTCGCCGACCCATGGTTCCAAGCGGAGACCTACATGGATGAATAGATCGCAGGATGCGAGTTTGATGACATCGCCGGCTCTCGGCTGCCAGGTATGGACCTCGGAGCCGGGCGGGAGGAGCAGGCTCGCCTCTCCCCTGCTTCCGGCCACGGCCCGGGCGAACTCCATGATCGGATAGACCGTGGTCACGATTTTGATTTTTTTCCCGCCCGGTTCGCCGCCGAACGCCGGAGACAAGATAAGGAGAAGAGCGGAGCCCAAGGCTAAAACAGTCGTCGCGGTTTTCGACGGTTTCAGTTTCATGCCTTTTCTGAATGGAGGTATTATACCCTGTTATCGTCTTGAATCGAATAACCTTTTATGGCATCATGGCTTGGCCATAGGAAATTCACGAGGGAGGCTTCGCATGCCGACAAATTTCAGCCAGCTTAAACCGCCGCTTCTCTGGAAGCATTTCGAGAAAATCCTGACCATCCCCCACTGCTCCGGGCACGAGCAGGCCATCGGCGACTACATCATCTCCGTGGCCAAGGCGAACGGGCTCGAAGCTCATAAGGACAAGGTCGGAACCGTCCTGGCCGCCAAAAAGGCGAGCGCCGGCCGCGAGAAATCCGCGGGCATCGTCCTCCAAGCCCACCTGGACATGGTCTGCGAGAAGAATTCCGACACCGTCCACGACTTCGCCAAGGACCCCATCCAGACCGAGCTCAAGGGCGACTGGCTCCAGGCCAAGGGCACGACCCTCGGCTCGGACAACGGGATCGGGATCGCCGCCTGCCTGGCCGTCATGGAGGATAAAGACCTCATCCACGGCCCGCTCGAGTTCCTGTTCACGGTCGAGGAAGAAACGGGGCTGACGGGCGCCAACAAGCTCGAGCCCGGCTCCCTCAAGGGAAAGATGCTCTTCAACCTGGACAGCGAGGAGATCGGAGCGTTCACGATCGGCTGCGCGGGCGGCGCGGATTCCGAAGTCTTCCTTCCCCTCGCCTGGGACAAGGCGTCGGGAGCGGCCCACCGGCTCAAAGTCTTCGGCTACCGGGGCGGACACTCGGGGCTGGATATCCACACCGGCCGCGGCAACGCCATCAAACTCCTGGCCAGGATCCTGGACCGGGCCCGCCGCCAATCGGACTATGGACTGGCCGGGATCGAAGGCGGGAACAAGCACAACGCCATCCCCCGCGAAGCCTGGGCCGACCTGGTCGTCCCCCCCGACAAAGTCGAGGGATTGAAATCCTTGATCGAGAAGACCTTCGCCGAGATCCGCGTCGAATACCAAGCCGTCGAGAAGGAGGCCGCCGTCTCATTCACGCCCTCGGAAGGTAAACCGGCCGAGGTCCTGTCGGCGGCATCGCGGAACGCGTACATCAACCTCCTGCTGGCCCTCCCCCACGGCGTCATCTCCATGCATCCCGAGATCCCGGGCCTGACCGAAACGTCGACCAACCTGGCCATCGTCCGGACAAGCCGGGAGGAGGCCAAGATCCATTGCTCGAGCCGGAGCTCGATCGCCTCGGCCCTCGAGTCCGTCCGCGACGTCATCCGGGCCGTGAGCGAGCTGGCCGGGGCCAAGATCACGCTTCTCGAAGGCTACCCGGGCTGGATGCCCAACCTCCAGTCACAGCTCCTCAAGAAGCTTAAAGCGCTCCACACCAAGGTCGTCGGCAAGGAGCCCGAGATCAAGGCCGTCCACGCCGGGCTGGAGTGCGGGATCATCGGCGAGAAGCATTCCGGGATGGATATGATCTCGTTCGGGCCGACCATCGAGCACCCCCACTCGCCCGAGGAGCACTGCAACGTCAAGACCGTCGAAGAGTTCTGGACGTTCCTGACGGCGGCCCTGCGCGATTTAGCCTGAGCCGATCACTCGATCGGGCTCTCGTAGCCCTGGCTGTCGACGGCCGTAACTGTTAAGTATCTCTTTTTGCTCCGGAGTCTAATAGATTATACTCTATCCATAACCATTTTCTTCAGTTGGAGTGTGCATTATGAAGAACTTCAATCGTATGTCGCGGCGTTCCGCGATCCACGCGATAGGCTCGATCGGGGCGGCGGCCGGCCTAGGAGTGGCTCTCTCGCCGTTCCGCGCTTCGGCTGCCAGTCGCACGACCGACGTCTTCGCTCTGGTCGGCGACCGATTTCACAATTTTGATTATATCCGTACCGCCTTAACCAGAACCTTGGTCAAAGAATCCGGCGTCGCCGTCACCTTCACCCCGGACTACACCTTACTGAACCGGGAAACCTTGAACGCTCACCGGCTGCTCATTATCTTCTGCGACGGCCTTACGTTCCCCGGCGGATACACCACCCCGTATGTCTTCTACGATCCGGATAAGATGAAGATTACGAGCGACCCGCCCCTGCCCGAATTCGATGAGAAGGCTGAGATGTGGATCACTCCGGAGCAGGGGAAAGCCATCCGCCAGTTTGTAGAAAAGGGCGGCTCGGCCTGGTTCTTCCACAATGCCAGCTACATCTCCGGCGCGAACAAGGACTTCCGTCACGTCGAAGGGGCGCTGTTCACCGGGCATACGCCGGTCCGCCCCTACAAGATGAAGATCGTGAACCGTGATCACCCCATCACGCGTGGGGTGAACGATTTCGTAGTGACCGAGGAACAGCACTACTTGCTGTATGACAAAGGCCCTAAAGACGTGTTGATCCGGAGCGTGAACGAGGAGGGGCTGGAATACTCGACCCCGACGTATGGGAACCAGGGAACTTCCTGCGAGGCTTGCTGGGCCTACGATTACGACAAAGGCCGGGTCTGCTTCATGGCGCCTGGCCACACTATTCCCGGCTTCTGGAATCCGGAGTATGTGAAGCTTCAGAAAAACGCCCTGCGGTGGCTCTTGAGGGAAACGTGAGTTTGAAATCAAACATCGAGATCGTTCGTGAACGCTTGACCGCCCATTCTCCCCGGATTTCCCCTAAGTGACTGAAGCTCCACGGACTTACGTCCGTGGAATCCCGCGAAGGAGATTGAATCATCTGTTTCATATGGGGAGGGGGGAGATATTGGAGCCAGAGAGAGGGATCGAACCTCCGACCTGCTGATTACGAACGAACTGCGCTAGTCGGCTAACTGGCTGATAAAAAGGGTATTTCGATGGGCCGTGCGGGAGATTGTGCACAACTTATGCTCACCTACAGTGCCGCTGACACTCCCCTTTTATAAAACAAGTTTGAAGGCACACTTCATTGTGCCTTCAGCCCGGCCAGCCGCTTCCGAGCATCCTCAACCAAGGGCAGGCCTGGGTCGGCGCCCTCACTTCTTCCCGGCGGGGACGAGGCGCTTGAGTTCCTCGAACCAGTTCTGGACGAGCGTCATTTCGGTGACGGGAGCGGGCTTTCTTTGCTCGAGCTTGACCATGAGGAATCGCTGCCCATCCTGGGATAGATCATAGCTGCGGGTCGGGTTTCCCGGCGAATATCCGGGCCGCTCAAAAATCAGGCGCGGCTTGCCGGTCGAGAAGCCGCCATCGGTCCGGACGTCCACAGCCCACACCTGGTCCTGCCGCCGGTAGAATAGCTGTCGCCCGTTTCTTGCCCACAGTGGCTGGACGCCCCCCTGGCTTGAGACCTGGTGTTTCATCCCCGGGCCGGGAAAGGGCCGCACATAGACTTCGTCGCGCGCTGACTCATCAGAAACGTAGGCTATCCAACGGCCGTCGGGCGAAAATTCTGGATATCCCTCACTGTACTGCGAATTCAGAAACGGCGTCACGCGTCCTGATGGGACATCCATCACAGCGATATCGTTCGCGGTATTTTGTTGACTTTCCACTAAAGCGAGCGTTTTCCCATCCGAAGACCATGATCCAGGGTATTGATCGTATTGGCTCATTGTAAGGCGTTCCATCGGCGAGCTTCCATCGTATGGCTGCGAGAACAGGTTCAAGGCCAAGGGGTCTTGCCACAGGAAGACGATGCGCTTGCCGTCGGGAGTCCAAATCGCTCGGCTGGACATTCCCTCGTGCGTCAGCCGACTGTTCGTGCCTGTATTCAGGTCATAAACAAAGACCCGCCATTCTCGTCCCATAGTTACATACACAATTCGTTGGCCGTCCGGCGAAAGACGCGGAGCTTGAAAGGGCAAATGCAGAGGCGCGACAGGTTGCTCGAATCCGCTCTGGTCAACCCAAACGAGCGAATTCTGCAGGTCAGGAAGTACACCGCCCGCCGCGTAGACAAGCGACCCTGAGTCAGAAACGTCGAACTGCCCAGCCCCCGTATTCTGAATGCCCCATGGGACAATGGCTTGAATGACGTTTCCCACGACGGGGGACGGTTGGCCGATGACCTGCATATTGGCCGTATCAAATCGCACTGCCATGAGCGTGCCCTGTCTCAGGAACACCAGATGTCCCGTGGGAACATACTTGGCATCGGCAGCGTCCGGCAGCAGGACAAGCCACTCGCGGGTATCGAGATTGAGCAGGGCAAGCCTGGGTTGCGAGTCCCAGCGGTATCTCATTACGGTGAACAATACGGCCTTCCCATAGGGGAGCCAGGAGGGCAAGCGGTGACAGCCCGCCTCCCGTTTCGGGTCGGGCGAGGTCAGGCTCTCGACCATTCCCCCGTCCGCCGATACTTTATAGAGACCAGTTCCTTGTCCATCTGCAAACACGATGATATCGCCAGGACCCCAACTCGCTCCGGAGATCCCGGCAGCGTCGCACAAGGTAGCCGGCACACCACCGTCCACAGGAACCTTCTCGAGCTTACCGTCTGCCCAGAATCCCACCCAGCGGCTGTCCGGCGACAGGAAGGGGTTGATGCCGCCTTCCGTCCCGGCGATAGGCTTGGCTTCACCCTGGTCCATCCTCCGTAGATACAGCTGAGGCTTTACTTGAGGGCCGGGATTTTCCTCAATCGCGCTGTAGACAAGGAACCTGCCGTTGGCCGAAATGGCCATGGCTGTGCGGCTCGGCCATTCCCTCTCCTGGGCCCTGCGCATGCCGTCGAGCCAGAGACCCGGCTCGACCTTTATGGTTGACGTGACAACCAAAGGGGAAGGAGCGGGCTGCGGATGTTTGATTAATATTCGGTCGATCAGGATGCCCGCGAGAAGAATGCCAACCGCACCAGCAGCCAGCCACGGCAGTGTGAATCTCCGAGGAGCGGCCACCGCCTCGGAGGGATAAGCCACTGGTGCCTCGATTTCGAGTCGGGCGTCAGCGATGTCGTGCAGGCGTTTTTTGGGGTCTTTCTCGAGGCAGCGGTGAAGGAGAACCTTGATGAGCGTCGGCGTTTCCGCGGGCAGCTTGCTCCAATCCGGCTCGCCCTTCAGGATATGAGCGAGAGTGTCCGACACCGTTTCCCCATGGAACGCTCGGCTCCCCGTCAAGCATTCATAAAGGACACAGCCAAAGGCCCAGATATCGGCCTTTTTGTCCACCGCGCGTCCCCGCGCCTGCTCGGGGCTCATGTAGGTCGCCGTCCCGAGAATGACACCCGGCTCGGTCATCTTGGCCGTGATCGTGGGTGACTTCTCGATATCGACGGCTGTCGTCTCTCCCCCGTACGCCTTGGCCAACCCGAAATCGAGGATCTTAACCTTGCCTTCCGGGGTGATCATGATGTTTCCGGGCTTTAGGTCGCGGTGGACGATTCCTTTCTCGTGGGCTGCTTCGAGCCCTTCGGCAAGCTCACGGCAGGTCTCGAGTGCCTCTTCAACCGGGAGGGGCCCTCTATTCAAACGCGCCTGGAGAGTTTCCCCCTCCGCCAGCTCAAGAACAAGGAAGCGCCGTCCATCAGATTCCTCGAGCCCGTGGATCGCGGCAATATTGGGATGGTTCAAGACAGCCAGCAGCTTGGCCTCACGCTCGAACCGGGCCATTCTCTCTTTGTCCTCGGCAAAGGCAGCCGGAAGGATCTTGACGGCAACGTGGCGGCCGAGGCTCTTATCAATGGCCCGATAGACCTCGCCCATCCCGCCCGCGCCGATCTGCACAAGGATTTCGTAGCGGCCGGCGTAAACAGTCCCCGGAGCGACGATGCGGACAGGCGACTCGAGGGTTTCGGTGAGCGAAGGAGGGATGGTTTTAGCCGAAGTCAGCGAGGTTGCGCAGTTGCCGCAAAACCGGGACGTGTCGGGATTATCGGCATGACATTTGGGGCATTTCATGGCTATGAATAAACTTCCTCTAATGAATAAGATGAATAAGAATTTGCTTTTTCCGCGGCGCGGTGAATAGCCGCTCCGTGCGATAAATCTCCCCTCCTGATCATGATGGAATACTATCGCCTGCCGGGCGGCGATGTCAAGCACCCCTCGGGGCGGCCCCGAAGAGGTTCTTTGGGGGAAAAACCCTCCCGCACCGGCCGAACGATCACAGGCTCCCGCTCCCCATGATTTCGGAAGCTTAGAAATATCCCCCCCCCACCTTCGGCCGCCTCGAGCGCGACCTGCTCGAAGACATGGGAGGGCGGGGGCCTGTCCGCGACAAAGGTCAGCTTCAGGTGATCGATAATGCGGTCTACGACAGTGTGCTCCGTGAGGAAGGCGATGACCTTGGCCGGGTTCTTCTCCCAACGGACGTCCGTGATGTATGATTTTATGTACCTTCGCCCGGCTATTTCAATCCCCATCCACCCATCGATAATGGTATAAGATCTTCCCGACTTTATCACATTGGATATAAAAAGTTTCCTTACCGTCTTTCTGTCCCGGCGGAAATTTGCCCGATACGGTTAAAGAGTCACTACCTACGACAATCTTGCCATTCACGGCGCTGACTTTGGCAGCCCATAAACCCTCCGGATTCTTAAAGGGTCTGCCCGGCACAAAACCCGCATTAATCCCCCCTCCCATAAAATTGAATTGGCCCTTCCAAATGTAATTATCTATTTGGACACTCAGCGTGATATCAACGCTCTGTCCTGCATAAAGTCGATCTCCCGGTTCAGTAAAGGAAAAAGATGCTTGAAACTTCTCATTATCGTCAAATGTTTTATATGCTCCTCTGCCTCGCTCGAGAAAGGATTGAGAACTACTGGTATCCGTCGCTTTTTGGATATCAACGGAAGTCAGTTCCCAGAATGACCCTTCCATGACAGGCATCGGTTCCACCCATTCATATTTGTAACGAACCGTGCCAACAGGACAACAACCAACATAGAGCGATAACCTATCACCTTTACTTCCTAAAGGAAATTTACCAGATACCCAACGAGACTCGCTCTGATTGATAATTTCACCCTGGTAGGTCATAACACGGGCATCAGCAAAATCTTGCGAATCCCTTAATGCATTCCCCGGTTCAAAACCTGCAATAATAAAATGGTGCATATATTCGGGACCGCGACTCAACCAAACATATCCACCGGGAACTATTTCGATGCTAATGGAAAGATCAACGTTTCGTCCTGCTTTATAGCGTTTTTCAGGCTCAGTCCAGGAATAGGATAATTGATAGTTGAAGACTCCAGTTTCTGTCGTGTATGTGAATTGATATGTTCCGTGCCCGCGAGAAAGAGTAACTAGTTCATGTTCTTTACCCGGCACTTTGAAGACCTCAACGGATTTAAGTTCCCAGTGTCCCTCCTCTGATACTGAAGGCTCCATATTTTCGAGTTTTGCATAGCTTTGTCCGCAAACGGCCAAAAGTATGAGCGGAACAATCATTAAAATCCAAAACTTTTTCATTAAAATCTCCTTTTGTAGTGAAAAATGGGAATGATAAGCTAAAGTATCGAAAATATAAGAACTTGGTTTAGGTCCGCTGTCGGCGGCCGCATTTTTTGCCTCCCTAACCCCGATGACCATCATGAGTTAGTATAGGTCGAGGCATTAAACCCTGTCAACGGCGGCTGGGGAGAGCGGAGAGAGGGCTTGGAAGCCGGCAAACGGCGCCCGAAGAGCCGGACATCACACGGACCTCCCCACCGCTCTTGGAGAGAATCACGAAAAATATTCGACCGAGGTCTCTGCGGCCGTCAAGTATTCCTGGAAGGCTGCCTTGGAGGGCGGGGGCTTATCCGCGACAAAGGTCAACTGCAGGTAGCCGATAATCCTGTCCACGACGGCATACTCGGTGAGGAAGGAGATGACCTTCATCGTCCCCCCGCACTTGGGGCAGGTCATCGGGTCGACCTCGTAGACTTTGCGGATCATGGCAGCGCTTCGCAGTCCTCATGAACCGGCTTCGGTTCATGAGGGCAGCGCTTCGCAGTCCTATATGAGGCTTCCGAATTAGGGCTGCCCAGCCCTTGGAAGGGATGCTACGGAGCTCCTCCTCGACTATCCCCAGGGCAACGGGAACAAGGCTCGCCTTCTTGACCTTACCCCGATGGGCGTTGGCGTAGAGGCCGTAATAACGCACCATCACCTGGCCCTTGTCGGGAATGTGCGAGGTCACCCGGGCGATGAACTCCAGATAGTCCATCGTCTCCAGCTCGGCTCTCTGCTGACCATGACGGTAGCCGACTTTGCCCTCGGGCTCCATCAGCAACAGCCGCTCCAGAGAAAGAACCGGCCGAATCATGTACTTACCCACCCGCTCGGCCTCGAGCTTGGTCTTGGCCCGGACGAGACTGTGGACATTGAACCCCGTGTGCCGCCAGGAAAGCAAACGTTCTGCCCATTCCGGACTCAGCATCTCCCGGCCAACGAGAAATCCCAGGACCTCCCGGGCGAAGAGCTCAGCCAGTCGTGCGTCGTCGAGGCGCGGGATCATATGGAAGATGCCCATCTCGTCCATCCCGCCCTCGGTCGCCAGGAAATGGAGGTGGGGATGAAAATTGATCCGGAGAAAGCCATACTCCTTCTCGAAACGGATCTCATACTCGGCCAGGAAGCGCTCGAAGTAATGGAAAAGCACCCGATAAAGGACAGTCCGCTCCGGATGTCGAGGACGATAGACTCCCGCCATGGCGGGAGAAATGCCCCAAGAAACAGGCCAACATCATGTATAAGGAGAAGGCCCGGCTCGAACGAGCGAATCAAGTTGAAAAACGTCAACTGGAGTTGACTCTCGGCTCTGTGAATGGAAATGACCTGGAACTACAAGAAGACACTCGAAAGGACCCAGATCTTCTTCTTGGCCGCCCCGAGGGGTTCTTGACATCGCCGCCCGGCCGGCGATACAATTCCATCATGATCAGGAGGGGAGATTTATCGCACGGAGCGGCCATTCGCCGCGCCGCGGAAAAAGCAAATTCTTATTCATGATTTAGCCTGAGTGGATCACTCGATCGGGCTCTCGTGGCCCTGGCTGTCGACGGCCGTGACGGTATAAGTGTAAAGACCGATGCCCCCAACGTCGTAATCGCGATAGGTATAGATTCCGGCGTTAAGCTCCTCGACCAGGCGGTAGGCCGTCGACGCCTCCTCGGACCGTTTCCGGTAAATCCGGAACCCGACGATGGTTGCGATCGAGTCGTTGGCCGGGTTCCTCTCCCAGCGGACGTCCGTGATGTATCGCGCATGAAAGAGCGCCCTGTCGGCGACCGTTTCCCATCGGATATTCAAAGGAGCAAATAGGTTCAGGACGTTAAGGGCGGCATCTTTCACGGCCCGGCCGTCGCGGTCGTCCTTGACCGTAAGACGGACCGTGTAAGTCCCTTTCTTCGTATAGGTATGCCGGACGACTCGGCCCGAACCCGCGGCGCCGTTCCCGAAATCCCAGAGGTAGGCTACGATCCGGCCGTCGGAATCGCGCGAGGCCGAGGCGTCGAACCCGACGTCCAGCGGCGAAATCCCGGTCGACGGCGAGAAACCGAACTCCGCGACGGGCGGGACATTCGGCTTCAGGACCGTTATCGTCCGGGAAGCCGGTCCCCGGCCGCCGCAGTCGTCTTCGACGGCCAGCCGGATTTCGAACGTCCCGGCATTCCGATACGCGTGTTTGATCGTCTTCCCCGATCCCGTCTCCCCGTCCCCGAACGACCACTCATAGGCGACGATCAGGCCGTCGGAATCCCGCGATCCTGAAGCGTCGAAAGCCACCTCAAGCGGCGTATCCCCTGTCTTAGGGGAAAACGTGAACCGGGCCTCGGGCGGGACGTTCGGCTTGTTGACTTCGACCGTCCGGGTCGCCGTCCCCTGCGCTCCTTGGTCGTCCTTGACCGTCAGTTGGGCCGTGAAGCGGCCCTTCCCGGCGTAAGTATGGCGGACGGTCTTCCCCTCTCCGGTCTTGCCGTCGCCGAATGCCCAGTCGTAGGCGACAATCTTACCGTCGGGATCGTACGACGCGGACGCGTCGAACTTCACATCCAACGGATAATCCCCCGAGGCCGGCGCCGCCGTAAAACCGGCAACGGGAGGAAGGTTGTGCGGGGATTCCACGACCTTGGCGATAAAGATGTCGTTCGACGCGTCCCAGACGACATAGACATTGTCTCCCGAGGGGCCGGCGCCTATGTCCGAGAACGTTGAACCGCGGGAGCCGGGCACGAACTCTTCTCCTTTCCAGACGCCCTCGCTGCGAATATTAAATCCGATCGCGCGGCCGGCCCGATAGCTCCCAACCTGCCAGCAGGCGAAAAGCGTCCGGCCGCTGATCGCGAGCGAGGGATAGTGGATGATGTTCTCCGAGGAAATCGGCTCGGGAGCGGTGAACCCTCCGCCCGCCCAGCGAGTGTAGGCGACGTAGCGGACGCCGCCCCCCGTCAATTCCGGAGACCAAACGATGTGGGGCTGGTCGTTCGAGTCCACGACGACAATGGGATGCTGCTCTTCATTTCCGGTCGAGGGAAGGGTTGCGGCCGCGCTCCATTTGGATCCGGCGTCGACGGACCGCCACGCATAGACGGACCGGTACCCCCCGCCGGCTCCCTCCATCCAGGCCAGGTACACGGACCGAGGACCGACACCGATGTCGGTAAATTTCGATCTCAAGCCGGGAACGCTCAGGGCCCGGACATCCTCCCAGGCGCCCCCGACCTCGGAGCGGGCGAAGACGGTTCCATCCTCCGTCCACCATGCTAGATGGAGGTCGCCCTGAGGGTTGGCGGCGATTTTGGGCGTGTTCATGTTGGCCCGGGCCGACGCGACGGTGACCGCGTCTTTCCAATTCCCGTCGACGAACCGGGCCAGCTTAAGGACGTTGCTTTCGATCCAGACCGCGTAGACGCGGCCGAGCCCGTCGACATCGACGTCGCAGATCCGCTCCCCGTAGGCGTAGACTTTCGAGTTCCGGCTCAAATTGACCGGCTTCGCCCAGGTCCTCCCCGCATCCTCGGACCGCAGGTAGAAGCAGTCGCCCGTAAAGCTCGAGTACATCTCGGCCCAAATGACATGGACGACTCCGCGGGAATCGACGGCGATCCGGGGACAGGTCGAAAACGTTTGGGGGGAATTCGAGATATTCAAGACCGCCCCGGACGGAACGGCCAATCCGAGCGATAGGCCGAGGGCCAATCCGCTCAGCAATGACGTTTTTTTCTTCGTGATCATGACTATATTATACTATTCATGTAGGAATTGTCAATTTTGCGTCCTTGGGCGGGCCCGCCCGCACCGGAACCTCTCTCTTCTTTTCCTGGAATCTGCGGCCCGGTTCATATACAATTAAAGTCACGGCTGGCGACGGCCGCGGCCGGATCGAGAGCCGTCCGGTCAAGGTCCAAGTCGTGGCCTGAGAGTCAACCCCTCGACTCCCCGGCATGAATGCCGGGGATTTTTCGGGGTTAACCCTGAGCCCACTCAGC
>Ga0315285_10006626_pt1 | contig 11949 bp, 12 predicted proteins | sample YL17G09_36_MG_FD_203698 | JGI IMG/M metagenome (GOLD analysis project Ga0315285, IMG submission 203698) | Sediment microbial communities from Yellowstone Lake, YNP, Wyoming, USA - YL17G09_36 | ecosystem: Environmental > Aquatic > Freshwater > Lake > Sediment | place: USA: Wyoming | collected... | reverse complement strand
AATAGAGACTGTGTGCAAAGCATATGAGGAACTTGGAATGGATCTGCAGAGAGTAGTTATGGGCAGTGAGGATTCTGAGAATGTATTGAATTCAAATGACAGATTCGTAGCTATTTTTCCATTCAACAAAGTAAATGGAGATCTTGAACTTGAAATGTCAGAGGTTTATGGCAAGACTTCCTGTGCAGTTGTCACAGGATGGTGCCTAACAAGGCAATTCTCGGTCAAAGCCTTCCCTTTAAGTGACCATGCTGGATTTGAAGAGATATTGGAATATGCAGAAGGCAGTGGAGCAAAAAAAGTGATATGTAGATTCGGCGAAGCTTCAAGGCTTGTGGATGCCTTGAGAAGAAGGGGAATAAATTCAAAATGGATGCCCTGAATTTGATTTTATTTGAATAATCCAGTACTCAAGTATTTTTCTCCCCTATCCGGGAAGATTGTAACTATTGTGCCTGAGTTTATCTTCTGTGCAACCTTAATTGATGCAAGCATTGCAGCACCGCTGCTCATACCTACAAAAATTCCTTCTTGCTTGACTATTTGCCTCCCAGTTTCAAATGCTTCTTCTGTATCAATCATCATTACTTCATCAAGCTTTGATCTGTCATATATTGCAGGAACTATTGCTTCCTCCATATTCTTCAGGCCCTGGATATAATGCCCTTTTACCGGCTCGGCTGAGACTATCTTTATTTTAGGATTCTTTTCCTTGAGATATGCAGAAACACCCATCAAGGTGCCGGATGTGCCGAGTGCTGAAACAAAATAATCTAATTTTCCTCCAGTCTGTTTCCAGATCTCATCTGCAGTTGTCCTATAGTGTGCTATCTTGTTGAATTCATTCGAAAATTGGTCTGGCATGAAATATTTTTCAGGATACTTCTTTACTAGCTCACGAGCCTTAATTATAGCACCATCTGTTCCTTTTGTTGGGTCTGTAAGAGTGACTTTTGCCCCAAATGCCTGAATCATTTTTCTTCTTTCTATTGAAACTGCTTCGCTCATCACTATTTCAACACCATAACCCTTTACAGTGCCTATCATCGCTAATGCAATACCTGTATTTCCGGAAGTTGGCTCAATGATGATTTTCCCTTTCTTGAGCCTGCCCTCGTTCTCTGCCTGTTCTATCATTTTAAGTGCAATCCTATCTTTAATGCTGCCAGTTGGATTAAATCCTTCGAGTTTAGCATAAATAGTAACTTTAGGATTTGGATTGAGTTTGTTTATTTTAACTAAAGGCGTATTGCCAATTAATTCAAGTATATTGTCTGCAATTTTCATATTAAAACCTATAGAAGAATATCGCTGATTTATATTTTAAAGATTTGTATCACTAGAAAATAGAAAAAAAATAAAAATAAAGAATAAAAATAGAAAAAAGGAAGAATTATTCTATTTATGCAATCTTTTCTCCGATTGCACTTCTTCCTCTGACTTCTTTGATCCTGACCTTAATTGTTTCTCCTGCTTGAACCCCTGGGACGAAAACAACAAATCCTTCAATCTTTCCTATTCCATCTCCTTTTGAGCCAACTGCTTCTATTGTGATGTCAACTTCATCCCCTTCTTTTACAGGTTTTGGGAGAAATGGTTTTCTTCCGTAGCCTCCTCCTCCTTCTCTTCCACGACCGCCATAACCTCCGCCGGAGCCGTATCCTCCGCGTCCCCCACTGTGACCTCCGTATCCTCCGCGTCCTTCATACATTATTTACACCTTCCGAAGTAGATATGTGGATGACTAGTAGTCAGATATCTCAGAATTCTTCAGTAAAAAAAGCTCTGTTCGTTTCTGTTACCGCATCTCATCTACTTACCTTTAAAATATTGTAAAAAATGAAGTTTATAAATCTTGTCCTGGCTCTCCCCACTTCATGGTAGTTTCGATGATTTAGCCCAGTCAGAATTGAAAATTTCCAAAAGCTGGGTGGCGAGAGATGGGCTTTGGATTACAACACTCAATTCTCTGTTGTAAAACATTGCATTCTGGCTCCAGTTGTGAGAGCCGATCAAAACAATTGCATCATCCACAATCATGAGCTTTGCATGCATAATCTTGAATTTAGAGGGTGCCTTCTTTACTTCAATTCCGCCCGCATTCAGCAAAGTTATTATTGTTCCTTCGTCTTCGCTTCCTGTCTCTCCAATCAAGACTTGGACATTTATCCCTCTTTTCTTTGCACTAATCAATGCATTTGCCAGTTTTGAATTTGTAAAAGTGTACATCTCCACTTCTATCGAACGATTTGCACTTTGGAGCAGGCTAATTATGTTGTCTTCAGCTTCCCCTTCTGGAGAGGTAATGAGTTGCAAAGAAGAAAAGGAAGGGGTTGAATTAGAGGAAAGGGAACATTCGGTGCTTTGCTTAGATTCACCCTTAGCCAAATAGAACCCAAGATAAAATGATGCACCCGCGATGATAATGATAAGTAGCACCAGGATTGCTTTCCTGCTGCTGTCATTTGCATCAGTCATGGATAGATTTAAAAAAACAGGTTCATAAACCTTGTTGATAACAGAATTGAAGAATTTGACGTTATTGATTGGTATTATTGATTGTATTGATTGACATTAGTGGTATATAGTGATATTATGAATGGAGAAGAAAAAGAGGAAATATTCTATCTTCCAGAAATGTTTCCAAAAAGAGTTGTTTTATTCTCAACAAAGCCACTTGAGAGATCACAGGCAATTCCTTACAAGATGGCATATTCTTATCTTAAAGCAGCAGAAGGAACCGACAAGAAATTGATATGGATCACTACTGAGCAGGCTGCTGAAAAGGTTCCAGAAGTATTTGAAGAGTTCGGATTTGGAATCGAAAAATACAAAGATAAAATAATTTTTGTTGATTTAGTCAGCAAGAGTGCTGGAATAAAGATAAAACAAAGCCCAGGCCTTGGCTATAAGACTGTTTATATCGAAAATCCGAACAATTTGATAGATGTCTCTATGGTATTTTCAGATTTATTTTCAGACACACTGTGCCAACTTGCAATTATAGATTCTGTGAATGGTTTTCTTGCATTTAATTCTGAACAAAATGTTGTAAGATTTCTCCGCTTCCTGCCATCAATTGCTTACAGGACAGATACCACACTTCTTCTAATTCTATTGAAGGGAGAATATAGCGAAGATATTGAATCGGCAATTCAAACATGTGCAGACGCATCTATGGTCGCTGATAATAATTTCATATCGATAAAGACAAGATTTGGCAATGAAAAAATCCCACTAAGTTTATAGGATATATGGCCAGGGATAGAGAAGAGTAAAGTAAAGGTGGAGAGGCATGATCAATACATCAAAACTATCAAGAACATTATTAGTTGTATTTCTTTTTGCATTATGCATCTCTCCAATATTGTCTGCGGCAGAATATGAGGAGCATTATCTCAACATAAACGTTCCCTCGATAGGAAGGCTGATCAATTATTCAACTCCCCTCAATGTATCATCATTGATCCCCTACCAAGAATATTCTTCAGTCATAGTTGTGGAATGGGCAATACCTGAATCAGCCCTGAGTAACATAAAAGCAGATGAAATCTTTATTTTTATATCAATAACCTCAACAAATGAGACTGAATTTGTTTATTTCAATAAGGAAGGAGGCATATCTAAATCAGCTACTTCTGTCCTAAGATGCAAAATAATTGAGGGTAAATGTGGAGAAGGATCTGAACTAAGAAAAGAAGTTCCATTCAGCATTAAACTCAACAAATGGGGAATTGATTTTAATGATGTAATTATCATCCGTGCAAGTCTAATTCCTTCTTCAGAGGTTCCGAAATTAATTAACGAAAGCGCTGTATTAAATGAAACAATTACTGAAATGAAACAAGAAATAGAAGGTCTAAATGTTTCAGATACAGAGAAGAATTCATTCACAACTTCACTCAAAAATGTTGAAAGCAAATTAGAGGTTTATGATGTAAACCAAGCAAATGCAGATATCGCTGAATTAAATAAAACTCTTGATAAGCTGGAGCATAAATCCACTCTCCTTACTTCCATTTCACTGATAGAGAAAGAAATAAAAAATAAAGTAAATTTAACAAAAGAAGAATCGGATATAGTTATGGATATAGCTCCTCTGCTTGCAGATGCTAGAAATGCCACCAATAGTATGGACTTTGGAAGGGCTGAACTTTCTTTTAATCTTGCCAAAAATAAGTATGGTTTATTGAACGATATGATTGAAGATAGGATGAAAACTATTCCTTTTCTTAGAAAGGATTTAATTTATATCGCTTCTTTCTCATTTGCAGTTATCATTCTGATTCTCTCTGCTATAACGAAATTAAGACGCAATGAAAAGATTTTAGGTATCCTATTCTCAATATTCTTGATTGCGATGGGCATACTCAATCTTGAAAATATATTGGGGATAGGAGTATATTTAGTGATTATAATTATCGAAATATTAATGCTGCTGCTATTTACATACTTTTTCATAAAAAGAAAGAGAAGGTTAGAAAGAGCTGATTGAATTATCTAATTATTTCTAATTATTATTGGTGTTAATTTGGCGAAATTAAAAAGAGAATTGAGTCTGCTTGAGGCGACTCTTGCAGGAGTCGGAATAATTATCGGAGTAGGAATTTACGTTTTGATTGGGGAGGCAATAGCAATAACTGGAAATTCAATCTGGCTTTCATTTTTGATTGGTGCGATAATTGCAGCAATTACAGGACTGAGTTATGCTGAACTCTCTTCATTATTCCCAAAGGCAGGGGCTGAAACTATTTATACAGAAAAATCATTTGGCAAAACATGGGCTTTTGTAATTGGGTGGATGATAATTATTGGAGGAAGCTTCTCAGCTGCGACTGTCACATTAGGATTTGCAAGTTATTTCAATGACTTCTTCGGAACCAACATACTGCTAGTTGCGATTGTATTAACAATCATTCTTTCTTTCATAAATTTTTGGGGCATAAAGGAAAGTGTCTGGCTCGCTGTGATATTTACTATAATAGAAACGCTTGGGCTTATACTTATAATCGTAATCGGCTTGCCCTATTTTGGCAAAGCTGGTTTGGATTATTTTGAAATGCCGAATGGAATTATGGGAATGCTGCAGGCCACTGTGCTTCTTTTCTTTGCATATCTTGGATTTGAATCAATTACAAGGTTATCGGAAGAGACGAAAAATGCTGAGAAAATAATACCGAAAGCAATTATTTTATCAATTGCAATCTCAACAGTAATTTATATTCTTGTAGCAATCGCCGCAGTCAGCGTAGTGGATTGGCATAATCTTGCCGGCAGTCCTGCCCCCTTAGCGCTGGTAGCAAGAACAGCGCTTGGAACAAACGCATATACTATACTCACATTCATTGCGTTGTTTGCAGCATCAAATACAGCACTCTTGATGCTCATCACAGATTCGAGAATTATCTATGGTATGGCTGATTCTGGACTCTTACCCAAGCAACTGGCAATGATTCATCCTGACAGAAAAACACCAGTTGCTGCTATAATGGTTACAATGATACTTGCATTAGGCGCTTTGTTTGTTGGTACTATAACTTTAGTAGCAAACATCACAAATTTCACAGTATTCATAACGTTTGCAACAATAAACCTGGCGGTTATATGGCTGAGATATGACATGCCTAACGCTCAAAGAAGATTCAAGGTGCCGTTTAGTGCTGGAAGACTTCCAATTCTTCCCTTATTCGGAGCATTCTCCTGCATTTTTATGATAACAAACTTCAAAATAGAGGTTATAATTGGGGGGTTTGTAATAATACTTATCGGACTGTTATTCTATGCAAAGACCGGCCAATACTGGGCTAAACAGAATAAGTGATGCAAAATAAGATAAGGAACTAAGATTTGACATTTTAGTGTAATATAATTGACATTTTTGTACAGTTCAATAAACCAAAATGTTTTATATTTCGATTCTGTTGAGATAGTTGGCAATTTTGTTAACTATTAAAAAAGATATTAAAAGGGATAGTTTTATAAATATTAACTAATATTTTATGTAAGTAACAATATTGTTACCTACATGTGATATAATGAAGAAAATAACAAGCCTTTATAAGATTAAAGATATGGCTTTAAAATCAAAAAGGGCGGTTTATTCTATCCAACAGCTCTCAAATTTAATATCAAAACCCAAATCAATAGCAAAGGTATATTCTTCGAGATTGGTAAACAAAGAGATAGCTAAAAGGCTTTTACAAGGTAAAATAACATTTATAGATGACGACCAAATAATAGCAAGCCAGCTTATTGAACCCTCATATATCTCATTGCGATCTGCACTTTTATTTCATAGCATGATAAAACAGGTTCCTCAAAATATTGAATGTGTAACTCCCAGAAACAGTAGATTTCATAAAGAATTGGGGATAGCCTATCACAAGATTCCCCCCGCATTATTCTTTGGGTATGACAGATTACAAAAGGGGGATAGCTATATTTTTATGGCTGATCCAGAAAAGGCATTGATAGATTCGGTATATCTCAATAAAATTTCAAAATCAATGATTCCCGAAATTGCTGAAAATATTGACAAAAATAAACTAACAAAGTATATTAAGAGATTCAAGGGCAGGGGAAAGAAAAAGCTTGAAAGATGGTTATTATGATGGATAAAGAAACTTTGATTAAAATATCAAAGTTATACAATATGAAACCATGGCAGCAGGAGAAGCATTATGTTCAAAGTTTAGTTCTCGTGGCTCTTTCAGAATACCCTATGGTACTAAAAGGAGGTACTTATCTTTGGTTTTTCCATGGATTGAACAGATTTTCAGAAGATTTAGATTTCACAGCCACAGGCGAACTGCCAGAGGGCCTAGAGATAAAGGTCTCAGAATCCCTTAGGATGTTTGGTGTTGAAAATACAGTAAAAATAATGACAGAGGACGACAGAGGATTTTCGTTCAGATTAAGTGCAAAGGGGCCACTTAATACTTCGGAGAAGGACCTGTGCCATGTTTATGTAGAGATAAGCAAAAGAGAAAAAGTAATTTATCCCACATTGCCATTAAAATTCAATTTTGATCCTTATGAATTGCCTATTAAAGTGGTGAGTGGCATGGCTCTCGATGAAGTTGCTGCAGAAAAAATCAGGGCAATAATGGCGAGAGATAAAGCTAGAGATATATATGATTTGGTGTTTCTTTTTGAAAGCAAATCTGCGAGATTTGACATTGATTGCGTAAACCAAAAACTCAAATATTACGATCTCATATTCTCTGCAGAGCTTTTCAACAAAAAACTTGAAGAAAAAAAGAAAAACTGGAAAGAGGAACTTCAGGGTTTGGTCTTTGGCCCCCTGTTAGATTTTGATATGGTCGCGAGCAATATACTAAAAAGAATGAAAAAACATTAAAGCAACAGCTGGCCAATGTTGGGCTAAACAAAATAAGGAATGTAAAATAAAATAGATAACTACTAGATGATAACATGCCTTTAGCAAATAAAATCTACAAGTTTGTTAAGAAAGAGACGAGAAACGTGGCTTCGGTTACGCATGACTTCGGCCATCTTAAAAGAACTGCCGAAGGCGCCAAATGGTTTGTTAAATTCTATAAAGGAATAGATAAAGAAATGGATCTTGCTTATACGGCTGGATTGTTGCACGATATAGTAAGACCTCCAACTAGCCTTGTCTGCCATGCAAAAGCAAGTGCAAAAAGGTCAAGACAGATATTAAGGCAGTTTAAAGTTGATAATGAAACCTCTAGAGAAATAATAAGGGCAGTAAAAGACCACAGAGAAAAGACAGAATGGAAAAGCCCTATGCACAGCTCTGTTTTTCTTGCGGACAAGATATTTGAGCAAATGGGGGCATTCATAGTTTTCAGAAGATGCATGTATGCGGGAGAATGCGTCGAAGCTAAGGATGAAAATCCAATAGAGAATATAAAAGAGCGATTCAGTAGGAGATTGAAAAAAATAAATCCTGGCGAATTCCCAAAGGAATTATTTAATCTAGTTAAATACCAATATGACTGGCCACTTAGATTCGCTGAGTCGCTTGAAAAAGGAGAGAAATGGACTGTAGAAATTGCAGATTACTTCTATCTGAAGGGAAGGCAAAAGCAAGAACTAGAAAAAACCATCAGAGATTTCAAGCCTAAGTTCAAAGAAAGCAAGGAATACAAAAAAGAGGCTTTGAATTATATTGATGGAAGAAAATTCAAATTTTTTGCAAAGCTGCTGGAATGAATAAAACAAAAAAGAAAATGAGAAGGAAATAGATCTTATTGTTTTGCTACTATCTTTTCAACTTCAGCTCTTATTTTATCTTCGATTTCTTTTACGAATTCATCACTACCTTCCCTATAAGCAACTATTCCATCGAAGAATTTAGTATAATATCCAGGAACTCCGAATTTTCTCTCTCCTTCTTTATATTTTTTAATCGCTTCTTCAGGACTTTCTTCAATTGCAATTGCTTGTACTATTCCCCAAGATGCACGACTTAAATCATACAATTCTATTTGGGAGGATTCATTTAGTTTCATAATTTCTCCTGCCAAAACTGGATATTTTTCCTTATCAAAATATTTTCCACTAAGATGCTGTTGTATTTTTATCTGATCAACAAGTTTTTGGTCAAACTTTGGAAACTTATTTCCTAAGAAGAATTCTGCAGCTTTGGATTCATCAAAACCAGTATAATTCAAAAGTCCTTTGTAAAATTGGTATTGGATTGCATGCCATTCCTGCGCAAATGGCTTTAGCCAGTCTGGATATTCATCAATTGGATTCCTTGCATAAAGACGAATCATTGTTTCTCCAAGAACTGAAAGGTGTGCTTCATCAGGATATTTGAAAATATCCTTCAAATCTCCTTTTATTGTTCTTTCCTTTCCAACAAAAACAGATCTCCTTTCAAGAACTCTGTATCCGGATGCTTCAAATGCCTTGTCACCAGTGACAATTGAATGTGCGACAATAGAAGTAAAATCAGAACCATTTCCTACAGCTGGACCGAATTGATTGAGTGTATCCTTAAAACTGCCTTCGTGATGATAAATTGCTGCACGGATTATTTGGAGATCAATAGCTGAGAGAGTATTACTCCAATTTTTTCCCCAATAGCTATATACAAATGCATCGCTCGCTGGACCATGAGGTGTTTTTTCAGTTGCTTCCCTTTCACAATCATGCAAATATCCAGCAATCTTTGTTAAATTGCTAACCCTTTCAATTTCTGCATTTTGAGGGTTTATTCCTTTCATAATAGCTCGTGATGTTGCAGCTCCAAAAGTTGCAACAGCAGACATATGGCTCTCTTCATGAACTTTACTTAATGTGCCTGCTTTCCTTTTCTCTGCGCACTTCTGTCTCATTAGTGCTTCTGCTTCTTTCACAATTTTTTCAGAAACCATAGAATAACCTCCCACTAAAATTATAAGACTCTTGAAATACTATGGTTTTTCTTGTTTATATTCGTTATGGTAGGTGGTAGTGCCACGAGAAAAGAGTATAAAATTAGAACTTAAGCAAGCAATTTCTCAAAATTCCTTTTGTTTTCTTTCTTTACTCCTTCGTTGCTTATTCCGAGTGCAAGAGGATTGATTTTCTTCTTCTGATAATTCTTCCAGAAATCTTCAACTTTTTTCTTTGCATTTTTGCTCAAACAGATTGCAGCTATTGCATCTCCACCCCCCGCACCTGGGAGTTTAGCAATAAAAGCCCCTTGCCTTTTGGTTTCTTCAATTAATTCAGAATATTCATTAGGCTCTACTGGTGCCCCACTTAGTTCACCGAGTTTCTTTGTAAGTAGTCTTCCTCTATCAAATTCTTCCTTGAAATCATTGAAAACCTTAAGTTCGTGTTCCAATCCTTCGCTAGATTTGGATTTTCTTCTCTTTGAAGCTGCTTTCAATGCTAGCTTATATTTCTCGGGATTTGCTTTTGCAATATTATTTATTTCACCGAGAGCAGTTACTGTCAATTGATTTGCAGTGTTAAGTTCTGCCATCAATTGTTTGTATTGTTCTGGCTGTGCCTCTTTGAAAGCAGTAATTTTCTTTACCATTTCTGAAGTTGATGCTGATTCTCCTACGAAATTGCCTATTGCTACCAGAAATTTTGGGGGCAATTCCAGAGGTTGTGCAGAATAATCCCAATTTTTGTCAATAACTGCTACAACCTGCTCAACTGAAGGATCATCTGGAACTTCTTTGATTATTGCTGGGCTGTATCTTATATAGGAATGTCCCCCATATGTGCTTGCAGCAACATCAAATCCACTCCCGACCTTACCTTGTGCTTTTGAATGAGCGAATTGTGCAATTTTATGAATTAATTCTTTGTTTTCTTCGATTTTGTATCCAAATGCCTGAAGTATTGCTGCTACAGTTGCAGTTGTTACTGCAGCAGAACTTCCAAGCCCTGCTTTTGAACCTTCTACTGAAAATGCGGGATCGCTGAGGGTTGTCAAATGAAATCCTTTCAGCCTCTTTCCTTTACCTTTCAGATATTTCAAACAGGTTTCAGAAGCAGTCTTAACAAATTTTGAATCTGCTGCTTCCTTTTCACTCAGGGTTTTGTCAAATATTATTTTTCCATTATCAATTCTTCCCTCGATTTTCATTTTGAACTGCGGAAGATCAAAAACCACCTTGTTTTCTTTCAATGATTCTACCTTGGCGTAAACCCTTTTGTCAACACCTGTGACAAAACTGGTATTCGGTCTTTCCAAAACAGAATAACCTCCAATCCAAAGAATTTTTCCAGGAGCTGATGCTATTGATATTTTCATTTTATCACCATGTTTAATATTTCCTTTTTATTTGACAATTATCCTTCCCGTAACTTCATCAAAAGAATGCTCTTTTACTTCTCCATTTTCATCCATTAAGTGATCTTTCTCTTCTGTTAAAATCTTAGGACCTTCGCCAACTTTGCAAACCATTATCTTCTTGACTCCTTCAATTCCTTCAAGCAGTTTTCTAACTTCTGGAACATTCCTCTCGATAGTATATATGTGTGCATTCGGGCCTGCATCAAATGTATATCCTGCCTTTATCTCCCCAGCATTTGTGTTGTAATCATAAATTGAATACATTATTTCTCTTGAAACATCATTCAAATAGGTTATCGGTGGCCATGTATCAAGCATTGTTGCATGCATGTTGTTACTTTCTCTCATTACCATTTCAAGAAGACTTGGAAGATTTTTTTGTAGAATTGCCTTTTTTACATTCTCAATCAAACCTGGTAAATATTTCAATCGTGCAGGATAAAGAGGACTTGTTGCAACTGTCTGTTTCATTCCTGCTCTTGAACTTACTTTCTTTTTCCCAGCCTCAACAATTGCAATCACATTCCTAAATTCTGGCCAGTGAGAGGTCGGTGCAATTTGGACTGCGTATGAATCACTGCCGTCTGCCTTCTCTCCTTTTCTCCATTCAACAAATCCTCCAAGAACGGATCTGCATGCTGATCCAGATCCAAGCCTTGACAAGATCGACAATTCCTTAGAATCAGCGTTCATCCCAAGCGCATTTGTAGCTGCTACTGCAAGAGCTGCAAAACCGGATGCTGATGATGCAAATCCAGCTGCTGTGGGAAAACAGTTTATTGAAACAACCTTAACTTTGAGGTCTTTTTTACCTGCTTTATCCCTGATGACATTGATTTGCTTCAATGTTTCTTCAAGATCTCCTCCTTCAATGTTCTTGTTGTTAAGTATTACTTCATCCTTCGAGAATTTGTCTGAAAACATGACTGTTGTTCTTGTTTTCAATTGTTCATCCATTGTGGCAGAAACACTTCCCTCCTGGGGAAGCAATAATTTCTCATCTCTTTTCCCCCAATACTTGACAAGTGCGATATTTGGCGTTGCTTCTGATGTTGCAATATTCATATTATCCCTCCTTATTTTTTCTCTTCTTTCTTTTCATCTTTTTCATCAATGATTACGCTTTCGACCACAGGTCCTATGTCAGCTATCTGCGCCTC
>Ga0315285_10006622_pt1 | contig 11951 bp, 14 predicted proteins | sample YL17G09_36_MG_FD_203698 | JGI IMG/M metagenome (GOLD analysis project Ga0315285, IMG submission 203698) | Sediment microbial communities from Yellowstone Lake, YNP, Wyoming, USA - YL17G09_36 | ecosystem: Environmental > Aquatic > Freshwater > Lake > Sediment | place: USA: Wyoming | collected... | reverse complement strand
GAGCGCATTTTAGGCGATGGAGATTTTGTGGAAAAGGTGCTTGCCATTGCGCAGGAATGCAGGGAGCCCAAATGTCATTTGTTGGCTCAAGGGATTGGTCTTGAAAGGGTTGTCGAAAGAGCCGCAGGCTTGATGGGAGTGGAGAAGTCACTGATTTGGCTGTCGGGCAAGGAACGAAGCCGGGTGAGCGCACGGAGTCTGATATGCTATTGGGCGGTCCGGCATCTTGGGATCAGCCTCGCTGAGCTCTCAAGGAGATCAGGACTTTCCATGTCTGGGGTAAGTCAGTCGGTAAAGCGTGGTGAAGAACTGGCAAACTCCAGAGGCTATAGACTTCTTGAAATCATGAAACTGCAAAAGTAAAGGGCGTCCCCTAATTCCTTATTGATTTTGCAAGAAATCATTGGTTTTGACTTTTTCCCCGGTTTTCGTATAATAATTCAAGAAATTCAAAAAATCAGACAAAAGGTTGCCTATGTCTTTCCGGAAATTAAAAGAGTTGCCAGATAAAGATAAGCAGCTGATCATCGAAGAGCTGAAAACTTTGCTTCTAAAGCGGGAAGAAATATTGTTTGCCCTTCTCTTCGGATCCCTGGTGAATCCAACCGTTTCCGGGAAATATGGGGATATGGATATTGGCCTGTATCTAAACCCCCATTCTATTCGGTCTGCCGGTTATGCCTTGGAAGCAAGAATCGAAGCCGAGATATACAATGCCCTTTCCCTCCGGGGGGTGAGTTTTCCTCCCCCCGAAGTCCTCATTCTCAATCATGCTCCCAACCATTTTCTGGTCGGGATTTTCAAAGCGAATTATGTAGTCCTTAAGGGGGAGGAAGAGGCAATCACCGATTTCATTGAAAAGGTAGCTGAAAAATCGATGGCCACTTACCATTTCAGGATGGAATCTTTTAGGGAAATGGCGGGAGGCTGATATGGCGGCGTTGGATCGAGAAAAGGTGATTCGCTTCCGGGCAGAGATTGAAGATGCCAAGCAGGTTCTATCCGAAATGACCTGCGGGGATGCGAATGAATTTTTGCGTGACCCGTTGAAAATCAGGGCCATGAAATATACCCTCATCGTCATGGTGGAGGCAATCTGCAACCTGTGCCGGCATGTTTTGGCCAAGAGAGCTCACACGGTCGTGGAAGAGTACATGGAAGCAATTCTAAAAATGCAGGAAAAGGGATTCCTTCCCGAGGAACTGACGAATCAATTGGTCCCCTTGACCAAGCTACGGAATCAACTGATCCACGGATACTGGAAAACGGATGACCGGAGGCTATTCAGCGAGACGAAAAACAGTCTTGAAATCATCACCAGATTTATGGAAGAGACCCGGCACCTCTTGCAAGAGAATCATCCTTAAATTTTACTGCCGGGATCAGATGTGGAGTTCGGGACGTCTATATAAATTCATAAATTTCTATTGCGGTACCAGTGTTAGGGGACGCCCTTTACTTTTGCAGTTTCTTTTGAATTGAATTTGTGATATCTCTTTGGCATGCCAAGAAGGTCACGAGTTGACGCACCGGAGGCCATACACCACATTATCGTCCGGGGGATCGAGAGAACCAGGATCTTTCGGGATGAATTTGATCGGAATAACTTCCTTGAAAGGCTTGGAGGAATCCTGAAGGAAACGAAAACGTCCTGCCTAGCCTGGGCTCTTATGCCCAGCCATTTCCATCTTCTCCTGCGGAACTGGGGGACGCCCTTTACTTTTGCAGTTTCTTTTGGATTGGAATTGTGATATCTATTCGGCATGCCAAGAAAGTCACGAGTTGACGCACCAGAGGCCATACACCACATAATCTCCCGGGGGATCGAAAGAACGAAAATCTTTCGGGATGACTCTGATCGGAATAGCTTCCTTGAAAGGCTCGGAGGAATCCTGAAGGAAACGAAAACCCCCTGTCTAGCCTGGGCTCTTATGTCCAGCCATTTCCATCTTCTCCTGAAGACTGGGCAGACCCCTTTGGCAACGGTTATGCGTCGGCTTTTGACCGGATACGCTGTCACCTTCAATCGGCGGCACCGTCGGTATGGCCATCTCTTTCAAAACCGTTATAAATCCATATTATGTCAGGAAGAGCCATATCTTTTAGAGCTGGTGCGTTATATTCATTTGAATCCAATCCGTGGCCGAGTCGTAGAGGATATGGAAGGACTGGCAAAATATCCCTTCTCGGGGCATAGCTCTATTCTGGGCAGGGTTAAGAGAGATTGGCAGGACATCAAAGGCGTTTTACAAACCTTTGACGAGAGGCTGGGGGTTGCCCGGCGGCAATATAGGGCATTTGTTCAAGAGGGGATCGCCCTGGGTAGGCGCCCGGAATTAACCGGAGGCGGGTTAATTCGTAGCCATGGAGGCTGGGCTGCGGTGAAAGCCATGCGAAGGGCGAAGGAATTTCAAAAGTCGGACGAGCGCATTTTAGGCGATGGAGATTTTGTGGAAAAGGTGCTTGCCATTGCGCAGGAATGCAGGGAGCCCAAATGTCATTTGCTGGCTCAAGGGATTGGTCTTGAAAGGGTTGTCGAAAGAGCCGCAGGCTTGATGGGAGTGGAGAAGTCACTGATTTGGCTGCGTGGTAAGGAACGAAATCGGGTGAGCGCACGGAGCCTGATATGTTATTGGGCGGTACGACATCTTGGGATCAGCCTGGCGGACCTCTCAAGGAAATCAGGGCTTTCCTTGTCTGGGGTAAGCCAGTCGGTAAAGCGGGGTGAAGAATTGGCAAATGCCAGAGGCTATAGACTTCTTGAAAGCATGAAACTGCAAAAGTAAAGGGCGTCCCCCATTTCTGCATGATCTACGCCTTCGGGAGCAGGGCAAAGGAAGCTCTGGAGGCAGTCGAGGGACGCAGGGAACGGCTTTCTTCCTCTCCCTCGGACCTGGACATCGGCGTTAAAGCCGAAGGGCCTCTGACCGTTGAAGAAAAAGTGGAAATCGTCTTCGGAGAAATCCTCTATGCCGGCGATTCCACTTATGAGGCCGAGTATCAATTGCACATTATGCGGATGGCTGCGGATCTTCTCCCGCACGAACGAGCCAAGCAAGAAATGATCCTGGGCGCTTAGAATGACTCCTGCCAATATCGATCGGAAAGTCATAACCCAGCGGGCCGCATGGATCCGGGAAATGATGGGCGCGCTGGGCGAACTTCCTTTAAAAAAACAAAAAGAGTTTTATTCGGAACAGGCGCAACGTTGCTGCCGCCGAGTCTTATCTGAGACGATCCCTTGAGGCCCTCCTTGATATCGGCAGACACATCCTGGCCAAAAGGTTTGCTTTTCCAGCGACGGAGTACAAGGAAATTGCAAGGGGACTGCTGGATAAGAAAATCCTGAGCGAAGACGAAGCAGAGTTGATGCGGAAGATGGCGGGCTACCGGAATCGGATGGTGCCTTTTTATCATGAGATTTCTCCGGAAGAACTCCATGAAATCTGCCTCAACCATCTCGACGAAATCAGGCTTCTGCTCGACAGGATGCTCCAGTCGATAAAATGATGGCGCTGTGCACTGGGGTCACCTCGGCGGAGGGGTGACTGACTGGTTGCCCCTACAGGGAAAATGAGGAATACGACCTCGTTGGTTCCGGCTATGCCGGATTAGGAAAGATGCTCATCCCTTCAGCCGCCATCCCTTTTTCTCGCTGCCCTCGAGCTCGAACCCCATGGCTCGCACGGCTTCCAGGTCTCCGGGAAGGCCCCGCTTGGCAAGGTGTTCCGCAATCTCGCGCTTTTGATCCTGCGGTTTGTTCTGGGATAAGTCTGATTTGGCGGTCATTCTTTCCGGCTTGATTTCAACGACACAACAGGCCTTATACGACGGCGAGTCCGGAGTCACGGGCGAAAAGTCCCGGTTCCCTTCGTGCTTTGCCACCAGGGCATTCAGCGCAGCCGTCTTCAGTTCTCCGTCCGGGACCATCCGGGCCTTCCCCCTGATGATTACGCAGTGGTAAAGCTGGTGGGTACGGCAGGGGTTCCTTTCCGGGTTGAAGGATACCTCCAAGTAGGCCAGGGGTGTACTCACTTCGAAACAGACCCGCGGGTTACGGGCCAGGTTGTCGAGCTTTTCCCCCTGGGGCGCGCAGTGGAAGTACACGCACCCCTGGTGAAAGACGAAGTTGACGGGGGTGATGTACGGGTATCCTTCCGCGTCCACCGTGGCCATGCGCCCGATGTTCGTGGATGCCAGGATCCGGGTCATCTCCTTCGGGTCCGTGATCTCGCTATGTTTTCTTCTCATGGTTTGATTTGCACTCGCTTTCTATGAACAGGATTATTAGCCCGCAGGGCACGATGCATCGTGTCCCTACGAGTCTACCGACGCTACCGTTCAAGGACCATTTCTGCGGGCGGCCACGGGGGGCCGCCCCTACATTTTTTTCGGCTATGCCGGGTTAGGATTTATGAGTAAGCCCTTCAAGGAGCCAAAAGAGACCCGGTTTGACTCTTGCCTAACAAAAACCTACTCAGGCAGCTGGAGGCGGACGAAGGATTCCGCGTATCTGCATCTGGCCAATCTTCCTGAAACCTCGGCACGGTCCCTCATTCTCTTTTCCACCCTCTGCATGTCCCCTACCTGCGATTTGTGGAGGGAGAGGGCCTTTATCTTCAGGTCAAAGGTGTCCGACACGTCCACATAGAAGTTCGCATTCTCCGGGACGAAGCTGTGCAGGAGAAGGTCCTTGACCTTGTGGGGATTCAATCCCGCTTTGGCATGCTCGGAAAAGGACATCAGGTCACGGGCCAGGGGATAGCAGGCATCCAGCGTGGCCTCCCCTATGGCGCGGTGATCCGAATGGTTCACCATTCCATAGTTCTTGTAGTAAAAGAAGCTGGGATCCATGGTGAAGACGAAGTCGGGTTTGTATCGCCTTATGGATTTCACAATTTGTTCTTTAAGCCGGATGTCCGGAATCAATTCCCCGTCCACATAATCCAGGAAATGCACCTCCCGCACTCCCAGGACTTTGGCGGCATCTTCCTGTTCCTTTCTTCTGATGCCGGAGAGTTTCTCCGCGGTCATATTCTCGTCAGAGCTTCCCCTCTGACCCGTGGTGGCAATAAGGTAAATGACTTCCGCAGCCTGCCCTGCGGCCTTGGCCACCGTGGCCCCGGCCCCAAAGTCGTTGTCGTCCGGATGCGCTCCCACCACCAGGACCCTCTTCGCCTTAAAGTCTATCCCATCCATATTCCTTCACCATAATATTATGTGTAATCCAAATTTCCCGTTCGGTTTTGTCCGGGCTGACCGGTCTCCTATTTTTTTGGTTTTCTGGGACCTCGCCCCCGCTCACTGACTGTTCCTAAGAACCATTCTAACCCTGGGGGCTGCTTAATACTGTGATTCCACAGGCAGGCCCAAAGATCACATTCCTGCTTTACGAAGTCTTTCAATTAGGCCCACCAAAAGACCAACTGTTCGCTCCGCTCTTTGGGCATGCTTTTTCTGATAAGATCTCTCTCCCCAGGGGAAGGAAATTCCGATAGCGCTTCTCTTTGCGATATTGGACTTCTTACCCTTTTGGGATCAGTTACGATAGCGTAGAATTCACTTAATACCTGGGGACAGATGCAAAGGGAGACCTTTTCCGTTAATCCTCTTTCCCTTAAAGAGCAAGCGGCTCCATGAAAGGGAGAGTCCTCATCCGCGGCATAGACTATAACATTTGTATCCAAAAGGGCGGTTTCAGAGGTAATCATAGATTTCTTTCCGGGTGAATTTACCCTTTGAGCCCAAGGTCCAAGTACCAAACTGGACCTTTTCTTTTTCTATGGCCGCCTCGACCCTCCTTTTTCCTTTTTCTCGCAAAAACTCTATGAATTTTTGGACGAGTTTTGCTTCTTCCTCTGGTAAATCATGGATATCAATAACCTTAGCCATTTTGTCCACCCCTCTTTCTCTATCCCTTCGCCTTTTTTTTTATTTTATAAGAAAGAATAATGGCTGTCAACTCAGCATAGGCATCGGAATCCTCTTGATTCGTGCCGAATTCCTCTGATAACATTTTTTTGCCAACCCAAATGGATACTCCAAAGAGAGACCCTTTTTTCTATGGCTGGGTTATTGTAGCCACCTGCTTTGTAGCCGCTGCGAGCTACGGCCTCTTTTACACCTTCGGGGTCTTTTTCAAATCCCTCCAGGCGGAATTCGGGTGGGGAAGAGCCCTTACCGGCTCCGTGCATTCCGTGCATCTGCTTATCTATGCCATCTCCACCTATTACTTCGGAAGGCTGACGGACCGAATAGGTCCAAGACGGGCTCTTTCCCTGGGCGCCGTTTTTATCGGGGTGGGGTTGTGCCTCTGCAGCCAAATTCAGAACATCTGGCAGCTTTACCTCTTTTACATCATCGCTTCCCTCGGCTCCGGGGTGACCGTCTCTCTTCCCAACGCTACGGTGCAAAAATGGTTCCTCAAGAAAAGGGGGCTGGCCCTGGGTTTGATCGGGGGAATCAGCATCCTGGGCCGGATCGGAATGGGCCTGATCTCGGAGAAAATCGGGTGGAAATGGGGCCTCTTTCTCAGCTGCCTCCTTTCCGGTCTTATGCTCTTATGGCTGATCGGCGTGCGAAGCCTCTGGATGCTCTCCGTCTTCGCCGTGGTCTACGGCTTCTTCTACGGCGGGAAGATCACTACCATCCCCGGTTTAATCGGCTCCTTCTTCGGGACCCGCTTCCTGGGGGAAATCATCGGAGCCATCCATGCCGTATCCTTGGCCGGGGGAATCATCGGCCCCGTCTTGGGAGGTTATATCTTCGACCGGAGCGGAAGCTACCGGATCGCCTTCCTCATCGCCGCTCTTGCCTTTCTGACCTCGGCTGTTCTAACCCTCTTCGCCCGCCCTCCCCACCCAGCTAAGAAATCTGGTCAATAAGGGAGGATTTTTTAAAAGCTCCAGCGCAGGCTTGAAAAAAATCTTCTCTGGCTTGATGATCCCACCCTATGATGGATTCATTAGAAGCGCCTCAGCTTTCATCTCCCTTCCATATCCATTGAAAACCATAGCTTGGACCGCACACTTCCGTAACTTTCTCCCCATACCCAAAACTTATGAAAAGACAATGAATTTCCTACCCCCTCTATATCCCTTTTGAATCATTGAGTTTTTTGGTCTGAAAGGATTTTAAGGGAGGTCCTGGTTATTTGGCATCCAATCTGCACATTACCAGGTGCCGACGATTTCAGGAGAGCTAATTTCACCCGGAGAGAAATGGAAAGGCGAAGCTTTAGAGACCGGCGGAAGCAGCCTACCCCCCTTTTCAGCCGGTATACTTTCCGGGGGCGAAGGAAGGTCCTGCGCAGAAAGGAGGATCAGGTTAAGGGAGGGTACGTCGATCGGTATGGTCCCGGCCTGCTCTTTTTTCTCATTCTTATCGTGGGGCTCAATGTTCTCGATTCCTTCTTCACCATGATCATCCTGGAATGCGGGGGCTGGGAGGTGAACCCCATTGTTCGTTCGGCGATCGAGGTTTATGGGGACCAGTTTTGGGTTTGGAAATTTATGCTTGTTTCGGTGAATTTAATTCTTTTGTGTCTCCACAGCAGGTTTCGGTATGTAAATAGAATCATTTTATGGATCACCCTTCTATTCCTCGGAGTCATCCTCTACCAGATTATCCTGCTGCAATATCATATCTTCTAGACAAGCAGGGGCGACCGGCCAGTCGTCCCTGGATCGCAAGAATCCCTTGTTTCGAATCTTGTCTATTTGATCATTCCCATCTCCTTCATTTATAGAAGCCCCACCGAAAAAGCCAGCAGGAATTGACCGGCGTAATAAAGCGGCAGGCCGATCAGCCGGTTGAGGAATTCTCTTTTGACAAACTGGTTCCGGGCGACGAAGACATCGGAAACATAAAAAAGGAAGGCTCCAACAAATACAAATGTCCTGCCCCAGAAAGGGGAGGCAGACCTATCGAAAACCGCCCAGGCCCCTGATGCCATCACCGTGATCACCAGGATGTAAACCACCACGGGAGCCAGCATGGCTTTCAGGTGCGGCCGAAGCCACACAAAAACAAGGAGGCTGAATACCCAGAACAGGATGGCTCGCGGGAGGATCCAATGGGAGACGGGGACCAGATAAGTAAATCCAATCACATAAAAGATGTGCCCGATCAGAAAGGCAACCAGTCCCGCCCGAAATATTTTGTCCCCCGGCAGAGCCAGACAGACATCCCCTACCAGGCAAAAAATCAGGCCGATGAGGATGAAATTTCCGTAGGATGGAACCGAAAAAGGCTGAAGAAAGGCAGCCAGAACAAACAGGCAGGAGAGGATCGTCTTGGCGATCAACCGGGGCTTTTCCTCCTCCCGTTTCTCATAGACGAGGAGAACCAGGAGGAGGATTGCCGCCAGAAGAATGGCTAAAAAATGGAGCATGTCACCAACCTAACAAATTGCCCTTATCGCGCCGGATTTTCTTTTCAATCGACCCCCCACCCGACCCCTCCCCTGCAGAGGGGGGAGGGAATTTATTTGTTTCTCTTCTCGGTGACCTCTGTGTCCTCTGTGGCTTCAAGTCTTTTTAGTCTTCACCCAGAGAAACCGGGCCAGGGGGCTGAGGAGCGAAAGCATGGCCACCATCAACAGGGCCAGGGAGATGGGACGGGTGAAGAAGATGGAAATACTCTGGTGCGACATCTGCAGCGACTGCTGCAGGGCGTTCTCCATGATCGGCGTCAGGATCAGCGCGAGGACCACCGGGGCGGCGGGAAAGCCGAATTTTTTCATGAAGTACCCGATGATCCCGAAGAGCAGCATGATCCAGACCTCGACCAGGTTGTTGTTGACGGTGAAGACGCCAACGGAGGAGATGGCCAAAATCAGGGGGATCAGGATGGCATGGGGGATCTTCAACATGCGGGCCCAGATGCCCACGAAGGGTAGGTTCAGGATCAGCAGCATCACATTGCCGATGTACATGCTGGCGGTGACCGCCCAGAAAAAATCAGGATGCTTCTCAAAAAGGAGGGGGCCGGGCCGCATCCCGTGGATCAGCAGGGCCCCCATCATAACCGCGGCCGTGCCCGAACCCGGAACACCGAGAACGAGGAGCGGGATCATGGCGCCGCCGGTGGCGGCGTTGTTGGCGGCCTCCGGCGCCGCTACCCCCTCGATGATTCCCGTGCCGAACTTTTCCGGGTGTTTGGAGATTTTCTTCTCCGTGGCGTAGGCCAGCATGGAGGCCACGGTGGCTCCCGCCCCGGGCATGGCGCAGGCGAAAAAGCCGATGGCCGCCCCCCGGAGGATCGGAAAAATGGATCGCTTCCAGTCCTCCCGGTTGGGCAGGAGATTGGAAATCTTATCGATATAGGCCGGAGGTTGGGAGGAGTGTTCGGCCATCTCCAGAACCTCGGAGATGGCAAAGAGCCCCACCGAGACGCTCACGAAACTGAGCCCGTCCAGAAGCGTGGGGATCCCGTAGGAGAAGCGTTCGATGCCGGTGGTGGGGTCCATGCCGATGGTGCCGATAAAGATCCCAAAGGCGCCGGCGATCAGGCCCTTGACCATGGACTCCCCCACCAGGGAGATGACCAGGGTCATTCCCAGAGTCATCAGGGCAAAATACTCCGGCGGGCCGAAGCGGATCGCAAATTCGGCCAGCGGGGGCGCCAGCAGCATCAGGCCGAGCACGCTCAGGGTCCCGGCGATGAAGGAACCGATGGCCGATATGCCCAGGGCTGCGCCGGCCCTGCCTTTCTGGCCCATCTGGTAACCGTCCAGGCAGGTCATGACCGAAGCTGATTCCCCGGGAAGGTTCATCAGGATGGAGGTGGTCGAGCCACCGTACATGGCCCCGTAATAGATTCCGGCCAGCATGATGATGGCCGTAGTGGGATTCATGCCGAAGGTGAAGGGAACGAGCATGGCCGTCCCGGCCACCGGCCCTACGCCGGGCAGGACCCCGATGATGGTCCCGATGGTCACGCCGAAAAAGCAGAAGAGGAGATTGGTGGGGGAGATGACCGTGATAAAACCCGCAATCAAGTGTTCGAACATGTTTTTCCCCTTACATTCCCAGGAACCCGGTGGGGAGCGGAGACTTCAGCCACACCCGGAAAATGGCGTAGAGGAAGAAAGTGCAGGCCGCGCTGGTCAGCAGGGTCTTCAGGATCCGGCCCTTGCCGAGGAAAAGGACCGTGGCGGCAAAAAATAGAAACGTGGAAGGCATGTAGCCGATTTCTTCGATGAGGATAATGTACGCCAGGAGGATGGCCACCACCGTGACCACCCGCCAGGCTCCCCCCTTCTCGCAAATCGGCTCATCCTTGATCTCTACTTTACCCTTCAGGATTCCAACCAGGAGAACCGCCGCTAGAATGCCGATCCCGATGCTCATGCTCAGGGGGAAAAAGGCGATCCCCACGCCCATCTGCATCGTTCGTTCCAGCCTGGAAGATTCGATGATCCCGTAAAGCGACAATCCCATGAGGAGGATGCTCGCCGCGATCAGGCCCTTTCTCATCGTCGCACCTTTCCGCGGGCAGACGCCCAGCGGGCGAATCGATCCGTCCGGAAAGCTCCAGGATCTCGTCTCACTTGATGACCCCCATCTCCTTCATGGTCCGGGCGCAGAATTCGTTGTTGGCATCCCACAGCTTCATGGTCTCCGCGCTGTTCTTGTAATCCCAGGTCAGCATATTCTCCCGGATGTATTTCTCCTTCCACCACTTGGACTCGGCCAGCTTGCGGAAAAGGTCTTCGTAGAAGCGGACCGTATCGGCCGGAAGGTCCTTGGGGGCGGCAATGCTGCGGACCTGCTGGAAGGACGCGTTGATTCCCAGCTCCCGCAGGGTGGGGATGTCCGGGGCTCCGGGCAACCGCTTCTCGCTGGCCACGGCCAGGATGCGCACCTTCTTGGCTTCCATCTGGGCCAGAGCCTCTCCCGGATTGGGATAGAACATGTCCAGATTTCCCCCCAGGAGGGCGACCATGGCTTCCCCCCCGCTCTTGAAGGGGATGTAGTTAAACTTCACCCCGGCCGCTTTCTCGATCATATGGGAGATGAGGGCGTCCGTGCCGGGGGCGTAGGTCCCCCCGGTCTTGATCTGTCCCGGCTTTTTCTTGGCATCGTCGATGAGGTCCTTCATCGTTTTGTAGGGAGAATCGGCCTTCACGGTGACGAGGAAATCATCATAGGCCAGATTCGCCAGGCCCGTGAAGTCCTTGTAGGTGTACTTGGATTTTCCCAGAAGCGGGGTGGTCAGAAAGCTCGTGGTCGCCGTCAGCCAGAAATGGGGGTCCCCCTTTTTCCCCGCCACGTAGGCAAAAGCAATGGCCCCGCCGCCGCCGGGCCGGTTGACCACGGCGACCGGTTGGGGGCAGAGCTTCTCTTTTTCGATGACCGTCTGCATCATCCGCGCCATGATATCGCTGCCTCCCCCGGGCGCGGCGTGGCAGACAAATTCGATGGGTTTGTTCAGAAATTTCTGGGCCTGGGACTCCGCGGGCATAAGGAAGATGAATGAAGAAATGAGTCCTAAGGCCCCCCAAAGCATTCTTTCCCGATTCATTGAATTCCCTCCTTTAGAAAGTTGGCTAAATCAAATGAGCTTGTCTTTTCCCTTGAATGAAACCCTACCCCGGCATAGCCGGAGCCAAACAGGATGTTGTAGGGGTCCCGCCGTGGCGGGATGGCCGGCCGCAGGATGGGCAACCACGCAGGGTTGCCCCTACAATTTGTGACCATTTTGAGATCAACTTAACTTGTAAGGGACTACGTCTCTTCCGGGACTCCGCCCGGAAGGGGTGACCCCTGCGGGGCAGCGAAAAGTCCAGAAATCCCCCCAACCCCCCTTTGTAAAAGGGGGGCAAGGGGAGATTTATCGCGAATGCACAACATATTTCCTTCTTACCAACATGTTGGTGTTAGTTGCGCAGTAAGCGCCGAAGAGCTCAACCCCCGGGGATCTTTCATCCATCTGTCCCGCATGGAATG
>Ga0315285_10006621_pt1 | contig 11951 bp, 4 predicted proteins | sample YL17G09_36_MG_FD_203698 | JGI IMG/M metagenome (GOLD analysis project Ga0315285, IMG submission 203698) | Sediment microbial communities from Yellowstone Lake, YNP, Wyoming, USA - YL17G09_36 | ecosystem: Environmental > Aquatic > Freshwater > Lake > Sediment | place: USA: Wyoming | collected... | reverse complement strand
TTCAGCGTGGCCGATTTGCAAAAGATGTTTAACGTGGCGAACTTAACGGAGAAATATGTCCTAACTGTGGGTAAATCATTCGGGCTTCGGGCAGGCGATTTTATGAAGTTGGCGCGTGGCGACTTAGAGCCTTACATTGACCGCGAGCAGCCCATAAGCATTGGCGCATATAATACACAAAAAGAAGGCGTTAAGGCTTACCCATTCATTGACGTTGACGCTCAACCCATAATAAAACTGATGCTTGACAAAATGACGCGAGAAGGCCGCATTAAACCTTCTGAGAGAATGTTGACGTACACAAACAAGATGCAGCTTAGCCGCGTGATAAAGCGCTTAGTGGAGAAGGCCGGCTTGAATGTAGGCAACAAAAACGTCAAGTTTCACTGCTTGCGGAAGTTCCTAATAGACCATTTAAGCTCGTACATGAGCGAGTCAAAATGGAAACAGATAGTCGGCAAGTCAATTAGTGAGGCCGCTTATGTCTCACCTGAAGGCCTAAGGCAGGATTATGCTAGAGCAACACCTGAAACGTGCTTCTCAACGCCAACACAACTAATAGAACTTCAGAAACGGCAACAAGTCATTGAGGAGATAGTTAGCGGGTTGACGGTTGAGCAGAAAGAGAAAATGGAGAGGCATGGCCTAAGCCTAAGAAGTCTGAGGCTGAGCCGAAAGCAAAGGAAACCTGAAACGCGGCACAACGGCGGGCAAGTTGACTGCGACTTTGAACAGATTGCTGAAAGCCAACTATTGCAATACTTGAGGGCTGGCTGGAGCATAGTGGAGAAACTTAGCAGCGGGCAGTTGGTTGTCAAGCGTTAGCCACTTTTTCTGCACCTACCTAGAACTGACCGGCAATAAGTTCGAAGTTATTGCCGAAGTGTACGGTAGTGGGTAGAAAAAAATCAGAACGTGAATTGCGTTCCTTGTGCTCACAGCTTTTGACGGTGGAGAGTAAGGAGGCTAGAGAAGCGGACGAGGCTAGTGAAACCTTGGAACGCATGGAACGCTATGGTCAACCTGATTCAAAAAAGCAACGTGACTTGTTAGAACGAGTGGAGGATGCAGGTTACAAACGGGCAAACGCACCTTTATAGTTTCGCGGGTTACTTTTGAAGATAACCCGTAAGTTATTCAATACGCGCGCTAAGGTCTATGGGTAGTGTGTCCCGTAGTATTTTGCCGCTACCGCTATGTCTTTGCCATCGATCTTCCCGTCGTCGTTCATGTCTGCGTTCGGCACATAGGCTGGTTGTCCGATGAGGGAGCCGTAGGCTTTCGCGATGATGGCTATGTCTTTTCCCTCGCACTTAAAGTCGCCATTCACGTCGCCAAGAATTGTCACCGTGACCCAACCATCCGTGCAATTGTTGTCCCCAACGTCCATTTCGCCTGAAACAGGCCAAGCATAAGCGCTTATGGTATAGTTGCCCTTAGCAAAGCCAGTTGTGTTCCACGTGAGGACTAAGCTTGTAGAGGCTCCTTGTGCAAACGATACGTCTAGTAGAGTGCCAATGATCGTCGTGTTACCGTAGATGGTCAGGTTGGATATTTCGTCGACAGGGCCCGTATTTGCAACGGTCACGTTTATGTCGGCGTTGTATCCTGAGCATATCACATTCTTGGAAACGCCAACGTTGGTGACCGCTAGGTTTCGAAATAGGGGGCCCCCAGTCCATCCAAAGTAATAGTTTATCAGCGCAATATCCTGAATATCAATCTTGTAGTCATGGTTAACGTCGGCTACCGGATTCCATCTGGCATCGCCTGGGGTTGTTCCGAAGGCCTGTGAAGCTAGTGCAATGTCTTTGATGTCTACCTTGATGTCGGGGGTTGGCACTTGACTCTTGAATGGGTATGATGGGTAGCCTGTGTCATCGTGCAGTGTCCTTCCACCTATGTCTGCCTTTATGGTCACCCAGACAGTAGCCGTTACGTTTATCCACTGGCTTATCCATGGGTTCGGATGAATGTCGTCAAGCATGGCCGGTCCCTTAACGTGAACCGCCACCTTCACAGTGTGCCTGCCTGTAGTCAAGTTCAATTGTATCAGTTCCACTTCAGGAACTATCGTTCCATCAGGTAGCCTTTCGATGATGACGTCGATTGGGAATCCAGGCTGCAACACATCGTCAGCGTATACGTACTTGTTTACGACTAAAGAGCCTCCGAAGCTGCCGTTTGCCCATAGGTTCTCGATGGTTACAGTGAAGTTGACATATGACCAACTCACACCTTGCGCGTCAATGTTAATCTTGGCCTTGTAACCGTCAGCGTGGACATTCACATGTACTGGGCAGTTGGCGTGATATCCCTGTGAAGTCACAGGTGTTGAACCTTCTATGTCAGTCTTTACGATGCTGCCAGGGTTGTTTGCGACCATCACGAGCGAGCTTCCGTCTACCAGACTTAGGTATCTGAATGGTCCTGATCCGATCAGGTTCGGGTCAGGCGCAAACTGTGATGGGTTGCCTGTTTCGATGATTGGTTTCCAAATGTGTTTTGGTACGATGTAGAAACCTCCCAGCGTCCATCCTTCAGCCAAGAAGCTTTGCACGTCGTAGAGGATCTCCACCGTATAAGCGTCAATCATGTAGTAGGACTTCACCAATGACCCTGTGGGCCACCACCATGGTGGTTGGAATCCATGGTCAAGCAGCATTGGTCCTGCTTCAACGAAGCTGAAGATCACGTCTGCGATAGTTACTGGTGTGCCGTCTTGGAATTTGGCGTCAGGTCTTAGGGTAACGCTGACTTTAGACTTGTTCTCGCCTGCGTCGTTCCATACACCGACGGTCCAACTCTTGACAAGGTCGCCTCTCCATGTTGACAAGTCATAGGGGTCTCGATAGCCCAAGCCGTCGTACATGGCACCTAGCACTATGCTGTCCCAATACCATTCTGAGTAGAATGGGTTGATGTGCTTCGGATACCCCTGCTCTTTCCAGCCGTAGCGTATTGTCATGCGCTGATTGTTGCCGTATGGTGTGCAGTTTGGGTACATGTTCAGGAGGCTGAACCAGCCGTTGTCGCCGAAGGCCATCTGGTCGGCAACGCCAAGCCACTCACGCTTGCTCTCATCTGGCTTTCGCCTGTAAATGTTCTCTCCGTCGTCTGGATTCACAAGGGTTTCAGCGTTTCCGCCTGAATACCATTTTCTGTGCGCCTTGAAATCGCTGCTACAGTATAATGGTATCTGCGCGCATATGGCTTCGAATCCTTGCTGGAACGCCCAAGCGTGGTTCGTGGCGTGAACCACGTCTTGTGCGAATTTAATTCCTTCTGATTCAGAGTTCAGGACTGGGTCGTTTAGGGCTGCGGTGTTGGGGCACCCGCTTCCTGGATCATCCCAGTAGTTGTTGATGTGGTATAGATCATAGAGGAAGTCTGGGTCAGGACCAATATTGTTCCAGCCCAGCGTGGTCATGTGGTAGTTCTTATCCAACATGACTTGTAGATAGTTTTGTGCACCGGTTCTCGGTCCACCTAATCCTGGACCAAGCGGAACTGAAAAGCCCATACCGGTCAATGCGGCGGAAAGATTCACGCCTACCCAGTTATTGTAGGTATCCGTTCTCCAAGTGAAGATTATTTCTGCTGCCTTTGTTTCGGCTGGCTGTTCAACACCATCTTGGTTATAGTCGTAGAATCTGCTAGGAGGAACGGCTGTATTCAGCAAGATGTGGCCTAGCTGGAACTCCTGCTCCGCCAGAGTCGTGTTGAAAGCAAAACCTGTTGCGCCTGGCCACACAAAGCCACCCATGAAGACTGGAACTGGTGTAAGCATGGGTATGCCTGCGGGACCGAGAAAGGCGTTGAACGCTGCCCTGTTGAATAGATGTGCGACTCCCCGCCTGAAATGTACGTTGTTGCTGATTGGCGGGATATCCATGGGATATGGCGGTGTGAAGCTAGCGCCGACAATGTAGACGGGGTTTGTTCTGTTTGGTGGGGCACCTGGTGGGTTTCCCATCCTCGCGTTCGGGTTATAGTTAAAGTCAATCGTGCTGAAGCCTGCGTCACCGCCTGCGCTGACTACCACAATGTTTGGATCCGTGGAGAATGCGTTTCTCCATACAGCCGTCAGAGGCCAGTCAGTCAAGTCTATCTGGCCATTCGTCAGGGCAAGCCACATGGGGTTTTCGCCGGCAAACATTAGGAATTCTAGCTGATCGGCATGTGGGCCGAAGGACTCATACTTGTTGTCAACAGTTCCATCAGGGTATATGAATGCGCGTACTGGAAGTGCTGGCAGAACTCCAAGAAGCAGAAGCAGTGTCAGAATGGCTACAACATATGATAGTTCATCTTGCATTTTGATTCTTTCCTTTTCCCTATACTCTTTGACATGTTTTGGAAGAGCCCGCGCACGCTAACAAACAAACCCTGTCAAAGAAATGATCAACTGCTCCCTTTTCCAACAATCTCTCTTGCGATTCTTCCTGTAGATAAGCTTTGTGAAACAATTTTCCAGTCAATAAATAGCCCAAGCCGCATGACATCATATGGTGGCGCGCGCTAGAAGTCTTCAAAAAAGGTTTATGGGTAGTGTGTCCCGTAGTACTTTGCTGCTACCGCTATGTCTTTGCCATCGATTCTTCCGTCATCATTGATATCTGCATTCGGCACGTAGCCTGCCTGCCCCTCAAGTGAACCGTAGGCTTTTGCGATGATTGCTATGTCTTTTCCTTCACATTTGAAGTCGCCGTTAACATCGCCAGGAATAGTGACGAGAACCCAACCGTCAGCTAATGTGTTGTCTGTTGTGTCTATCTCGCCTGGGACAGGCTCAGCATTAGCGCTTATGGTGTAGTTGCCCAAGGCAAAACCAGAAGTGTTCCAAGCGATGGCAACGGTTGTGGATTCTCCGCTTGCCAGGGTGACTGTCGTGTAGTTTTCTTCGTTTGGCAGGGTGATGGCGGTTTCGTTGCAGTAGACAGTGACATTGAAAGTCTCGGTTAGTTCGCCTTGATTGTAAACAATGACGGTGATGTTCATGGAGTATCCTTGCCCCACCACCGTTTTGGATAATGTGGCATTCGTTACTGCTATGTCTGGCGCGCGTGCGCTGACTGCGAAAGCAACTTCTTCGCTTGTGGCCGGCTTGTAGTTTATTCCGTCTCCGTCCCACTTTGAGCGAATCTTGAAGTCTCCCTCATCAGTGGGTGCCCAATTGTAAGTGTAGTTGCTGTCTTCTGTGTACACCGTCGCTAGAGGACTCCAAGCATCATGACCGTAGTACTCTATGTAGACTGGCGTGCCGTCTGGCACTGTGACGTTTATGGTGCCGCTTATGGTAACATTCTCTCCTATCACGAGAGAGCTTTTGTCAATGCTTATTGATATTGCAGTAGGAGCTCGAGTGTCAGCACCTTGAGTGGTGATTGAGCTGTCCGCCACATCTGCCGTGATAGTCACCAAATCGTAGTTCAACATGAATGTATCGTCACCATAGGGCTTCGAGAAGTTGAGAGCCGACGTGCCTGCTGCTTGAGCTCCAAAATAGATCTTGCACAGAATGCCGTTGCCGTTGAATCTTGCCGGTTCCCCTAGTAAACCGACAAAGAACAGAATGAAAGTACCGTCGGCATCAGATGCATTGTTTGGACCACCTATTGAGACTGGCTTTCCATCAAATACGTGTCCCGTAGGCAATGTAGCGTTTATCCATCTTAGCACGCTCGAGTTGTAATAGAGTTTTATCTGCCAATTATACAAATCAGTAACGTCGGTGACGTTGATGTCTACCGAGAACTGCTCGGGCACAATAATAGGACCTGCAGGCGCAATAGCTTCAAGCTGAGTCGTCGCAGCTCCAACTGGCACGTTAAATGCCAACGCCAACGCGCTTGTTAGAAGTAGTGTCAGCATTATTCCAGAAACAAGTCTCTTCATAAAGTTCCTTTCACCTACTTGCATAGTGGGTGGAATCGGCAAATAACATTTGTGGAAAAATCCTCTATACAGAACTGGCTTATAGAGGTAAGTTCTACTGTATGTCGGAACAGAAGAAAGGGGATTTGCGGGTGATTTGTCCACTTGTCTTGGGTTCAAACGTGACCGTCGGCACCACGCTACTGACACACACGGCGTGTGCGTGTGCGTTGTGGTGGTATAGGTATAGTCGGAATCGAGTATACGCCCATTTTGCGGAGAAGTTATAACTCAATCCGAAGAACCTATTTTAGTGGGTGCGAAATTTGTCTGATTTCGATTTGCCTTTTGTTGTCACAATCTCTGCTGAAAGGTGGGATTGCATGGTTTCTAGCGTTTTCTCTTGGTTTTTGGTCTCAATTTTGTGAAGATTGCTGTTAGTGCTGCTATTAAAGCGATGTAGTAGGGTAAGACTGGTTCTGCTTTCGTTTGAACTTTTAGTGGGATTGAGTAGCCTCCAACAGGAACTGTTGCAGTTGTTATGCGTGCAGTTTCAGATTGTGCCGCGTTGCCGTTAGCGTCGGTGACTTTGAGGTATATGTAGTAGATTCCGCCTGCTGCTGGTGTGAAGGTCCATGTGTTTGATGTTGCTCCTGAAACCAGAGCGTTGTTCAGATACCATTGATAGTTGTACGGAGTATATCCGCCTGAAACTGTTGACGTGAAGGTTACTGATTGGCCTACGAGGATTGAGGCTGAAAGCGGACTTATAGACGCTGAAAGAGGTGGCGGAATGAGCGCGAAAACAGCTTTCAATGCATGATTCTTATCCATTAGGACTGAGTATGGGTTGGCTGAGCCCACATTTACGCTGTCAAGCTCCCAATAATCAAACAGATAGCCTGCCTCTGGAATAGCAGTAACCTCAACTGTGGAGTTGACTGTGTAACTGTATGTCCCAGGAGTAGGATCTGTTGTTCCCCCTGCTGATGCTTTAATTGTCAAGCTTAAAGACGGCAAGGGCTTCACTTCTATCTGTTTTTCTTCAATATCCCATAATCCTTCGGTGTCTGTGACACTCAATGTGACTGTGTAATTAGCTGCAGCGAAATATGCATGTGTCACAATTTCTCCGGTTGCATTTTCGCCATCACCGAAGTTCCACTCATACTTGTCTATTGTACCTCCATTTGAAGTAGAAAGCGAAGCATCAAAAGTTACAGACTCACCAACCCTGGGAGACAGTGGCGTCCAAGTAAAGTTGGCAACTGGACATATAGGTTCACCGAAGGCATAGACTTTGTCAGATCCGACAAAAAGCTTGTTGTTAGCGGCAGCGAATGAACAACTTAAATAATCACTCATGGTTTTGAAACTCCATAAGAGTGCTCCATCTGTCATGTTCAAGGCATGAATTATTGATTCATCAGACGCAGGGTAAATTGCTCCTACGAAAACCTTACCATCTACAACAATTGGACCGCACTTATCCACACGTTTCTCAAATGTGGCATTCCAAAACAGAGTTCCGTCGGAAGCGTTTAAGGCATACAGCTTGCCACCGTCTCCATAAAACCCAGGCCATCGGATTGAGAAGAAAACCTTGCCGTCAAATACTGCGCCGACAGAGTATATGGGACCTTCTGCAGTAAATTTCCACATAAGTGAACCGTTCATAGCATCTATACAATAGAAGTTTGAATCACTCGAACCTATGTAGACTCTGTTCTCAAAAACTGTAGGAGATGCAGCAATCGAACCGTCTGTATCAAATTTCCAAATCAACGAACCATCGCTGGCGTTGAGGGCGTATACCCAACTGTCTATTGACCCAAAGTAAACCACTCCTTCGTAAAGCGCAGGAGATGATTGTTCCAATGTCCATGTGGCTGTTGGGTGGCCACTCCATACGATCTTACCGTCAGAGCGATTCAACGCATAAAAGAAGCCGCCATACGTGAGAAAATAAACTTTCTCCTCATCAAAATTAAGCGATGACCAAACGGGGGCTGGTTGATTTAGCCATGGATTATATTCTGTAGTGAAATTCCATATTAGATTTCCTTCTAAGTCCAGACAGTAAACTATTCCACTCTGTGTCCCCACGAATACCTTTCCCTCATCTACCGTAGCGGATACTCTATTCACAGGTCCAGTTGGATAACTCCAAATAGGTTTTCCATTTGTCTCATTTAAGGCGTAGAAGTTGCCCTCCCATGACCCTATGAACACTATTCCGTTTATTACGACAGGCGCAGCAAGAAAGTGTTCTTCGGGTCCAGAAAAGCTCCACGACAACGCAGGCTTATTAGGAATTTTACAAGTTGAGTAACCACTATGCTTCGAGTCACGCTGTAGCATCGGCCACCAGTCAATTGGAGGCTCCCATGGAGCCATCAGTGGATAATTGTCTCTATTGTTCACATCAATTACGTATGGCGTATCACCTATTCCATCACTTCCAGTCTCATTCTGAAAGGGACCACTGTACAGGTCCGTGCCATTGTAATCGCTCCAGAAGTTGCCTCCAGAAGGATAACCGTCATCCCAAATATCGATTGAGGCAGAGCAGTACACTTGTTGGAGATTGTTGACAAAATTATTGTGGTAGACGATAATGTTGGACGAATAATATACTCCGATGCCGTACTCGTTGTCTGCTATGTTGTTACCCGACATGTTGTTTCCAGATGATTCCCATAGCTCGATGCCCACGCCGTTGTTTCTCATATTATTGTTGGAAATGTTATTGTTGGATGAATAACTCAACCGGATACCTTGACCATTGTTTACAATGGTATTGCTGGATAAGCTATTATTAGGTGAATAATTCAGCTCGACGCCGTTATTAACGTTGCTTTCGATGTTGTTATTGAATATGCTATTATTGGACGAATAGTATAGCACAACGCCGTAGTAGTTGCCCATGATGTTGTTGCCGGATATGACAGCGCCGGAGGAGCCCCAGAGCTCGACTCCAGAATATCCGGATTGCCTTATCGCAAACCCGGTGATCGTAACGCCGTTCACCATGACTTGAATCCCCCCTCTTACATCTGTGGCAATGCCTGTCGAACCCTCGCCAATGAATGACAACGTCTTGTTTACAACCAGGTTTTCATAATATGTACCTGCTTTCACATATACGGTGTCTTCTGGATTTGCAGCGTTTATGGCTTCTTGTATTGTGTGGAAGTCTGCTGGTCCATCGTCATCCACAATCCACGTTCTTGGTTCAGCCTTAACTGGTTGAATGTTAAACGCCAATGTCAACAAACTTGTTAACAGTAATGTGAGCATTATTGTTGGAACAATCTTTTCTTTCATAAACAGCGTTCTCCCTTCTCCTGCACAACCATAGAGTATACTCTTCAGACAATTTAGGTTTTATGGAGAAAACTTCTATGCATATTCAACCAGTTTCTTTAATCATCTGATAGGTGAGTAAGCATTTCATTTAAGCCGCAAGCACCTTGCCTGCTTCTAAGGTTGTCATTCTAACATGTTGAATTTAGCCTTTCAGGCGATTAAGGGTATATTCTTCAACTCTTAAATGTCTATCATCTACTTGCGCGTCTGGAATCTCTGCTGAAAGGTGGGATTGCATGTTTTTTTAGCGTTTTCTTTTGGTTTTCGGTCTCAATTTTGTGAGGATTGCTGTTAGGGTTGCTATTAAGGCGATGTAGGGTAAGACTGGTTCTGCTTTCGTTTGAACTTTTAGTGGGATTGAGTAGCCTCCAACAGGAACTGTTGCAGTTGTTATGCGGGCAGTTTCTGAATGTGCTGTGTTGGCTTTAGCGTCTGTGACTTTGAGATGCACGTAGTATATGCCACCTGCTGTGGGTGTGAATGACCATGTGTTTGATGTTGCTCCCGAAACTGGGACGCCGTTAAGGTACCATTGATAGCTGTATGGAGTGTAACCGCCTGAAACTGTTGATGTGAAGGTTACTGATTGACCTGCGAGTATTGAGGCTGAAAGCGGGCTTATAGAGGCTGAAAGCGGAGGTGGAATAGGCGAGAAAACGGCTCTTAATGTGTGGTTTTTGTCCATTAGAACTGTGTAGGGGTTGGCTGAGCCTACGTTGACATCGTCAAGCTCCCAATGGTCAAACAAGTAGCCTGCCTCTGGAATCGCTGTAACCTGAACCTCTGAGTTGGCTGTGTAAGTGTATGTTCCAGGGGCTGGGTCTGTTGTTCCACCAACTGTTGTAGTAGTTGTCAAGCTATAGGTTGGTAGCGGAGGAGCACCATAAGGATTCATCAAGGGATAATGGCCTCTGTTGTTTGCGTCAATAATGTATGGAGTGTCACCTACACCGTCGCTTCCATGCAGGTCTTGATTAGGACCACTTTTAACATCAACACCAACATAGTCACTCCAATAGTTGCCGCCAGAAGGATAACCATCGTCCCAAACATTCGTTGAGGTTTCGCTGTAAACTTGAGCACCGTTGTTTATGAAGTTGTTATGGTAGATTTTGTTGTTAGAAGAAGAATCGAGCCAGATGCCACGATAGTTGTTTGCTGTTATGTTGTTTCCATAAACCGTATTGTTAGAAGAATACCAGAAGAGCCAGATGCCATAGCCGTTGTTTGCTATGTTGTTTCCATAAGCCGTGTTGTTGTTAGAAGAATCGAGCCAGATGCCAAAACCGTTATTTGCTATGTTGTTTCCATAAACCGTATTGTTAGAAGAAACGCCAAGATAGATGCCGCTCCGCTCGTTTGCCGTTATGTTGTTTTTTGCTATTCTTGTGTTGTTTGTTCCCCATAGGGCTATGCCCACAGATGCATGGGATAGGTTGAGATTTTCCACAGTCATGTTATTGCAGCTTATGAGTATTACTTCTCCAGCGTCATCAACAATGCGGTCTGAAACATTTTCAAAGTAAACGAGTGGCTTACCGTTCACAGAGTTGTCAATCACAACGTTATTGTAAGACCCATAAGCAAACAGACCATCATTCAAAAACACGTTTCCAGAAATTGTGTTATCAGAAGAATACGCGAGAGAGATGCCATCAGAGTTGTTTGTTATGTTGTTTCCAGAGATAGTGTTGTTAGAAGAAGACGCATAAGCTTCGATGCCATAAAAAAGGTTGTTTGTTATGTTGTTTCCATAAACCGTGTTGTTACAAGAATCCAAAACAAGATGGATGCCATACTGAATGTTTGCTGTTATGTTGTTTCCGCTTATGCTGTTATAGTTAGAACCTTCGAGCAAAACGCCAGCACCAAAGTTTCTGATGGTTGCGTTTTTGATTGTCACTCCGCTTCTCCCATCCATGTATATTCCTATTCCGTCTCCTGTTCCCTGTAGGACGTAGCCTGCGCCGTCAACCACAATGTCATCCCTCTCAACAACAATGGAATCACTAATGTTGTCAGTAAAAGTGTAGGTGATATTGTCCATCGTCGAGATAGGTGCTGTTGAAGGGGCTATTGAGCCGTCAGCCCTAATGTAAATGGTTCCTTCTGCGTTGACTGGTTGAACGTTAAACGCCAACGTCAACATGCTTGTTAACAGCAGTGTAAGCATTATTGCTGAAGCTGTCTTCTTCTCCATAAACAGCAGTCTCCCTTCTCCTGCACAACCATAGAGTATACTCTTCAGACAATTTAGGTTTTATGGAGGCATCTTCTATGCGTGTTCAACCAGTTTCTTTGATCATCTGATAATTGAGTAAGCATTTTGTTTAAGCCCACAAATGCTCTGCTTAATATTCCATTTCCAACAATGCGGTGTTGACCAACAGTAGGACGAGTATAAGCTACTCGTAAAGCGCGCGCGGAGAAAATTCACTCTCAAATGGTGCGGGCTATGCATTTACGATGATAATAGGCTGGATGAAAGGCAATTCAGGCAGATGGTCACATTTCATGGGCACATAATAAGCAAGGACATAGCCTACAAGTTAACATAGCACGCTCATTATGGAAGAAGCCCCTATAGTTAACAAACCTTCCGAAACCTCCGTGAGTTCCTAAGAGTTAACAGAGCCCTTTTACAGCAAAAGCCCCTTTGGTTAACATGGACAAACCTTATTCATGCAAGCCCCTAAGAGTTACCA
>Ga0315285_10006620_pt1 | contig 11951 bp, 10 predicted proteins | sample YL17G09_36_MG_FD_203698 | JGI IMG/M metagenome (GOLD analysis project Ga0315285, IMG submission 203698) | Sediment microbial communities from Yellowstone Lake, YNP, Wyoming, USA - YL17G09_36 | ecosystem: Environmental > Aquatic > Freshwater > Lake > Sediment | place: USA: Wyoming | collected... | reverse complement strand
CGCTGCGCCAGATCGTATGCCCTGACGCCCAGCGCTTTCCTGTCCGCCGCCGGCCATGCTCGCACCACCTCTTGCCCCGCGGCTGAGCCCGGCCGGAGGTCGAGGACCACGACCGCGCGGGCCGACCCCGGGATGAACTCGAGAGGCGAGCGAACGACCCTCCGATCGAGATAGGAATGGAGCAGGGCAGCCGCGATGATGATCGCCGCCAGCGTGGCGGTGCTTACCAGGTACCACCGGATCTGTCGCCCAGGCCGGATTCCCGCCCCACAGGCGCCGCAGCTCTCTGCTCTCGGCGCGACCTCTTCACCACATCTCGGGCATGTTGCCATGGATTCCCCCTACCCGGTCTCAAAGACCCTGCTGAACGCCATTCGCGCATCCTGCCCGAACAAGACAAGCTTCAGCGTGCCAAGCGTCGTCCCTTCGGCCGCGTGATCCTCGATGGCCTGCCTCATGATCCGGGCGCACTCCTCCAGCGAAAACCCTCCCACACCCGTGCCGAGGGCGGGGAACGCTATGCTGGTGAGACCAAGCTCATTCGCCCGCGCCAGCGCCGACAAGGTGGCCGCGCGTATCTTGGTCTCGTCTGTTGTCAGGTCCCCGCCCATGACAGCAGCGTGGATCACGCGCTTGGCCTTGAGCCTACCGGCACTTGTCACGACTGACTCGCCGATCGCGATGGGGCCCTTCGCGACCGCTTCTCGCTCGATCTCCGCGCCGCCGCGCCGCTTTATCGCCCCCGCCACTCCACCCCCCATCCACAGCTCGTTGTTCGCCGCGTTGACAATCGCATCAACCTCTTGGTCGCAGATGTCACCCTCCACCACCCGAAGCGCGATCCCGGCAATCTGGCTCTCCACCAAAACCTCCTACCGCAGCCTGGGTACCGCAGGCTTGAGCCTCTGGTGGGCAGGCTAAAGCCTGCCCTACCGGGCGAGCAGCTTGAAAAACCTGCGCGCGGCGTTCCGGATGCCGCGGACCACTCGCTCCCCCGGCCCATGGTGGAAGGCGAAGCGCTCGTCTTCCTCATTCCAGAACCGGCCCACCAGCAGCCGGGCCTTCACCACCGCCCGCTCGTCATCTCGCCAGAACCGCTCGAACACCAATCGCCGGAGCCATCCCAGACGGCCCTCCCGGGTGAAGGCCGAGGCGAAATCTACGACATAGGGCTCCAGCTTGTCTGTCACCACGATGTTCGAGCGGTTCTTGATGTCGCAGTGCACCACCCCTCGCTCGTGCAGCCCCTCTACAACCGCCTCGAGGCGCTGGAAGAACTCCAGCGGCAGGCTCCCGTCCGGGTACTCCGAACAGGCGCGCCCCTCGACATGCTCGACCACCAGCGCCTGCCGGTCCAGACGCCCGATTAGCCGGGGGACGCCCCGCGCGCCTTCGAGCAGCCGGTAATGCCGCTCCTCTCGCCCTATCAGCCACGGCCCGACGAACGCCCGAAGAAGCCAGCCGCTCGGCAGGTAGTCCTTCACCACCGCCCTCTGCCCTCGATCCTCGATCAGCACTAGGGCGGGTCGGCTCCCGCCTCCCGGCCGAAGGCGTTCCACGATGAACCGCGGCAGCGTCTCGCGCGTCAGACCTTCGAACGCGCGGCCGGTCCCCTTCACTGTGCTTTCCACGCGCGAGGACATTCGTTGAGGCAGAATGCCTTCCCTTTCCGCGAAACCGACCGATGCCATGGCGCGAGGATATGACAAGAATCCCCGATCTGTGGGGCGCGTAGGCAGGCAACGTAACCCCGGGCGGCATAATGTGTCAAAATGGTGGCAGTGGCCACGACCACAGGTCTTGGCTGGCCGCCGGAGCGGCTGGCTGCAGCCGCTTGCTGGACCAACAGGAGGATCGCATGCGACAGAGCTTCAGGATTCCGGCAATGATCGCGCTGGCGCTGTTCGCTGTACTGGCAGCGGCGGCGGCATTCTCCAGCCCCGAAGTCTCGTTCCGTTCGGCCGAGCGAGACGGCGCGCGGGTCGCAGAGGTCCTGATTGGCGAACGGCCGGTGATCGTGCTGCGCACCCCGGCCGGCGGCTATTCTCCCCTCGAGAGAGCCGAGATCGTCACGAACCGGCTGCGAGCGGCCCTCGCCACCGAGGTGAAGCCGGAAGAGGTAACGGTGAGCTCGATACCTTCAGGAGCGGCACTGAGCATCAGGGGTGAGATGATCGTCGCGATCTACCAGCCCGAGGCCGACGCCCATGGAGCCACGCCGACCGCGCTGGCGCGGCTCTGGCGGGACAACATCCTTCTCGCTCTCGGTCACGAAGTCGTTGAGCCCCAGTCGGACCAGGCGATCGCGGAGGAGGGCCAGGCCACCGAGCAAGCGGCCCCAACCCCGGGCGAGGCCGGCCCCCAGGCGACTAGCGAGGCGCCGGCAGCCGACGTCGTGGACTGGACCGGTTCGGCCCAGAAGTGGGTGCCGGTTTTCAGCGTCGAGACCGAAGGCGCACGCATCGGAATGGCCCAGATCGCAGGCTCAACCGCGCAGGTTGATCGCGTGAAGGGCGTCTACGAGCTGCGCCTGGACTTCGAGCGTATCGGCCGCATCTACGCCTACATTCCCGTCGGCACGCTCAGCATCACGAAGCTCGACCGGGTGCAGGGCGTGAGCGTCTGGGCGTTGGCCGACATCAAAGTGCTTGGATTCTGAGCAGGCGGAGGAGAGAAGATGACTGCAAGGCGATGGATTGCGATAGTACTAATGGTTGGCCTGCTCGGCGCGGGGCTAGTAGGAGCCAACGCCTGGGCGATAGACCTGGGTGACATCCTCAAGGTCGGCGGCGTTGCCTTCCTCGTCACCCAATATGACTCCAAGATAGACAAGTTCATCAACAACGCGCTGGGCCAGCGGGACGCCGCGGTGCAGGGCGCCACCAAAGTGGTGCCGATACTCTCGCTCGGAGGAGGCGGCTACATCGGCGCCGCTCAGGTGGTCGGCAATCCTGAAAGCGTGAAACGGGTGAAGGCCGTCTTCCAGGTCGAAGGCAGGTTCGGCAGCGTCCGCGCCCAGGTGCTACTCCCGACCGAGACCGAGAAAGGTGGAAGCCCCCAGCGCGCAAAGGGCGTCGGGGTCTCTGCCGTGGTCGAGTTCAGGATCTGACGAAGAGACAAGGGCATCTCACAGACCGGCGAGTTTGTGGAACAAGGGTGCCGGTGCGCGCCCGACCTCAATGGGCGCAGTCACTGCACCCCCTGTCCATCGGAGAAGCGGGGCCCCGAAACCGACCCGGGGCCCCGCGGCCATTTCGTCGGGGTTGCCTCGCTTGCTGCGTCACTGTCCTCGGGCTAGCAGGGCTCCTCAGCATTCCAGGTGAAATCCACTGGCCGTGCTGCCGCGGCCAGTCTCCGCGGGCAACAGGAGGATAGCTCTTGAGCCAACCGTCCTTCGGCTTGACCGCCGGAACCGTGGACGCCCTCGACCGCGCCCGGCGCTTCGGCGCCGACTTCCTCGATCTCCACTTCGGCGGCCGGACCGAGACACTTCCACCAGTGCTCGATGCTTGTGATGCGAACGCCATCGGGTATGTCCTCAACTTCGAAAAGGCCCCTCTGGGCTGGGTTCCGCCGCGCCATCTCGTGAGCGACCTCGGGCAGCGCAACGCCTTCATCGGCTTCTTGCTCGACGAGGCCGATCACATGCAGATCAACGCCCACTGGCCGGTCATTGACTACTACGGATACGATGACCAGCACTATCTGGCCGAGACCGACGGGTTAGGCCTCCAGGAGGCGCGGCAAGCCGTGCTCGACTCCCTCCGCCGCCGCAACCAGGCATGCACCGTCGCAGGAAAGCCGGCCGCGGTCGAGTTCCTCTTTCCGGTGATGATGCACACCGCGGCCCGCGCCGGCCTGAACGTCACCCCGAAGATCCTGAAGGAGACCTGCGGTCCGGCGATGCTGGCGGTGGCGATGGGCGCCGCCCGGCAGTACGGCGTGGACTTCTGGATTGACGTTGACTACTGGTGGCATAACGAGGTCATCGGGCACTCGGCCGAGCGCTTCCGGTCGGCCTTGCTCCTTGCCTACTGGTCGGGCGCAAGCAGGATCTACGTCGAAGGCGGGGCCGCCTGGTCGAACAACCACCCGGTCGGCGTGGCGATCGAGGAGGCGTACCGTGAGTTCATCGAGACCTACGCGCCGGCGCACCCGCGGCCATTCACCTGGCGAGACTTCCGCCCGCAGACCGCCATCATCCGCTACGATGACACCTGCTTCGACGACCGCCAGCGCTATCTCGGCGAGTACCCCGGTCCGCTCTACGGCCACGTGCCGGCCGGCCCCGAGAACACCGAGTGGCTCAGCATCTGGAGCCTGCTCTCACACGGGTTCGTGCGCACCGACTCGGTGTCGCACCAGTGGGAGGCCCGCCGTTTTGGGTGCCGCACCCTCTTCGCGCCGCTGCACAATGTGGCGGTCTACGATCACGAGGTTGGATACGACACCCTGGCGGGCCTGCGGCTGATCTTCCTCACCGGCGTGACCATCAGCGCGGAGACCCTCGAAGCAGTACAGCGGTGTGTCAAGGAGGGAGCGACCTGTGTTCTGCCGCCGCGACTCGCCCCCCCGGAGTCGGGTCTGTCGAGTGCGACGGAGATCACGCTAGTCGAGGACGGGCCTGGCCGCTGGCTCGTCGTGCCCGAGTTCTACCGCCTTCACTACGAATGCTTCTGCGCCGGGCCGGTCAACCCGCTTATCCGCGAAATACTCGCCCCGCTCGTCGGCGACGGTGACACTCTCGTCTACGACTTCGGCAAATGGGAAGCGCGCTTCCGCCAGGCCGGCGGCGACTACCCGCGCCACCATATCATGACCTGGACCGTGCCGATGACCCAGGCCGGAGCGAACCCGGATGTGGTGGAGGTGGAGGTAGTGGAGAGCGAGTAGGGAAACTGGCTATGCTCTCGACATCGGGAGCCGGCCCCTGTAGGGCGGGGTCTCCGAACCCCGCCAAGCAGGCGAAGCCTGCTCTAGACCGGGATGCTAAGGGCAGAGGAATGGCTAGCGCAACGGACTACGGGAGGATCATAGTGCTGGCAGGGGCGGGAGCGTCAAGGGCGCTGGGATTCCCGACGATGGCAGAGTTTCCGAAGCTCTTCGCATCCATCGGAGGCGAACTCAGTGCCCTGACAGATGGGATGGGATGGGCAGAGAAGGGAGGCGATCTGGAGTTCATCTACGATCGCCTGGATCTCTATGTTGAAGCAGGGCAGTGCTGCGTAGAGGAAGGGGATATGAACCTCCAGCAGGCATTCGGCGGGTCCGACCATGCCGCCGAGCTATGCGGGCGAGCCCGGTCGGCACTCTCCCGATTGGAGGAACTGATTGTGGAGAAGCTCGGCAAGGTAACCTGCTCCGAACGGCCGCCTCTGATGAACTACTCGCAGGTGGTGAACGAGCTCATACGGATCAGCGGTTCACCATTGAGGGTGTTCACGACCAACTACGACCTCACGTTCGAGTCGCTTCCCTGCCTGTCCAAGCCGGGCGCGCTCGTCAACGGTATTCGGCCTGACCGCCGCAGTCGGGAATTCCGATGGAGCCGAGCGGCCTATGACGATGCGGCGGATGAAGCGACTCGGGTTGTGCTATACAGACTGCACGGCTGTTCCCACTGGTTCGCCGACGCGGATGCTGGGGAGTTCGACAGGATAGTCTACCTGCCCGAACTGCCGCGGTTCGAGGAGAACACCAGGCCGATAGTGATCTTCCCTGCGCGACGCAAGGCCGGGCTCGAATACAGGAACCCGTTCTCTTTCGCCTACAACGAGTTGCGCAAAGCAATCGTGTCCGCAGAACTCTGCGTGGTGATCGGGTACTCGTTCCGCGACCCTGGTATTGAGGATGCGATTCTTGACGCGCGCAGGCTCAACAGACAGATAAAGTTCGCAGTGGTGGACCGAAGAGAAGACAGCGATTCCTTCTATAGGAAGCTGGGCCAGTGGTTGACAGTATGTGTTCAGGGCGAGTTCGGAGAGCCAAGAGTGAACAGCTGCCTTCTATCAACATGCGAGCGTCTACTCAGCGGGAAATGGGTGGAGATCGGCGATGTGCCATTGGTGCCTGGTGACGCGTGTGAGAACCGCTGTGCTGCCGCGAGCGGGTGCAATGTCCGAGTGTACTGAACCAGGCTGTAGGGCGGGGTCTCCGAACCCCGCCCAGTCCGCCCACGGCGGACTCCCGAACCTCGGCCGGAAACACCTCCGCCGGTTGGATCGCATAACCGTCGAGGGCGAACCGCTCTACTACCTGACGTGCTGCGTCGAAGGGCGCAAGGCCGTTCTGGCCTGCGATGTTGTGGTCGGCGTGTTGGTGGAGGCATGGACGGCCGCACCCGATGTCTACGGCTGGGCCGTGGGTCGGTATACCGTGATGCCCGACCACATCCACTTCTTCGCCACGCCGTGGAAGGACGACGCGACGAGCCTAAGTGAGTTCGTCAAGAACTGGAAGCGCTGGACGCGGCACGCAGCAAGGCAAAGGCAGGGCCCTGCCTTCAGATGGCAGCCGGAGTTCTTCGATCACGTGCTGCGCAGTGGGGAGTCATACGGGCAGAAGTGGGAGTATGTGCGCATGAACCCGGTGCGGGCCGGGCTCGTCTCAGACCCGGACGATTGGCCGTATCAGGGCGAGATAGTGCAGATCGGTTGGTGAGACAGGGGCGGGGTTCGGAGACCCCGCCCTACAGAACGGCGCCGAGCCCCTCTGCATCCCCGTCCCGCGTCCATCGCCTGCGTCTCCGGTCTGCCGCCCAGCTACCTGCCAAGGTGCGTCCGGTAGATGTCTTCAAACAGCCTGATATCCGTTAGCGTATCCTCCCCACTCGACCGGAACGGCTTGTTGTTCAGCACGCATTCGACGAAGTGCTCGGCCTCGCGCCGGTAGCACCAGGTGTAGGGGACCGGGAGCGGGTTCAGCATCTCCTGCGTCTTGCCCGCGCTGTAGATCTCAACTGAGGCACCCACATTCTTGAGCAGCAGTGGCGGGGAGGTGACGCGCACCCAGCCGTGCTGGAAGTAGAGCTGGGTGTGCTCGTCCCAGCCGTGGTGTGAGGTGGAGGCCGACTCGATGATCGCGCGGACGCCGTTCATATCGAAGGTGACGATGCCGGTGTACCCGTCGGCGTCGAAGTCAACCGCTGTCACCTGCGCCTGGTCGCCCGCCTCCAGGAACCAGCGGAGCAGATTCAGGTTGTGGGTGTACTGCTGGAGATAGCCGTAGTACGGCCCTCGCTGGCCCTCGGGCAGCCAGTCGGGGAAGCGGCCGGCCGCGGGCTGGGGGCGGGGCTCGTCGGTCTGCTCGATTAGCTCGCTGAAACCGGCCACCCAATTCCCGCAAAACCCGTGGTTGCGCGCATAGAGCAGCCGGCCGAAGCTTGCGTCCGCGCGCATTCCATCAATGTGGCGCTTCGCGATCTCGTTACCGGCATCGTACCGCTTCATGTAAGCGACCATCAGCCGCCCGCCGCCGGCCTGGCTGGAGGCGAGCATCTCCTCCGCCTCGGCCACCGAGACCGCCATCGGCTTCTCCATGAACACGTGCTTGCCCGCGCGCAGGAGATCGCTGGCGATCTGGCTCTGCTCCGACGCCGCGGCCGACACGCCAACCGCCTCGATCTCCGGGTTTTTCGCCATCTCCAGGTGGCTCGAGTAAAGCTTGCGGAACCCCCAGCGGCGCTGCACCTTCTCGCCGAGAAGAGGCCGGATCTCCGCCAGCGCCACCAGCTCCACCTCCGGGATGCTTGCGAAGTTCGGGATGTGCACCCCCTGTCCCATGAACCCGCACCCGACATAGCCGAACTTGAGGCTCGCCATCGTCCACTCGCTCCTGCTCACTGAGTTCGGCCACAGATTCGGCGTGCGTTTGAGAGCCACCTTCGCGGCTACCCAAGCAGAAAGCCGGTGATGCGCCTCGCGCTCGCCTTGTCCGCGCTCACTATCAGATCCGCCGGGCTTCGCAGTGTTCGGTACAGCTTCTCCGCCCAGATGGCAGAGAATGCCTCGCCGGTGTTGTGGAGCAGCAGGCGCCCGGGCGCGGCCAGCGCCACCGCGGTCCGCACGTCTCCCGCCCGCCGAAGCAGCGGCACGAAGAAGCGACCGGCCCACTGCTCATCGCTCTCCGGGTCGAAACGGTCGGCGTCAACAACACAGGCCTTCACCTTCGGCGCCAGTGCGCGCGCCAGCAAACACCACATGCCCGCCGCGCCCATGCCAACGAGAGAGACGGCCCTAACACCGCGCTGGGCAGAGAGCCACGAGATCGCGGTGAGGATGTCCTGCACTGAGTTTGCGGTAGGCGTTCTGTTGTAGGTGGTGAACAGGCTGCGCTCGGCATCGGCCGGGAGCTTCGCCTTGGCGACGCCGAAGGCGTCTATCGCCATCACCGAACAACCGCGCTTGACCAGGCTCGCGGCCAGCGGGTGAAGCTTCTTACCAGACGCAATCTCAGCCTTGTCGCGCTCGGAGACGATCAGCACGGCGTGGCCGCTTTGCCTGCCGCAAGCTGTGAGAAGCACCGCGGGAACGCGGTCGCCCGCGCCCTTTCGAGAGAGAGTGATGCGTCGCAGGACCGACCCGGGCCGCTTGGCCGCGCGCCCTCCCTCGACGGTGATGTCACCCTCGGGCGGCAGTTCGGCCGCAAGCGCCTTCCGGTAGGCCGGGCCGAAGGTGCGTTTGTACTGCGCGAGGGCGGCCTTGGTGCTCGGCCACTTGGCGTCGAGCTGGCGACCAGACGCGCGAACGACTTGGCGAGCAAGGCGGTCCGTCCTCAGTGGAGGAAGCTCCCGGGAGAAGAAGACCATCAGCTCGCCCGGGTCGGTGCCGCGCTCCCACCCGTAGCTCCGCCTCCTGAACCGCTCATACGCGTCGGGCGTCTGGAGCCACCGGGCGAACCACTGGTAGACGGCGTCGCGGCTCTCCAGGTTGTAGTTGTGCTCCTCATTCACCTGGTGAGTGGCGATCTTATCGGTGGCCCCGTATAGCCGGTAGATGCCGCGTATCCATGGGTACTCGACCTTCGGCGTGTTCTTCGTCCAGTCGCCGGTGCAAGAGACCAGCATCATCGGTCGCGGCGCCATCAGCGCCCCGATCTCCACGTTGTTTGTGTCGAGGCGAAGCGAAGGGCCGTTCTCGCAGATGCATCCGCCCTGGTAGCTGGCCGAGATCATGTTCACCGGCGCCGAAACCTTCACGCGGTCGTCCACCGCTGTCAGCAGGAAGGTCTGCGTCCCCCCGCCGGAAGCGCCGGTGCAGCCCATGCGGTCGCGGTCTACATCCGGCAGCGATAGCAGGAAGTCAAGCGAGCGAATGCTGTTCCAGAGCTGGAGCCCCATCAGGCTGATGCCCCACATCTCCTCGCAGGGACCTCCCACCCGTTCGTGCGGAAGCTGCTTGCTGTCAACGTAGCCGATCATGTCGTAGGAGAAGACGACATACCCCTGCCGTGCCAACTCCATGCAGCGGTCCACCACCGAGCCCAATGCGCCGTTCTCGAGCCTCCCGTATCGCCAATGCCCGTGCGGGCAGAGCACTCCCGGGAACGGGCCTTTGCCTTCGCTAGGCCGCCACAGGTTCCCGCAGACGAGAAAGCCGGGGCGGCTTTGGAAGAACGCCTTCTCGACCGTGTAACCTGGATGCTCGGCGCGGCCAAAGACCTTCGCCCGCAACGGCGTCTTCGCGGGGAAGGGGAGGAGCCCCGCGCTGGCGAGGACCTGCTCGCGGAGATGGCGAGCCCTGACCTGCCACTCCTCCAGTGCCCCATACCGGGCGAGCGCGCAGGGAGTTTCGGTGGTGCGTGGTGTTAGTGTGCGTGCGTCCTTCGGCATTGCTGTTGATCCTCTCAAGCTACTCGCTGGGTTAGGACGAGGGCAGGAGTCATGATGACAGAGCGATGAAGCGACGCCTCACTGCGGCCCTCTGGCCGTCGGCTTAGACCGTCACGAACCGCCCTGTGCGCGACGATGTGTAAGATCCCTCCAGCATCCGCATGACGCGCAGCAGCCCACCAACCTTGTCGGGCGTAGTCCTCTCGCCCGCCATGACCGCCTCGGCGAAGGCTTCGAGCTGCTTCACGTACATGTTCACCTGCACGTACTCGATCGGGCTGCGCTGCCCCTCCGGCTCGGACACGAGCACGGCTTCGCCGCCGGTGCCCTGGGTCAGCGTATTGGTCGCCAGCATCGCGCCCCCCGAGCCGTAGATGCCCACTGACGGTGGCATCACGCTGTCCGAAAGGCAGAACGACGTGGTGACTGTTCCCTGCGCGCCGCTCTCGAACTCGATGAGCACAGTCGCGACGTCATCCACCTCGTAGTCCTGGATCACAGTCCCGGTGACCGCGGCCAGGCGCGAGATCCTCCCAACGAGCATCTCCAGCAGGTCGAACGAATGGCAGCCGACATCGGCTAGCGCGCCGCCGCCGCCCAGCTCCGGTATCTGGCGCCACGCGCCCTCCGTCTTGGGGTAGAGAAAGGCCCAGTGAATGCCGGCGAACACGATCTTCCCCACTGCGCCCTCCCCGATCAGGCGCGCCATCTCTCTGTGCGCCCCATGGTGGCGCAGCATGTACGCCTCGCGCAGCAGCACTCCATTCTCCGCACAGGCGTCAACCATCGTCTTCGCCTCGGCCACGGTCCGGGCCAGCGGCTTCTCGCACAGCACGTGCTTGGCCGCCCTGGCAGCAGCAATCACGTGCTCTGCATGTGCGTTGACCGGCCCCGCAACATAGACGGCGTCCACGTCATCTCGCGACACGGCCGCCGCCAAGTCGTCGGTCCAGTCGCAGCCGTACAGCTTCCCGAGCTTCTCGGGCTCGCGGATATCCATGACCACCGACAGCGTGCCGTTCCTCACCTCACCCATCACCGGCAGCGTGCGCCGGTGCGCTATCCCACCCGCCCCGATCACGCCCCAACGAACCTTCTGCATTGCCCTTCTCCTGCTTCCGGGATGCTTCAATCTGCCTATGCGCCGCCGCGCGCAGCGCCTCCTGCTTAGCCGTCTGACGCCCTTGCGGTTGGCGCAGAGGCATCCGGCTCTGAGATAGCGAACCTTCTGAGCGCCAGTCGAAATCAACCTGCTGGCAGACCCAAGCGCGAGGAGTGCGATGAGGAAGCCCCAGCCCGACTTCGGGCGATTCCTGAAGGTGGTCCGCCGCGAGGGCGAGCCCGACAGAGTGCCCTTCGCCGAGCTGTTCCACGACCATGAGATCCTCGTCGCTATCCAAGGACCGCCGCCACCGGACCCCGACGGCGCGGCCCAGTGGCGAACCCGCTTCTGGCGTGACATGGGCTATGACTACGTCACGGTCAGCACCGACATCAGCTTCCCGAATCCCGGCCTGACCGCGCCCGACACCGCCGCTCTCTCCCGCGGGCAGCGCGGCTGGGTGGACGAGGCGAAGGGCGCCATCACCAACTGGGCCGAGTTCGACCGCTACCCGTGGCCATCGGTGACGCCGGCATCCTTCCGCACGCTGGAGACCTATGCCAAGTGCCTGCCCGACGGGATGAAGGTCGCCGCCATACTGCCCGGCGGCCCGTTCGAGAATCTCACCTTCCTCATGGGATTCGAGACTTTCAGCTACGCCCTCGCCGATCAGCCGGACCTTGTCGCCGCCATCGCCGAGCGGGTCGGGGAAACGGTGGTCGAGGTGGCAGAGGTGACGTGTGCCATGGACTTCGTCGGCGCCCAGTGGCTCAACGACGACCTTGGCTTCAAGGGCGGAACGATGGCTTCGCCTGACGTCCTTCGCCAGTATGTCTTCCCGTACCAGCGTCGCATCGTCGAGATCGCCCACAAGCATGGCAAGCCCGTGCTGTTGCACTCCTGCGGCAACCTCGAGGTGATCGCGGATGATCTGATTGACGATGTGGGCATTGACGCAAAGCACTCGTTCGAGGATGTGATCCAGCCTGTCTGGGAGGCGAAGCGCACCTGGGGCAAGCG
>Ga0315285_10006618_pt1 | contig 11952 bp, 12 predicted proteins | sample YL17G09_36_MG_FD_203698 | JGI IMG/M metagenome (GOLD analysis project Ga0315285, IMG submission 203698) | Sediment microbial communities from Yellowstone Lake, YNP, Wyoming, USA - YL17G09_36 | ecosystem: Environmental > Aquatic > Freshwater > Lake > Sediment | place: USA: Wyoming | collected... | reverse complement strand
CTTCCCCTCGAAACCTCAGACCGGACCATCTCTTTAATACGGTTTTCGAAAGGGGCTAAACGCCTGGGCAGTTTTATGTTGATGTCGCAATAGCGGTGGTTGATAGACCGAGACTCGACGAATACCTTCCCCAAGGTGGTCTCTCCTTCTCCCCGTCCAAAACCCGTCATCGATTTCAACATGAATGGTGTTCCCTCCCTTTCAAGTCATCCAAATATTTCTCTCGGAACTGGTTGAAGAGCCCGATGATCTCGTCCTGCCGATAATCGGGATAGGTCCACTCTAACGGCCGAAAGGATTTATTCCGATAGATCAAAGTTAAATCGGCATAGATACCATCCCTGAGATAGGGACGGTGCGTATAGCCTTTGGTAGTTGCAAGGACAACATGTTCTAAACAAAGGTATCCCGGATCGATGTTCACATGACGATTTCCATTGGGAGAGGCATATCTTTCTTCGAGACGATTCGTCGTCTGTTTAATATCAGGAAGCAATGGGATGGGGATGAGGCGCTCGAAGGTGATAAAGTGACGAAAGAGATGGGGTCCCATCTCCTTCGTGTAATAATCGGTCAGGTTAAACGGAAATTTTTGACTAATAAAATCCATCTCTCCAAAGGTCAAACGGAGATCCTCCACTCCTTGAGAAAAAATGTCATCCTCTGAAACAATTAAACTCATGAAGAGTTTTGCTGGATTAGGCTCCTTTGGTTTTCCCACCGTGATCATCCACCTTTTTTAAATAGATAAAAAACTCCTTATTTCCTTTGGGACCGAGCAGAGAAGACTCGATCACGCGGAGTACCTTTAATCCCAGTCCCCTACTGAACTGTGAAATTCGTTCGATCACTTTCTGATGCAAAGCGGGATCCTTCACCACCCCTCCTTTGCCCACCTCACCTTTTCCCACTTCAAATTGAGGTTTAATGAGACTGATGATAGTGCCTCCCATTTTTAGAAATCCGAGGAGGTGAGGCAAGTATTTTTCTATCGAGATGAATGAGGTATCGATGAGGATCAGGTCCACCTCCTCCTCTACTTCCTCCCTTTTAAGGTAACGGATATTCCTCCTTTCCAAATTCACTACTCTTGGGTCTTTCCTAAGTTTCCACGCCAACTGTCCGTATCCGACATCTACGGCATAGACTTTCCGGGCCTCTTTTTGAAGTACACAATCTGTGAACCCTCCGGTGGAGGCACCCACATCCATCACCACCATCCCGCTCGGATGAACTCCAAATGCGTTGAGGGCTCCCTCTAATTTAACACCTCCTCTGCTGACATAAGGCAGATCTCCCCCTCGAATTTGGAGTTGCGCCTCGACATCGACTTTTGTCCCGGGTTTGTCGATCGTCCGATCCTCTACAATGACCATTCCTTCCATGATCAAAGACCTTGCTCTTTCCCGGCTTTGAACGATCCTCTTTTCGATCAAAAGCTTGTCAATACGTTCTTTGCTCACCACCTGACCATCAACGAGTAACGGATCAGCACCTATTTCGGGTTAGGAAGAATTCTGCTCATGGAGGTTTTACCCTCACGGCGGGGAATGGACAATGACCTTTGTTCTTCCATCAACTCTTTCGCTCCCTTAACAATTCCGTCCTCATCAATCCCGTATTTGGTCCTGAGGAGGGATTGGGGTCCATGTTCCACAAATAGATCAGGAATGCCGAGGCGTTTCACTTGTACTGAAAAGAGACCTCTCTCTTGAAAGAGTTCGAGGACTGCACTCCCGAAGCCTCCCTGGACCACATTTTCTTCAACGGTGAGGACCTTCCCGGTTCTTTTCGCCCAATGGCAGATAAGGTCCCCATCCAAAGGCTTTAGAAAACGGCAATTGATCACGGCCGCATGGATTGCCGCATCCTCCAACCTCTCCGCAGCACGAAGGGAAGGATAGACCGTGGAACCAATCGCCAAGATCAGCACATCATCACCCTCGATCAGAGTTTCTCCCTTCCCGATCTCAATGGATTTGAGTGAATCTTCCATCTTCACCCCTACTCCATCTCCCCTGGGATACCGAAGTGCCACTGGCCTGGGGCACTCGATGGCAGTCTTGATCATATGTTGAAATTCATTTTCGTCTTTGGGTGCCATGATGATTAAGTTAGGGATATGACGGAGATAAGAAAAATCGAACAGTCCGTGGTGGGTGGGACCATCCTCTCCAACCACCCCTCCCCGATCCAACGCAAGGACCACGGGGAGATTCTGGAGACAGATGTCCTGGTGGATCTGGTCATAGGCTCGTTGGAGAAAGGTGGAATAAATCGCCACGACCGGCTTCATCCCTCCGAGGGCAAGGCCCGCTGCAAAAGTGACCGCATGTTGTTCCGCGATGCCGATGTCATAGAAGCGATCGGGAAATTCTTTTGAGAATTGCTCCAGCCCCGTTCCGCTCTGCATGGCGGCCGTAATGGCGATCACATGCCGATTCTCTCTCGCCAATTGGCAGAGCGTCTTTCCAAATACTTCTGTAAAAGACAGGGAGTTTTTCTTATTCTTGTCTCGGGGTTCCCCCGTCTCGATGACGAAGGGCGGCACCCCGTGAAAACGATCCGGATTCATCTCTGCCGGCTTGTAACCTTTCCCTTTTTTGGTGAGCACATGGACGAGGATGGGTCCTTTCAATTTCTTGATATTCTGAAAGTTCTCAATCAGGTAATCCAAGCGATGACCATCAATCGGCCCAATGTATTTCAGACCTAATTCCTCAAAAAGAAGCCCCGGCATTAAAAGGCCTTTTAACGATTCTTCCGCCTGTTTCGCGAAACGAAGAACCGACTTCCCAATCCCTGGAAGAGTCTCTAAAAAGGCCTTCATCTCGTCTCGGAACCGGTTGACAAACTGCCCTGTCATTAAGCGGTTGAGGTAAGAGGAAAGGGCTCCGACATTGGGTGAGATTGACATCTCATTATCGTTTAAGACAACGATGAGATCCCGATCGATGTGGCCGGTCTGATTCAGGCCCTCAAAGGCAAGACCTGCGGTCATCGATCCATCCCCGATCACAGCGATGACTTTTCCCTCTATCTCTTTCTGTTTCCACGCCTCTGCAATCCCCAAAGCAGAAGAGATGGAGCTCCCACTGTGACCGGAGTCAAAGACATCATAGGGACTTTCGTCTCTCTTCGGAAAACCACTGATCCCTTCATATTGTCGCAGGGTGTGAAAACGATCCTTCCTCCCCGTTAAAATCTTGTGGGTATAACTTTGATGGCCCACGTCCCATATCACCTTGTCCCTCGGGAGGTCAAAGACATAGTGAAGGGCCACCGTCAACTCCACCACCCCCAGATTGGAAGCAAGATGTCCCCCGTTCTTCGAAACCGTGGAGAGGATCTCTTCTCGGATCTCACTGCAGAGCCTCCCCAACTCCTCCATGTCCAATTTCTTGAGATCAAAAGGAAACTGGATCTCATCCAACACTCTGGTCATGGGTTTACCCTGTTGTTGAAAAAGATCGTTCCAATTAACAAACTCATATCAACTCTTAGGCTCCTGTACCATCCATCAAATGCATATTTCATAAAACGACAGAGTTAACCCGCCAGTTGCAAAAAAAACAATATCGAAACCGGGCGGGGGTACTGAAAAAGCCTTGCAGCGGCACCTTTGGGAGTTAGCTGCATGCGTCTCCAGGCAAAACCGGGACTTCACGTAAAGTGAGATCCTCTGTAACCCTTCATTTACGAAAAATCCGCAATTGCAAGGGTTTGGAAGTATCCCTGCCCGGGTTTGATATTGCAACATCTGGGTTAATATTCCCTCGAAATGATGAAATGGGCAATCTCCCTGAGAGGATCGGCTTCTGCTCTAAAGGGACTTAAGGCACCCACCGCCATTGTGACCAGTTCCTTCGCCCTCCTCTTCGATTCCTCAATTCCCAAAATGGAAGGATAGGTGGCCTTCCCTTTGGAGAGATCCCCCCCTGTGTTTTTACCCAGTAAGGCCGCTTTCCCCTCGACGTTCAAAATATCATCGGCAATTTGAAAGACAAGCCCAACCCTCTCCCCATAACGGGTTAATACTTTGAGTGTCTCTTCTTTAGCACCCCCTAACATTGCTCCGATCTGAATCGAAACCAAAATCATGGCTCCCGTTTTGTGGGTATGGATATATTGAACAGTAGGGAGATCCACCTCTTTTCCCTCCGATTCAACGTCCACCACTTGCCCCCCCACCATCCCTAAAACTCCTGCAGCCTGAGCCACTCTATTGACCACGTCAAGAATCAGCGATTCATCATAGAAAGCATTATCATGAGGGGAACGGTTCGTCATCAGTTCGAAGGCTTCAGTCAGAAGGGCATCTCCGGCCAAAATGGCAATCGCCTCTCCAAATACTTTGTGACAGGTCGGCTTCCCTCTGCGAAAATCATCATTGTCGATTCCAGGAAGATCATCGTGGATGAGAGAGTACGTGTGGATCATCTCCAAAGCACAGGCGAAAGGGAGAATTCCATCCCCCTTTCCTCCCACCGTCTCGAAGGCGGCGATGGCTAAAATAGGACGAATCCGTTTGCCTCCAGCAAAGAGGCTATGCCGTATCGCCTTGCAAAGAGTAGATGTGAATTCCGTCTCCTTTGGGAAATATCTCTCGAGGGCGGAATCCACAATCTCTTTCTTTTCCTGTAAATATCTTTTAATTTCTATCAAAAATCATTCTCCCTCGTCAGAGGGAGCTTCCTCTGAGCTTTTCGAACGAGATTGTCCCGAGATGATAGAAGGAACCTGTCCTGAGTTTACTGAAGGATCGAATGGCTGTGGTTTTAAGTTCCCTTCCTTATCCTTCATCAGGATCTCCACCCTTTTCTCTGCCTCATCCAGTTTCTGGTTACAAAAGCGGGAAAGCCGAATCCCCTCCTCAAAGAGTTTTAAGGACTCTTCTAAGGGAATGTCCCCTTCTTCCAATTTGGAAACGATCTTTTCCAATTTACTCAATGCGTCTTCGAACCTTTCTTTTGCCATCCGTCCTCCCTGCCTGCAGTAGGCAGGCTTGATGAGTTCCACCATAAACTTTAATATTATATTGTTAAACCCCTGATCGTCAAGACCTTTCCGTCCTCTCAATACCACAGATCAAGGTTCCCAGATGAAGCCTCACCTCCACCTTATCTCCTGTCTCCACATGAGCTGCATCTCTCAAAATCTGTAGCGAAGGAATTTTTCGAGTAATACTATAACCCCTTTTAAGGATGGAAAGGGGGCTTAATGAATCCAATTTTCCCAAAACCCCTCCTACCTTCTGCCTCTGGATCTCAATACAGTGCCTGATGTTTTGTCTCAGACGCTTCTCGCTTTCCGAAATCAATAGTCTAAGGTTTTCAATCCGTTGAAGAGGATTTCGAAGGGAAAGTCTTTCATTAAGATGGAATCCCTTTTCCCTCCTTCTTTTGAGGTTCCATGAGGTTAAAATACGGACCCGGTTGATCAGATCATCCACCCTTAAGATATATTCTTCTATCTTCTTTCTTGGGTCTTTTAGCATCTTTCTTAAATGGGATAAATTCGTCCGATGCTCTTGAAGGATGTTGAGGATCTGACTTTCCAAACGGTCTTCCAAATAATGAAGACTGTTTTTTATTTCCCGTTTATCCCTCACTACCAATTCTGCGGCAGCGGAAGGCGTGGGTGCCCTTAAATCTGCAACAAAATCTGAAATGGTGTAATCGGTCTCATGGCCCACCGCAGAGAGGATAGGGGTTTTGGAATTGTAAATTGCTCTTGCCACTAACTCCTCATTGAATGCCCATAAATCCTCGAGAGATCCTCCTCCCCTTCCCAAAATGATCACATCGACATCCGTACGGCCATTGAAATATTCTATTGCATTGGCAATCTCCAACGAGGCCCCTTCTCCTTGAACCCGAACAGGATAGAGGAGAATATGAACATTTTCGAACCGTCTATGGAGGATATGGAGCATATCGCTGATGACAGCACCGGTGGGAGAGGTGATGATTCCAATAGTTTGGGGAACCATGGTGATCGGCTTTTTGTGGGCAGCATCAAACAGTCCTTCTTTCTCGAGCCTCTCCTTTAATTGAAGAAATGCAAGTTGAAGAGCCCCGATCCCTTTGGGTTCGATATCTTCGAGAATCAGTTGATATTCTCCCCTCTTTTCGTAGAGGCTCACCCTTCCACGACAGATGACATGAAGACCATCCTCAGGGAAGAAACGGAGAGTGCGGGCCTGCATCTTGAACAGGACAGCTCGGATCTGGCTAAAATCGTCTTTTAAAGTGAAATAGATATGTCCGGAGGGCGGGACCCGAAGGTTTGAAACTTCACCTTCGATCCATATATCGGGGAACTTCATCTCGAGAATATTTTTAATCTCGTGTGTGAGTTCTGAGACGGTGAGGATATACCTGAAGGGGAGCTCCATTTTGTTACTCAGGCCCTATTAAATATCGACGTCATTTTAATTTTTGTTATGATGGCTTAACCCGCCAGTTGCAAAAAAACAATATCGAAACCGGGCGGGGGCACTGGAAAAGCCTTGCAGCGGCACCTTTAGGGGTTAGCTGCATGCGTCTCCAGGCAAAACCGGGACTTCACGTAAAGTGAGATTCTCTGTAACCCTTCATTTACGAAAAATCCGCAATTGCAAGGGTTTGGAAGTATCCCTGCCCGGGTTTGATATTGCAACATCTGGGTTAATATAACAGAAAGAATGTTAAGTGTAAAACTCAATGTGGCATAGTTGACGAATTTGAGATTTAATTATAATATTCACTTGATTATTGAAAGCATCCGCCTTTGCCATCCGGACGGGAAAACGCGTTGGGATAGGGCGGGGCTTTGGGGGGCACGTTTCAACCTGAGGTTTGGGTGATGGAAAACTTTTCCCTGACTGAGCTAAAAAGTATGGCGAGGGCCATTTTTTCAAAAGCCATTGCAGCGGTAAACCCTTTTGAAAGGTTGAAGGAGATACTTCGAATCGAGAAGGATTGCCTCTTTGTCAGATTGGATAGCGATTCGGAGAATGTTTTCAAACTAGATACTTACAATCGAATATTTCTCATTGGTACTGGGAAGGCATCTGCTTCAATGGCCCAGGCCATTGAGAAAATCTTTGGAGATCGGATTACAAAGGGAGTGATCACGACAAAATATGGTCATCTCCTCCCCCTTAAGAAAACGGAAGTGATTGAGTGCGGGCATCCCATTCCCGACGAGAATGGCATCAAGGGCGCGAAAGAGATCTTAAGCGTGCTCAAAAAATCCGGGCCTGAAGACTTGGTAATTTTCGTGCTTTCAGGCGGCGGCTCAGCCCTTCTCCCGCTCCCAACCGATGGGATCACACTCGAAGAGAAACAAGAGGTTACCCAACTCCTCCTTGATTGTGGCGCAGATATTAAAGAGATCAATACCATCCGGAAACATATCTCGCAGATCAAAGGAGGATGGCTTGCCAAGTGGGCGTATCCCTCCACCGTCATCGGGTTCATTCTGTCTGATGTCGTGGGCGATCAACTCGATGTCATCGGTTCTGGCCCTACTGTCCCCGATCGTTCCACATTCGAGGGGGCCTGGGAGATCTTAAGAAAATATGACTTATTGCAGGAAATTTCCCCTACGGTTGAGAAATATCTTTTATTAGGGAAAGAAGGAAACATTGAAGAGACACCCAAGCCTGGAGATGTCGCCTTTAAGAAGGTCTATAATCACCTTATCGGTTCAAACATCCTTGCCCTCCATGCTGCAGAAAAGGAGGCTTCATCCCTGGGGTTCCACACACTCATCCTTTCCTCTTCAATTGTGGGTGAAACAAGAGAGGCAGCTCGATTTCATTCTGCGATTGCAAAGGAGGTGATCTTCAGCGGGAACCCTGTTCCAAGGCCTGCCTGCATCATCTCTGGGGGTGAAACCACAGTGACCATCAAAGGGAATGGCCTCGGGGGAAGAAACCAAGAATTTGCCTTAGCAGGCGCTTTAGAGATCAGTGGGTTGGAGAAAGTGGTCCTCCTGAGCGGAGGAACGGATGGGACCGATGGACCTACGGATGCATCAGGCGCTGTGGCCGATCACACCACCGTCCATAGGGCAGAATCAATGGGTTTGGATCCGAAGGTCCATCTTGAGAACAACAATGCCTATCCATTTTTTCAAAGTTTGGGGGACCTTTTGATCACTGGTCCCACTCATACCAATGTAATGGATGTGAGGATCATTTTGATAGACTAAATTTGATTTTAATGTCACCCTGAACTCGTTTCAGGGTCTCTTATACATGGATTCTGAAACAAGTTCAGAATGACAGGAAACTGAGAGAGTCTTCTGTCCTTAAATTAGAAAGGAAACCCTAATGTATGAAATTACTGTCTTCTCCCATTTCTCCAGCGCTCATCGGCTACGTTACCTTCATGGAAAATGCGAAGAGCTCCACGGACATAATTGGAAGGTGGAGGCCTCCGTGGTTTCGGACCGATTGAATAAGGAAGGGGTGGTCATCGATTTCAAGATCTTGAAGCAGAAGGTTGAAAAAGTCCTGAAGCCTTTGGATCACACCTATCTCAATAACCTCCCCTATTTTTCGGGGAAGGAGCCCTCTTCTGAAAATATTGCCAAGGTTATCTTTGATAAATTGAAAGCGGAGCTGAAGGGGCATCATGCGATCCTAAAAAGGGTCACTGCATGGGAGTCGGAGACGGCTTGCGTCACCTATTTCGGGAGATGAAAATGAACGACATTCAGAATCAAAGGGATCATCGAAAAATTGAGATCAATAAAGTCGGGGTAAAAAACATACGCTACCCGGTCACTGTATTGGATAAGGCAAAAGGCGTCCAACACACTGTGGCCAGTGTCAATATGTATGTGGATCTCCCCCATCGCTTTAAAGGGACCCATATGAGTCGGTTCGTGGAGATTCTCAATAAACATAAAGGGGATATTGCGATTAAAAACTTTTCAAAAATATTATCAGAGGTCAAACGGAAATTGAAAGCAAAGACTGCCCATCTCGAGGTGGAATTTCCTTATTTCGTTGAAAAGGAAGCTCCTGTCACGAAATCCAAGAGCTTGATGGAGTATATCTGCCGGTTCTGTGGCTCCAGCAATGAAAAGGAGGATTTCTATGTAGGGATTGTTGTCCCGATCACCACGGTGTGTCCCTGTTCCAAAGAGATCAGCGAGTTCGGTGCACACAATCAGAGATCCCTCGTCACCGTCAACCTCCGATTTAAAAAATTTATCTGGATCGAAGACATCATCCAATTGGTTGAAGATTGCGCCTCCTGTGATCTCTATTCTATTTTGAAACGACCGGATGAAAAATTTGTAACAGAAAAGGCTTACGAAAACCCGATGTTTGTTGAAGACGTGGTGAGAGAAATAGCGAAACGTTTAAAAAAGGATCTCAATATCACCTGGTTTACTGTGGAGTCAGAGAATTTTGAGTCCATTCATAATCACAGTGCTTATGCCTATGTGGAAAGAGGATCCAACAGATAACTAAACCAGACCGTCTACATCCTCTTTTTTAAATTTTCAAAACCCTAACCTTTGGCGGTTTCTTAGGTAAAGACATTAACAAAGAAGGAAATGAAACATTTAGGAAGAATTGTTAAGGCTTTATCAAAATATGCCAGAATACCCCCCAGCTCTGCTGGGGGGATGAATGGCCTACCCTCTCCCCTGGGGGGAGAGGGTTAGGGTGAGGGGGAAATGATCTAATCATCACCCCCACCTTAATCCTCCCCCATCCCCGCCATAATTCAGCGGGATCTTCGACAAGGGGGAGGAAAGTTTTTTAGAGAATTAGATGCCCCGCAGCTCTGCTGCGGGGTACTTCACTTTTTCCCGGTTCTGGTCTTTGCCAGATCCCAACAATAATCATAGATATGGAGTCCCTTGCTGGAGGCAATGATCTCTCCATCCTCTACGCCGATCTCTCTCGCCATATATTCTTTCAGCAGTTGCAGACCAGCGAGATTTGACGGGAATCCAGCCCACAAATCCCACGAGCGAAAGTAAGGCATGAAATGGAGTTTTCCATAACGAATCCGGGTATCGATGCCGCGGAGGCATTGGGGATCTTGGAGTAATATCGAACTTGCATTTCCGACTGCCATATAGGCTTGGTTGGTATTGGGCCCCTCTTCACGATACATCTTGATCACCTCGTCGATCTGTTTTTCCAAATCTTCGCCATACGTATAAGTTTCTTGAGGGGCCTTCCTTGACGTGATCAATTTTTCCAAATACTGTTCGACATAATCCATCGATGTAGGCGGGGGTACGCTGCAACCAGGGGGAATATCCGGAATAAGAGGTCTTGTCCCAGGATGGGTGATGTGGACAACAATATAGTCGTATTCAATCCTTTTTTGGCCTTTAAAACTCCCTCGGTCAATGATATACTCAAAACCTTTTTCAAAGATGTGATAAACACATTGAAACCAAGCATCCGGTAAATCCCTCGCACGAATGAATTCAATCTTCATCTCTTGTCCGCTCTATATCTCCCTCGCCCTTGACGGGAGAGGGTTGGGGTGAGGGTGGATATGGTTATTATTAACTCATCCATCCAAAAGTTGTCAACTCACTTCTCACCGACCCGCTCAATAGGCTGGACATTTCACAACAAATTTTGTATTATAAAAATTAATAATCTCTCCCCTTCCTTTACTAAAGGGGAGATTCGGCGATTCACAGATAACGGACACGGTCACGTTATCTCATAGCCAATTCGGGGAGTAGCGCAGCCTGGTAGCGCGCTTGGTTCGGGACCAAGAGGTCGCCGGTTCAACTCCGGTCTCCCCGACCACTTTTGTTTATTCGTAATACTTTAGCGCTTTGAAAATCCCTCCCTGCCTCCCTTTTCCAAAGGGAGGAGATATTAGCTTCCCCCTTTGGAAAAGGGGGATGGAGGGGGATTTTATAGTGATTCTTCTAATTTTTTTGGCTTTTGAAATTCATTTTTCAAAAGGCTAAACTGATACGCTTATTCTTGTTATTACCCCAATTGAGTCAAAAAAAATAACTTCCTCCCCCCTCGGAGGGGGAAGATTAAGGTGGGGGGGATGTCCACGATGTCCACCCCCATCACCTCCTTCCCCCATCGTAAGGGGGAAGGAGGTGAGATAAGAAATCTTCTGATTCTGAATAAATGACGAAGCAAATAAGGCAACTGGGCTTTAAGGACCGAATTCATTAACTTTAGAAAACGACATATTTTTCGCTCAATTGGGGTATTAGATAATTTGAAAAAAAACCAAGGAGATACACCAGCGACTAACGCATCTTGATAGCACACTTCCATCGGGACCAAGAGGGTGCCGTCGTGACGAGTAAGGAACGACTCTTGGCACGCAGGCGAGTTGGTGAGGCGGCCGGAAGGCGTCACGACGAATAAGGAGTGACTCTTGCCACACCTGCGTGCCGAAACGTCGGCCTGCGCGAAGCCGCTCCGACAAAGGGAAGCACTACGGCGTGCAGGCACACCGCCGAGAGGGTGAGGCGGGCGGACCGCCGGTTCAACTCCGGTCTCCCCGACCAGATTTATTAAGATCACGCCTGGAAACCCCGCCCTGTGGGCGGGGCTCTTTACTATTTGGAATCCTAATGAATTGAATAGGGTTGTTACTTCCAATTACTAATCAGTCCATAATGCCCCATGCCCCGAGGGCACCCTCGAACCATGAAAATGGTTTCTCCTTCTCCCTTGATGGGAGAGGGGGGGGTGAGGGTGAGTCAAAGCCTTTGCCCCCCTCACCTCAATCCTCTCCCCCAGAGGGGAGAGGAGGTATATTAGGTGCTATTTTCAAGCTAATTGTATGGACGCTGAAGACTAAATCCCTCCTCCCTCCCTTTACGAAAGGGAGGCGGCGCCGTCCAGAGCCGCATTACTCACTTCAATCCGGGCATTGGGACTCTGGCGCCGGACGGAATTTCCCTCTTTGGTAATCCTTTTCCTGTCATGGACAGGCAAAGAGG
>Ga0315285_10006616_pt1 | contig 11953 bp, 9 predicted proteins | sample YL17G09_36_MG_FD_203698 | JGI IMG/M metagenome (GOLD analysis project Ga0315285, IMG submission 203698) | Sediment microbial communities from Yellowstone Lake, YNP, Wyoming, USA - YL17G09_36 | ecosystem: Environmental > Aquatic > Freshwater > Lake > Sediment | place: USA: Wyoming | collected... | reverse complement strand
CGCTCTGCTCGGCCTCCCCTGCCAGCTCTGGTGAATTGATCATGCGAAGCACAGAGGCAAGCATCATGATCAGGAGATAAGAGGTCTCCAGGGGGCGCGCGACATCGAAGCGGCCTTTCTCTACCCCTCTCGATATGACCTCCGCCATCTCCGGGGCTATCCTGGAGAAAGGCCTCAACCTCATCAGCTTCTTCCGGAGCCTCGCGTTCTTCTCCTGGTGTATGTAGCTGAGGATCTTTTTTCCTGATGTGGTGAGGCTTAGGAAATGATTGATCATGGCGTTGAGCTTCACTGCTTCATCCAAATCTGTCCGGCTGGCTATCTGTCTGAGAGACTCCTCCATAATAGCGATGTTCTTATCGAGGATGGCCACCAGGACATCCTCTTTTGAATCGAAGTAGTAGTAATAAGCTCCCTGAGAGATGTTGATCTCCTTTACAACGTCGCTGATGGATGTCTGGTCGTAGCCTGAGGTCAGAAACAATCGCTCTGCTGTATCTATCAGCTCTCTTCTCCTCTCCCGGGGATCTTTTGCTATCCTTTTCATCTCAGCCATTGACTAACTACAAGTCAGTTTTCTCTTGATATAAAAAACCGTCGAGGCAAAGAGAGGGATGGACAAAGTATACCGCTCTTGTGCAAAAAAAGCTCAACTTCAGTACGCTGCACGCATCATTCCATGGTAGTCAACGACCAGGAAGTCGCCTATATTGGCTTCCTGGCTGCCAAATCAGCAGCCTCATCTCCCCTGGCCAGGGAGAAGAAGATGCCGAGGCTGCAAAGTACAGCCAGAACTGCGAAAGCTGCCCTCATGGCCATCAGGAACTGAGGATAGTTCTCGGGCACGATCTGGGCGCTGCCTAGGTATAAGGCAGAGACCAACAGAGCGATGGCCTGGCTGAACATCTGTCCCGTCAGCCGCATAGTTCCCACTGAGCCGGAGGCTACGCCATAGAATTTCCTTGGAACTGCGCTCATTATGGCGTTGGTATTGGGAGAGGCGAAGAAGGCAAAGCCCAGGCCGAGCAGCATGAGACAGGCTACGATGAGGTAAAGCGGGCTTCCTTCCTTTAAGAACAACAGGAGGACCAGTCCTATAGCGGTGATCGTCATTCCCGCCGAGGCTACCAGGCGCGGCTCTATGCGATCGGAGAGCCGACCTGCAGTAGGAGAGAAGACCGCCTGGACTGCCGGCTGGGCCACGAGGATAAGGCCTGCGCTCTCAGGGCTAAGGCCTTTGACATACTGCAGGTAGAAGCTGAGAAAGAAGACCACCGCATAGGTAGAGCTGTAGTTTAGAAAGGCTGCTGCGTTGGAAAAGGCAAAGACTCTATTGCCCCGCAAGAGCCTGATATCCATAACAGGGCTCTTGGCCCTCATCTCCCAGATGACGAAAGCTGCCAGCAGCCCTGTGCCGGCCAGCACGAAGCCCATGCCCTGTATCACTGGAAACAAAGAAAGCCCGTAGATCAGGGAGGCCAGGGCCAGAGAGTAAAGGACGGAGCCAATGAGGTCGAATCTCTCTCCTTCTGCCTCGGCCCAATCGCCCTTCAGCCTCCAGCAAACAAGGACCAAGATCAGGGCTCCCAGGGGCACGTTGATCAAAAAGACGCTCCTCCATCCGAAGTGCTCAGTGAGAAATCCCCCCATCAAGGGGCCCATGGATAATCCGAAGTAGACTGCGGCGGTATTGATGCCCAGGGCCTTCCCCCGCTCTCCGGGAGGGCAGACGGAGGTGAGCATGGCTATGCCGCTGCCGAAGAGCATCGCCGCCCCGAAGCCCTCTATCAGCCGGTAGCAGATAAGCTCCAGCTCAGAGCTGGAGTTCGCCAGCAGGAGCGCAGAGAGGGAATAGATGACCCCCCCCTAGGTATAGATCTTCTTGCGACCGTGGATGTCCGCCAGTCTTCCGAATGGCAGGAGAAAGATGGCTGCTGCCAGAAGATATGCCGTGGCTATCCAGGTCAGAGAGACAGCGCTCATCCTGAATTCGCTGCCGATCACGGGAAGGGCGACGTTCACGGCAGAGCTCATGTAAGGGGTGAGGAAGGCGCCCAGGGTGACTACCAGCAATGTAACGTTCTTGGAGGTGCCGCTCATATCCTCGCCCTGTGAGCCGTCTTTGCTTTTCAGTGAGAGCATCCTCTTTTCCCGTCCTTTCAATTATCCCTTGCGGCCACCCGTTGTTCCACTGCCCCTATTTCTCCTTCTCTTTCTATCCCAACTCTTCTTTAGCCAGAATCTCCTGGTAAAAGATGGCTGCAGTTGTAGTATCTCCCAGGCCCACTGTGAAATTGGGCCGGCTGACGAGCAGAGCCGGGACTAGGCAGCGGCTCACATCGCCGGTCTGAAAGGCACCCCTCCCCCAAGGCCTGGCCCCTTCCCGGCAGAACTCCTCTGCCGCCGCCTGCCCTGCCGGGTTCACCTGGTTGACAGCAGTGCCGCTTACATTACCCGTGGCCGCCACCATAGCAGCCGCTTCGGCCCCCTTTGCGAGAGCCTCGACTTCCTTCTCTGCCGGGATGAAGTCCTTGGTGACGCTGAGGATGTAATCCCTGGTGTGTACCGCCACCCGGGAGATCCCCAGCCGCTCTCTGAGCCCCGCTGCGGCGTCCATGCTGGAGCGCCATCCCGGCTCAAGCTGAGAGACCATAGCCAGCTCGTCCTCGTTAAGGCCCAGGCTGTCAGCAGGGAGCAGCTTCATGAGGCGCTCCATCATCACAGCCTTCTGAAAGCTTCCCATCTCGGCATGCACATAAAGCTCTGGGTGGAGATCTTTCCAGGACTGGATCTGCTCTATCTTCTGGCCGAATATCTCCTCAAACCCCGCGTAGGGAACCAGATGAAAACCTGAGATCAATGCTCCTACGAAATCTCTTATGTTCCGGCGGCAGTAGCTCTCGAAGTCCCGGGCAGCGGCCAGCCGGGAGTTGAGGGGATCATAGGTGGCGATGAGCCGGTTGTCTATGGGAGTGACAAATCTGGAGCGCGGCGTGACTACAGTTACTCCTTCTGAGAACTGCAAAACGAAGTGCAGCATCTCCTGGTCATCTGCAGCCGGCAGGGGCTCTGTGAGACTTTTGCCCAGGGGCACTCTCACCCCCGGGTGCAGCAGGGCTGCCATCCTCCGGCTGAGAGCAGGGGCGTTCAGCACAGGCTGGGCGCCCAGGTGGGCCAGGACATCGGCCATGATGGCGGCGTTTCCTCCCAGGCGGTAGCGCCAGGAGAAGGTCTTTTCGATCTGCCTGGCCATATCTTCCTTCTCGATGAGCAGCTCCTCTCCCGATCCCGTTATCATGCACAGCAGCAGCGCCGCGAAGAGATCCTGCAGGCTGGAGATGCTTTCCCTTGATCCTGGCTCCACTTGGGGACAATGCAGAGAGATCTCCTCTCCCGAAACGTTATGAACTGCATCCAGATTTGCGGGATAGGCGCAGATGACCTTCATGGATGGCCAAGAGGTAGAACGAGGAAGTATATCAACCTGGAATCTGACGCGGTCATTGAGGATTGCAGGTTTTTCTCGGGCAGGAGGATGCTGCAGGAGAGCGCAAGTGTGACGCAGCATGCATTACGGGAGGCTGGCTGTTTTTGGTGCTTCTCGCCCAAGCAGGCGATTTCTACGCATCTTATTGTGTCGCACCGATGCCTTTAGCTCCCGCTCGAGGCAGCGGGCGCGTTCCCGAAGCGGCCGCGGGGGACTCCACGCGCGGAGGCGCGCCGGAAACGGTTGATGGATCGATTTGCTCTCCCCCCCCCCCAGTGCTCCGAGTGAGAAGGAGAGCTCCTCTGCAAACCACCACCGATAATGCCCTAAAATAGGATTACGAGATAGTATTGTCTACTTCGTCAGGATAATATATGCAAGGGGGGAAGGAAAGGAGGCAAGTTGGAAAGATCGTAAAATGCTAATGTTCGTTGCAATCGCTGAACACCCTGCTGCCGCTTGTTTGGCTTAAGACTGATCCACAAGAGAGCTATTGAATGAACGCCGGGCCGCCTTGAACCACGCTTATATCTATGCTATCTCTTATTAATGCTATTTTTTATATCTCCCCAGCAGAAGGAAGTATGTGGTGATGCATTATTAAATACGGCCGGATGCTCGTCAAGATACGAAGATTCAGCGGCTGGGCGCTTCTTGTACTCATGGTGATCTTTCTGATCTCCGGGTACTCCATGCTGAACAGGATCCTCTTGCCCCCTCCCCTGGCCAGATATCTGCATTTCGAGCTGGACATCTTGCTCGTGATATTCTTTCTGGCCCACGTGCTAACCAGCACCAGGTTTGCGCTCGCCCGCTGGAAGGTGCACCCCAGCAGGACCCTGGACGCAATGCTCGCCATCATAGGAGCGACCGCCTTCTGGATGGTGCTCCAGGTCCGCTAGCCTATTGGGCACCGCAAAGTTTATCTAACCTCAGGTTACTAACGTAAACATAAAAGGATGAATATGGAGCCCGCAGACCTACTGGATATCCTTGGAAATGAGAACCGCAGACGCATCCTTCAGCTGCTGTCCTTCCGCCCTTTTTACTTCAATGAGATAGCCAAGCGGCTCGACGTTGGCCCCAAGGCGGTGATCGATCATCTGGAGATGCTGGAGAAGTCAGGTTTGATCGAGTGCTACCATGAGCAGGGACGCAGGAAGTACTTCAGGATCGTCCGCAGGACCGTGCTCGAGGTGGCAGTATCTCCACACTCCTACGGAGTCAGAGCCTACAGATCTGAAGGCGCTCCTGTAGCCAGGGCCGGCCCGCCCCAGGATATGAAGATCCTCTGGGATGAGCTGGGCAAGCTCGATGATAAGAGGCGCGATCTGAGACACCTTCTTGAAGATGTGGAGTCCAGGCAGCTTGAGATCAAGACTGTGGCGGCCAGGTCAATTCAGGATTTCTTCCAGGATAAGCTTGAGGCAGAGATCTTGACGGCTCTTCTCTCTGGGAGCTCTACGGCAGCCTCTTTGGCGCAGAGGTTGGGGGTGCCTGTGGCAGTGGTTGCAGACAGGCTGCAGGACCTGCTCTCTCGAGGCGCTGTTCAGCAAAGGGGCGAGGAATGGAGAATGTAGCTGCCGACAATGGCTTGCCGCGGAGCGTAGAGCCCCTCTCTCTGAGGGTAGTAGAGGCCTATCACCGAGATGCCGGGAAGGGCGTGGCCAGGATGAGCCTGAAGGCCATGGAGAATCTCGGGCTGGAAGACGGAGGAGTGGCAGAGATCCAAGGCAGGGAGAAGATTTACGCCATAGTCTGGCCTGGAAATCCCGAGGATCCCCAGGACATCCTGCGCGTAGACGGCAACACCAGAGCCAACCTGGGCGTGGGCATAGACGCGAGAGTGAATGTTCTGAAAGGTCAGGCCAAGCCCGCCCGCAAGGTAGTGGTGGCCCCCACCCGCCCGGTCAGGTTGATCGGAGGCGCTCAGTATCTGCTAAGGATGCTGGAGGGCAGAGCAGTAGTGAAGGGGGAGACGGTGCGAGTGGACATGATCAACAGCTCCCTTACCCTGGCAGTGGTGAGCACCGTTCCCTCAGGCCCGGTTCTGATAATCCACGATACCATCATCAACATCACCAAGGAGACCTTGGAGGAGCTCTCCCTTCAGGCCAGAGATATCACCTATGAGGATATCGGTGGCCTCTCCCGCGAGATCAGGGAGATCAGAGAGATGATCGAGGTCCCGCTGCGGCATCCGGAGCTCTTCGCCAAGCTGGGCATAAACCCTCCCCGGGGTGTCCTTTTGCACGGCCCGCCCGGCACGGGCAAGACCCTCATCGCCAGGGCAGTGGCCAGCGAAACCGACGCCAACTTCCTCTCCTTATCCGGACCGGAGGTGGTCAGCAAGTTCTACGGAGAGAGCGAGCAGAGGCTGCGCCAGATCTTCGAGGAGGCACAGAGAGCAGCTCCATCCATCATCTTCATCGACGAGATAGACTCTATAGCCCCCAAAAGAGAAGAGGTCTCGGGCGACCTCGAGCGCCGCGTCGTGGCCCAGATACTGGCACTGATGGACGGGCTATCCTCCCGGGGAGAAGTAATAGTAATCGCCGCCACCAACCGGCCCAATGCCCTCGATCCGGCCATAAGGAGAGGGGGCAGGTTCGACCGGGAGATAGAGATAGGTATACCCAATAAGATCGGCCGGCTGGAGATCCTTTACGTTCACACCCGCGGAATGCCCTTAGACGAGGCCCTGGACCTGAAGGAGATTGCCGAGGCCACTCACGGCTTCGTGGGAGCTGATCTTTATGCCCTCTGCAAAGAGGCAGCCATGCACACTATGGAGAGGGCTCTGCCCGATCTGGACATCCAGGAGGATATAGCTCCGGAGGTTCTGGAGAAGCTGAAGGTGACCAAGGAGGACTTCTATGGGGCCCTGAAGAAGATTGAGCCCTCGGCCATGAGAGAGGTTTTCGTGGAGGTGAGCGAGGTCCGCTGGGAGGAGGTGGGAGGTCTGGAGGAAGCCAAGCAGGCCTTGATCGAATCCGTAGATTGGCCCCTGAAGTATCCCGAGGCCTTTGAGTCAGTGGGCATAAGGCCCCCCCGGGGTGTTTTGCTCTATGGCCTGCCGGGAACGGGCAAGACGCTGCTGGTGAGGGCGCTGGCCACAGAGAGCAATATCAACTTCATAAGCATAAAGGGCCCGGAGCTGCTCAGCAAATGGGTAGGGGAGTCGGAGAGAGCGGTGCGAGAGGTCTTCCGGAAGGCCCGCCAGGCAGCGCCGGCGCTGATATTCTTCGATGAGATCGACTCCATAGTCCCGGCCAGAGGAACGGGATCGGAGACCCATGTCACTGAAAGAGTGGTCAGCCAGTTTCTGACAGAGCTCGACGGGCTGGTAGAGCTAAAAGAAGTGGTGGTCGTTGCAGCCACCAACCGCCCGGATCTGGTGGACAGATCGCTATTGAGGCCGGGGAGATTCGATCGCAGGATCTACATACCCATGCCCAACAGAGACGCCCGGAGGCGGATAATCGATATCTATCTTTCCAGGATGGCTGTGGCAGGAGATGTGCCGGCAGAGTGGCTGGCGGAGATTACCGAGGACTACAGCGGGGCTGACCTGGAGATGCTGTGCCGGGAGGCGGGAATGCTGGCCCTCCGGGAGCACATTCGGCCTGGAGCAAGAAAAGAGCAGATCATACTGGATGAGATCCTGGTAGCCAAAAAGCACTTCCAGATGGCATATGAGCACATCAAGCCTCACCTCACCAAGGATATGCTTGCCGAGTACCTTCAGATGACGGAAGGCTTCGAGGGTTAGCAGCATAATTTAGGCATTAGATATTTAGGCCAGAAGAAGAAAAGAAAGAGATGAAAGCGCAGAAAAAGAAAGAAATGAGCAACCAGAAAAATAAAGATATGAGGACACAGAAACTTGTCAGCTGAAGAAGAAGCGAAGGAGATGCTGGGAGACTTCGATTTCCCTGATACGAGCAGCGTTACCGTGCCGGAGAGCCTCATCGATCATGTCATCGGCCAGGATGATGGCGTAGAGGTGATAAAGAAGGCGGCTCACCAGAGGCGTCATGTCATGCTCATCGGCTCTCCTGGCACAGGCAAGTCAATGCTAGGGCGGGCCATGGCCGAGCTATTGCCGGTAGAGGATCTGCAGGACGTCCTGGTTTATCACAACCCTGAAGATAACAATATGCCTCGGGTCAGGGTGGTTCCCGCCGGCCGGGCCAAGCAGATAGTGGATGCCCAGAAGATGGAGGCCAGGAAGAAGGTCCAGACCAGGAACATGTTCTTGATGCTGATAGTGATGGCCCTCATAGTCTACTCCTACTATACCGGCCAGCTTCTCTTCGGCATAATAGCAGCTGCCTTGATCTTCCTCTCCCTGCGGTACATGCTGCCCAAAGAAGATGCCATGGTCCCCAAGCTGCTGGTGGACAACAACGGAAAGAAGAAAGCGCCTTACATGGATGGCACAGGTGCCCACGCCGGCGCCCTTTTAGGAGATGTGAGGCATGACCCCTTCCAGTCCGGCGGCCTCGAGACGCCCAGCCACGAGCGGGTGGAGTGCGGGGCCATCCACAGGGCCCATAAGGGAGTCCTATTCATCGATGAAGTGAACACGCTCCGGATCGAGTCGCAGCAAAGCCTGCTCACGGCACTGCAGGAGAAGGAGTATCCCATCACCGGCCAGAGCGAGCGCAGCTCCGGCGCCCTGGTGAGGACGGAGCCTGTCCCCTGCGACTTCATCATGATCGCCGCCGGGAACCTCGACGCCGTGCAGGGAATGCACCCTGCTCTCCGGTCCCGCATCAAGGGCTATGGCTACGAGGTTTACATGCGGGACACCATGGACGATGTCGTCGAGAACCGCAACAAGCTGGTCAGATTTGTGGCCCAAGAGGTCGTACGTGACGGAAAGATCCCCCATTTCACAAGGGATGCAGTGGCCGAGATCATCAGAGAGGCCAAGAGACGGGCAGGCAGAAAGGGGCATCTCACTTTGATGCTGCGCGACCTGGGCGGCCTGATCAGGGTGGCCGGTGATGTGGCCCGGGCAGAGGGCTCCAATCTTACAAGTGCCAATCACGTTCTTCAGGCCAAGAGGATGGCCAGGTCAGTAGAGCAGCAGCTGGCGGACAGGTACCTGGAGAGGCGCCGGGACTACAACATGTTCCGCTCCACCGGGGACGAGGTCGGCCGGGTGAACGGGCTGGCGGTTATGGGCGACTCGGGCATAGTCCTGCCCATCATGGCTGAGGTAACCCCTGCCCAGTCCAAAGCGGAGGGGAGGGTCATTGCCACGGGCAGGTTGCAGGAGATAGCCAAGGAGGCGGTGACCAATGTCTCTGCCCTTATCAAGAAGTTCCTGGGCGAGGACATCACCAGCAAGGACGTGCATATCCAGTTCATCGGCACCTATGAGGGCGTGGAGGGGGACAGCGCATCCATCTCCATCGCCACTGCAGTCATCTCCGCCCTGGAGGGAGTGCCTGTCAAGCAGACAGTGGCCATGACCGGCTCTCTTTCCGTGAGAGGCGACGTCCTTCCTGTGGGCGGTGTGACGCAGAAGATAGAGGCTGCAGCTCAGGCAGGCATAAAAACTGTGCTCATCCCCAGGTCCAACCTGGGAGACGTTCTGGTGGACAGCGCCATCCAGGGTACGATAGAGATAATCCCTGTCTCCACCATAGAGGAGGTCTTCGAGTATGCCATGGGCAGCCAGAGGACCAGGCTGATCGAGAAGCTGAAGAGGTTCGCCTCCGAGAAGAAGATCGGCATCACCCTACCCGAGCCCATTCCCGCGCCCAGCGGGAGCCTGTGATGGCGGAGTTCTATGACCTGCGCATCCTGAGGGGCAACCGAACCAGCATCGTTCTGGACAACGGCAAGCTGGAGGAGATATCCGAGTCCCCTTTTCAAGGGGCGGCGGTGCGTGCTCTATCGGGGGGAGCCTGGGGCTTTGTGACCACTGATGCAGTCGATGGCCTCGAGGAGGAGATAGAGCAGGCTTCCAGGATCGCTCTAAAGATCTGTGGCCCCGAGAGCCTGAAGCTCGCCCTGGTCCCATCTCCCTCCATGAATATTTTTAAAACTCCTATCAAGAAGAATCCCCGCGACCTATCCCTGGAAGAGAAGGTCGAGCTGCTGAGGGAGATCGAGAATGCCGCCCGGCTGCCGGGGGTCTCCAGCACCCATGCTGCCTACTCCGAGATGGAGATCAATGTGCAATATAGGAGCTCAGAGGGGCTGGACCTCGCGTCGGAGATGGTCCGGACCGGCTTTGTCATAAGCGCTGTGGCTCAATATGGAGGCCTCTTTCAGTCCAGCGGGGAGGGGAGGGCCGGAGTCTGCGGCCTGGAGCTCTTCGACCGCGAGGATCCCTTTGCTCTCGCGCGGGAGGTGGGGCAGACGGCGGTGGCCCTGCTGAAGGCCGCCACTCCCAAAGGGGGATCTTTCCCGGTCGTCCTGGACCAGGAGCTGGCAGGGGTATTCATCCATGAGGCGGTGGGCCATGCCACTGAAGCAGACATCGTTTTGCGGGGCGGTTCCTGTCTGGAGGGAATGCTCGGGCAGCAGATTGGATCGGACCTGGTCACTGTGATAGACGACCCGAGCATGATGCAGAACGGCTACTATCCCTTTGATGATGAGGGAAGCCCGGCCCAAGAGACGGTTCTGGTTGAGAAAGGGGTTTTAAAGACCTACCTGCACTCCCGGGAGACGGCGGGCAGGATGGGAGGAGTGCCCAGAAATGCCCGTTCCCAAGGAACAGATCGGCCTGTGGTGCGCATGAGCAATACCTATGTTGCCAACGGGGGATGGAAGCTCGAAGAGATCTTCGAGGAGCTGGGAGATGGAATCTACCTTTTGGGCAGCAGGGGAGGACAGGTCAGCCCTGCAGAAGGAGTATTCCAGTTCAACGCCAAGCGCGGCTTTATGGTGAAGGGCGGTGAGAAGGGTGAGCTGCTCCGGGATGTCTCCCTCTCCGGCAAGACCCTGGAGATCTTAAAGCGCGTCCGGGCGGTGGGAGAGGACCTGAAGCTCAGCTCCGGGCGCTGCGGCAAGGCCGGGCAGCTGGTTCCCGTAAGCGACGGCTCGCCGCACCTGCTCATTGAGAGAGCGACTGTGGGCGGAGCGGGATGATTTGGGGACATGCCCGGCTCTGGGGGTCGAATCGTTCAAGTCCTTGAGCTATGATTTCGAAGTCTCTAATATGGACATTTTGAGATTCTCTTTCTTGCCCAAGAGGGAATAGGAAAGCATTTTTTGCTGCCTTGCTCCCTGGGACAAATCGAAAAGAGGAAATACCGCATCCTTCCTGTTATTATTGAGTTGATCATATGGCCAGCAGACGGAAAATCTTGTTTTTGGCGGGAAGATGGTGCGCAGTAGCTTCACTAATCTCTATTGCCCTCTTCTCAAGCGGCTCAGCGGATATTAAGATCGAAGGGGCTAGGGATTACTACTACGATTATAATATCACCAACGTGAAAGACTATCCGGATTACGTATTCCTCACCAGCAGCGTTATTCACCGATGGCAGTACACGTCCATCATCAACAGCACCACGGGACTCTTCGGCGGCGGATACAAGCTGGACAGCTTCCGGCTCCATGCGGCAGCTGCCTCGGACTTCGACAAGGAGTTGTTCTTCAGCCAGAGGGACCAATACAACCCAGAGAGCGTCAACTGCACAGAGTACTGCCAGAATAACACCCGGATAGCCACCTCTAATCTGACTTTTCCTGTGGCGATCTCGTTGAACGAGAGCATGGGGGTGGACAGAATAGAGGTCTACCTGAAGATAGACGACATAACCAATGAATCTCTGAACATATCCCGCACCAGGACGCAGTACTATTATCAAAATGGGACAGTCGAGGAGCTTTCGCCCGAAGAGGCGTGATGCTCCCCTATTTTCCCAGCCTCTTTTATTATATCTGGTTCTTCGGCCTGCCCTCTCTATCGCTGGCGGCAATCCTCTTCCTCATCTGGCGTAGGGGGCGGCTGAGATGAGCTTTCAGCAGGATCTTGTGGCGGCTCTGGCGATCACAATTCTCATCGAGTTCATAATATTTTATGCTCTTATTCGCCAGGATCCTTCAAGGCTTCTTCTATGCTCTATCCTGATCAACTCTTTTACAAATCCACTCTTCAACTACATCTACAACTACCAGCTCCACGATGTATACCTTATGGAGATGCTGGTTGTGCTGGCAGAGAGCGTTCTATTGATGAGCCTGCTTGGGATAAGCTATCCCAAATCGCTGTTGATCTCCGCCGCCGCCAACGCGGCCTCCTATCTGATCGGCTTATTGCTCTTCCCCTGATAGGTCAAGAGCCCTTTTCGGAGCTTTGGAGGCTGCAGTCCTAGCTCCCAAAAAAATTAGGCGCATAGGTTAAAGGCCTGAAGGATTTCCCTCTGCTTTTTTGTCATTTCGGTTACGATTACATGCCCATCCGCCAATGTGATCTTCCTCAATTTATCCAATTGA
>Ga0315285_10006615_pt1 | contig 11955 bp, 8 predicted proteins | sample YL17G09_36_MG_FD_203698 | JGI IMG/M metagenome (GOLD analysis project Ga0315285, IMG submission 203698) | Sediment microbial communities from Yellowstone Lake, YNP, Wyoming, USA - YL17G09_36 | ecosystem: Environmental > Aquatic > Freshwater > Lake > Sediment | place: USA: Wyoming | collected... | reverse complement strand
ACATTCGGCACGCCCCCTCGTCGGCAAACCGTCGCTCCAGTTCCAGAATCGTGCGCGGGTAATCCTCGCTCATGGCCCAGCATACTACCGGTTGGGCCTGGTTGAGTCAAGTAAATATCCCTATTTGCCGTTGACACGCCGCGGCACGCTGGGCTATACTTAGGATATACAAAGGAAAAGCCGCGTATGGTCACAAGAATTCAAAAGTGGGGAAACAGCCAGGGGCTGCGCATCCCGCGCGAAGTGCTCAAGGAAGCACGCGTGGAAGTTGGCGACGAAGTCGACGTGGCCGCGGACGACGGTGCCATCCTGATACGGCCGGTGCGGCGCGTGCGCGGCCGCCATAAGCTGCAAGACCTCCTCGCGCGAATCCCAAAGGACTACCGGGCCGAGGAAATTGACTGGGGCGGACCCCGCGGCAAGGAACGCTGGTAAATGCGGCCGTACGTCCCCCAAAAAGGCGACTACATATCCGTCACTTTCGATCCGCAGTCCGGCCATGAGCAAAAAGGGCGGCGCCCCGCGCTCGTGATCAGCCACACCGAGTTCAACAAACACACCGGGCTGGCCATGGTCTGTCCCGTGACGAGCACGGAACGCAAGTTCCCGTTTCATGTGCCGGTCGGCGATACGGCGAACGTCACAGGTTTTGTAATGGTGGAGCAGGTGAAATCCATTGATTTCCGCGCTCGTGACGCGACGCGAATCGGCAAAGCCTCGGATGCCGTGCTCGACGAGGTGCTGTCACTGCTGGATGCTTGCATCTACTGATCTTCCCGCGCACAAATCCGCCTGGTTGCGTTTCCGCGCATCAACCTGTATCTTTGGGGATAGAGGGACACGCCCAGGAGTAACGACTATGGCTCAGGTGGACCTGCCTCCCCAGCGGCTGTCTGAATACGAACGGGCAATCTGTTATTACACCTTGCCCAAAATCACCCACCCCGTCGCGTTTGGCCTCATTGTCGTGTATGCCGTCGTTGTTCTCGAAGTGCTGGCCATCCTGTGCTACGGGCTTATGTCCGACAACGCCGCCTACACCTGGGTCGGCGAGGTCGCGTTTGCCGGCATCATCGTGATCGGCATGGTGGCCTTCCTTGGCCGCGCACTGCTCAACGAAGTCCGGATGCGGAAAGCCCTCGCCGTCGCAAAAACCGTCCCCGATGCCATCAGCCACGTCGAAGACATCCCCGACCCATTCCAAAACCACCTCCTGCTGCGCCACCCGCTCCACGCCCGCGGCGACTTGTTCCCCTGCACCGACAACGACGGCAACATCGCCTATTTCGTCGAGAGCGCCGCCGGCGGCCCCTGGTGGAAAATCAAGGACGCCCAGGACAATGAAGTCCTCCGGGTGCGCGTCGAGCAGGGCTCAACGAGTTTCATGTTTGGCGGCAATGTGCCCGCCCGGCTGGCCGTCTACGACGACGCCCAGGAACTCGGCCGTATCCGCCGTCGCGTCAGTTTCACCTCGCCCGTGATCACCGTCGAATGCAAACAGCCCGCAAAAACTTACACCGTCCAGCGCGGGAACATCTTCTGCGAAAAAAGCCTCGTCGGCCGCATCTACTACCTCCACAAGTCGCTCTACCTGGACATCCGGAAAGACGCGATGCACCCCGCTATACTCGGCCTGTTCATCACGATGACCTGACAGACCCGCCGCGGTACACCGGATTTTTTGCTTTACGCGGCTTGTTGGCTGTGCTAGAGTTAATCTGCTGGTCGAGGGCCTTGCCGACGCGCCGGGGCGCGCGCAAGGGGAAAGGCAGACGCGGTGTCCTACAAACAGCCTGCTAAGGAACCAATCAAAATCGTAAAAGGCTCCGAATGCCTGCTGAATTTTATTGGGCGGCATTTCAAGAGCCGAATCCTCGAAGTCGGACCCGAGACGTTCCGCGTCACGTTTCCCGGTAAAGACTATCCCGTCCCCGGCCTCAACATCGTGCTCGAATTCCACGACGACCTCGGCTTCTACTACATCCCCACGCTCGTTGTCGAAGGCCCGCAAAAGCAGCCCGGCGGGATCACCCTGCAAAAAGCCAACGAAGTCAAAAGAAGCACACACCGCGACTCGTTCCGCGTACCCACCGACCTGACCGTCCACGTCCGCGACCACATCCACGTCCGCAGATACGACGCGGCACTCGTCAATATCAGCGCGGGCGGCGCACTCCTCCGTTCGGATGCGCCGTGGGACTTCAGTTCCACCCTCGAGATCATGCTCTCCCTGCCCGGCGAACAGTTGTACACGCTGCTCGGCCAGGTGATGCACATCGCCACATGCCCCCAATGCGGCGTGCAGCAGACCGAGCGGGTGTTTGGAGTAAAGTTTATCGGCATCGATCCCGAAATCGAGCGCGCCATCACCAACTACATCTTCACCCGGCTGCCCGAACTCTACGGCTGACCCGAATCCCGCGCCCACGCCGCCTGCGCCCGGTAGTTCCTATCCGCTGCTGAACTTGCCTGCGGCGAAATCTCGCCGTACGTGCCCGCAAACTCAAATCCCAGCCGCCCCAGGCCACGAAACACGCTGCCGATGTCCGCGGCGTAATCTTTTTCAACTGTTCCGGTCGATGCGTTGAACCAATGGCGGTACCCGACGCCCCCGCCGCGCCCATTAAGCCCAAAAATTCACGCCGGTTCATAAAACCACCGGCAGCGGCTTCATCAGGTATTGGTCCTATCCGTCCGATCCGTCGGATCCGTCCGATCCGTCCTATAGGTCCTGTTTTTCCAGCCCGCTCAGCTTCGCGACGTACTCCTTGCTGCCGTCGTTGGCCCAGGCGTCGAGCTGGTTGTAATCTTTGAGTTGCTGCCCGCGCAGGCGCGGCACCGCCAGGTAGCCGCACCGAACGTCCGGCAGCCCCGTCATGTCGCTCCACAACTTCTCGAACTGCGCCACCGGATACACGTCTTCTTGCCCGTGACCCCACCGGCGCTTGACGTCCTTGATCGTGACGTACGTCGGCATCCGCTGCGCCATCTGACGCACCGCCTGCACGATGGGTTCCTCACGCCCGCTCAGGTCCTTGCGCTCGAGCCCGAACAGTTCGAGCAGCGGGTCGATCTGGATCCACGTCGTCATCGAGTTGTAATAGCTGAGCTTGAGTTCGTCTTCCTCACGCGGCTGGGCCAGCCCCTCGAGCAGCCGCACCTTCCCGTTGACCCGCGCCAACCCGCCGCCCCGGTCGTCGATCCGCCGCGGCACCACCTCGAACGTCAGCAGGTTCCGCCCGTCGAGGTGCGCGCCGACCGCCAGCGGGTCGAGGTCCGCGCCCAGCGTGTCGATGTTGTGCAGCATGATGGTTTCGAGGTTTGGATACTCCTCGATTAGGCCCGCCAGCACCCCGTTGCGGAACAGGTTCGGGATTTCATACCAGTGCCCGGGCGGGTTGAACCGCTGGATCGGCACGTTGTCCACGTAATCGTTGCCCTCGCCTTTCGACCGCGCCCAATCCATCAGCGCGCCGCGCACCGCCTCCCGCACCTTCTGTTTCTGCTCGTCGAGCGTCTCCTGCGGCATCTCTTCCCACAGGAACACCAGGTCGCGCACCATCGGGATTAGCCGCTGGCCGATTGCCCGCCCCGGCGACAGCACAAGCGGCCCGTCGTAGCCGTAGTTTTTGTTGAGCCCGATATGTTTCTCGATCGGCCCGTGCGTGAGGAAACTCGTCGAGACAATGTGCGGGATGGCCGCGCCATATTCGCGCGCAACCCGGCGCGTCTTTGCAACGTGGATCTCCAGAAAACTCCGATGCCGGCCCGCGAGCTGGATAAACGGGTTGATTGCTTTGATCACGCCCGCGCCCGTTGTCCATCGGCTCCCGACACCCGCCGCAAGCGACAGCACCGCCACCCGCCCGTCCCGCAACGCCGCCTCGCCCACCGTGCGCCACGCCGCGTTCTCCTCGAGTGCCACGGTGTCGGCCCGCTGGACGTCTTCGATCGTCGTGTCGACCGAAAGCCGGTTATGCGCAAGGCCGATGCGCCCGCTGCGCAGGTCGGCCCGGATCTGCTCGTGCTGGATCAAGTCGAACCCGTTGTGCCGCTTGATCTCGTCGCTCTCCGCGTCCCACGCCATCCGCGCGGTTTGCGTGGCGGGGTCGGACACGCGGAACAGGTTGCTGACCGTCGTCCGCAGCATCCGGTACGTCTGCTCGGGCGTGTTGCAACGCGCGGTGAAATGGTCCAGCTCGACTCGCCGCAGGTAGCTGATGTTCTGCGGGTTCTGCCGCACCAGTTCCGGGATCTGCAACGCGTAATACCCGGCCGGCATGATCGCGTCGTCGCCGCTCATAAGCCGCGCAACGCTCCCCACGCCGTTGATCTCGAAGTTGTACACCACCGGGTCCATCGCAAACGGAAGCACGTCTTCGAGCCGCGATTTCGTCGCCCGCATCAGCTCGAGAATCGACTCGCGGAACTCCTCGCGCCGCGACGGGTTCACAAACATCGCCATCCCCCCGCCCGACATCCCGCCCAGCATCAGGAAACCCCAGAAATCCCCGCCAAACTTCTCCGACGCGCCCCGGATGATAGTCTCGGTGAACTGGTTGGTGACCCACGGGATGATCGTCTTGAGCGGCTGGTGAAAGTTTTCCGTCGTGTTGCGCCCGATTGCCCGCACGTCGCCATCGCGCAGCGCCTCGAGGATGTTGTCGAAGATCTGGCGCATGCTCGCCCGCGCACGCCATTCCGCCGCGGCCCGCAGCAGGTATTTTTCCGTCACCATCTCGAGAATCGGCCCGACGTTCTGCGCCATCCCGCCGTGGATCAGCACAAGCGACGACGCCAGCCGCGCCTTGACGTCCGGGTGGAGGTCGCCGTCGCCCAGCACGCGATGCCGCGGCAACAGGCAACCGCGGCTGATGCCCCATTCCGGGTCGGAATCGCCCGCCACCGCCCCCTCAATCACTTTAAACCCCGGCCAGATGCCCCCCGAATCCTGCCAGCCCCCGCCCGATCCGCCCAGCCACTCGCCCAAGATCGCCCGCGACGCCGCCAGACGCCGTTCCGTCTCGGCCAGCGGGCCCGTGAGGCCCGCCGTCTGGCCCGTCGCACGCATCAGCACGCTGATGATGCTCGCCAGAAGGTTCGTCGATACCGCCAGCCGCGAGCCTTTCGGGATGTCGTTGACGCGCGTCACGAGTTCGATGCCCATGCCCGGCCCGACTATCGCCGCCAGGATCGACGCGACCGAATGGCTGGTTCCCTCGAACGACGGCGGGACCAAACCCGACGCAATCACGCCCGCCTTGAGCAGGCTGAGATAGTCGTTGCCGAAGTTGAACAGGTCGCGCAGGTCGGTGATGTCTTTGGTGGTTTCGAGATCGATGCTCGTCAGCCGCAGCAGCGGCTCCGCAATCGCGCGCATGCTCGATTCGATCGGCGGCTGCACCGTGTCGTGACGGCCATACACGCCCAGGTCCACCGAAATGTTCAGGACGCGCGCCCCTTCCGGGTAGTCCATACCCAAAAAGAAAATGTCCGACCAGCCGCTGTGGCTGAGATCGAGCCGCACCGGCGTCGTCTCGGTAAGCATCGGAAAAAGGAGCGTCCCGTTGGGCCGCTCGAGCATCTCCGGCCGGATCCGCACGGGATGGTCGCCGGGATGGCCCACCCGGAACATCCACTGGTTGCCGCGGCTGGCGCGAACGCTCCGCCTCACCTGGTCCGTGAGCGTTTGGAACGTGAGATGGTGGTAGGCTTCCGCCAGCGCACTGAACGCCGCCGCGTTCGGGCCGGACGCCTTTCCCGCCGCCTGAAAAGCGTCTATGGCCTCCTCGAACCGCCGCGCAAGCAGGTCTTCAAAACCCTTGTACGGGATCTTGCCCACCGGCGGAAACTCCGGGCATTCCTGCAGGAAAAACCGGTGCGCCGCATACAAAAACAACGAGGCCCGCACGCGCTCATACAGGTTTTCCGCGCCACGCCGGAACCTGTCGAGTTCAGCGCACGCCTCCACCAACTCGCCCGGCGTCATCCTCGAGCATAGATCCCGGAACGGCCGGTCACGCAGCGCCGGGTCCGTGCTCGTGATCGTCTCGATAAACGGGTTCACGGAATGTCACCGCCGCCGGCTTGGTTGCGCAGATTCGCTTCCGCCAGCAGTTCGATAATGGTCGCCAGCACCTCGGCCCGGTCTTTGCCCGCGGTGGCCAACGCGATCTGCGTCTGGAGCAGCCCGAACTTCCGCCCAATGTCGTACCGCGTGCCGGCGAGTTCGAGCGCCAGGTATCGCTCGCGCCGCGCCAGTTCCTCGAGCGCCGGCGTAAGCTGAATCTCCCCGTTCAACTTCGACCCCGCCGGCAACTGCTCGCCCAGAATCTCAAAAATGCTCGGCGTCAACACGTGCATACCGAAGAAACAAAGATAATGGCCCGCGCGAAGCCCCGGCGTGTGCAACGTCATCTCCGCCTGACTCACCGACGGTTTCTCGATGATCTTCTCGATCTGATACACGCCCTGCGCGTCCGCTACTCGTTTCCCGCTCAGCGTCCCGTACCGCCCTACCAGGTGCTCCCGCGTCGACTGTACCGCCGCAACCGAACACTGTTCCGCCGACGCGAGCGCCAGCAGTTGCTGCGCGCAACGCTGGCCCGCCAAATCCGAGATGTAAAGGTGGTCGCCAAGCAGCAAAAGAAACGGCTCCCCCCCAACGAACTCTCTGGCGCAATACACCGCATGACCGTAGCCCAGCGGCTCGTCCTGCGCCGCAAACGACAGACGACGGATCAGGTTGTCCAACCGCCGCGCCTGTTCGGCCGCCCACTCCGCATTCTGGTAAGCCTCGATCAGCCCGTTCCGCAAAAGGCCCAACTGTTCCAGGTATTTTTCCTGGTCGCCCGGCGCGCAAACCACGCAGATCTCGTCGATCCCGCTGTCCAGCGCCTCTTCTGCAATAATCTGAATGACCGGCTTGGCGAGCCCGTCCCGGTCCACCACCGGCAGCATGCCTTTCTGCACGGGATCCGCAACCGGATAAAGCCGGACGCCCCGCCCCGCCGCCGTGATTACGGCCTTTCGAATCCGCACCGAAGTCTCCTCCTAACCAAATAGCAGCCCTTTGCGCAACGTAGACGCAACGTCCCCGTCGCGTTATTTCCAGTATACGTCGGATCCGTCCGATCTGTCCGATCCATCCGATCCGTCCACCCCAAAATCATACCACCGCCCCAGCCCGACTACGGCAAATACCCCAGGTCCCCAATGGTTGTCTTGGTTGCCCCCTCTTCATCGTTCCGCGTTCCGCGTTCCGCGTTCCGCGTTTAGCGTTCATTGTGCGCCCGGTGCTCCCGCGCCCCCGCCTTCAACTCGCCTAACCCCATATACCCCAGGCTGTCCAGTTGCTGCTTCTGCTCCTCGGAAATGACCGTCGCCGCCGGCTTGGCTGCGCCCGTCTTGATAAACGCAATCATCCCGTCGAGCAGCGTCTCAACGCCCTCGACCCGCGGCCCGCCCGATTCCGCCAGATTGTTCTTCTCGCCCGGATCCGCCGTGAGATCATAAAACTCGCGCGCTGCGTGCTTCCGCGGGTTGTCCGGGTTGGCGTGGATGATTTTTTCGGTGCGCGTCCTCACCGACTGCAAGACGTTGTTCTCGAAATCGTTTTCCGCATACACGTACGCGATATCCCCGTTAAGGAACGACCCGTCCGCTTCGAGCAGCGGCTTCCCGGGCATGTTCGCATCGGGCTGCAATCCCGCCAGGCGCAGCAGCGTCGGCGCCAGATCGATGTGGCGCGCAAACCCGGTGTTGTGCTGGCCCGCACCCGCGTTTGACGGCAATTTCACCATCAGCGGGATCCGCACAAGCTCGTCAAACAGCGTCTGGCCGTGCCACCACCCTTCATGATCGTAAAACTCCTCGCCGTGATCCGCCACAAACACGATCACGCTGTTGTCATAAAGACCGCGCGACCGCAACCCCTCCAAAAACTCGCCCAAATGGCCGTCCAAAAACTCGATCTCGCTGTTGTACGCGTCGATCATCGGCTGCCGGTATTTATCCGGATCCAGCCGCCTCGACTCGACCCCTGTCGGCGTCGGCGGCTGCAACACCGACCGCGCATAACCCACGCCTGGCTTGTGGTGGTCCATGAACGGGTCGTGCGGGTCCATGTAATGAACGAACAGGAAAAACGGCCTGTCACCAGCTTGCCCCGAATCCAGCCAGCCCAGCGCTTCCCGCGTCACCACGTCCGCCGGCTGATAATAATCCGTCACCGACATCTTCCCCGACACCCGCGACATCACCGCCTGCCGCACGATACGCAACATCTGGTAAATCGACAGACGCGACGCCGATTCACGCGCTCCAAAATACAGCCGCGGTTTCAGGTCCGTGTAGTCCAAAAACCCCTGGCCAAAGTTGAACGCCGCGCAAATATTCGGGTTGTTGGCGAACCCTTTCGTGTAGTAGCCGCCGTCGCGCAACAGTTCGGGAAACGTCACGATGTCGTCCGGCAGCATCGACACTTTCCCCGTCGCCGTGTGCGACTCCGGGTACCGGCCCGAGAAAATCGTGGCGAACGACGGCTTGGTCCACGAGGCCTGCGCGAACGCCGACTCGAAAAACACCGCGTCCTTGGAAAACCGGTCAAGCTGCGGCGTGCCGGCCACCGCGCCCGCCCTGTAGAGTTTCAAATAATCGGCCCGCAGGGCATCGGCCGCTATCAGGATCAGGTTGGGACCCGTTGCCTTGGCGGCGCCTGAAACAGATCCGGGCGCCGTGGATGCGGGCGCCAGCCGGTCATACGCCGCGCCGCCCGCCACAACCAGCAAAAACAGAACCGGCACGACCGCCGCCGCGACGGGCCCACGCACGGCTTTCCTGATCCCTTTGCCGGCCACGGCCGACACCAGCGCCGCCACTATGGCCGCACCTGCGAACACCGCGGCAAAACCGATCAGATGCCGCATTGTCAGCGGGCGCGACATCAGCACGTCCCGTTTGAACCGCCACAGCGCGATCACGGTACTGGCCGCAACCGAACTGCCCAGCACCATCCCCAAAACCGTCGCCGATGACATGAACCTGTCAAACAGAAGCGAGATAAACGCAAGGGCCGCCGCTATCGCCAGCCCAAACCCCGCAAAAACCGCCCCGTACGCCAGCGGGCCCCACCACAACGCCGAAAACTCGGTAAACCCGCCCAGGCCCGAGGATATCCAGGACGCTTCACCGATTGCGACCGCCGCGCCCGCGATCAGGCCTCCGCCGATCCCGCCGAGCGCGTAACCCATCAGTTTGCGGCGATAATCGGCAACGGCTTCCGGGGCAATTTTGACTGCGGCGGATTCAGCCTTCGCCATTTCCTGCCGGGCCTCCGCCAGTTGAGCCTGGATTTCCTCCTTGCGCGGGCGAGAACGCAGGAAAAAGATCGGCGCCCCGATCAGGAACGGCACCACGTCGCCGACCCACCACCCCAGGTGCGCAAACAGCACCGAAGCCGCCACCCCGCTGGTCGCCCCGAGCAGTTTGACAAAGATGATCTCGCGGATGCCCTCGCCGCCGATCGACGGGCCGATCACCGTGCCGTAGATCATAATCGGGCTCGCGAACAGGATATCGAGCAGGCTCGTGCCCTGCGCCCGGATTGCCATCATCGTCCCGAAAAACATGAAACACGTACTGAGGTGAACCCATAGCCCGCACGCCACAGCCGCCAGCAGAAGTCCCCGCCGGCCGCTGTACGCTGTGATCGCCCCGCCAAGCTTGTCCACCTTGCTGCGGACCGCCGCCGGCGCCGGTACTACCGCGATCAGCACCTGCACCGCGCGCGGCACCAGCAGCAGCAGGAACGACACCAGAACGAACATTCCCAGCACCGCCAGGATAAACAGCAGCACCGGAAGGTTGATGTTCAGCAGCCGGAATCCCAGAGGGAATGTCAGAAAAACGAGAAACGTCAGCGAAATAAATCCGATCAGCTTCTCGACCGCGATAACCGTCGCCGACTTGATCACCTCCCCCGTATACCGCGTCGAATCGTAAAGCCGGTAGCCGTCCAGGCCGATCGTGCCCGGCAAAAAAATGCCGATGAACCGCCCCACAAACCAGCTCTGCGTCATGTACCAGAACGGCATCTTGAGGTCTTGCCCCCGAAGAAGCAGCCGCCAACGCACTATCCCCGTAAAAAGGCCCGTCAGCCGGATCACCGTCGCAAACAGAAGCCAAACGACAACGTTGCTTAATTCGACACCCGTCAGTTCACGCCAAAGCGCCAGCGGCGTCACGCCCCCGAACTTGTCCGCCGCAAGTCCAAACGTTTCCGGACGGAACAACAACACAAACAGGCCTACCGTGACAGCCAGCTTGACGAGGGTGGAGATAATTCGCTTACGCATGAAATTCCTCGGGGTACGCCATCGGCGGCGGAATCGCTGGCGCAGACATTTCTTAAGTGGTTGTCCGCACACAGCATACGTTGTGAGCAAGATATCATAAACGCCTCCCTACAGGCAAACACGCATACGCTCCCGGGCCATTGTGGTGCGGGCGTCTCGCCTGCCTGATCCGTCTGATCCGTCCGATCCGTCCTATTTCCTCCACCAACCAGCCCGGATCGCCCAATTTTCGTCACTCTGACTGCCTCTTCTGCCCGTCTGACAACCCCCGCCATTTCCCACCCCGCCTCACCCCTGCCTACTCTTGATCACATCTAGCACTTTACAATGCGAAAAAGGTCAAATAGTGACACTTTTCGGCGCTTTCCGCCCTCCCCGTGCCAATGGCAAGCATCTTGCTCTTCCACAGCCGACAGTTGATTCAAGGAGTTCAGGAAGTTGTGCAGGAGGACTTAGCCATGGAACGAGACTGGTTGCGAACATTAGATGACGAGGGCTTGACGCCCCTGGCCCGCGTCACAAGCTGCTGCCATATGGCACTGACCGAAGTACTCCTTCGACGGGAGGCTGAGGATCGCAGCGTCTCGCTCAGCGGTTCAAGCACCCTCCATAAGGCCGCCTACATCGGCCTGCCCGAAGCCGTCAGCGTTATCCTCAACGACGGCCAAGATCCCAACGCCCGGGACAAATATGGCGAAGCCCCCCTGCACAAAGCTGCCAGGCAGGGCCACGAAAAAGTCGTGGCCCTGCTTCTCCAAAACGGGGCAGACCCAAACGCCGCAGACGTGTTCGGCCTCACCCCGCTCCACTGGACCGCCATGATGGGACACGCCGAAATCACCGACACACTCCTCGACAACGACGCTGACCCCGATTACCTCAGCGAGTTCCTCGACTACCTCAGCCCCGAAGACCTCGCCAGAATCATGGGTAACACACCCATCCTCGACCTCTTCGCCCGCGCCCGTGGCGTGAGTTAATCCTATAGCCCGGCTCACGCCCGTTATAGCCGGCCGCGACCGATGCAGTCGCCCGCAAGACTGCAACGCCGCGGCCGGCAACCTAGTTGGGACGCCCCCCGGCCACGCCGTCTTCGGCGCGCGTTGTGGGGGGTGTCCCACTGTTCTTGTCTCCGGACGCCCCTCCGGCCGCGCTTCTCAGCCCCGCACTTCAGTGCGCCGTTGTTGGGGATGTCCCACTTGTTGCGTCACACTTCAGTGCTCTTCGTTGGGGCGTCCCGCATTTTTTATGTCCCTTCCGTCCCTTTTGTCCCTTCCCCGGCTGTTTTTCCCACCGCCGTTCTGCTAAATTCTCCCTGCAACCCTCTTCCCGGAGGTCCCATGACGTTAGGCAAAGACGTCTACGAACACTACAGCCCCGCCGGCAAAGGAAAAGGCGTACTTCCCCTCGTCACCGGCTGCAAAGTCCTCGAAATCGGGTTCGGCGCCTGCGACCTCATGAAAGCCCTCGCCGCACGATCCAACGACGTGTACGGCGTGGACTGCGGGTGCGACCTCGTCGAAAACGCCAAGAAACTCGGGTTCACAAACGTCTTTCACCTTGACATCAGCGAAGAACCACTCCCATTCCAAAACGATTT
>Ga0315285_10006611_pt1 | contig 11957 bp, 6 predicted proteins | sample YL17G09_36_MG_FD_203698 | JGI IMG/M metagenome (GOLD analysis project Ga0315285, IMG submission 203698) | Sediment microbial communities from Yellowstone Lake, YNP, Wyoming, USA - YL17G09_36 | ecosystem: Environmental > Aquatic > Freshwater > Lake > Sediment | place: USA: Wyoming | collected... | reverse complement strand
GGAAATTGACATCATCCAGAAGATGAAGTATTCCAGCTATTTCCTTATCACCTGGGACTTTATCCAATTCGCCAGGAGCCGCGGGATCCCCGTCGGCCCGGGCCGCGGCTCGGCCGCCGGCAGCATCGTCAGTTGGGCCCTGGAGATCACCGACCTGGACCCCATCCATTACGGCCTGCTGTTCGAGCGCTTCCTGAACCCGGAGCGGGTCAGCATGCCGGACATCGACATCGACTTCTGCATGAACCGGCGCGGCGAGGTCATCGACTACGTGACGCGCAAGTACGGCCGCGAGAACGTGGCCCAGATCATCACCTTCGGCACGCTGGGCGCCAAGCAGGCCATCAAGGACGTAGGCCGTGTGCTGGACGTCCCGTATGGGGAGATGGACCGGGTAGCCAAGGTAGTGCCCAACGTGCTCAACATCACCATTGACCAAGCGCTGGAGCAGTCGGCGCAGCTCCGCGCGGCCATCGAGCGGGACGACCGCCTGCAGAGCGTCATCGAAATCGCCCGGCGCCTGGAAGGCTTCGTGCGCAACGCCGGCGTCCACGCGGCTGGCGTGGTGATCGCTCCCCAGCCGTTGACCGAGCTGGTTCCGCTCTACAAGACCAACAAGGAAGAAATCGTCACGCAGTTCGACATGAACGACCTGGAAAAGATCGGGTTGGTGAAGATGGACTTCCTGGGCCTGACCACGCTGACCATCGTCGATGACACCCTCAAGCTGCTGCGCAGCCGCGGCGTGGAGCTCAACCTGCAGGAGCTCCCGCTCGACGATGCCGAGACCTACGCGCTGTTTGCGCGCGGGCAGACCAGCGGCGTGTTCCAGTTCGAATCGGCGGGCATGCGGGACATCCTGCGGCGTTACCAGCCCAGCCGCATCGAGGACCTGACGGCCCTGAACGCCCTGTATCGCCCCGGCCCCATCCAGGGCGGCATGGTCGACGATTTCATCAAGCGCAAGCACGGCGAGCGCCCCGTCACCTACGAGCTGCCCGAGCTGCGCGACATCCTGGAAGAGACCTTCGGCGTGATCGTCTACCAGGAGCAGGTCATGCAGATCGCCAACCGCTTGGCCGGCTGCTCGATGGGCGAAGCGGACCTGCTGCGGCGGGCCATGGGCAAGAAGAAGGCGGGGGAGATGGCGGCGCAGCGGGAAGGCTTCGTGCGCGGCGCGGTCAGCCGCGGCCTGCCCGAAAACAAGGTGGCGCGCATTTTCGACCTGATGGAGCAGTTTGCCGGCTACGGCTTCAATAAGTCGCATTCCGCCGCCTACGCCTACCTGGCTTACATCACCGCCTACCTGAAGACGCACTACCCGGTGGAGTTCATGTCCGCGCTGCTCACCTCGGAAACCGGCAACACCGAGAAGGTGGTCAGATACATCAACGAGTGCCGGGAAATGAGCGTGACGGTGCTGCCGCCCGACATTAACGTCAGTGACGTGGACTTCACGCCGGTAGTAGCACAAGTAGCACAGCCTTCAGGCTGTGTCTCTGCCAGGGGCGGCGAGCCTGGGGAGGCACAGCCTGAAGGCTATGCTACAAAAGGCGCCATCCGCTTCGGCCTGCGCGCCATCAAGAACGTCGGCGAGACGGCCATCCGCTCGATGGTCGAGGCGCGCCGCCAGGCCGGGCGGCTCACCTCGCTGTTCCAATTCTGCGAAAAAGTCGATCTCCGGCAGATGAACAAGCGGGTGCTGGAAAGCCTGATCAAGGCCGGCGCCATGGACTCGCTGGGGGCGCGGCGCGCGCAGTTGATGGCCGCGCTGGACCGCGCCCTGGAGGCCGGCGCCCGCGTGCAGCGCGACCGGGAGCTGGGCCAGCGGGGCCTGTTCGGCATGCCCGTGGAATCGGCCGCCGCCACCGACCAGGAGCGCCTGCCCGATGTCCCCGAGTGGGACGAGCGCCAGTTGCTGGCCTTCGAAAAGGACGTGCTGGGTTTCTACGTCAGCGGCCATCCGCTGGCCACCTATCTGGAAAAGCTGCGCGAGGTTTGCTCGGCCGATACCTCGACGCTGGAGGGCCGCGCCGCCGGCGAGGAGGTCACCATCGGCGGCCTGATCGCCGGCCTGCGCTCCATGCGCACCAAGCGCGGCGATCCCTGGGCCATCGCCCAACTTGAGGACCTGAACGGCTTCGTCGATTTGCTGATTTTCCCTGAGGCCTACAAGCGCCTCTCTGACCGGCTGGCCGTGGATACGGCGGTATTTGTTCGTGGGCGCGTGAATCCCGAGGAGAACGCCCCGCCCAAGATCGCGGTCAGCGACCTGGTGCCACTGGAAACCGTCGAGGTGAAGCTGCCGGAGAACCTGCTGATCCGTATCCGCCTGCCCGGCAACGGCGCCGGCGCCCGGCCCGCACCCCATGCCCTGGCCCGCGAGTTGGCCGAGTTGTTCCAGAGGAAGCAGGGGCAGGCCACGGTGCGCCTGGAAGTCATTCGCGAGGGCGACTTTGCCGTCACCCTGGAGCCTGCCGGCCGCGTCCGCCCCGACAAGGAATTCCTCGCCGCCGTCGAATCTATCTGCGGCAAAGGCTCGGTGATTGTAATATAGGAAGTTGGCTGTGGGCCGTAGGCTGTGGGCTCAGGGCTCTCTGCCACAGCCTACAGCCTACAGCCTACAGCCAAAAACATGTCCGACGCCCCCCAACCGCCGCGCCAGGAACTGGACGTGCTCCAAAAGCGTATCCGGGAGCTCGAGCAGGCCGCCTCGGAGCCAGAAGCGCAGGAGAGGCTGCGCCAGATGTACAGCCTTCTGGAGGATATGAAGGAGGGCGAGTCCCCGGAGGCCTCCGCCGCCGCGGAGCCAGGCCAGTCGCGGGCGTGGCAGCGCGTGCTGCTGGCCCGCCACCCCCAGCGGCCCTACTTCCTCGATTACGTTCAGCACCTGTTCCGAGACTTCAGCGAAATCCACGGCGACCGCGGCTTCGCCGATGACACGGCCATTCTGTGTGGCATGGCCCGCTTCCAGGGACAGCCGGTGCTGGCGGTCGGCCAGCAAAAGGGGCGCTCCACAAAGGACAAGCTGCACCGCAACTTCGGCATGCCCAAGCCGGAGGGCTACCGCAAAGCCATCCGGGTGATGCAATTTGCGGCCAAGTTCGCCCGCCCCATCTTTACCTTCCTCGACACCCCCGGCGCCTACCCGGGCATCGATGCCGAGGCCCGCGGGCAGGCCGAGGCCATCGCCTATAACCTGCGCGAGATGGCGCGCCTGCCCGTGCCCATCATTGTCACCGTGATCGGCGAAGGCGGCAGCGGCGGCGCGCTGGGCATCGGCGTCGGCGATTCCGTGCTCATCCTGGAAAACGCCATTTACAGCGTGATCTCGCCGGAAAGCTGTGCCGCCATCGTGTGGCGTGATTCGCGAAAAGCCGAGCTGGCCGCCGAGGCCCTGAAGCTCACCGCCGAGGACCTGCTGAGGATGGGCCTGGTGGATGAGATCGTGCCCGAGCCGCCCGGCGGCGCCCAGGCCGACCACCAGGCCGCCGCCGCCCTGCTGGCGCCCGTGCTGGAACGCTGCCTAGCCGAAGCCGCCAAGCTGCCCGTCAACGACCTGCTCGAACGCCGCTACCAGAAGTTCCGCCAAATGGCCCAGTTCTGGATTGGCGAATAGCCGGTGCACGCAACTCCTTGTCATAATGAAACTTCTAGGCAATTCCGAAATCTGATAAAACGTCCATATCTGTCGCAGGAGGACGAATGGCGTCTACCGAGGTCCTGCCGCAGGAAACCATCCTGGGCGAGCGCGAGCGCGTCGTCAACGACTTCAGCATCCAGGTCGCTACCGTCAACGGCTCCGGCAGCCAGACTGCCAACATGGTGCTGTTGCGGGCCATCTTCCAGATGGGGGTGCCGGTGTCGGGCAAGAACCTGTTCCCGTCCAACATCGCCGGGCTGCCCACCTGGTTCACCATCCGGGCCAGCAAGCACGGCTACATCGCGCGCAAGAAGGAAACCGACTTCCTGGTGGCCATGAACCCGGAGACGGCCCGGGACGACATCCTGAGCCTGGCGCCGGGCGCGGCCGTGGTCTACGACGAGCCGCTGAAGCTCGACCAGTTGCGCGACGACCTCATCTTCTACCCCGTTCCCTTCGACAAGCTGGTGGCGCCCTGTTGTCCCGAAGCCAAGCTGCGGAAGCTGGTCCGCAACATGATCTACGACGGCGTGATGGCCCGTCTGCTGGGCATCGACTTGGCGCAGGTGGAGACGGCGCTGCGCAAGCAATTCAAGAAGAAGGTGAAGGCCGCCGAGCTGAACTGGAACGCGGCCTTGGCCGGCTACACGTTCGCCGAGGAAAACCTGGAGAAGCGCGACCCGTACTTCATCGAGCCGATGAACGAGACCGCCGGCAAGATCATCATCGACGGCAACGCGGCGGCGGCGCTGGGCGCCATGTTCGCCGGCGTCAGCGTGGTCACCTGGTACCCGATCACGCCTTCTTCCTCGCTGGTGGAGACACTGATCGACTACATGAAGCGCTACCGGGTGGATAAGGAAACCGGCAAGGCCACCTTTGCCATCGTGCAGGCCGAAGATGAGCTGGCCTCAGTCGGCATGGTGCTGGGCGCGGGCTGGGCGGGCGCGCGCGCCATGACCGCCACCTCCGGCCCCGGCATCTCGCTGATGTCGGAGTTCGTGGGCCTGGGCTACTACGTGGAAGTGCCGGGGGTGATCGTCGATGTGCAGCGGGCCGGGCCGTCCACCGGCCTCCCCACCCGCACCATGCAGGGCGATGTGCTTTCCACCGCCACCCTCTCGCACGGCGACACCAAGCACCCCATGCTGTTCCCCAGTTCGGTCGGCGAGGTTTTCCAAATGATGGGCCAGGCCTTCGACCTGGCCGAGCAGTTGCAGACGCCGGTGTTCGTGATGAGCGACCTGGACCTGGGGATGAACAACTGGATGTCGGACCCCTTCCTTTATCCCGAGAAGCCCTTCCAGCGCGGCAAGGTGCTGACGGCCGAGGACCTGGAGCGGGTGAAGGATTGGGGCCGGTACCGCGACGTGGACGGCGACGGCATCCCCTACCGCACGCTGCCCGGCACGCCGCACCGGCGCGCCGCCTGGTTCGCCCGCGGCAGCGGCCACGATGAGTACGCCCGCTATACGGAGCGACCCATCGATTACGTCCGCAACATGGACCGGCTGGCGCGCAAGTTCGAGACGGCGCGCAAGATGATGCCGGCGCCGGAAATCGATACCCGGCTCGCCGACATAGGCATCATCGCCTACGGCACTTCCCACTGGGCGGTCGAGGAAAGCCGCGAGCAGTTGCGCGCCGAAAGCCGCCTGGAAACCGATTACCTCCGCATCCGCGCCTTCCCGTTCAGCTCCGAGGTGGAGGATTTCATCCGCTGCCACCGGAGGGTTTACGTCGTCGAGCAGAACCGCGACGCGCAGATGCGCGACCTGCTGGCGCTGGACCTGGGCATCGGCACCGAGAAAATGCGCAGCGTCCTGCACTACAACGGGCTGCCGATCGATGCCCGCACAGTCACGGCGTCGATTCAACAGCAGGAAGAAAGCATCAGAGCCGCGACCGTAAGGGAGCGGACTGGGACATAGGACAACCGCAAAATGAGCACCACACCACAGACTCCGCCGAAATTGAACCGCATCGGGATGGAACTGGCCGTCTACCGCGGCGCGAGAACCACGCTGTGCGCGGGCTGCGGCCATAACGCCGTCACCGAGCGCATTATCGAGGCCTTTTTCGAGCTGGGCGTCGAGCCCTACCAGGTCGCCAAATTCAGCGGCATCGGCTGCTCCAGCAAGACGCCGGCCTACTTCCTGCAGATCTCGCACGGCTTCAACGGCGTGCACGGGCGCATGCCGGCGCTGGCCACCGGCGCGGCCCTGGCCAACCGCAACCTGAGGTGCGTGGGCGTCAGCGGCGACGGCGATACCGCATCCATCGGCATGGGCCAGTTCATCCACATGATGCGCCGCAACATCCCGGTAATCTACATCATCGAGAACAACGGCGTGTACGGGCTGACCAAGGGCCAGTTCTCGGCCACCGCCGACATCGGCTCGAAGCTGAAAACCGGCGTGGTGAACGACCTGACGCCCATCGACTGCTGCGCGCTGGCCATCCAGTTGGGCGCCAGCTTCGTGGCCCGCTCCTCTTCCGGCGACAAGCGGCAGCTCCTGGCGCTGCTGAAGGCCGCCACCGCCCACCGGGGCACCGTGCTGCTCGACGTGATCTCGCCCTGCGTGGCCTTCAACGACCATGAAGGCTCCACCAAGAGCTACGCCTACATGAAGGACCACGAGGAGCCGCTTCACGATCTGGACTTCATCCCGCATTACCAGGACATCACAGTGGATTACGAGCCGGGCTCGTCGGTGGAAGTGCGGATGCACGACGGCTCGCGCGTGGTCCTGAAGAAGCTCGGCCACGACTACGATCCCACCAGCAAATGCGCGGCGCTGGAGGCGCTGGTGAAGGCGGAGGAAAAGCAGGAGGTGCTGACCGGACTGCTCTACCTCAACACCGCGCAGAAGAACTTCCTGGAACTGCTGGACACGGTAAGCGAGCCGCTGGCTTCCCTGCCCCAGGAGCGCCTCCGCCCGCCCAGAGCCGCGCTGGACGAAATCATGGAAGAGCTGCGGTAGGGGCCTTTCACCACCAAGCCACAAAGGCACCAAGAGGGCCGCCCTTTCGGCGGCCCTGCTGCTTCTCGGGGCTTATCTACCGAAGTAAAGAAACTGGTTGGTCCTCTAAGATTGCCTTGACGTGCTCGGAGGCGGCGAGCGCGCTGATCCCGGCGGGAGTAGTTTCGACTGGAATGGTGCCTAGAGCATCCGGTTGAGTGGCCAGCCGCTGCCCGTCGTGACGCTTCAAAACCTTATCGATGTCAGGCAGGGCGGGTGTTGTGGTTTTGCGGACCGCTTCAATGGCGGCCTTTCGGGTGCGACCGGACTGGCGTCCAGCGCGAATGTTCCCGCTTGGCGCGGTGCGCAGGAGGACTACAGCCCGCACGCGCTCCTGCGGACGCAGACGGCTCAACCGCGCAGCAAACTGCGGACTGATTTTCTGCTTCGCTGAACCGCCATCGCCCTGGCTCATAAAAGCCCCTTTCGTTTCAGCCCAGTGCCTTGAGAGCCTCGACGGGCTGGATCAAGCCGTAGCCCCAGCGATTGTCAGGCCGGCGATCCTTGCCGTCGGGATGCTTCGCTGTTTCCTTCAATGCATTGATTATATCAGTCACCGGCGCATCGGGTCTTGCCGCCATCAGCAAAGCCGCAACCCCGGCGACGTGCGGCGTCGCCATGGAAGTCCCGTCCATGTAAGTGTACTCGAAGGTTCCCTCCGGGCGCTTTTCCGGCGGGATCGATGAGTACACCTGAACGCCGGGAGCCACCACGTCAGGTTTTATCACGAGCGCGTTAGGCTCCTGGCCCGGAAACACAAGGCTGGCCCCACTGCTGAAGGAGGCCACCCCAACCTTGCCGCCGGACATCTTCTCCAGTGCGCCGACCGAAAGGGCGTTGTAGGCATTGCCGGGAGAACTGCTGTTGCCATGGTTCTCGTTGCCGATGGCCACCACCGGCAAGATCCCGTACTGCTGCGTGAGAATGTTGAACACCTCGGCGAAAAGTGGCTCGTAGTAGTCAAAGCCCAGCGACATGCTGATGATGTCCACACCCTTCTCAATCGCCCATGAGATCCCCTCCACAAGGGTCCGCAATGTCGCGTTACCCACCAGCACGCCTGCGATGAAGAGATTGGCTTCTGGGGCAACGCCGATCGAGACTCCCTCCGGGGTCTTCCCACCGGCGATCGTACCGCAGACATGGGTTCCGTGCTGGTCGCTGTCGAACGTCGGGTTGGCGGTAATTCGCCGGCCAAGCGGGTCAACAACAACAAAGTCCTTCACGCGGCCCTTCAGGGCCGGGTGCTCGCCGTGAACGCCCGTGTCGAGAACCGCGACGTTAATATGCTGGCCCCTGGTGGTCTTCCATAGCTCGGCGATACCGAGCTGCTTCAGTCCCCAAGTGAGGCCGTCCTTGCTCTCTTGCCTGGCCAGTGCGCTGTAGTCCACCTCCTTCGGTTTGATGAGGTGGACTCTCTGATTCGGCAGGACTGCAACCACGTTGGGTTGCTCGGCAAGCGCGGAAAGCGTCTTCCGGGTTACTTCGACGGTGGCGACCGGGAGTGCGCCGCCGCCGATTTCCGAAACGCCAAGTGCTTCGCTGCGGGGCAGGTGCTTTGCTCCAGCCCTGCGGTAGTTGTCGAAGAGAGATACCTGAACGGGCTTCTGAGCAGCGGCGCGCGCTCTCACGTAATCAAGCCGCTGCTTGAGTGCGCGGAGGCGGCCACGCACCGGCGGGCCTTCCGTTTCCGGGGCCCGGTAGATCACGATCGCTTCGCGTTTGTCTTTCGGACCACTCTCGGCAAGGAATGGTTTGAAGGCCGGTGAGATTTTGGGCTGGTCGTTCATTTCTTATCACCTCGCTTCGGTCACTTCCTCCCCCTTCTTCTCGTGACCCTCCCAGGCTCAGGCTCCGGCGCGGACTGTGCCGGTCGCGCTGCGGACGCGCCAACTGCGGTCTCCGCTCGCTCGACCCAAGAGTTCAGAAAAGCCATGCCTTGCGTCCACTCGGGTCTGACTGCTGGCGTCGCCGCCAGACGCTGCACCAACTGGCGCAACAACCAGACAAGCTCTGAGCAGTAAGCGGGATCCCGAGGGAGCATGCCTGGATCGACAGCCTCCAGAACCCGCCTGAGGCCAAGGAGCAGGTACGTTCCAGTAGACGCAGACCGAGGAAGTGCGCGCAGAATCCGCAAGAGCACGACGCTGAGGCCCGGACGCCCAGGCCAGAGTCGAGCCCGGTTCGCCAGCCCCTGCAAGGCAGCCTCTGCCTGGGTTGCGTAGACATCCTTGAGAGACCGTGGGCCCGGAGCGGCATACAGGTCGGCGTCAGCGCTGACGTCCAACAGCACGGCTTCCGGCGCCAGGCTGTGCAAGAGGTGAAGCAACTCGTCGACCTGAAATGGGTTCATCCTGCGCCAGCCTCGTAGCCGCTCGGCCAGGCGGGGGAAGTCCATCAAGCTTGGGTGATCAAACAGCCAGTTGTAGGCTTCGCTGCCAATGCGTTTAGCCTCCATCTTCCCCACCAGTGAGTTCGCGATCGGGGCAACCTCGTTACGCGGAAACCGCTCCAGCGCCCCACACCAGGGTGCACGGCTGATTCGCTGCAAAACCGTGCGGCGGAACTCAACGTCCTGTGCCAACTCCGGCCCACTCGACAAATAGGCCTCGGCCAGGATGGCGCCGAGAGAATCCGAGTCACGCTGGGCGACCAACCGTTCAATCAGGCTCGTATCCCAAAAGTGTAACGGCGCAAGGCGCAGCCCGCGAAGCGGGCGGAAGAGTAAAGCCCATGGCGCAAGCCGTGGGTATCGGTTGCGAGCGCTCCGTCAGCCCGCGAAGCGGGCGAAAGATCCAAGCCCGCGCCGGCGATTCCTCGGTTCCGAAAAGGGTTCTCTTTGCGGCAGAACGCAGTCGATGCCGCCCCTCCGCGCTGCGCACAGACAGCGAACGCCGTGGGCCTCACTCTTTCGCCCGCTTCGCGGGCTTCAGCACCTTAACGCTTTGCCCCCCACGGCTTCCGCCATGGGCTTTCATCTATCGCCCGCTTCGCGGGCTGGCCCGCATTCGGGCTCGCGCCCCCAACCTTCCTGTAAAACCGTCACTCACGAACGGCGTTCTGGGGCCGGCCATGAAAGCACGCCGAGTCTGGCAGGAACGCGCTGGTTCCCTTCCTGGGAGAGGGGAGGAATCCATTGAAGGGAAAGCACTTCTGCGCCACCCTCTGTCTTTACACTTTTGGGATACGAGCCTTCAATCATCTGCCGCGCAGCCGGTGTAGGGGCCAAACCGCAATAGAGCGCAATCACCTCTTGCCAGCGACCCTCGTCGTGCTCGGCCGCCAGCCGTTCGATATCGATGCTGAGCCGGTTACCTTCGTGAATGGCCCGTGCCGCCAGGTACTCCTGGAATGTCAAGTGAGCAAACGCGAAGGCTCCTGGCCGGCGCTCGAGCAGCAGGCCGGTACGGCGCCGGATATGCTCCAGCAGCTTCTCAGCGCGGGCGGGATCGTCGAGAACCATGGCGAAGATTCGCTGCACCTTGTCCGCCTCGTACTCCGCGCGGTCGTCCGCCTGCATGGCCAGGGCGACCTCCCGGCAGGCACGCAGTTTCTCATCAAACCCGAATTCAGAGTGGATGCCGCGACGCTGGTCCCAGTGATGCAGCAGGCCCTCGACGCACAGCTTGTAGAGAACGGCGCGGTCCTTCGGAAGCTGGCCGCGTTCGAAGTAGTTCACCAGGCAGATGGCCGAGAGCATGAGCGGATTGCGGGCCAGGTTGTGGATGTAAGGACGGCCCTTGAACCCACCAACAATCCGTTCCCCGTCGGCGGCGCCCTCGCGCCGCGCCTCCGCTTCCGGCTCATTACGCGCCAGACGCACCGCTGTGCACCAGTGCCGTGTGTATTCGCTGATCTCAGGGTCCTGGAAGTCGGCGAGGTCGAGTTCTGTGAATTCGGATTTGGAGAGTGTGCCGGGCGGGTAGCCCACAGGGCGTGACGAGACGAGAAAACGGCAGTCGCGATAGTCCCGGCAGAGGCCCAGGAGCCACGGGAGCACGCATTGGTCACGCAGCTCCGGCTCGGTTTCGTCGAGTCCGTCGAGCATGAGGAGCACCCGGCCCGCTTTCATCTGCCGGTCAATCCATCCTGCGGGCATCAGGGCAGCACGGTCCTTGCTTGCCGTGGCCCTTTCGACCAGCGCGGCCCCGCGGGGGAGGTCATGCGGGTCCAGTTCTCTCACCCGCAAGAGGAGTGGAATCGCTTGTTCGCCCGCCATGACAAGCTCTTCCTCGGCAGCCGCAAGCTTGAGCTGTAGCCATTCCAGGAAAGTGGACTTGCCACTCCCTGGAACACCTACAATCACCATACGCGGGCGGGTCTTCGCCTGTTCCAGTGCCGGGACGCCTTGATCCTCTTCCTCCGCCGGCTTTTCCTTCGCACTCCGTTCCTCGGAGAGCCCAAACGCCCTGCGCGCGGTTTCCAGGTCCATCAGGGCGGCCAGATCGCCCGATAAAGCGCCGTCACCCTTTTTCGGTACCGGCCGCGCCAAGAGGCGGGGCATTACAAACAGCTCGCGGAGATCCACGTCCAGATTGGTCGTCATCCGGACAGTGCCCGCTTCAGCGCGATGGAACCGCTGCAGCAGATAGTCACGGTAGGAAAGCTCATAGCGTTCGTCGGCAGCGGCCTGCCCGGAACGCCCCAGCACGTCCATTTGCTCGCTAATCTGGTTCAGCCGGTTGACGACGCGCCGAGGCAACTCGAAAGTGCTGGAGAAGCCCAGCTTCTGCCACTCAGCCATGACCGGGCCGACCAGCATCAGCACTTGCACGAGAGAATGCAGCGTGACCCGATAGACCGCCTCCAGGCCCTGTGCCCGGAGCGCCTCCGGGCAGGGCAGATCGGTCAGCAGGTGCTCGGCAATCTTCTCAGGCGTGACGTTCGGGTTGGCGATGTCGTCGAGGGAAAGCCGGTCGCACAACGCTACGAGACCGCCCAGAATGGCGACCACCTGCGCCTCAGAAAGCTGTTCATTGAGGAAGAAACGGGTTAGCGATTGCGAGGCAGCATCTGCCGATTCCTCGACCTGGCGCACCACGGCTTTGCGCCTCAAAGGATCTGCAATACCGGCTGCGAACCTTTTCGAGAAGACGTGGCCAAACAAGGAGCCGCAAAACTCCACGACTTGCTCGACTATGGCTCTTTGCATTGCTCTTTAACCTTGCAGCAGTCCCTGCCCTACCCCGTGCTTCAGGAGTTATACGCCCAGCCGAATACCGGCGCAAGCGAATTACGCCGCCGACTGCGAGATCATGGAAGAGCTGCGGTAGGGGTTCAAACCATGTAGC
>Ga0315285_10006609_pt1 | contig 11959 bp, 6 predicted proteins | sample YL17G09_36_MG_FD_203698 | JGI IMG/M metagenome (GOLD analysis project Ga0315285, IMG submission 203698) | Sediment microbial communities from Yellowstone Lake, YNP, Wyoming, USA - YL17G09_36 | ecosystem: Environmental > Aquatic > Freshwater > Lake > Sediment | place: USA: Wyoming | collected... | reverse complement strand
AACTGCCCCATAAGAGACGTGGAAAAAACTCCGATCTGTTACCAAGATTACACCTTCTGAGCACTGTTCAAAGAAGAAACCATTGGAGTTTTTTGGCATGACGTCAACAGCGAGTATAGCAAAACGTTCTCCTCTCAGCTGCATGTGATTTCTAACCTGTTGGATAAATGAACGCTTCCAACCACTATTGTTCTTCTTAGACTCGATCAGGACTCTCTGACCCAGACTGGTTCCATTAAACCTAGGAATCGCCAAAATATCTATGTCACCAGATCCACCAAGATGCTCGCAGTCATCTTCTGGGTAATACTCCTGCAATAGTTGGATCAGCTCAACCTCGCCTTGTCGGCCCTTCTCTGAGGGAACTTTTTGAAATCGCAACAATTCCTCAAGCAAAGGCAGAGTTGCAGGCATCAGCTGTGTCAATAGCTTCAATTGTTCAGGCTCTGGAAAGCCCATTCTCTCAAGCGTTTCCTTAAATCGTTCTGAAAGAACCTGCTCCATCTCTTCAGTTCTCTTTTTGTTCATATCCTCCATTTGACTAACGACAGCTTGGATTGTTTTCATCACCTCTTCAGATTTTGGCGCAAGGTCTCTAAGGGCTCTAAACTCATTTTCCAGTGCAACACGATTTTCATCAAGTCGCTCGTTGATGTCTTGCCTTAAACTCTCTGGCAGTCCATCAATTAGTTTCGGAAACGCTTCGATAAAAGTTTTCATTGGCTCCAGGACGCGGTTGACTCTATCTTGAACATCCTCAAGAGTAGTTCGTGAAAGCTCCTTGATTAACTCCGAGTCCATAGCATATCTCAATTGGGGCATATTCTTCCAGACAACCCTAGCAAGGGAAATTGCATCATTGAGTTTTCCTTCTTGGGCCTTTTCCAAGAGAAACGCAAGATTCTCACTGTCAACTGCGAGGTTTTCCAGATCATTCCCGCACAACGGGCATGTTTTTAGTTCGTTGTTAATGTATTCAGACATCTGTTATACCCCCATATACCCCACTGAGGTAATCAGATATATATGCGTTTTGGTAATATGGGGTACTTGGCGGTAGTGTGGGTAGAAAAATCAAGACAAGCGTCGCATTAGATGAGGAACTACTGAAGTGGATCGACTCGCAGATTAAAACGAAACGATTTGCTAATAGAACCCACGCAATTGAATATGCTCTAGAGCGATTGCGAACTGCACACGAACCAAAATAGCAGACGCAGAGTTTTCCACACTAGGCTCTAATTTTTCTCTGGGTGCACATGCAATTTCGCACTGATGCAAACAAGAAATGTGGATAGACAGCGTCTCTGAATGTCAACATCACTACCTCTTGGTGAGAAGTCGAATCGCCTTTTCAATTTCTTCAGAAATGACGCCGCCATGAGTCTTGCCGTACTTTTCAACCAAGTATTTCATGAATTTGTCCCAAACGTCTTCGTCAACGTAAATAGTTGTTCTTCTTTTTCTCATGCATAATAGCCCTTTGCAGGCATTTTGATGACATAACCCTAAATGCTTTATACGACACGACGTCATAACATCATAACGTCAACGCCGGGAAGATATGATGCCAAAGAAGAAAGACCTTACTGAGAAAGAGAAGGAGAAAATTGAGAAGCTGTGGCTGAGAGCTCCGCTCGAAAAACCTTTGGATATGAAAGATTCTTTATGGATTGAAAGCAAAACTGGAATACCTAGAACACAAGTTGCTAGACAGCTTCAAGAATTGACGGTCAAGAAATATGGACGTAACACACCCCTAACTGAAGACCAGAAGAAGCTCATTGAAGAGAACCTGCTAATGGGGGTTCCTCAGGAATTCGCTGAGGCGGGCTTCACTCCTGCTGTATGGGTTTCCTATGTTACGCATATATATGAACGGAAAGTCGCCGGATGGATTTCAGAGCTGAACAAGACAAAAAACCGAGTTCTGATTGTTGATACCACTTCTCCGTCGAGAGAGCACAAATCTGAAAGCAATTTTCTGCATGAACTACTTCTTTCGTAGAGGTTCCATGCTCCAGTTTGGTCAGGCAGCCTCTCTAACGTCTTCTTGAAAGCTGCAATCGGTGACCAGCGTTTTACCAACAGATAATAGTAGAACAGAGTGCTGAAAATGGCTGAATTAATCCATGGCACTTCATGCAATGGTGCGACAAAATATCCGCATCCAGTCTTCCAGAAGGCGTTAGCTAGGTCTTGGCGGCCAGCCTCACAGGCCGTAGCTACTATGATATACGGCGTATGACCCTTCTCAGGCCACAATCTTGTTGTTCCCGTCTTATCTTGCCTGTAAATGCCTGAAGGTTTTAATTCCAGCCATATTCCTGCTTGTATTCTCGTTTCTGTTGGTTTACCTTCTTCATCATGAGCACTGCCGTGAGCTGAGACGTGAATGTATCGCTCCTTTGCGCCTCTGAGTGTTTGAAGAAACTTCTCTTTGGCTTTTACGGACTTAGGAGCCGATGTTATCGCTCCATTCCAATTGTACATTCGGCGAAAAACTGCAGCGACGTGCTTCAAAAAACATGGACAAGATTAAGGGCACTGTTGAAATCTACCGCAGATGTTCTAATACTCGGATTCCTGCCAAACGTGGCTTGCCTAATCTGCACTAGTAGTAACAGTACTAGTTGCATTGCCATATTCGCGCGCGCAGCGCCGTTCCTTTCTTTTGCATTAGAAGCAAAGAAACTCGGGAGACATGAGGGCCATCAGCCCGCGACATCGCTTTCAGCACATCATTCCTCAGGCACTCGAATTGGTTAGAACAAGATATTCTCGATTTCGTGGTAGCCAATGCCACTACTTGCCAAGTCCTCTTTTAACGCGTTTTTGACTTCGTCTTTCGCCGTGAAGTACAGAATCTGCCACCCTTCTTCAGAAATTCGTTTAAGTACATTAAGCTGATTTGCAAGTCTATCAGTGTCAGCTTTTATAAATGGATCATCCATGATAAAGAACCCTTTGGAGCCCTTAAGAAGCTTCTCTCCCAACGCAAGTCGAATGCAAAGATAAAGTTGGTCATAAGCTCCGCCAGATAGCTTATCCGCATTCAAGCTCTCACCAGTCTTCATTGTAACGCGAATCGTTTGTTTATCCGAAAGGTACTCCACTTTTTGATATAAACCACCGGTTATCTCACTAAAATCGCTTGAGACACGGCTGTTTCCACTAAAGAGTTGCTCAACTTTTTTCTCCTCTTTCCCTTCTATCTCTTCGAAAATCTTCATGACTTCCAGTACAGTGGACGCTTTCCCGTTCACTCTATCAGCGAATTCGCGAAGAACTTTTGAAATCTCACGCAAATCGACCAATGTTTCGCATAGAAGAGGATTCTCAACGGGTTTAACATCAGCATTTGCTTTGTTGCTGATGTCAACCAATTTCTCACGAAAGTCTGTCAATTCCTTTTCAAGATGCTCTCTCTGCTCCTTAATTTCTTGTGCTTTTGCCTTTAGCTTCAAAACTTCTTTCTCGCTATAGCAGATATCCTTTGATTTATCCCTATACGGCTCCAGTTCAGTTATCTTTTCCTTCCAATAGGCACTGTTTTCACCAATGGAAGCTTTCTTCGATTTCTCGCCAAAGTGGCTATTCAATATGCCAACAAACCTATCTTTCATTTTTTCTTGCTGCTGTTTTCTTTTGAAGGCTTCAACATAGTCCTTGAGTTCCTCGACTTTTGATTTCGGTTTAAGACTGTTTATCGTCTCCTCAGCTTCTTTGGATGCTTGCTCAATTCCAGGCAAATCTTCCTCGGTCAATCGGGATATCTCTCGGTTCAGCACATCAACATCTGTTTGGAGTTTCTGGGCTGCCTTTTGTGTCTTCGAGTAATCCTCGTCGAAGATTTGGGTTTTTGCAAGGGTTTGCTCCACGTTTTCTGCCTCTAACCCAAATCTTGAAGCTCCCAGCCGAATTTCTTGCCACAATGCTGCTGTCGACACTCGTTTTTGCATTGATAATAATTTCCACACTCCAAAAAGCAAAGCCAATGCTAGGAACAACGCCGCAAAAAATGTGAACAATTGCAATTGACTAATCGAGAGCCCAATTAATGAGACTGCTAACAAAGCGAGGAAAACAGAGGAGAAAAAGACAGCAAACTTCTCTCTAGACTGCAGGGATGCCGTCTCTTTGGATTTAGTTTCATAGCTTTTCAGCTTTGGTCTGATTTCTTGGTCAATAGTTTTCTTTCGTGCATCTAACACTTCAAACTCTCTTTGCTTTTCCTCAAAAGCGGCGTTCTTTTGTTCCAGCTCTTTCTTGTTTTCAGCTAGCTTTGCCAACAATTTTTCGTGTTGCTTCTGAGATTTTTTCAGATCTTTTTCTGACTCTCTCCATGATTGTAAATCGTCTTCGTTGAAGATTTCCAGTTGATCTAATTGTTTTATGGCATCCAAAAGAGCCTCGAGCGTTCTCATGCCTTCCTCATATTCCTCTCTCTTTTGAGCCGATTGTAGGTTTTCTATTTCTAGCGTGGTTATTTTTTCATTTTCCTTGATTTTTGATATTTCTTCCTCAAGCCTGTCAAAATTCTTTTTCTTGGCTTCCTCAAGTAGCTCATCAATCTTTTTGGCAAGTTCTTCAGCATGTTTCACTCTGAGTTTTAGTTTGTCAGAACTTTGACTGCCTGAAAGCGTAGCGGTGCTGTCGGGCTTTGTCAGATTACCTATTCTTTGGAGTTTTTCTTTTATTGAACGAATCAATGGCGTCCTTAGCCCAGTCAACCGTTCAGTTATATTCTTGTAGAATGCGAACTCTTCACTTGCAGGGATAGCAAGGTCGCTGTTCCTTATTATGAACACATTCCGAAATTCAGTCGCAGTTATTCCGAACAATTGTTCCAGATCTCCCTCTTTCGGGAGTTTCCATCTCTTGCCGTCTTCGTCTGTAACAAATCCATAGCCTTCGGGAAACTCATCAACTCTGTCGATGGCAAAGAAGCCTTGACTGTTTCTCCCTAGAAGGATCTTTACCATGCTGTCTATCAAGAGGGTTTTACCGTATTCGTTCTTTCCATAAAAGAGATCAAAATCTTTGAGTTTGATCTTAGCTGTAGGTTTTAAGGGTCCGTAGTGTGTTATCTGAACCTCGTCAATTTTCAAGCCAGAGCCTCCATCACAGCTTGGATTGCTATCTGTACCATCTGCCTCTTTTGGTCCTCATCATATTCACCACCCTCCACTTTTTCCTTAAAGCTTTTGAAAATGTCGTTTTCAAGTATTTTCTTGATGTCTGCGACCTGGCAAGAAGGCTCTTCGTCACATTTACCCTTTACAACCGTGTTCAGCTCCTTGATGAATTGACTTTCTGACATACCCAATTTTCTGCTGTTTATGTAGCCCTTAAATGTGTACAATGCTCTAGCGTCTGGATGTAGTTTTCTAAGACTTTCTTTCACCAGCTCGACGGGATTCATTTCAACGAAGGGATCAAATTCAATGACGATTCTTTGAAAGTGAAATGTATCTAAAAGGTATTCTCTTGGCGGCTGGCCAACTATAAGAAGATCAGCTTTTCTTTGGCCTGTTTCGGCTTTTGTTATTGAAACCGGCGAACCTGGGTAAATGAACAGACCATTATTGCCCAATTTTATGGTGTCAAACCTAGTGTGGAAATGACCCGCCAGCACATAATCAATTTTAAGATCCTCGAAAAAGGATGCCTTCATGGGCATGTACCTTCTCTGTCCCTCGTTGCCCATGTCTTCTCTTGAAAAGAATAAGTCAAGCAGTTCCCCATGGTACATCAAAATGTTCGTCTTGTCTCCCTTCAAACTACCTCTCAGAGCTTGGATTCTGCTGAAGACCTCCTCAATTTCTACTGGTTCGTAAGGGAGTCCAACTATTCTTACATCCCCGAATTCTTGCGGGGTTGTGTCGCCCAAGACAGAGACATCTTCACCATAATATAATCCAGACTCAAACGACTCGGCGTCGTGGTTTCCAGGAAGTATGAGAATCTTAAATCCAGTTTTGCTAAAAACCTCTCTAAGGTGTGGCCTGAGTCTTTCAGCGTCTATACCCTTATCAAATAGGTCACCGCTTATAGCAAGAACATCGATTTTCTCCCGTTTTCCAATGCCTATTATCTTTTGCAGGGCCTTCCACCTTTCGTCTTGGTGCTCACGTAAATGAATGTCGGCCGTGTGTAGAATCTTCATAGGTGCGCCTCTGCAAATCAAACGTAATTGATTAGGAAATATTTAAGTCTGCATGTGTCTTCCTAAATTCTTTTTTTTGGGTATGAAGAGTTGGACTGCGTCTTTGATCGATCGATCCCTATGCAAGCAGTAGCGAATGCAGGATAATGACCAAGATCCGTAAACCAGATTCTATCTACTAAAGGTCTCTGATAGACATTCGTGAAACCAGGTTCTTCTATGCTTGTTGTAATATGACGAAAGATTCTTTTGGCATGAGAGTTTACGTCGTAATCCTGGATAATCTCCCTCTTCAATTCTTGTATACGGCGTTCCTCGAAAGTCACGGTCTTCCCTTCAGTATTTTTTCAATCTTGAGCTTCGATCGATCGATCAGTATAGCTTTGTTTTAGTGAGGGCGAACCATAATCTGCACGATGAGATTTCTTAGCTGCTATTCTTCTGCTTGCCTGTCTTCAAATCCCGCATATTCTTCAAGTCGATCAAAGTATTCAGACACTGTTCTCGCCTTTCCTAACTCTCTGATATCTTTCTGCTGATTCTCGCTGAGCCCGTAGAGTTGGGCTACCAACTGATCTATTTGTTCTGCATTAGCCACTATTCTTCTTTCGATGTCAGAGAGTCCTTCCTTGACTCTGATCTTAGACCGAAATTCGTTCATTATGCTCGATATTTTGTAGAAATTCTCTTGTACATTGGTTTTGAACTTCGGGACAAGCACGTTTTTCAGAATTGTTGCAAGCGGGGGCTCTTTTCCAAGCATCTTCTTTTCCCGAGTCTTTTCAACAAAACGTTTAACCGAGTAGAGCAGAAACTCTCGAACTGCTTTGTCGCCAACGTCTATTTCCAGAATGTTCTGTCTGTCTGTGACTCCATTCTTCCGGAACTCGACTTCGAACACAAGTCGCGATCCTATTTCTTCGATGCCGATGTGATAGACTTCATACGTGTCCTCACTTTTCCTGCCTGAGTCCTTTAGGAGAGCTTCCTTACGCGATATCTTGTAGGCAGTTGCATTATCATAATAGTGGTCAAGGCGTACTTCTTCGTTAGGCTCGGCTTCAAGCGCTCCTTCGAATGCATCCAAAAGAGCTATCCTTGCTTGGTTCAGCTCTGTGATTTCCATTGCCAGGTTGGAAAGTCTTTGCTGGATTTTGTCGGACGGTTTCTTAATAGGTATGTTCTCGATCAATCCAGTGTAGTAGTCAAACTCGGATTTCTTTCTTCTACCATAGAACGTTATGTATGCATAATCCATTAGACTTGAGTTCAGTATCGCCAATAGGAACCAGACGTTGACGGAAGGTTGGTGCTCCTTCTTGACGGCAAGAACGTAAACATCCATAGAGCTTATTCTGCGCTCTTTGTCCATAGCGAACCTATTGGAGGGAGCCTTGTAGGGAACTATCAGCTTCTCATTCATAGAAAACAATTCTTTGATGTTGGGCACTGTGTATTGATACCATTTCCGCTTGGGGTTTGGCTGTTTTTCAGTTGCTCTACATGGATATCTCTGAATCAATTTGGCATGATAGTTCAGGAGATGCTTCTTCACCGGATGATTGTCAGGAAGTGAATCCACATCAACGTCTTCTGTGTAGATCCAAAACTCATCCCTGTCATGAATTGCATAACGGCGAATATCTCCGTTTCTGACGAGTTTTCTCACAAAATCCATCGGAATCTTCTCTGAGGCTATCTCCTTCCTGGTGACACGGAACGCCTCGTCTAAGCCCGTCTGCATGCCCATTCCCATATCACAGAGCCCCTGTTTTCCTCCCAAGTGCCACGCATCCTTCTCAATAAGTAGTCTGAACTGCTTCTCTTCTTTGGAAAGGAGCCTCCAAGGTTCTTGAGTAAGCTCCGACTGAGGGATTATGAAAATCGAGACGTTGGGAGGCTGATAAAATTCGGTGCCGATATGCATGGCAAGAAGGTCTGTCAAAACACTGTTCTCACCTCGCCAGTTCTTGATTTTGGCAACATTGACATTATTGACAGAACCCTTTTCTGGTTTGGTAGATTTGTTGAGAGTCATGACAACGCAACGAGTGTTGATTCCTTGAAAAAGTTCCACATTACCCCAATCAATCAAAATGTCAATCAGTGAGTTATTCGGCAGCCATCCCCTGAGCTTATCAGCATTTTCAGCTTCCAGGAAATATCGGGACGTAATATAGCCCAGACGACCGCCTTCCTTGAGGAGATCGACCCCAAGTTTGTAGAAATGATAGAGTATATCATTTTTGTTTGAGAAAATCTCAGGGTCTTTCTTTTCCAAATAATCTCTGAAGTCGCCGCTGAACTCGTAGAGATTGATGTATGGAGGGTTACCGACGTAAACATCAAATCCGCCGTCGTCAAATGCTTCAGGGAATCTAAGGAGCCAATCGAAAGGTTTCTCGAAATCCTCCGTTGCTTCCTCGCTGTTTAGATACGGTCGTAATGAGTCGTGGAGTTCACTTTCTACACATTCAATAATCGTTTTCATTTCCTGTGAGAGCTTTCGGTCACACTCTTGGAGGGTAAGGATTTGCGTTTCATTAGTGTTAAGCGAGATCTTGCTCCTGGCTTCACGAAGCTCTTTTCTAATAGTCTTTATCCTTGCAAGCTCCTTAGTGAAGGTTTGAATTTTGTCTTTATCATGACACACCATGGAATTTCCGCATTGGATGTTAAGATCCAATGGTGGCAGTAGCCTTCTCTTTGCAGCACCTCCAGAATAGTAATAGCGGCCCCTGTTCAAGTCTATGTGATGCAGCCAGAGGTTTAGCTTCGTTAGTTCAACAGCTTTTGTATCAAGATCCACACCATAGAGGTTTTCAAGAAGCACTCTTTCTCCAATCTTGTCAATTGCGTACTCAGCGCTCTTTTGGTCAATCAGTGCTTTCCCTTTAAACGCCTCGAAGACTTTCTCGTTGAAACTTGAGTAGGCCGAGGTAATCATTTCAAAGGCTTCTATAAGAAAAGAGCCACTGCCGCAGGCAGGATCAAGAACCTTGATTCTTTCGATCTTGAGCATCTCCTTCTCGGCCTTGTCCATCTCACCGTTTCTCAATAGTGCAGTGGCGTTTGAGTAGACCTCCGCAAGACGAGGAGCAAGAGTGTGATCAAGAATGAATCTCACAATGTGATGAGGGGTAAAATAGGCACCTTCGGTTTGTCTTAATTCAGGTGTCTCTTCGATCGAAACAACCTCTTTCCCGCCATTAAGTTTTTTAAACTCCAGTTTGTGAGCAAGGTATCTTTCATACACTGTGCCAAGTATGTCAAGAGATAGTTCCATGAAATTGTAGCCATACAGCCCTTTGTCCATTATTTCTTGAATACCCACTATTTCTCGGACTCTTTGAGGCGAGGCGTCGATGTCTTTCAGAAGCTCTTCGAAAAATTGGTCGTCAAAGTCAAGTCTGTCGCATTCTTGTTCTTGGAAAAGTTCAGTGTCATAGAATCGCCAGAACCCGTCAAAAAGCATCCGGATGTATTCTGAGAGAGTGAATGTGGGTATGGCTCTGCCTTCCTTCCAAGCCTCATATTGGGACTTCACCCATCGAGGTTTGAGAACCCCTATTGCCTCAAGTCTCCTAAGAAAAATCAAGCGACTAAGGAAGATATGGGATACTTCGGAGATTTGCTCTATCGCCAACGAAGGATTTTTGAGGTGGAAAGCGTTAGCGATTATTTTTCTCCACTTTTTCAAGTCCTTCAGAAATTGTTCGTCAAGTCTGTGTCCAGGAGTCTCGTAGAACCTATTTAGGAGTCTGTTGTTTCTCACGCCGACAGGGGACAACACTTCTGTGAGTTCTGGGATTTTGCCTGGAAGCTCTTTGTAATCGAACCTGAAAAATGGTTCTGGACGAGTCGTTGGCTCGGACCAATGGTAAACGAAAGTCTCTGTGAAACTTGTCAGTATTCCCCAACTAACCCATTCAGTCTCGGGTTTATCAGAATTGTAGTTCTTCAGATACTTCAGAAGGTCTTTTGCATACTTCTGATCAATGTGTTTGTCGTTGCAGGCTTTTGTCTCGACAAAAATCCTTGGTTCATCATCAACGATAAGCGCGATATCTTTCCACTCAATACCTTTGATTTTCCCCAGATATTCTCTGTCATAGTATTCCGCTGTGTGAGTGCTTGGCCAACCTAAGCTCGTTAAGAGAGGCTCAATGAGCATCTGTTTCGTTTCTTCCTCAGGTTTGCCAATGAATTTTCTCTTGCCCGAAATATAGTCATCACATACGTGCACAAGCGTCTGAATGTCCACGAGCTTCACGTTATATGAATGAAACTGATGTTGTATTAAGAATTTCCTTAGTAAGCGCTATCGCTTAGCGCGCGCTAGGGCGTTGCTAAATTCAGATTTTAATAGTTTTTATTCGGCCAGAACATCAACTTTCTTCCCGTCAAAAACATCCAGATACATGCCGAGAAAGAGCTAACGCCTATTAAAATCCATTTTTGTCCGAATTTAGCAACAAGCTGGCGCGCTAAATTAAGGGAGTACATACAGAGTCTGTTTGAAGAATTGACTAGAACTCTGCAAGGTTAGTCAGGACATAGAGAGGATCGAACTTCTTTGCGACTTGCGTCATGGCATTGGAACTGCAGTTGCAAGTACTATTCTCACTTTCTTTGATCCCAAGAACTATGGAGTATTTGATTTCCATGTTTGGCAAGAAGTGTGAGGCGCGCATCTTTTTTCGACGACGTCACCTATTTTAGGATGGCAGCCAAATCTACTCCTTCTGCTAGAGACACATATCTAGTTTCAATTTCTTCAAGGAGCATCCTGTCTATAGGCATTTTCTGACGTAAAAAGAAAAAAGGGGAGAATTTAGAGGGGAAGAGGCGTCGGTGGGTTCAAGTGCCTCAGCGTCTTCCTCGTTTTCTTGAGGTCAATCAACGCTGCCACTAGGGCGACTGTACTTGCCACTGCAGCGGCTATTACAAACATTAGTGGGGGGCTCAGTTCGGGAACGATTGGCATGCCCAGGTAAGCGACGTAGGTTGGGTCGTGTTGAAGCTGGTAGCCGCTCCAGACTGGGTAGCATACTCTGTAGAGGAAAGAGGAAACGTTGTAGTCGAGGTTTATGGCTGCTTGCATGCTGCTTATCTTGGGAAAAATGCTGGTAAGCGTATCTTCGAGTAAAGAGAGAATCCATTCGCTGCGCTTCCCGCCTTCGGACACGCTTTGATTGGAAACAGCCGTGCACTTTGATTCGTAGACTTCTTGCGTGGAATCTCTGAAAAGCGTGTAGTTCTGTCCAAACAAGAACTTGTAAGCGGTAGCCTCAGCGATTTTTATCTCACTCGAATCTGTAGGTTCAACAGAGGCTGGAGCCGTTGTAGAATTGTACGGATTTCCATTAACCATCGTAACATATGGTTTGGAAGTGATGACGATGGTTCCGTAGAAGAGGGCGATGCTCAAACCGTTCAAGGACACGTTGCCATAACCGAAGGGAACTATCTGCAATATTTTCCCTAGTCCGAAGTTTGTCTTCAGATAGGTCACATTGTTTTGAATGTAGAAGTCATAGGAGAAATCCATATAATCGACCATAACCATCGCGGCTGTGAATTGGTCGTCAGCGGAGTTCAGGAAACCGTCGATGGTCCCATAGCGAATGCCCCACTGATAATGCGGCAAGCCTTCTATGACAGTTTTGTTGATGGGTTTGACGTCGAAGCTTGCCGAACTGTTGACAAAGAAATGGTACAGTATCTCGCTTTGCCCAGAAGTGTAGTTGGCGTCAGGCAAGCCGTTTCCATTAGTGTCGTTATATAGCT
>Ga0315285_10006608_pt1 | contig 11959 bp, 10 predicted proteins | sample YL17G09_36_MG_FD_203698 | JGI IMG/M metagenome (GOLD analysis project Ga0315285, IMG submission 203698) | Sediment microbial communities from Yellowstone Lake, YNP, Wyoming, USA - YL17G09_36 | ecosystem: Environmental > Aquatic > Freshwater > Lake > Sediment | place: USA: Wyoming | collected... | reverse complement strand
CAAGGCTGCGGAAATCCTCGGCGTTAGTCAATCCAGGGTTTCAGACTTGATCAGAGGCAAATGGGAAAGATTTAGCCTCGAAATGCTTATCACCCTTGCGACGAGAGCCGGTATGCATGTCACTCTCAAAAAGGCGGCATAGGGATGGGGTAACAACGCGATCCAGCGGATGCGTTACACGCCCCGCTGATCGCGAGCGTTGAGCCTGTAGAAAAAGTTCTGAAAGAAATGGGGCCAGGCCTTGAAATATCACATTTTGTCCGCACCGGCAGATAACACAAGATTGGCGTTTACACCCTTCGGGAAATCCCGACTAAGTCGGGACTTCGCCAATCCTGAACGTTTGGCTAACGGTATTTGCGCCTGTGGAAAGAAAAAGTTGAAAGGTAGGTTTAACTCACAAATGCAGAACGCGGCTCGGACAAAATTTTAGCGAGACTCTTTCGTGATTCACCTAAAATCAACAATGAACGAACAAGCAAATCAAGCGAAACGGAAGGATCTCCTGCTTCCATCTTCGCTACTCTCGACTGACTGGACCTCAGGAGACGAGCAAGTTGCTCTTGAGTTAGGCTCTTCTCCTTCCGGCGCTCCTGAAGATTCTTACTCAATGCAAGTTTCATCTCAATATAGGTGGATTCTTCAGGCGAAAGCTGCAGAAACTCTGCAACAGTACCAACCTTCCAACCCTTTGTTTCAAGTTGTTTCTTCTTTGCGCTCTTCATACGCTTCCTCCTACGTTAGGTATCATAAAGTCGAATCCTGTGTTTGCAGTTCTCAGTTACTTCACGGGGTGTCTTTTGTGTCTTCTTCTCAAATACCTCCAAAATCACGATGGCGTCATAATCGATTCGATACACAACACGCCATGCCTTATTTTCATCATCGATACGGAGTTCGTGGCATCTCGAACCAATCGATTGCATCGGACGTGAATGAGGTAGCGAGAGCAATTCCCCCATTTGCAGTTTGCGCAGCAAATAGCCTGCTTCAATCCTTGCTGCGCTTGACAGCGGCGGAGTCTTTATTTCGCCGTGCAGCCAGATTAACGGCTTTTCTTTCCGTTTCATTCAAACATAATATATATCATTTCTGACATAATGTCAACATAAGAAAACGGTTCTATTTATTTGTGCCCGCAAGGCAGATAACATCGGCTAAAATATTTGGATTTAAATGTTAAGGACTTCTTTTAGCCTTGAACGTTAGCCGCTCAATGCAGACAGGGGCAAAAGGACGGAGCCGTCCCAGTAATTAAATATAAAGACAAGGGGGAAGTATAAAAAATGGACCGGTTATATTCCAATGACTGACTGCGCCGACAGACACCACATGCTAAAAATTAACATCCAGTTACTACTTCACTCCTTTTGACCGTGAGTGAAAAAGGCGGCTATCGACGATATAAACACCCGACAAGATTTTTTAGGTTAACAGTTTTTAGTCATTCTAATGAAGATTTAGCGCCGGAGACTTTAAACTTTGAAACAACCAAAATTGCCAGTATGAGAAAAGGGTTTGACGTGATTAAAAACCGAAGACAACATAGGGCACCTTGGGGGTGTACTTTTGCTAAAGAAGATAAAAGCAAATGTGAATCTGGCATTTCTCCAAAATCGGACCAGGAATATTTTGAGATTCTCTGTTTGTGTATCCTTCAAGCTGGACTCGGGTGGGGAATGATTAGGAAGAATTGGCCTAAATTTAAAAGAGGATTTTATGGCTTCAATATTGAGAGGCTGGCAAAAGCGAAAAAGGAAGAACTCCTCCATAGAGATGGAGTGGTAAAGAATAAGATTAAGATTGAAGCAATCGTAAACAATGCTAAGAAATTCCAAAAAGTGAAGGGAGAAAGAGGTTCTTTTCCGAATTTTTTAAAATCATTAAAGAGATCAGAAGACAAAGAAGCGATTAAGATGTTGACCCATGTATTTGCCCATGTGGGAAAGTATACTGCTGAGTATTATCTCCATAGTGTAGGATATTGGAGGTAAATAAACGTGGAGGTGAGAGATGGTCGATTATCTGAATAAAGAAGAATTGGAGTCGTTAAGACGCTGGCCCACATGCGCCATATCCAATGGCATCGAACTCTTCAACATTCGTCCTCGAAATGAAGGTTTCATGCTTCCTGAGATTAAGTGCGTCTTTCCTGAATTGGGAGCCATGATCGGCTACGCTGTCACGGCGGTCATCAGTGCGGACTCTCCAGAGGGCCGTCGGATTCAACCATCTGATTGGTGGGAAATGATACTGAAAATACCAGAGCCTCGGGTGGTTGTGATCCACGACATAGACCATCCTGTTGTGGGCTCTTTCTGGGGCGAAGTGAATGCCAATATCCACAGGGCCCTGGGTTGCGTCGGGACAGTGACCGATAGCTCTGTACGGGACTTAGACGAGGTAAGAGAGATGGGATTCCATTTCTTTTCCAGTTGTGTCACCGTATCCCATGCTTATGTCCATTTGGTGGAGATTGGTATTCCAGTGAAGGTAGGTGGCCTGGTTGTAAAGCCGGGCGATTTGATTTTGGGCGATAAGCACGGAGTTATTTCTATCCCTTTGGAGATAGCAAGAGATGTACCCAAGGCTGCTCAGGTCGTTGAAGAATGGGAACGGCCTGTCATCAATTACTGTAAATCTAAAGGTTTCACTATAGAAGGACTGAAAGAACGTTACATGTCACCAAGGCCCACCTGGCCTCCACGTAAATAAGACAAAAATAGGGATTTCTGAAGCTTGAAGGCATGGATATCGATGGATATTAACCCTGATGTTGCATAAATCCTATCAGACAGGGATGCTTCCAAACCTTTCCAATGCGGCTTTGTTAGGAATTTTATGGGTAACACGCTTTTTTACCCCGTTAGAAAGCCCCGCCATTCATGACGGGGATGATATAAATAAAACTTCTCGTAGAGTCGAGTCTACGACAATTCCTTATAGAAAGGGCGGAGTCAAAGCTCCGTCCTTTCTAACGGGGTTTACTAAAAGTGACCTTTGTAATATGCTGGGGATTCCCGTCTTCAACGTAGGAAGGTGGCCGCTGGAAAGCTTTTCCAGCATTCCTGTCTGCTGGATTATATGTTTTTTTTGCAACATTAGGGTTAAAAAATAGAGAGGGATTTAATAATTCCGATATTTGTTGGTGACAGGTAGTCTTCGATCCTTGCCTAAAGCCCGGTGGGAGATCTTCACTCCTGGAGGGCTTTGCCTCCTTTTGTACTCATTTCGATCGACCATCCGAATGATTTCTTTGATCAAATTCTCTTTGAAACCCATCTTTGAAATCTCTTCAGGTCCCTTGTCCTCTTCCACATAGGCTTGAAGAATAGGGTCAAGGACAGGATAGGGTGGCAGGGAATCCTCGTCCTTCTGATTCGGCTTTAACTCCGCAGAGGGCGGTTTAATAAAAACATTTTTGGGGATGATGGCTTTCTCTTCTTTTTTATTTCTGGATTTCGCCAATTCATAGACCAGCGTTTTGGGAACATCTTTCAACACGGCATATCCGCCAGCCATATCTCCGTAAAGCGTGCAATACCCCACGCTCATCTCACTCTTGTTTCCTGTGGTCAGAACGAGCCATCCAAACTTATTAGAGAGAGCCATCAGGATGTTTCCTCGAATTCGAGCCTGAATGTTTTCCTCTGCAACATCAGGCTTCAACCCTTTGAAAGATGAGGCAAGGGTCTTTAAATAAGCCTGAAATACCTCTGTGATCGGAATGGTGAGGAAGCGAATGCCCAGATTCTTGGCTAAAAGTCTTGCATCCTCTAAAGATCCTTTTGAGGAATATTGGGAAGGCATGGCCACTCCTACCACACCTTTTTTCCCCAATGCATTCACAGCGATTGATGCAGTGAGGGCAGAATCGATTCCTCCGCTCAGACCGACCAGGACCTTCTGAAAACCATTTTTCCGAATATAATCTCCAGTGCCAAGGACAAGGGCTGAGTAAATTTCAGAAAGCCGATCCAGAGGCTTGCTCTCCCTTTTTGGAATGGGGGGTCTTTTTTTAGCCAAGTGGCTTTGATCCGGGAGGTCGATCTTTCTCAGCCTTTTTTCTCCATTGGTCGACTTCTCCCTCCTGATTCGAGGATCATGAAGCCTCATGCGAAAGACTTCCTCCATATCGAGATCCGCCAGGACCAAATCCTCCTCAAATTGTTTCCCCCTGGCGATCAAATCCCCTTTTTGATCGAAGATGAGACTTCCTCCATCGAAGACGAGTTCGTCCTGGCCGCCCACCAGGTTACAGTAGGCAACGATCGCTAAGTTGTCAGAAGCCCTGGTAGAGATCATCTTTTCTCGAAAGGTAGATTTTCCTGCATGGTAAGGCGAGGAGGAGATATTGACGATCAATTCCGCTCCTCCGTGAAGGGTCTGCGTTCGTATGGGGTCTCCAGGATACCAGAGGTCTTCACAGACGCTCAAGCCGATGGGGATCGATCTGAGGGTGAAGATAAAATTTTCTTTTCCCCCTTGGAAATATCGAATCTCGTCAAAGACACCGTAATTGGGGAGGTACATTTTGGAGTAGACATCGATCAACTTCCCATTGTGAATAAGGGCGGCGGAATTGAAAATATCCCCATCCTTATTCACAAACCCGACGATGGCGGTAATGGAAGACGTTGCCTTAGCGATCTGTTTTACAGCCCTTAAATTGGCCTCAATGAACTTTGGCATGAGCAGAAGGTCTTCTGGGGGATATCCGGTGACGGCCATCTCAGGGAAGGCCAGAAGGTCTGCACCCATTTTTTTCCCTCGCTGGATGTAGTCCAAAATCTTCTTCGTATTTCCTTCGATATCACCAACTGTTGTATTGATCTGGCAAAGTCCTATTCTGAGTGTTCGCATGTTTACCTCGCAATATCGTAAAGCGTAAAGTGTAAAGTGTTAAATTCAAAACTCATAACTCAAAACTCATAACTTTATTCTTCTTCTGCGACCAGCACCTCTTTTTTGATACGATACCTCTCCATTTTTCCTCGAAGGGTGCTTCGATTAATTCCGAGAAGTTGGGCGGCCTGAACCTGATTCCCCTTAGTCTTTTGTAACGCCCGGAGAATCAGCCCTCTTTCTAAAGTGGAGATCATATCCATATTCTGTTGTGCCGCAGATCCCTTGGAAAGTTCTTCGAAGAGGGTGTCGAGGAGGCTCTCAAAATTCTTCTTGCCCAATTCTTCCCCAGCTCCTCGCTTCTCCTCCTCCTTTTCGAGAAGGATTTGATCCTCAAGAATCCATTCACCCTGACAGAGCACCATGGCCCTTTTCAGGACATTCTCCAGTTGACGTACATTCCCCGGCCATCCGTAAGAGGTGATCTTCGCCATTGCTGCAGAGGTGATCCCGACAATCTCTTTTTTCAACTCTCGATTGGACTTTTTTAAGAAATAGGAGACGAGTTCAGGGATGTCCTCCTTCCTCTCACGCAAAGGAGGGATTTCAATGGAGACCACATTGAGCCGGTAATAGAGATCTTCCCGAAACCTTCCTGTTGAAATCGCTTCTTCTAAATCTTTATTGGTGGCAACGATGAATCGGATGTCCACCTTGATGGTTTCCATTCCTCCAAGCCTTTCAAAACTTCTTTCCTGGAGAACTCGCAGCAACTTGGCCTGGGTGGAGAGGGACATATCTCCGATTTCGTCCAAGAAGATTGTTCCTCCCTGACACTGTTCCAACTTCCCGATGCGGCGGGCGGTGGCGCCTGTGAAGGTCCCTTTCTCATGACCGAAGAGTTCGCTTTCGAGGAGGGTATCGGGTATGGCCGCACAGTTGACAGGAAGGAAAGGTTGGTTCGCACGGAGGCTGTGGTGATAGATTGCCCGTGCAAGCAGCTCCTTACCGGTTCCACTTTCACCTCTGAGAAGAACGGTCACATCGCTTTGGGCAACTTGCCCGATCATTTTATAGATTTCTTGCATCTTAGGAGAAGATCCAACAATTCGTTCTCCATCACCCTCCCCACCCTCTGTGGAGAGGTAGGTGACTTCCTGTTTCATCAGCTTTCGCAAAGAGAGGGCTTTCTCAATCAGGCCCTTCATCTGTGGGATGGGAAAAGGTTTGAGGATATAATCGAAAGCCCCGTATTTCATCGCCTCGATAGCGGTCTCGGTTGTACCGTAGGCGGTCATGATGATCACCAGGGATTTGGGATCGATCGCTTTGATCTCCTTCAATACATCGATTCCATTTTGGCCCGGCATCTTGATGTCCATGATAACGAGGTCAGGGGGATTTTCCTTAAATCGATTCAATGCCTCCTCCCCATTTTGGGCAGTGAGGACAGAGAAATTCCCTTCCATCATCCGTTTCAGAGAGTATCGGATGGATTTGTCATCATCAACGATCAGGACGGTCTCCATCTTCCTCCTCTTAAGAAATTGGGAGCCAAAGGGTAAAGAGCGTTCCCTTCCCAAAGGTGCTTTCTACCTCGATCTTCCCATGGTGCTGGTCAATGATCCGATGGGCAATGGAGAGGCCAAGGCCAATTCCACCCTCTTTGGTGGAAAAGAAAGGATCGAAGAGTTTATCCATATCTTCAGGAGGAATGCCAATGCCAGAGTCTTTTATAGAGAATTGTATCCAGTGATGATCTCCGGATAACTGACCACTCAATCCCAATCTTCCACCTTCGGACATTGCCTGAATGGCATTCATCAGGAGGTTGAGGATCACCTGCTTCATCTGTTCCTTGTCAATGGTAATGGGGGGGAGGGATTGGAAGTCTTTTTGAACAGAGATCTGCAGTCTCTCTATTTGAGGCCGAAGCAACTGAAGCGTTTCTTCAAAGATAGGAAGGACCTCCGTCTTTTCAAAAAGTGGAGGTGCTGGTTTGGCAAATCGGAGAAACTGATCGATGATCTCATTGATCCGATGGATCTCTTCCTCGACCACCTTGAGGTCCTCCCGATGAGAATTTTTGGATGGAAAACTTTCCGCCAGGGAATGGATGAGGATGTTGATGCTGGTGAGTGGGTTTCGAATCTCATGGGCGATGCCTGCAGCCAATTGTCCCAAGGCCGCTAACTTTTCGGACCGAATTAGTTGGGCCTCTGCCTTTCTGAGATCGGAGGTTGTCTTTTGAATCTTCTCTTCCATCTGTTGGCTGAAGGTCTTCAGTTCTTGGTACATAAAAGCATTGTGGATGGCGAGTCCTGCCTGCTGAGCAAAGGTCATCACCGATTCGAGTGTCTCTCTGGTGACATTCTTCCCGGGCTCGACGTGGTCGGCTGCTATCGCACCCAAGGCCTTTTCCTTAGCCAGGAGAGGGATCACCACAAGGGAGTGAAGATTGAATTTTTCTTTCAGGGCAGGGTTGACTCTCGAGTCCTGGCTTGCATCCGGGATAATGAAAGGCTTTTTCTCAAAAATCGACCGCGCTACAATACTTTCCTCTGAATCCAGAGGCAAGGTGATCCCTTTGATCTTCCCTTCACCGACTCCCACTGCCATTTTGCATTCGAGAATATTCTTCTTTTCGTTGACCAGATAAAGGCGGGCACGGTCGAACCCGATATTTTTTGTCACCCCTTCCAAGACGAGTCTAAGAATCTCATCAATATCCAACGTCTCCATCAGACCTGAATTTTCAATGCAGATCGCAGCCTGGTTGGCCACGGCAGTGAGCATCTCCTCTTCACTCTTTGAAAAGGGATGGGGATAGGAGGTATAACAGTTGATCACTCCGATCACTCTTTCCTTAATGCACATGGGCACACTGAGCATCGAGACCAGTCCCTCTTTTTTGGCCAGTTCCTTTTCTTTATAGAGAGGTTCTTTGAGGACATCGAGGATAGCCATGGGCTGATTATGAAGGGCTACGTGGCCGACTACCCCTTCTCCCATGGCCAGGCTTCTCTCCTTCAAATATTCTTCGCTGATGCTCTGAGTCGCCTTTAATTTCAACTTATGATCTTTCTCATCGAGAATCCAAAGGGAACATATTTTTGAGTCCATCACATTAGCGGTGACCGTGACAATCAAGCGGAGCACATCCTCGAGATAGAGACCGGAGGCAATGGCTTTGCTGATTTCCAGCAGCGCATTGATTTCCCTGGTATCAGGATTTCTTTTCCCTTTTGGCAAACGCTTGATTCCCATTAATTTATCTATCATAAACGAAAACCTTTAATTTGGAAAGTAAAATGCCACCTTTTCTAATCCCCCCTTCCCCCCCTTTAGTAAAGGGGAGAGAGGGGGGATTCTCAAAATAAAAAAGGGGATACCGGATATTCTCTCGGGTATCCCCTTTTGGGAAATTGAGGCTGACGGATTCGGTAATGATACAATCTCAAATAATCCTATCTACGGCAGGGGAGACGAAATCCAGAACAATCCAATGCCTTGTTCATTCAGACATTAGGAATTTGGGTTTGTCTGAAGTTGCAATATCAGAATCTAAGGGTTTTGAATGTTTTTTTTGTTTCAAATCGTTGATTTACCAAGAATTTTATCTACCGCCTCTCGATCGACATCCATCACATAGGGGATGCCGGATACATCTGAAGCCTCACGAGTCAAGCTGCAGAGATCATCCCTGGAAATATAATTTAAAGCAAATTTTCTTGCCCCGGCCATAAACTGTTGAAGTCCAGCATTCAGCCGATCGAAATATGTGATCATTCCGATAGTCCCTGTTGGGATGCGTTCAAAATCTTTACCGTATTTATCCTTTAGTTTAGCAGCCAGAATGAAGATGTGCTCAACGTTGGCTCCGTATTTGGCGATATCGGCAGGAACCTTTCCCTTTTTAATCATTTCTCCGATCGTATTCCCAACCATCGCTGCTGTCATCGATGCCCTTCCAAGGCATGTGGCTTTGACATAAGGAGCGGCTAAGGCGATCGCTTTGAAGATATGGTCCTCAAGAGCAAGCCCACCTGCCATGGCACAACTTGGTATGAACGCACCTTTCTGCTCCAATTTTCTTAAGAATTGATAGAGGAGGCTTTCAAGGTAGACCGTGGGCACTCCCCATTCGTTCATCATTCGCCATGGGCTCATCCCTGTTCCCCCTCCTGCACCATCCACGGTGAGTAAATCGATCTTGGCATCAGAGGCATACTTGACTGCCCGGGCCAGATCGATAGGCCGATAAGCGCCGGTTTTAAGAGAGATATGTTTGGCTCCGATCCTTTTCAAACGCTCCACCTCTTTATGGAACCCTTCTTCATCCACCATGCCGAGCCTGGAATGGCGTTCAAACTCTTTAAAATCCCCCTGGTTGAAGGCCTCCTGAATCACATGATCTTCAGGATCAGGGAGGACAATATAACCCCGGCTCTTCAATTGCAAAGCCCTTTCCAAGCTTGGGAGTTTGACCTCGCCGCCGATATTTTTCGCGCCCTGTCCCCATTTCGGTTCAATGATCTCGACACCTAATTTTTCTACGACATACTCCGGTACACCCAGGCGGCCATCTTCGACATTATATTGGACAACGATTCCACCATATCCATCATGCCACTGCTGAAATGTCTTAACCCGGCGCTCCATTTCTGGAGATCTGACCACGCGGCCATTTTTAAGTTCAGAATTGGGGTCCATGCCACAAACATTCTCACCCACGACAACGAGGGTTCCAGCAATGGCTGCTGCAATCGCCATCGATTCCCAATGAATACGGGCGATGTCGGTCGAGCCCAATGCGCCTGTAAAATAAGGGACTTTTAGGCGAATCTTTTCCTTCGCTCCGATCTCTGTGGAGACATCAACTGCCGGGAAGGTCGCACGATCTGAATCAGCCGGAACACCTATCGCACCGACGCAGGTGCCCTGGATGTTGAAATGGGAGAAATCGATAGGATAATCTTTTTCAGAACCTGCGGTCACCTTGGCAAAAGGCTGTGGATAGAGGATTTCCCTTCCTCTTAAGGCTGAGCGGCCCACTTCACAAGGACCGGGACAACCATCCAGGCAGGTGACACAGATACCTGATCCAGGAGCAGGCGAAACTCGATTTCGAGTAAATGTGGCCGGACTTCGATTTGGTTTGGCAAAAGTCATTCTTTTTTCCTCCTTCTACTTTTAATTTTAATAAAAAAGGCGTCAAATTTATTTGACGCCTTTGTCATTGATACAAAAAAAGGACGCCAAATCTACTTGACGTCCTCGTCTTCAATACCCCATCGTATTGATCGGCTAACTATACAATATAAAAAACTTTTTTGTCAAGAAAAATTTAAGACATGGATTCTCAGATTAGATTGATTAGTTAGCTATAGGAGAAACATAGGGTAAAAAGGAGGCGGTATTCTAAATTTTACTCCCCTCCTCGCCCCCCATCTTAGTAGGGGGAGGGGAAATGAAATGATCAAATTCCTTAGAGCGGGTTCTGTTCGCAGAAGCAGCCAAAGGTTCCCGTAGGACAACAGTTAGGCATTTCTTCAATTCTGACACATCTTCCGCAGAGTTCGCCCTGTTCTTTAACTCCTTGGCATGGAACGATCATTCCAGGACAGACATAATCACATCCGCGACAGAGGCGGCAGGTCTCTGGCCTAACCTCAAATGGCATGCTCACTTTCCTGCCCATTCCTCTTCCTACAAATCCGAGGGCCTTTCCATCCATCTGTTCGTAACACATCCGGATACAGAGACCGCAGAGGATACACCGATTATCCTCCATGGGGAATCGAACTTTGAGCAATCCCATGCGGGCGGCAATGTCCTGGGCCATCTTCACATTGGGAGCACTGGCGACTAAGAGTTCTGCTAACATCTTCCTCGCACGGATGATTCGTGGAGATTGGGTCTGAATCACCATTCCCTCTCTGACTTCATGTGTGCAAGAAGTATCTATAAAAGTCCTACCGCCTCCGTCATTGCTGATCTCCACCACACAAATCCGACACCCTCCATAAGGAGTGAGGTTTTCCATATAGCATATCGTAGGGATGTGGATCCCAAATTGATGGGCCGCCTGGAGAATGGTGCTCCCCTCCTCCACATTGATCCATCTTCCATCTATGGTGAGATTAACAGTTTTTATTTCCATCGTAATCTCCTTCTGGGACATATTATGTCATTCCTGGGGAAGCAGGAATCCAGCATATTCAATCTTTCCTGGACTCCCGCTTTCGCGGGAGTGACAGCAAGATAGTACTTTTCAGCCCCCTATTAGACCCTGAAACAAGGGTGACAGAAAGAGGGTTATTGAACCATTACCGCGTTGGCTTTGCACACATCTTTACAGGATCCACATTTTGAACAGATTTCGGAAAGGATACGGTGACTCTGCTTTTTTTCCCCTTCGACCGCTTGGGTCGGACAAACCTTCTTACATGCCCCGCATCCTGTGCAATCCACTTCTGAAATCGAATATTGAATGAGAGGAGTACAGACAGCAGCCGGACACCTCTTCTGATGGATATGAGCCTCGAATTCAGGACGGAAATATCTCAAGGCAGAGAGTACTGGATTGGGAGCTGTTCTCCCTAAGCCACAAAGGGAGGTATCTACGATAACCTCGGACAACTCTTCAAGGAGTGATAAGTCTTCTCCATTCCCTTTCCCTTCTGTGATTCTATCTAATATCTCACCCATCCTTTTTAATCCTTCACGGCATGGAAGACATTTACCGCAGGATTCCTCTTGTAAGAAATGGACAAAATATTTTGCCACATCCACCATACAGGTTCCTTCATCCATGACGATCATCCCACCGGAGCCCATCATCGAACCGACTTGCGTCAGGCTTTCAAAGTCCACTGGCAGATCAAATAAAGAAGCCGGAATACAGCCTCCTGAAGGACCTCCTGTCTGCACTGCCTTAATCCGTTTTCCATCCTGTTGACCGCCTCCAATATCGAAGATGATCTCTTTAAGGGTGATGCCCATGGGGACTTCAACCAATCCAGTATTTTTTACCTTTCCAACCAGAGAAAAGATCTTTGTCCCTTTACTCTTTTCCGTACCGATGGAGGAAAACCACTGGCTTCCTTTATTA
>Ga0315285_10006605_pt1 | contig 11962 bp, 11 predicted proteins | sample YL17G09_36_MG_FD_203698 | JGI IMG/M metagenome (GOLD analysis project Ga0315285, IMG submission 203698) | Sediment microbial communities from Yellowstone Lake, YNP, Wyoming, USA - YL17G09_36 | ecosystem: Environmental > Aquatic > Freshwater > Lake > Sediment | place: USA: Wyoming | collected... | reverse complement strand
CGATAGAAGTCGAGCGCCCCCAGGACCGCCCAGTCCCTGAAGTAGTACACCACGTTGGGGTCGTACTCGTTGGCTACGGTGATGTAGCCCTTGCTCGTGATGACGGTGTCGGTCTTGGCCACCCCTTCCTGGAGGGCGGCCAGGCCGGTGATCGTCTTGAAGGTACTGCCGGGGGCGTACATTTCGGCGATGGCGTGGTTGACCAGCGGCTTGCCGGGCTGGCTCAAGAGAGCGTCCAGCTCCTGCTGACTGATGGCGCGCGAGAAGAGGTTGTTGTCGAAGGCGGGCAGGGAGACCATCGACAGGATCTCCCCCGAGTGCACGTCCATCACGACCGCCGTGGCGTTATCAGACGTGCCCATGAACTCGCGCAGGGCGTCGGTCACCTTTTGCTGGAGCTCCAGGTCGATAGTCAGCACCACGCTTTGCCCTGACTGCGCCGCCCGCGTATCCAGCACGTCCAGTTGGCGACCGCTAGCGTCTACCTCTGCCAGTTCCTTGCCCGACTTGCCCCGCAGCACATCCTCATAGGCTAGCTCTACGCCCATCTTGCCCACCTGGTCGTTCAGGATGTAGCCCCGCGGCCGCAGCGATGCGTATTCCTCCTCGGAGATGCGCCCGACGTAGCCCACGACGTCGGAGGTCAGCTCGCCGGTGGGATAGCGGCGGCGGGCCTCCACCCGCAGCTCGACGCCCGGCAGGTTCGGCGTGAGTTCCTTCAGAATGAGGGCCGTATCGCGGTCCAGCTCGTCCTTGATGACCACCGCCTCATAGGGGTTGCCGTTCTCTCGCTTCTCTCGCACCTTCTGGGCGATCTCCTGCGACGACATCTTCAGCACTTCGCTCAGGCGGTCGAAAACCCCTTCCTCGTTCTTGCTGGGCAGGTCGGCAGGCGTGATGACCGCCGTGTAGTTGGCCATGTTCTGCACCAGGGGGGTGCCATTGCGGTCGTAGATGAGGCCGCGCAGGGGGAGCACTTGGAGCTCTCGCAGCCGGTTGTTTTCCGCCTTTTCCCGATAGCGGTCGGCTTCGAATACCTGCATCCGCACCAACTGGAGAGTGAGGATGCCAAACAGGGCGAAGATCAGCACCTGGAGGAGGAATGATGTCTGCCCGGGCAGGAGGGGGTTCTCCCGCCGCCTCGGCTTGTCCGAGCGCCAGCGCTGGCCGCCGCCGCGCAGGATGTCCATCGTTTCCTATCCCACCGCCCGCAGGCCGGTCCGGCTCTCCAACAGGGTCGTCGCCCCGCGCAGCGGGAGGTAAAAGAGGGGGGTGAGCACGGCATCGAAGAGGGCGGCCGGCAGGAGCACCCGCAGCGGGCTCTGGAGCCAGGGCACGTCCTCGCCCAAGAAGGTCAACACCACCATGTAGACGAGATGATAGCAAAGCGACGCCACCACTACCACGACCACGATGGGCAGGAATTCGCTCTGCGTCAGGTGGCGCTCGCGGACGGCGGCCAGGGGCACGATGGGCAGGAGAGCCAGGAGAGAGACGCCCACGGGGTCATTGGTGATCAGGTCTTTGAAGACGGCGGCCAGGGGAATGAGGACCATGGTCTCTCGCGGCCCCCGCACCATCGCCCAGCACATGAGCAGGACCAGGAGCGGGTTGGCCGTCGCGCCCAGCAGGGGGAAGTAAGGGCCGGCCGCCACCTGGAACAGGGCGACGGTCAGGGCCAGTGGGCCCAGCAAGAAGTACCTCATGGCGTACTGTCCAGCCGCGGCGGCTCGAAGCTAGTCATCACCAAGACGTTCTCCAGGCGGGAGAGGGCGGCTGCCGGCTCCACCTCGGCCTTCTTGAAGATGTCCTGGGGGCTCCCCTGTACCGAGACCACTTCCCCGATAAGGAGGGCATCGGGGAAGTTGCCACCCAGGCCGGAGGTGGCCACCGTGTTCCCCGGCTGCACCTCCGCCTCCTGGGGCAAGAGCTCCATCCGCAGGCCGCCGTGGAGGGTGCCGCTCACCACTCCCTGCGTTCGCGACTCCATGACCATGGCGTTCACGCTGCTGTTCGGGTCGGTGATGAGGGTGACCCAGGCGAAGTCGTCCAGCACGCTGGACACCTTCCCCACCAGGCTGCCGCCGGAGCTCATTACCACCATCCCCTCGGCAACACCGTCCTCGCGGCCGCGGTCGATGGCGAGCCGCTCCTTGAGGTTGCTGGGGTCTTTGGTGATGACCCGCGCCACGAGGAACTTGTCGCCCGGACGGCTCTCCTGCACCTTCAGGAGCTCCTGAAGCTCCTGCGACAAGGACTGCTGCTCGCGCAGGCCGGCGATCTCGGCCCGCAGCTCCTCGATCTGCTGGCGGAGCTGGCGGTTTTCCTCCTCGAGGTCCTGGCGCTCGGCCAGGCGGTCCAACAGGTCGGCCACCGGCTCGGCGGCGTTGCGCACGCCGCGTTCCAGAGGGGAGACGACAGTGAGGGCCACGTTCCGCAGAGGGTCGAGGGCGCCCTTCTGAGATAGAAGGATCGTCACCAGGGCCAGAAAGGCGGCGGCCAAAAGCCAGACAATCGTCCGCATTTCCTGCGATAGCCCATGCTAGCGCGGTGCTCGACGTTGGGTCAGGCGAGCCTGAACCTTGGCTAGGATCTCCGCTTCCTCCAGCATCTCGGCGGTGCCCCGCACGACGCAGCTCAAGGGGTCCTCCGCCACGTAGACGGGAAACTTGGTCTCCTGGGCCAGGCGACGGTCGAGGCCGCGCAGGAGAGCGCCGCCGCCGGCCAGGACGATGCCCCTGGTCATGATGTCGGCCACTAGCTCCGGTGGTGTGATCTCGATAGTGGAACGCACCGCCTCCACGATGGTGCCCACCGAGCCGGAGAGGGCATCGCGGATCTCGACGCTGCTCACCTCCACCGCCTTGGGCAGGCCGGTTGCCAGGTCGCGCCCTTTCAGGACCAGCGTCGTTTCCCGGTCCAAGGGCGCCGCCGACCCCGCCTCGATCTTCGCCTCTTCCGCCATGCGCTCACCGATGAGCATGTTGTGCACCTGGCGCGCGTAGGTCATCAACTCCAGGTCCATTTCGTCGCCAGCCACCCGGACGGACGTGGCGGTGACGATGCCTCCCAGGGAGATGACCGCCACCTCGGTAGTGCCGCCGCCGATGTCCACGACCATGGAGCCGCTGGCCTCCATCACCGGCAGGCCTGCGCCGATGGCGGCGGCCAGGGGCTCCTCCACTAGATAGGCGGCGCGGGCGCCGGCGTTCAGGATGGCGTCGTGGACTGCTCGCTTCTCCACCTCCGTCACGCCGCTGGGGATGCCCACCGCCACCCGCGGCCGCGGGATGATGCCCAGCCCGAAGTGATTGTGGGCATGGGCAGCGCGGATGAAATACTGGAGCATGCGCTCGGTGACGTTGAAGTCGGAGATCACCCCGTCCTTCAGGGGGCGCACAGCCACGATGTCCGAAGGTGTGCGGCCCACCATCCGCTTGGCCTCACTGCCGATGGCCAGGATCTTCTTGTTGACGCGATCAATGGCGACGACGGAGGGCTCGTCGACGATGATGCCGCGGCCGCGCACCAGGACCAGGGTGTTGGCGGTTCCTAGATCGATGGCGATGTCGTGGGAGAAGAAGCCGAGAAGGGTATTCAGCGGGTTGAACAACTCCACCCCTCCTGTCCGCACCCTCGGCGATCTCGGCGGGTCACCAGGCGCTCGCTGCATTATAGGGTATTTGCGCCCGACGGGCAAAGATAGGAGGATAGCCTAACCCAAACGCCAAAAACGCCCCATACTAAGCCCTATCCAGGAGAAAGAAGGGCCTAGCGGCCCTTGAACTGCGGCTCCCGCTTCTCCAGGAACGCCTGCACGCCCTCCTGGACATCCTCGGACTCCATACAGGAGCGCTGGTACAGCTCCTCCAGCCGCACCTGATCCTCCAGCTCGGCTCGCCACTGGCGGTAGGCCAGGTGTTTGACCAGCTCCAGGGCGATAGATGCCCCCCGGGCCAAACGCTCGGCCAGGGCCAGCGCCTTGGGCATCAGGTCGGCGGCGGCGATCACCTGGCTCACCAGCCCAATGCGCAGGGCCTCCTGCGCGTCGATGATGTCCCCCGTGTACATGAGCTCCAGGCCTTTGGCCATGCCCACGATGCGGGGCAGGAGATAGGTGGCGCCGAAGTCGGCCAGCAGCCCGCGCCGCGACCAGATGGCGGAGAAGCGGGCGGCCTCACTAGCGATGCGGATGTCGCAGGCCAGGCACAACGAGAGGCCGCCGCCGGCGGCCACGCCGTTGACAGCGGCGATGGTGGGCTTGGGCCAGGCCAGCAGCCGGCCGGTGCTGCCATAGCGAGCGCGAAGCCGATCGCTGCGGCTCACTTCCGCCGGGTCGGGCAGCGCCTGAGCGGCGATGAGATCGGTCCCGGCACAGAAGCCGCGCCCGGTGCCCGTGATCACCAGTACCCGCACCTCGTCGTCCGAGGTCAGGCGATCGAGCGCATCCTCGATCTCGCCCCAGGACTGCCAGCGCAGGGCATTGAGCCGCTGGGGCCGGTTGAGGGTGAGCAGGACGACGCCGCTCTCCCGCTTCTCCAGGGTGATGTCTTCGTAGGTCATGACGTCTACCTCACAGGGATGCTGTCGCCGGTTCGGCCTCTATCGCTTGGAGCGCCGCCAGCCGGCGGCGACGGCTTCCTGCTCCGTGCAGAACCACCGCTCGCCCGCCGCTTCGTCAATAACCGTCTTATCATAGAACTCGCCGCCTGGCACGTGGTATATCTTCTCCCCCGTGGTCTGGCTGATGTTCCCCTTGATCACCGCCTGGGTGGTGCCCGAGTAATCGCAAACGCCTCGGGCGGTGGTAGACGCGGTGGGGCTGGCGCAAGCGGACCACAGCCCGCGGCCAGCATCGATGGCCTCTCGCTGCAGCTCGAGGAATAGCTCCTGGTGCTTCACGTCCGGCGGGTAGGTCGCGGCAACGGCGTACCCTTCCCGCACCAGCGTGGCGTTCACCAGTTCGCCGGCCACCCAGACGTAACGCAGCAAGCGCCCGAACTCGTCGGTTTCCGAGACATCCTTCTCCAGTTCCACTGTCTTCCCCTCCACGAGCCCGCGATTGCGCTGGCTGGCCTCGCGCCCGTAGCACTGCACCGGCCGGCGGGGATCCACCGTCTCCGGTGTGTCTATGCCGATGTAGCGGATACGGTAGGTAATGCCTGCCATCAACACTTCGATGGTGTCCCCATCCACGACGCGAGTCACCTGCGCTTGGTCCCCCATGGGGGAGGCCGCGGCGGCCGTCGGCGATGGCGACGCGGCCTCGGGCAATTGCTTCGTCGCGGTGATTGTGGGTGACGTGTCTGCTCGCGTCGACGTGCGCGTCACGGCGATGGTGGCGCGGGCCGGCGCCACGCCCCTATTGGGCTCGGTGTCTTCGCAGGCGAGCGCCAACAGTGCGGCGACAAGCAGAAGACCCAGGCTCAGGAACCTCATTCTCGACGGGCCTCGCCGGGCTCTAGATCGCCCCGTGCTTTCGCAGTAGCTCCGAGGCTCAGGAGGTTGAACGCGCGGCCTTCACCGGGTCCCGCAGATCGGATTGATACGGACGCCAGTTCCACCGGCTTGCGTTCCTCTGGCACGGGGTCGCCGGTAGCCCGCAGGCTCTCCACGCATCCCTCTATGGCCTCGCGGGCGTTGGTCAGTGCCTCTTGTTTGCTCCTGCCCCAGGTGTGGCAGCGGGGGGTCGCCGGCACTGAGGCTAGCCAGTTGCCTTCTTCATCCTGCCGAAGCACCACACTGTATCGCATTGCCGAGACCTACGCCCTCTTGTTGAAGTCCTCTGTGGTTATGCCTGCGTCTCTCAAGATATCCGCTCCGTAGTGCCGTCCGCTCGTGTTGCTCTTCTTAGTATTGGTATGCGTTGTCCATGTATTCGGCATCGAAACCTATCTGAAACAGCTCCTCGAAAACTTGAAACGCGTCGATAGCACCGGCCTTGACACGCTCTATCTTGCCGAGAGCCAGGGCCGCCTCTCTCCTAACTCCCTCGTCACTGTCGTTCAAAGCTTCAGTAAGGTGTGGAACGGCCGTTTGCCATCTCAGTATGCCAAGGACTATCGCTGCGCCCATTCGGAGATTCTCGTTGTCATCCGTCAAGCCCTGGATGAGAAGCCCTATCCCATCTTTGTATCGCCCAAGGTCCTCGACGGTATCGAGCACGGCTTTCATACGCAATTGTTCATCAGAGAGGCCCCTCGCTTTCCCAATGTCGCGCGGGTGCCGACGGTCGAGCAAGCCGAATGCGAGGGTCATGGTGAGTGCGCCTGCCGCGCTTCTTCGAACTTCCTCATTGTGGTCCTTCAGCGCGGCAATCAGTGGTTCAAGGGCCGTTGCATCCCTTACCTTTGAGAGTCCCACCGCTGCCGCCCTGCGTACTCGCCAATCCTTGTTGTGCCCCAAGCACCGGAGTAGCCCCTTGGCGTCTCCTCTCTCTGCCATTGCCTTAACATTTGGCTTGAACAGAGAACCGAAGACTCCCATCTTTGCACCTCCAGAACACCCAGGTCATTCGCGTATAACGTGGCACCTTCCCTGGGCTCTCCCCGCCAGATCCTATCCTGTCGCCCGGTGCTTGCGCAGCAGCTCCAGGAACTCCTCCTCGTTCAAGAGCTTGGTGCCGTACTGCTGTGCCTTCTGGAGCTTGGAGCCCGGCGCTTCGCCCACCACCACGTAGTCCGTCTTCCTGGTCACACTGTCGGTGGCGGTGCCGCCCAGCCGGTGGATCAGCTCCTCCGCCCGGCTGCGCGGCATCGACGCCAGCGTGCCCGTGATGACGAAGCTTAGGCCTGCCAGCGGCCCTTCCGGCGGCGTCGGCGGCGCCTCCTCCGCCAGGCGCACGCCCGCCCGCCGCAGCTTGTTCAGCACCCGCAGGTTGGCCTCGTCCCGGAACCACTGGTAGACGCTCTCGGCGATGCGGGGCCCCACGGAGGGGATCGTCTCCAGTTCCTCCTGCTCGGCGCGGGCCAGCGCATCGATGCTACCGAAGTGGTTCGCCAGGATGCTGGCCATTTCACTGCCCACGTGGCGGATGCCCAGAGCAAAGACCAGGCGGCTCAGCGGCCGCTCCTTACTGGCCTCGATGGCGCGCAGCAGGTTCTCGGCGCTCTTCTCCCCCATACGCTCCAGGGCGGCCAGTTGCTCCTTGGTCAACGAGTAGATATCGCCGGGGTCCCGGATCAGGCCCTGCCTCAGCAGGATGTCGCACCACGATTCGCCCAGGCCCTCGATGTCCATCGCCCCCCGCGACACGAAGTGGGTGGCCCAGCGGAAGGCCTGCGCCGGGCAGGCCGGGTTCGGGCAGTAGCGCATCACCTCGTCTTCCGGCCGCACCACGGGCGTGCCGCACGCGGGGCAGCGGTCGGGCATGACGAAGACTTGCTCGCGACCGGTGCGCTTGCTGACCACTGGCCCCACCACCTGGGGGATGACGTCGCCCGCCCGCTGGACGATGACCGTATCGCCGACGCGGATGTCCTTGCGCCGAATGTCCTCCTCGTTGTGGAGGGTGGCCTGCTTGACGATGACGCCGCCCACCCGCACTGGCTCCAGTACGGCGTAGGGGTTGAGGCTGCCCGTGCGGCCGATGTTGATCTCGATGGCGTGGAGCGTTGTGGTGGCCTGGATCGGGGGGAACTTGTAGGCGATGGCCCAGCGCGGCTCGCGGCCCACCACCCCCAGCCGCTCATGGTACTCCAGCGGGTCAACCTTGATCACCAGCCCGTCGATCTCGTACTCCAGGTCGTGGCGACGATCCACCCACTGGCGGTAGTGCTGCTCCACCGCCTCCAGCCTCTCGTAGCGGGCGATCTCGGGGTTGATGCGGAAGCCCATCTGTCCCAGCCAGTACAGGGTCTCCCAGTGGGTGGAGGGATAGGGTCCTTCGGCCCAGCCGAGCTGGTACACCCAGATGTCCAGCGGCCGGCGGGCGGTGACCCGCGGGTCCTTCTGGCGGACAGAGCCAGCGGCGGCATTGCGCGGGTTCATGAACATCTTCTCGCCCCGCTCGGCCAGTTCCTGGTTCAGCCGCTCGAACGCCGCCTTGGGCATGTACACCTCGCCTCGCACCTCGAAGCGAGGCGGAACGTCCTTGGCCAGCAGCCGCATGGGGATGCTGCGGATGGTCTTCAGGTTCTCGCTAATGTTCTCGCCGCGATAGCCGTCGCCGCGGGTGGCCCCCTGGGAGAAGCGGCCGTCCTCGTAGACCAGGGCCACCGCCAAGCCGTCGATCTTGGGCTCGCACACCAGAGGGAAGCCTTCGATGTCCAGCAGGGTGACGGCGCGACGGTACCAGGCCCGCAGTTCCTCGTTCTTGAAGGCGTTGGCCAGGGAGAGGAGCGGCAGGCGGTGCTCCACCACCCCGAAGGCCTCCACCGGCTGGCCGGCCACGCGCTGGGTGGGCGAATCAGGGGTGATGAGCTGGGGGAAGCGCGCCTCGATCTGCTTCAGCTCTCGCATCAGCTCGTCGTATTCGGCGTCGCTGATTTCGGGGCTATCGAGCACGTAGTAGCGGTAGTCGTGATAGCGGATCTGGGCGCGCAGCTCCTCGGCGCGCAGGCGGGCGTCGAACAGTTCCTTCTCCTCAGCCATGGCACTGTGAGTATAAGAAACCTCCGTCCGCCCTTCAATGGCAGCGCCTCTTTCGCGGCAAGGGGCGCCGTAACGTGACCTTGATATGATCATGCTATTCTTAAACTAGCCCCATGGAACCTGACACCCCTTCCGTAGACATCAGGCCGGCCCAGGAGGCTGACCTCCCGGCCATTCTGGATATCTACAACGACGCCATCCTCAACTCCACAGCCACCTTCGAGACCGTGCCGCGCACGCTGGAGGAGCAGGGGCAGTGGCTGCGCGAGCACAGCCATCCCTATGCCGTCCTGGCCGCCATCCACGACGGCGACGTGGTAGGCTGGGCTTGCCTTTCGCACTTCCGGCCCAGGCCGGCCTATCGCTTTACGGCGGAGGACTCCGTCTACGTGCGGGCCGACTTCTGGGGAAAGGGACTCGGCACTCTCCTGCTGGCCCGCCTGCTGGAAGTGGCGGCCAGCAACGGCTTCCACACCGTTATCGCCCTCATCGTCGGCGATAACCCAGCCAGCCTGCGGCTGCACCGTGGCTTCGGCTTCCGGCGCGTGGGCGTGGAGCGAGAGGTAGGCTACAAATTCGACCGCTGGCTAGATGTCGTGATCATGCAAAAGACGTTAGAATGAACCGCGTGAGGCCGATCATTGTCGATTACGGCGCCGGCAACCTGCGCAGCGTCGCCCGCGCGGTGGCCCACGCCGGCTACGAGCCGGTCATCACCTCCGAGCCGTCCGCCGTGGAGCAGGCGGAGGTGGTGATCCTGCCCGGCGTCGGCGCTGCCGCCGATACCATGGCTAACCTGGCCCGTTGCGGCCTGGTGGAACCCATCCGGCAGTACATTGCCAGCGGGCGGCCCTTCCTGGGCGTGTGCATGGGGCTCCAGGCGCTGTTCACGGTGAGCGAGGAGGGGGGCGAGCACCCCTGCCTGGACATCCTGCCCGGGCGCGTCCGCCGCCTGCCCTACGGTCTCAAGGTGCCTCACATGGGCTGGAATCGCGTGCACCAGCGCCAGCCCCACCCCGTGTTCGAGGCCATCCCCGATGGCGCCTTCTTCTACTTCGTCCATAGCTATTATGTCAACCCGCAGGACCCCTCCGTGGTGGCAGCAGAGACCGACTACGGCGTGACCTTCGCGGCGGTGGTGGCTACGACGAACATCGTGGCCACCCAGTTCCACCCAGAGAAGAGCGGCGAGGCCGGCCTCCGCCTGTACGAGAACTTCTTGCGACTGGCCCGCAACGGCGGCGCCTCGGCTGCCGCGGGCCAACCGCTGGCCGACGATCGAGGCCGAACTGCCCGGCGTGCTGGCCGTGCGCCGCGCAATCGGCGGCGTCCTCCGGCCGGAGGACCGTAGCTTCAAAGACGTCCTGGGCGTCGAGCCCGGAGAGACACACCCTTGCTTTCGAGGGCCAAACGTATTACTTTTGTTCGCGGGGATGCCGGAGCCAATTCCAGGAGAACCGGCAGCGGTTCTTGAACACGGCGGCCTGCCCCCAACAAGCATGGAGATAGTCCCCGCTATCGATATCCGCGGCGGACGCTGCGTCCGCCTCTATCAGGGCGATTTCGGCCGCGAGACCGTCTTCGCCGATGACCCCGTTGAAGTGGCCTGCCGCTGGCAGGACGAGGGGGCCCATCGCCTGCACGTGGTGGACCTCGACGGCGCCCGCGACGGCTGGCCCGTGAACGCCGACCTCGTGCGGCGCATCGTCGCCACGGTGCGGGTGCCGGTACAGGTGGGCGGCGGCCTCCGCGATAGGCCCTCCATCGAGCGCTACCTGGACGCCGGCGTCGACCGCGTGGTGTTGGGCACGGCGGCCGTCAAGGACCGCGCCCTCCTCACCGAAGTCCTGGCCGAGCACGCCCAGCAGATAGTAGTGGCGGTGGACGCCCGCCAGGGGGTGGTTGCCATCGAGGGCTGGCAGGAGGAGACGCCCCTGGCGGCGGTGGAGCTGGTGCGCGAGCTGGCCGTCCTGGGCGTGACCCGCGTCATCTATACCGACGCCCTCCGCGACGGTACCCTCGAAGGCCCCAACTTCCCCGCCATCGAGAACCTGATGGCCAGGGCCAGCGTGCCCGTCATCTACGCCGGCGGCGTCTCCAGCATCGGCGACCTGGCGCGCCTGGCGTCCCTCGGCCTGGAAGGGGCCATCGTTGGCAAGGCGCTGTATACTAGGGATCTGGATCTGCGAGAGGCCCTAGAGGTCCTGAGTCCGGCCGGGCGGCCTGAAGAGGGAGTTTCGGCATGACCCTGGTTGCCGACGATCTGCGTGATATCATCAAAGGGACCATCGACGGCCTCATTGGATTCGTAGAGACTGAGGTCGTTCCCCTCGAGCAGAAGTACCGGGAGATCCTTGCCGACGAGCGGAAGCTGTTCGGCCCCGATCTCAAGCTGGTTACCGAGATCCAGCAGGCGAGGGCCGATGTCCGGCGCAAGTCCGGCAAGGCGGGCTACTGGGCGATGTTCTCCTCGGAGGCCCTCGGCGGCGGCGGCCTTGGCACCGTGGTGAATATCCATGTGCACGAGGCCCTGTACAGGAAGTATGGGCCCGGGCATCTTTTGCTGGGCTGGTCCAATGGTTTCATCACTACCCCTCTTGTCGCCAGTTTCGTCGATGGCCCTTCCCAGATGTTCACAATAGCCAGCGACGCCATCCGCAGAGATGTCGTCCCCTCGCTGATAGCTGGCGATAAGACCATATGCTTCGCCGCCACTGAGCCGGACGCTGGCTCCGACCTGTGGAACCTGAAGACCAAGGCCCGCAAGGTGGGCGACGAGTGGGTGATCAACGGCACCAAGCAGTGGATCACCAACTCGCCCTATGCTGACTATGCGGCGGTGTTTGCAGTCACCGATGAGGAGGCGTTTGCCAAGCACGAGGGCGGCACCACGGGCTTCCTCGTGGACACAAAGCAGCCCGGCGTGGACACCAACACCATCTTCCCGATCATGGGCCACGTGTCCAGCGATTGCGGGTCGGTCATCCTGGAGGACGTGCGGGTCAAGGATGAGTACGTCCTGGGAGAGGTGGGACAGGGCTTCCGGGTCACCATGATGGGTATCTCCGAAGGGCGGCTGTGTTACGCCGGCGGTTGCGTGGGTATGGCCGAGTGGGCGTTGGACAAGGCCCTGCAGTACGCTAAGGAGAGGAAAACCTTTGGGCGCTCCCTGGCTGACCATCAGGCGATCCAGTGGATGCTGGCGGACAGCGCCATCGATATATTCACGGCGAGGTACGCGGCACTGCAAACGGCGGCGCTGGTAGATGAGGAGCATGAGGGGGGCGGCAGGACGCCGATAAAGGAGATATCGATGGTCAAGGCCTATGCCATGGAGATGGCTCAGCGGGTCTGTGACCGCGCCATCCAG
>Ga0315285_10006600_pt1 | contig 11967 bp, 8 predicted proteins | sample YL17G09_36_MG_FD_203698 | JGI IMG/M metagenome (GOLD analysis project Ga0315285, IMG submission 203698) | Sediment microbial communities from Yellowstone Lake, YNP, Wyoming, USA - YL17G09_36 | ecosystem: Environmental > Aquatic > Freshwater > Lake > Sediment | place: USA: Wyoming | collected... | reverse complement strand
AAAAACCAAACCAATAAGGAACTGCACTTCTGCCGAAAGAAGCTGCCGGATACCCACCTGCCAAGAATCCCATTATCTGCCCACTGAGAGCAGTATTTCGTGCACGGCCATAGAACCCGATCGGACTCCCAACTGCCCACCTGGGGCAGCAAGCCGATGTGCGCCTTGTCTGGGCCCATTCTCACACGGCCGCCGGTCATAGCGCTGTGGTCGCACGTTCATAACGGGTAAAATCGACCTGTCTGACGTCAGCAAAAATGGCACAGTTTATGACTTTGAGTTAGAGGAGACCTTCAAGTAGTTTCCTGGGGGTAGGAAACTGCTTGATGGCAGCGATTTCAGCTCCATAATCGGGGCTCTGACCCGAGAAAGGAGTTGAACACATGGCAAAACCCAAGGATGTCATCAGACAAATCAAGAAGGCCACCCGCCGTCAATTCTCCGCCGAGGAAAAGATCCGGATTGTCTTAGAAGGTCTCCGAGGGGAGAGCCGCTCTGCTACCAGTTCAGGTTCCGAGGGGCTCGAACACCGGCTTGCTGAAATGACAGACTTAGGCATCGACGCGTCTACGCACAGTCCGACAGCCCTTGAAAACTGGTGCCTCCCTACCTATAATCACTGTCAGCCAGCACGGTCTTACTGTGCCAACAAACCGGCGACCCGCAGGATCTTGTGTGGTCGTGCTGGCGCCAGAGGAGAGCAACGTTATGCGATGGATTTCACGCTGTCTTGAGGTTGCCATTGTCGCCGCAGGTGCGTGGAGCACGGCCTGCGCCACTGCGCAAGAGCCGATTCGTATCGCTGGTCGATGGGACCTTCAGATGAGCGCGAGAAGTGCTATCCTCCAGAGCGGCCTCTCTTACAATTTTTGGCGAATCTTGACCGCAGTTTACCAAAAAGATGGAGCCAAACTCAGGGTAAGTTCGTTCAGGATGACAATTGGCTACTGCTGGACCTTGACAGGCAGTGCAAAACTTGAAGCACTTTCTTCATTAAGAAAACGCTTACTACTTCTTTCCGGTCATCACTACGCCTAAGCCGACCAGTAAGAGCATAATGAGAGCTACGTCCTATCCCCCTCACCCGCCCTTCTGCGTGAGCTTCAATCACCACAAATCTCTTCTGTAAAGACGAAGTCAGCATACACCGGCACGTGATCTGAGGCGCGCGTGGTGTCGTTGCCCTTCACGGCAACTGCCTTGTCAAAGACCTTACAAGAACCATTCACGTAGCCAGTAACCATCCAGGACGGTATCAGAATCTGGTCAAAGAGAATGTCACCAGTGTTCTTGTCGGTCCCACGCCAGCGGTTGTTTCTCATTCGACTATTCGGGTCAATCGTATTGATCAAATTAGGATCGTCCTTTCGGATTGCATCCGATTTGAGGCCGTGACTGACGTGGCCGGCAGCACAGAGTGGCTCCGTAAGGTTCACCAAGAACTGCCCTGGGATTTCTTCGGGCGCAGTGGCACAACTGTACTGGCAGAGTCCTTCCACACCCAGGCAAATAATTCCCGCAGGCGCCTTGCAGCTTCCGCTGACAGCCGGTAACCCGAATCCGCCTAACGGTGCTGTAGATGTCAAGCACACGCCCACTCTGAGGTGGTCGGCGTGCGACAAGACAGCGAAGCATAATGTGTACTTGGGCACTGACGCTGCTGGGGTGGCAAACGCCACTACAGCCTCAGCAGGTATCTATCGAGGCCAGCAGGACCTTAAAAAGTTAACAGCTACGTTCCAAGCGAAGCTCCGCTACAGGGGAACAGTACTTACTTCTGGCGAATAGATGAGGTAAATGCCGCCGATACCTGGAAAGGCAGCGTCTGGAGTTTCACCACCGTCAACTTTATCGTGGTGGACGACTTTGAGGACTACACGGATGATGTTGGCAGTAGAATCTTCCAGACTTGGCGTGACGGATTTGGCTTCTCAGAACCGGCACCGGGCTATCCTGGTAACGGCACCGGCTCGGCTGTAGGTTACAGTTAGGCTCCGTTCGCCGAGCGGACTACAGTTCATGGTGGCGGCCAGTCGATGCCGTTAGGTTACGACAACACCGGTACAGCCGGCAAAGCCCGATACTCAGAGACCCAGCGAGAGTGGCCCTCACCGCAGGATTGGACTATAAACAACGGTAAGGCCTTGACGCTGTACTTTTATGGCGCTCCCGCTAATGCTGCTGAACAGCTATATGTGGCTGTGGAAGATAATGCCGGGCACGTTAAAGTCGTGAACCATCCTGATCCGGAGACAGTCCGGGTAGGCACCTGGCAGGAATGGAACATCGAGCTGACGCAATTCAGTGCTGCCGGCGTGAATCTGAAGGCTGTCAAGAAAATGTATATTGGCTTGGGCAACCGGACCAGTCCCACGGTTGGCGGCACGGGCACGATATACGTCGATGACATCCGGGTATATCCCAGCAGATGTGTTCCTTCGATGGGTAAGCCCGCTGCCGACTTGAGCGGCAATTGCGTCGTTGACTACGCAGACCTCGATATCATGGCCGGCGCGTGGCTTGACAGCGGTGCCGGCCAGGCGGCTGACCTGGATGGAGACAACAGCGTTGATCTTGCAGACTATGCCAAGCCGGCGGATGCGTGGCTTGATGAGCTGCTGTGGCCGTGACTTCCGAGGTTTAACCGCGGAGAACGCTGAGACCCCAGGGAACAACACAATAAATTACATTCTCTCCGCGAACTCTGCGGTCTCGGCGGTGAAAGACCAGAAAATGTGAGCCCTGCCAAGGTTTTTTTTGTTGACGAAAGTGTAGCTAATCTGGTATAAATGCTCGTGTGTAGGGATGCGGCTGAAAATCAAAATGCAAAGTGTAAAATGCAAAATAAAGGATCTTGTTGCCGCGTTGCGGCAACTCGACAATTTTGATTTTTGATCTTTGCTGTTGAGGAGGAATGTTATGTGTAGGAAACTGATTTGTTTGGTTTCTTTTGTTTTGGCGTTTGGGTTGGTTCTGTCAAGTAATGCACTTGCTGGAGCAACGCAGTTTGACTTCGGAGGTGATCTGAGCGCGACGTTTGGGGCTGGGACTCTTGGATACTACAACGGTGCGAGGACTTCCAATACCGTCAGTTTCGGCACGGCAAGCTCGTTCGGGCTGCCTGCTCTGGCCGGCGGTGATGCAACTGTGATGCGGTTTCCGGCGTTTGCACCGGATCAGGGGCTTTTGCTTGAACCGGCATCTAGCGCGAACGGCGGAGGGAACTACATCAACCAGTACACGATGATCTGGGATGTGCTTATTCCGAACGTCAGCGCCAATTGGATGTCCTTTTACAACACAAGCGCCACGAACTCCAATGACGGTGACTTTTTCATCCGGCAAGACGGCGGTATCGGCATTAGCGGCCAGTATCACGGCAAGGTCAACTCGGGGCAGTGGCATCGCATCGCAGTTGTCTTGGATCTTGTGGCCGGCACTATGGCCAAGTATATCGACGGCGTGCATGTTGGCACCCAAACTGCCAGTGGCGTGGACGGTCGCTGGTCGATGTATACGACCGCCCATGGAATAAAGACATACCTGCTCACCGACGAGGACAATGAGACCAACAGCGGCTACATCAATAGCTTTTGTTTTATCAACAAGGCGCTGGACGCTTCGACAATCGCAGGGTTTGGTGGACCGGACGCCGATGGCGTCGGTATTTCTGCGTTCGTAAAGGCCGAGAATCCTAACCCGTCTGACGGTGAGAAAAATGTAGTCACGCCACTACTACAATGGACTGCTGGAGAGACCGCGGCCTTGCATGATGTGTACTTCGGCACCAATCCGGCGCCCGGCGAGGCTGAGTACAAAGGCCGACAGACGTGGATCGTCTATCCGCTCGGCGCTCTTACGCCAGGAGTCACTTACTACTGGCGTATCGATGAGGTCGAGGTCGATGGCATTACCATCCACACAGGCGATATCTGGAGCTTTAAGGCCGCCACGTTAATTGCCTATAACCCAAGCCCGCCTGACGGCGCCAAATATGCAAGCATCGACACGGACCTTAGCTGGGCCAAGGGCATCACCGCAATTACACACGATGTGTACTTCGGCACGGATAAGACTGCTGTGGCCGGTGGCACCGGCGGAACGTTCAAGGGCAACCAGCCAGCAACAAGCTATACGCCCACCGGTCTTATGAATGACACTACTTACTACTGGCGGATCGATGAGGTTGAGGCCAACGGGACCACCAAGCACATGGGTGCTGTCTGGAGCTTCAAGACGGTACCTGATATACCCATTACTGACCCCACTCTTATTGGCTGGTGGAAGTGCGATGAGGGCTTTGGTACTTTGACTATTGACTGGTCTGGCCATAATAATCACGGTACCCTCTGGGGTAACCCACAGGGGGTGGCCGGGTATGATGGCTATGCTGTATACCTTGATGGCGACGACTACGTGACGATAGATGGTGTCGCTGACGATATTCAGGGCAATGACATTACCATGAGCGCCTGGGTCAAGACGACCGATACCACTGAGTCAGACTGGTTCTGCGTTAATACCGCTGACAGGGACAACGTTATCCTCTTCTGCATAGATAGCCAGGTAGCGGTCATGTATGAGGGCGGCTTCGAGGGCTATGGAACGACCGTTGTGACTGACGGCGAGTGGCACATCCTCACGTACGTTCGAAAGGGCAACGCTGGCTACATTTACGTCGATGGGCAACTGGAAAGCACCCACGAGGCGAGTTTCACCCTCAGTAAAAGCGACCTCTGGTCGCTGGGGCAAGAATGGGACTCCGGTGGCCCCAGTGACTTTCTGACAGGGGCTATTGACGAGGCACGCGTCTACAGCAGGGCACTGACGGCTGAGGAGGTCAAGGAGATTATGAGAGGCGATCCAACGCTCGCCTGGAATCCGAAGCCGGCCAATAAGGCCCTAACGGATATAGAAGGGGCGCTGCCGCTTACCTGGTCGCCGGGTGACAAAGCAGCCCAGCACGATGTCTACTTCGGTGCCGACAAGACTGCAGTTGACAATGCTACTACCGCTTCAACAGGCATATATCGAGGCAGGCAGGCCGCTGCTAACTATGCTCCGCCGGAAGGCCTCCAGTGGGGCGGCGGGCCTTACTACTGGCGAATCGATGAGCTTAATACCGACGCGACTACCAGCAAAGGCAAGGTCTGGAGCTTTACCGTTGCCGACTATCTTATTGTGGACGATTTTGAGAGCTATACCGACGATGTTGGCAGCAGGATATTCCAGACCTGGCGGGACGGATGGGGATTCAGCGAGCCGGCGCCTGGCTATCCCGGCAACGGCTCCGGCTCAACCGTGGGCTACGCCCAGGCACCGTTTGCCGAGCAAACTATCGTTAATGGCGTCGGCCAGTCGATGCCGTTTGGCTACGACAATAGCGGTGCCACCGGCAAAGCACGTTATTCAGAAACCTTCCGAGAGTGGGCCTCGCCACAGGATTGGACCAGAAAGGCCGTCAAGGCTCTGACGCTGTGGTTCAGGGGCTATCGCGGCGCTGTCGGCGGCTTCCGCTACGATGCAGGAGCAGGTATCTACACAATGACTGCTGCGGGCGAGGACATCTGGGGCAATTCCGACCAGTTCCACTACGCTTTTAGGCGGCTGTCGGGTGTCGGCAGCATCCAGGTAAAGGTGCTCAGCATCAGTAACACCGACCCCTGGGCAAAAGGCGGTGTTATGATCCGCGATACACTTGACCCGGATTCGGCACACGTGATGGTGGTTATGACGCCTGGTAATGGAGTGGCCTTGCAGTACCGCGGCACAGCCGGCGGCACCAGCGGCAATACGAACCAAAGTGGAATCACCACGCCATACTGGGTGAAATTAGAGCGCGGCCTGGCCGGCTCGTTCACGGCCTATCATTCGTCCGACGGTAAGGCTTGGACGCAGCTTGGCCAGCCTGTGAGCATCGGAATGCAGTCGGAGGTCTACATCGGCTTAGCATTGACAAGCAACGATCCGACTTTGACGTGCCAGGCTGAATTTTCCGATGTTGCAAATACCGGCCCTGTTACCGGTCAGTGGCAGTCGCAAGATATTGGTATCACCAGCAACGCCCCCGAGCAGTTGTATGTGGCTGTGGAAGATAGTACCGGCAAGATCGCAGTGGTCAAACACAAGGATCCCAACGCAGTGCTGTTAGACACGTGGCAGGAGTGGAACGTTGACCTAAAAGCGTTCAGCAACGCCGGTGTGAACCTGGCGAGCGTTAAGAAGATGTACCTTGGTGTCGGTGACAGAGTCAATCCCAAGGCTGGCGGTACGGGCAGTTTATACTTTGATGACATCCGCCTTTATCGGCCCAGATGCGTTCCTTCGCTTGCCAAACCCGATGCCGATTTGAGCGGCAATTGCGTGGTTGATTACGCAGACCTTGATATAATGGCTGGGCAGTGGCTCCAGGCGATACCACCTGCGACTGCTTTGTCTGCTGACTTGAATGCTGACAAGAAGGTTGATTTGAAGGACTATGCTAAGTTAGCTGATTCTTGGCTTGAGGAGCTCTTGTGGCCATAGCTGCAACTTCACAAGGTTTTTTCTTGACGAAATTGTGGCTAATGTGGTATAAATACGCTTGTGAAGGTCTTTGGATATCATCTTCCAAGGTGTGGTATCCTTTTCACAGATTGCTATCCAGGATGAGTGGTGTTAGGCAAGCATAAGATTCTCAATTTGGAGGCGGGAGTTTTTGACCGACTGTTTTTTGAAGACCACGAGTGTTTTGGCGTGTGGCCAAAGCATACGCATTCTTAACAGTCTTTAATTAGTTTAGTAAGGAAGGAGGACAGATGAAAAGTACGATTATTAGTATTATGTTGGTTGGTCTTGCCACTGCCGGTTTTGTGAGAGCAGATGTGGTACTGCCCGCGGGGCTGACAGGGTTCTGGGAGTTCAGCGATTCAACGAATATCGCACATGCAACGGTTGGCACGGACCTGGGTCTTCATAACGTCAGCGGGTCTGACTGGGTGCTGGGCGGACTGGGCGGAGCCATCGATGTTGATAGAAGCGCCTGGCTGATCGTCACACATAACATAGCCCCTGGCACCGGCGGTGGCAGTTATGTGAACGAATGGTCGATTTTGATGGACATAATGATTCCGACAAGCAGCAAAGGGCAGTGGGTTTCACTATTCCAGACCAATACAGCAAACACAAATGACGGTGATTTCTTTGTAAGAAACACCGACGGGGCCTTAGGTGTTGCGGCTACGGGTTATTCAGCGAACAAGATCAACTACGACAGTTGGCTTAGGGTAGTAGTATCCGTTGATAACCCAGATTTTTACACGATTTGTGTAGATGGGGTGCAGTGGCGCGAGGGAACTCCTCAGTCGATAGATGGAAGGTTTTCGCTTGACCCGACGCTCCTTGCCTTTGCAGATGAGGACGGAGAGGACTACCCGAAATATTGCAGCACCCTTGCGATGTGGAACAGGCCATTAACCGGTGCAGAAATTGCTTCTGTGGGCAATGCATCCACCGTGATTATCCCCGAACCGGCAACTATTGCTTTGCTATGTCTCGGCGGACTGGGCATAATTGGCAGAAAAAGACGGTAGGTTGCGAGTAGTGAGAGCAAGCCAACTGAAGGAGAAAGGTAACAGAGGCAGTCTGCGCCGCTGTTACCTTATTCTTTTGTGCCTTTTTTTATGCGCCAGCGATTCTTCTTGGGGCGGTGGGGGATCGGCTTCTCTCCGCAACGGGCTGACAGGGTTCTGGGAGTTCAGCGATTCAACGAATGTCGCGCATGCAACGGTTGGCACGGACCTGGGTCTTCATAACGTCAGCGGGTCTGACTGGGTGCTGGGCGGACTGGGCGGAGCCATCGATGTTGATAGAAGCGCCTGGCTGATCGTCACACATAACATAGCCCCTGGCACCGGCGGTGGCAGTTATGTGAACGAATGGTCGATTTTGATGGACATAATGATTCCGACAAGCAGCAAAGGGCAGTGGGTTTCACTATTCCAGACCAATACAGCAAACACAAATGACGGTGATTTCTTTGTAAGAAACACCGACGGGGCCTTAGGTGTTGCGGCTACGGGTTATTCAGCGAACAAGATCAACTACGACAGTTGGCTTAGGGTAGTAGTATCCGTTGATAACCCAGATTTTTACACGATTTGTGTAGATGGGGTGCAGTGGCGCGAGGGAACTCCTCAGTCGATAGATGGAAGGTTTTCGCTTGACCCGACGCTCCTTGCCTTTGCAGATGAGGACGGAGAGGACTACCCGAAATATTGCAGCACCCTTGCGATGTGGAACAGGCCATTAACCGGTGCAGAAATTGCTTCAATGGGCAATGCATACACCGTGATTGCCCCCGAACATTGCGTTGAAATCACGGAGTCTGGCGGTAACACCGCCGTAACGGAAGGTGGAGCTGTGGATAGTTACGAGGTTGTCCTTTGTTCTAAGCCCACTGCTGACGTGGAGATTATCGCTACACCAGGTGACGGGCAGATTGACCTTGGCGAAGGTCCGGGTTTGCCTGTTGTCTTGAACTTTAATACCAGTAACTGGAACATACCTCAAACGGTAACCGTCGCCGCGATAGATGATAATGTTTATGAAGGTAAGAGTCACCACACAACTACTATCGAACATGCTGCTGTTAGCACTGATGGAAATTATAATGGAATAGACATCGCTTCCGTGGACGTTAGTGTCGCCGACGACGAATTGACCTGCGGCGACTGGGGCTATTTGCCCAGCGATTTGAACAGGGATTGCTATGTGAATCTGGTTGATTTTGCGATATTTGCCCAGCAGTGGCTGGAAGTTGGCAGCGATTGAGCGAAGGTCCTCAAAAGCTAGTAGAGCGTGTGTCCTGAGAGTCTGATATACTCTGGAGACAGCAGAAGGTGAACACGCACAATGAGGTCCGAAATTCAAACTTTGAAATTCGAAAATCGAAATTCTACGGCGGGCCGTCGCCTGCTCACGGTATTTGTATTGATGTTGCTCAGTCCTTCGGTCGTCCAGGCCCGGGCACAGAGGGTTGATGTTGATGTCGGTCCATACGTCGAATTCACAGGACCTTTTACCGCGATAGTTCGTTGGGATACTGCCGATGGCCGCGATTCAATCGTGGAGTATGGAACCACCGCATCGCTGGGCTGGCGGGTCCAAGATGCCACTACTACTACCACCCATGAGTTAATCCTGGGCAATCTGCAATACAGAACAAAGTATTACTACCGCATAGGCTACAGCAGCGGCCCAGAGGAAGTCTTCACGGATGTTTACACATTTGATAATGCCATCAATTATACGCGTATGGACTGCTCGAAAGTACCCTCGCCTTATCCCGCCGATTCGCTCAACCCATCATATCAGACTGCTGCTGAACACGTCATCAGCCGGACCGGCATCAGGAAAGGTTACTGCCTTGTTTACGGCTGTGGTGAGGGACGACTGGCGTTCGAGCTGGCTAAACTCAGTGACATGATCATTGTGGGAGTGGACACGGATGCAGGCACGATTAGTGCTGGCATAAACAAACTCATGCAGGCAGGCGTTTATGGGGCTCGAATCAAACTTCGCCAGGTTACCTCGCTGGACAGCTTGCCGTTCAGTAAGTACTTTTTCAATCTGATAGTCTCTGATGGCAATATTTCGGAAGGCAGATGCGCCGGCTCTGCAGTGGAGATGTTCAGGGTGCTGCGGCCGAGCGGCGGTATCGCCTATCTTGGTCAGCCAAATAATTGCCCGAATGAGCTTGCCCAGGCCGAACTCGAAGCCCGGCTGAATGCTGCCGGCCTGACGTATAGCACGACCAACGACGACAAAGGGCTTTGGTCCAAAGTTGTTCGTGACCCGCTGCCTGGCGCAGCAGACTGGCCGCGTCAGTACGGCAAGGCGGATAACGCCGCTAACGCCGGTGACACGCTCGAGGGGGGCACGCAGACCAGTCAACTGATGATACAGTGGATCGGCTGGCCTGGTGCTGATTTCGGAGCGGACCGTAATCCCCGTATGCCCCCTCCGGTGATGGCTAACGGCCGGCTGTACCACCAGGGTCTGGATCGGGTCTTGGCCATGGATTCATACAATGGGACGATATATTGGTCGCTTGAGATTCCTGGACTATTGCGCGTTAATACACCACGGGACGGTGGTTATATCTGCGCTGATATAGACGGGTTATACATAGCCGTTGACGATGACTGCTGGTTTCTTGACGGAGACACAGGTGCTCGAAAGCGAACCTACACACTGAGCGAAGATGGTCTTGAATGGGGGTATGTAGCGATCTCAGAGGACATGCTGTATGGCAGTGCCCAGCTCGATGGGGCTCATTATACGAATATCTGGGGCGATAGTGGCTGGTATGATGCTGCTTCGGGGCCTGTCACCTACCAGGTTTGCAGCAAATACGTCTTTGCCAATGACAAAGTCACCGGCAGCCGACTTTGGATAGATATCCGCCCCGAACAAGGCATTATCATCAACTCAACGATTACGATTGGAGGTGGCGGGCTTTACTTTGTTGAGAGCCGCAATCCGGCGGTCAAAAACTATCCTGCAGGGCGCATCGGACTATCTCAGTTATGGCAAGATCAGTATATAGTGGCTCTGGACAAATATAGCGGAGCAAAACTATGGGAGCAAGCCATCGACACTGCAGATGGCACCGTGGTGTTTTACACGCAATATGCGGATGAGAAGCTATTCATTACTGCCTCGGACAATCACTACAACATATATGCCTATGATGCCAGAAGCGGCGCTGTCCTATGGTCCAAGAGTCATGCCTGGACAAATAATAATCATAGTGGTCACATGCAGCATCCGGTGATTGTCGGCAATACTATATACCTTGAGCCTAACGGCTACGACCTTGACACCGGCAATCTGGTCACTGCCCAGGTGGGGCGTCACTCAGGCTGCGCCACTTATGCCGGAACTGCCGGGGCTCTTGTCTACCGAGGTGCCGGCGGTAACATTGCTATGTGGGATATCAACTCGGGCGCGGTTACTACTTGGTCGGGTATCCGCCCCAGTTGCTGGCTGAGCACCATCCCCGGCGGTGGAATGGTTCTCTCACCTGAGGGAGGTGGTGGATGTAGCTGCAATGGCTGGCTCAACACTTCTATTGGCTTTATACGTAGCGACTCAGGATCGACCCGCAGGTAGAGGCCCGGAAAAAAGGATTATGGTGACACACAAGATACAAAGGCACAAACTGGCAAAGGCACAAAGTAGCAAAGTCCTCTGTTCCTCTGTGCCTGTGTGTCTCTATCCCTTTGTGCTTTTTGCGGCACTCTGTACCTTTCGGTCCATATCAGCTCAGGATTGGCCCACCTACATGCACGACAACGCCCGAAGTGGCGTGACTGCCGAATCGCTGGTCGTGAATGAGCTGGATGAGGGTTGGGTCTACGTCCCACCCATGCCCCCTCAGGTTGCCTGGGACGGCGGTGCTCCGTGGGACGCTTATCGTTCAAGCAGCAGCACGAATGTCTGCCAACTGACACCGCAGCGAGACTTTGATTTCGTGTTTTTCGCCACAGTTGTTGGCGATCTGCTCTACTTCGGCTCTTCGGCGACCGATTCTGTCCATTGTCTTGATGCCCGCACCGGCAAGCAACAGTGGTTCTTTGACACGAATGGCCCTGTTCGCTATCCGCCCAGCTATTGTGATGGCAAGCTGTACTTTGGCTCCGATGACGGTTATGTTTATTGCATTACTGCCGACAATGGCGCCTTCATTTGGAAATACAGTCCCGCTGGTGACACCCGTCTCATAGGCAACAACGGTAGCCTGATATCGATGTGGCCGGTCAGGACCGGCACGGCTGTGCTGGACGGAAAAGTGTACTTCGCGGCATCGCTTGTGAACTGGCAGGACTCATATCTGTGCAGCGTCGATGCTCAAACCGGCTCGGACAGTGGGCCAGGGCTTTATAAGGTCTCCGGCGGTGTCACGCCTATGGGTGCCATAATGGC
>Ga0315285_10006598_pt1 | contig 11968 bp, 8 predicted proteins | sample YL17G09_36_MG_FD_203698 | JGI IMG/M metagenome (GOLD analysis project Ga0315285, IMG submission 203698) | Sediment microbial communities from Yellowstone Lake, YNP, Wyoming, USA - YL17G09_36 | ecosystem: Environmental > Aquatic > Freshwater > Lake > Sediment | place: USA: Wyoming | collected... | reverse complement strand
TCCCCTACGAACAGTTTCAGGTAACTACACGAGTGAAAGCCTAAACCTGCGCTTTCAGCAGCTGAAATATCCTCACGGGCCTCTTCAGGGAATGTCCCAGCCGTTGACGCGGCGTGTGGCTCGCCACCTATTATGTGTACATCCTCACCTAACCCTTTAAGGGGAGCCAACACACTCCAGGTAGAGCCCATGCAGCGAAGGCCTTCAGAAGCATATACATAGTTCCTATAGCAGGTTCTCTGGTAATTCTTGAATTCGTCCCAAGTTGTTAAGGAATATGCCATTTAAACCTCCCATCCCATTTCTATCAAAGTCTTCCTCAAAACTCCTTTCTCTTTTCTGGCTTTAAAGACCTTGCAATTTCTTACACCTTTCCTGAACTCCCTAAAATGTTCAATATCTACTTTTGAACTATCCTTGATCTGCTTAAAAAGTTTCTTTCGATTAATATACCACCCCCCCCAGGTTGTCAAGCTTTTTTTCCTCTGGCTGTTACGGAAGAATCATTTGTGCACTTTTGGTAAAGATTATTAGTGGACATAAAAAAGGATTTAGAGAAGTCCAAGGAGCTTTAATCTGGTTTAGAGTAGGCCATCTTAAAAGATGCAGACCTAATAGCTTTCTCCCGGTTTGCTAAACCTACGCCCTCCGAATTGAGCAGAGTTGAGACTTCATCTGTGGATATCCCATGATTGGGCTCCCGACAGTGGACATCCGTCAAAAGGCTCACTTTGGCTTTTCAAGACCGACCACTTGCAGTCTGGGTTATTTCAACATCTATACCCATAGATACTTCTTGCTCGAGAAATTCTCCACGTGGAACAACAGCTTCAGAATCATTGAATGGCTCGTCCTACTCAGATTAAAAATACACGGTCTTAGAGGACCACCGTTGTTGTCTCCTCAACCTCCATACCCACCTTAGCCTGCTTCTGAATGTACAATTCTGCAGGTACGCACAATTCTGGCTCATATACCCCCTTCTTTTCAATCATCCCCCTTCCCAACATCACACCTGCCATCGCACCACAGATTCCAGTCCTGTATGAGCCGAAGGCTCCCTTGCCGGTATAACGCTCGTGCATTTCACTACTAGGAGCAGTTCTTATCATTAGCTTTATTTCGACCTGCTTTCCATCCTTTCGACCTCGGACAACACAATTCCCCTCGCTGATGATATGAGCTGGTTTTTTTCTCTCGGGAGGAAGCTGCTCAAGCAATGCCAAAAGGATATCAAACGGCATTACCTTTACCCCTTTAACCTCTACAGGATCAGTTCTATTGCTGTTAAAACCGAGATCACGAAGGAAATGATACTTCATAGCAGAGTCGGCGTCAAACCCTTCTCGGAACATGATGTGTTTAAATCCTGCCTCGGGAAAAGACTGGGATAACATTCGCGGTTCAGGATGTGGCAAACCCGCAACCACCAGGTCTCCGATGGGGTCCTTAAATCGATACACAACGGGACGAGCTCTCGGCTCTAACTCCTGCAATCGCCCATCCTCATAGATCAAACTCGGACGTGCAATCAAACTCATGATGCCATCAAAACCAAATCCCCAATAAAGCGGCCGGGTATGCTCCTCAGGAGGAACCACATCGGCAATACCCCAATAGTAGTCTATCGCCTCTGTTTTATCTAACTTATTCATGCCATAGACAGCCATGATATTGCTCAGACCCGGCGCAGTTCCCATGCTCAGAATAGCTGTAATTCCTTTCTTCTTAAATTCGTCATGAAGTTCGTGTTGCCGAGGCTGCTCTCCCATACTGGTCAGATCCAAATAATTGGCTCCTGCTTCAAGAGCTGCCTTGGTCGCTGCCACATAACCCCCTGGAGTATATGCACAATTAACGACCACATCATAACCTTTGAATGCTTCATAGGCTTTCTTTTGATCTGAGCAATCAAGTTGCCCCACCACCAGGCGCTTGTCGTTTAGCCGATCCACTCTTTCTTTCAATCTCTCCAGATAGAAATTATCACTCACGAATACTTTTTCTACGTCATCCTGTTCTAACAAATAGATCATAGCCGACATACCTTGTATACCCGATGCACCAGTCACAGCAACTTTCATTTTACTAATCCCCCTTTTTCTTATTTGGTTGATTTAAGTGTTGAATGTAATAAAGGTCCCATCATCTATTCTTTATCAGGATCTCATTTTTTTACAAAACCATTTTCTTCGTTATTTCAATATTGAACCCAAATTTGACTATTTCCTACGTCATTTTATTTAGCATCTGATCGGTGATTTTGCTGTTGGACTATTTCCCTATGTAAAGTCCTAATTCCTTTATTATCGGGACACCAACTTCTTCACCTTTTTTGATTGATTCATTAATGAATTCTGGCCCACCGTATTTGGGTTCTTGCCCCAATTTTTCCATTCCTTTCTTAAATTCTGGATCTTCAAAAATCTTTTTAGAAGCCTCAATAAGATTTTTTTTAATCTCTTCGGGAGTATCCTTATGGACATACAAGCCGAAAAGGGTAGCAAGTTTCCCCACTTCTGTAAAGCCGAGTTCAACGGCACTGGGGACATCATGTGGCTCACTAAACCTCCTATCGCTATAAAAGACTAACAATCTAACTTTCCCTGCCTTTAAATGATCTTTAATGACATCATATACATTCGATGACGCATCGACATGCCCACCTAACAGAGCAGATAGATGCTCAGGAGCACCTTTATATGGAACATCGATTGTTTCGGCACCAGCTTTTTTGAATATTAATAAAGGAATAATATGTATCGTACCTCCACGGCCATGGTGACTCCACCTCAATTTACCCGGGTTTTTCCTCGCATAATCCAATAGGTCCCCCAAGGTCTTCCACGGGGAGTCACCCCTAACACATAATCCATGTTTTATCTCCATAAAGTTTGCTATTGGGACAACATGGCTTGGGTCAAATGGCACCTTTTGAGTTTTAACATTTATTGCTTGGAAAAAATTCGAAAGGATTACAAGTTTATAGCCATCAGGCTTGGAACTAATGACATCGGCAGCTGCTATGCTCCCCGCCCCCCCCGGTTTATTCACTACAATTAAAGGCTGCCCTAAATACTTCGGAGCTATATCTGCAATTAACCTCGACATTAAATCCGTAGTGCCACCAGGTGTGTAAGGGCAGACAATTTCGATAGGTTTTGTGGGATAATCTTTCCCTTGCGAATATTGGACCAAGACTGCTAAAGAAAGCACAACCACAATAAGAATCGTTCCCTTTTTACTCATAGCATTTCCCTCCTTTACGAACATTAGTAACAGTTGAATTTAGAAAAATCGATGCCTATTTAATGAATTACAATTGCCGAAGCCAAAATCACAGACGATATTAAGACTAATATAATCTATGCTCAGTATTCAGACCCTCTGTCTCCCCACCTCAACTTCTATTATTCACCTCCCGATTAGGATCTACGCCTTTTTCTTCTTGATGAAATAAGAAAAGAGCGGGAGAATAAAGATTATTATCGCCAAACTGGTGGCAGCCGCTGAGATAGGCCTTGTAAAGAAGATAGAAAAATTGCCTTTTGAGAGAATAAGTGATTGACGAAGATTTAATTCAAGCAATGGCCCAAGAACGAAGGCAAGAAGCAGTGGAGCACCTTCGTAATCGAATTTTCTAAAAAGGTAACCGACGACCCCGAAAATAACCATAATCAGGACATCAAAGCTTTTATTGTTAATGCTATAAGAACCTATGACACAAAAAAGCAAAATAACTGGGAAAAGAATCCGATAGGGTACTTTCAGTACCTGCACCCAAATAGGAATAAGTGGAAGGTTAAGTACCAAAAGCATTCCATTTCCAATATACATACTACTGATCAGGCCCCAAAATATATCTGGATGATCTTTTAAAAGAAAAGGCCCGGGGCGTATCCCATGTATTACCAGTGCCCCAAAAAGTAATGCCATCAAAATGTTAGGTGGGATTCCAAGCGTTAGAAATGGGACAAAAGCTCCGGCAGTGGCAGCATTATTTGCAGACTCCGGCCCAGCAACGCCTTCGATGGCACCATTACCAAACTTACTGGGTTCTTTAGAAATCTTTTTCTCGAGACTATAGGAAAAAAATGATGCAATAACCGCTCCTCCACCAGGCAAGATGCCTAAGAAGAATCCAAGGACGGACCCTCTGAGTATAGCTCCTTTAGCCTGCATCCAATCCAGCACAGTAGGGAATAGGTTTTTTATCTTTGTTTTAAGGATTTCGGGAGCAGTCGTTTTTTCAATATTACTCAGGATTTCGGCAATACCAAAAAGTCCCATTGCTATAGGAACCAGATCAATCCCATCCCACAACTGGATAAGATTGAAAGTCATTCTGGGTGAGGCCTGGATATGGTCGAGCCCAACGCAACTGAGAATAATGCCGAAAGCTCCCATTATAATTGCTTTTATTACAGAACCCTGTGAGAGATGAGTGATAAGAGTTAGTCCCAATAAAATGACTGCAAAATATTCGGGCGGGCCAAATCTTAATCCAAATTCTGCGAGAGGAGCAGCGAAAATCATGAGTCCTATTAATCCCAATGTCCCAGCAATAAAAGACCCAAAGGCTGCTATGCCCAAGGCAGGTCCGGCACGACCTTTTCTGGCCATCTGATAGCCATCCAAACAGGTGACAACCGAAGCAGCTTCTCCTGGAATATTAACTAAGATCGAAGTGGTTGACCCTCCATACATAGCACCATAATAAATACCTGCTAACATAATGATGGCAGAAACTGGAGACATATGAAAAGTTGTTGGCAATAGAATAGATATCGCCCCAACTGGACCTATTCCTGGAAGGACTCCCACCAGTGTTCCTATTAAAACCCCGATAAAACAGAACAGAATATTAGCAGGTTGGAGTCCTACAGAAAACCCATAGAGGAGGCTATGTAATATTTCCAATGTCCACTTCCTTTCAGGCACTTTTTCTTAAAAGCCCAATATTCCCTTTGGCAGTTGAACGCCTAGCCACTTATAAAAAACGAAATATGTTACCAGTGCGGTGATAAGAGCGGTCACACCTTGAATCCATATTTTTCGTCTTTCCACAACGCTAAACAAAACGGCCATCAGTCCAAATGTCGTAATGAGATATCCTACTTTGGTAAAAAGAGTGGTATATATAAAAAGAGAGGCGAAAACCAAAATAACCTTACTCCATTCGACCCCTTTCCACAGATTCGTTATTTCATTTTCCTTTTGTTTCTTTAAGATGTTTGTGACTATAAGGATAATTGCAAACGTACCCAAAACAACCCCTGCCCAAAAAGGAAGGAATCCAGGGCCAGGTGAGTGAAAAGTGCCAATGCCTACCCTGCTGGATTCTAAACAGACGAAAATAGATATCCCAAGCCAAAAGAGACCACTTATTTGATCGCGTGAATTCATAAATTTCCTCTAAAAAATGGAATGGTTCCTCACCTAGGTACCCAAAGTGATTGACTGAGTGGGTATTCTTTTATCAATTATTTCCCCACATAAAGTCCCAACTCTTTTATTATTGGGACACCGGCCTCTTCAGCTTTTTTAATTGCTTCCATGGTGAATTCGGGTCCTCCAAATCTAGGCACTTCCCCAATTCTTTCCATTCCTTTCTTATATTCTGGATCTTCATAAACCTTTTTTAAAACACTGATAAGAGTTTTTTTAATTTCCTCAGGAGTATCCCTGTGGGCATAAATACTGACAATGGTGGTAAGTTTTTCAACCTCTGTAAACCCAAGTTCAACTGCACTGGGAACATCAGATGGCTCGCTAAATCTTCGATCGCTATAGAAGACCAAGAACCTAACTTTCCCTGCCTTTACATGCTCCTTGGGTATTGAATATACATTAGATGAAGCATCGACATGTCCACCTAATAGAGCAGCTAACTGCTCATTACCCCCTTTATACGGAACATCAACTGTTTCAACGCCAGCTTTTTTGAATATTGATAAAGGAATAATATGTATCGTGCTTCCACGGCCATGATGACTCCACCTCAGTTTACCCGGGTTTTTCCTCGCATAATCCAACAGGTCTCCCAAAGTTTTCCATGGAGAGTCACCCCTAACACACAATCCATGTTTGAACTCCATTAGGGTTGTCAAAGGAACAAGATGGCTTGGATCAAACGGCACCTTTTGAGTTTTAACAGTTGTTGCGTGGAAAAAGTTGGTAAGGCCTATAAGTTTATACCCATCAGGTTTGGAGCTAATGACCTCGGCAGCCCCTATGCTCCCTGTAGCTCCCGGTTTACTAACTACAGTGATGGGTTGTCCTAAATATTTCTGAGCTATGTCTGCAACTAATCTTGACCATAAATCCATAGTACCCCCAGGTGTATAAATACAAAGAAGGTCAACAGGTTTTGTGGGATAATCTATTCCGTGGGAATGCAGGACTGGGAATACCCATAGGCAAATTGTAACCCCCAAAAGCATCAATGTTTTTTTACCCATATGTGTTCTCCTTTCGTTTAAAATTTAGTAATCGAGGTTTCTCGGAAAAACTTATTCGTCAAAAATTAGATTAACCAGATCCATAAGGATTTGGAGTGTAGAAGGATTACACTTTGTCTCCAAGTATTATTGTCTTGGTTATCTCAACATTCATACCCATGGACACTTCTTGCTGGAGGAATTCTTTAGCTGGAACCACAGCTTCAGGCAGAAAAGCCCCACTAGATTTAATCCGACCTCGGGCAATCAACACCGCAAGCGATCCCATAGGGCTCCCACATCTAAAAACTCCCCCTGGACCGCCGTATTTGGCGCAGCCCATATCTTTGTATCTTTGTACAAGACTTTCAGAAGGCCATGCTTCTACACGGTACTCCACCATTTGCCTACCCTTTGTTCCTTTTGCAATCGCACAACCTCCGTGGCGTATATCAGGAGCTTTTTTGCTTTCAGGAGATTGACGGTTTGCCAACTCTTGGAGTATCGCCCAAGGCGATACTTTTTGACCGTTTATATTCATTGGTTCTTCCTGATTAAAACCAAGTGAGACAAGGAGTTGACAACTCTGATCCATTTCGGCACCGAGAGCCTCCTTGAAAGAAATATATGGGATGTCTGGTCTTATCTTAGCTAGATCGCACATCGAATCACCTGGCAGCCCAGCTACCTCAACAGTCCCTATCGGGCCTTTAAATGTAAATGTTTCTGGGGCAGCCCTTGGTGGCAGCTCCACCATTTTACCGTTTTCCCAGCGTTTGGAAAGTCTTGTATAATGGTGCAGAATATAACCTGCCAAGGAAAACCCCCCATAAAGTTTCCTGCTATGTTCCCAGGCTGGAACTATGTCTACAACAGCCCATCTAAAGTCTACAGATTCTACCCTATCCAATTGCTCCACGGCATAGGCCGCTAGTATATTATGAAGACCAGGTGAGTAATACATATCAAAGACTGCAAGAAACCCCTTTTTTCTAAACTCGCCATTGAGTGCCAGTTTTTCATCTATTTGCTCAACCCCGCAATCTATATAATGAGCACCCGCTTCAAGTGCCGCCTTCATAGCCACTGTCTTATCCCTGATACGCGAAACATTCAATACGAGACCATAACCCTTAATTGCCCTAACCAAACTGTTATAATCGCTAGCATCTACCTCCTTAACCATAAACCTGCTATCATCCAACCATGCCACCCGTTCTTTTATAACCCGTTCCTGTATATCCGTTACCAAGATCTCTCTGATGTCCTCTTGGTGCTTCAAATATACTAATAGCGCCAGCCCTAATATACCCCCACCCCCAAGAACTATTGCTTTCATTCTCCCTCCCTTTTAAAAACCATAGTATCTTATCTTATTTGCTTGTGATATGAGTCTCCCCCTGGCGAGAAAGGAAAACACATCAAAGCACTACTTTCTTTTCTATCTCAACTTCAAACCCTGCCTTTGCTACCTCAGCCAAATATAAATCAGCGGGGACAGCTATTTCCGGATGAAATACTCCCTTTGCCTTTACTTGTCCCCTCCCTGCCATGACTGCAGCGATTGCAATAAATACACCTGCTCTAAATAATCCATGGCAACCTTTCTTCTTATACTTGTTCAGCAGTTCTTCTGATTCTCTAAACATTATGTGATATTCCATCTTCCGCCCGTCTTTATATCCTCTGACAAAACAATGGCCCTCACCACGAAAATCAGGAACCTTCTTAGTCTCAGGAGGCAGTTTGCTGAGAAGTGTCTCAAGAACATCCCATGGCACTATTTTCTGGCCTTTGACATCTATCGCAGCTTGATTGCCAAAACCGAGGTCACGGAGAAACCTTACCTTTGTCTCGAATTCAGGTCGATAACCAAGCTTAAAGGTTATGCGCTTGATATCCGGAAAAGACATAGACAACATGCGTGGCTCGCCATGGGTTAAACCATGGATATCAATTGTCCCTATGGGATCCTTGAACGTATACTTTTCTGAAAGAGCCCGTGGTTCCCGTTCCAGAAGTTTTCCATTTTCATAGACCAAAGTGGGTCCAGAGAACAACCCCATTATACCTTTAAAATTGTACCCCCAATATAAGGGTACGCTATGCTCTTCATCGGATACTATATCTACACCACCAGCCCATTTGAAATCTACGGTTTCGGCGGTATCTAACTTATTAATACAATAAGCAGCCATAATGTTACTCATCCCTGGGGCCGACCCCATATCCAAAATACCAGTAAGGCCTCTCTTCTTGAATTTGCCACTAAGGGCTAACTGTGCTGGGATCTCTTGAGGTCCACCCAGGTCAAAATAGTTTGCATTGCATTCGAGCGCTGCTCTTATCATGTGTTCGTAGTAGCCAGGAACCGCTGCGTTATTTACCATTATATCAATGTCCGGTTCCTTAAGCGCCCCAAGTAGACGCCTATAGTCTTTGATATCAATAACTTGAAACTGTACTCTCTTATCCTTTATCCTATCAATTCTTTGCCGAAGCGCCTTACCCAACACATCAATAGCGACTATTTGCGAAACATCTTCTTGCTCCAATAAATATACAAGGGTTGACATTCCCTGTATGCCCGCTGCTCCGATAACCGCCACTCTCATTATGGTTCACCTCTCATTAGCTCCCTGAGATCTACAGCCCAACCGTTATCCTTTCACTATTTCATTAATCCCGCAAAATCCCCCCCTCTTCTCAGCGAGGGCAATAACTGAACACTTAACCTCTTGTCAACTCAGTTCGCTCGGTTCCGCTTCGTTAGAAGTCATATACGGATTCTCAGCTCTATTTTATTTCAAAAAAATTCTCAATCGCTCTCCTTTTTTGCATTGTGGACCGAAGCCTTTCGGATCGAACAGAGTTGAGACTTCATCTGGGGATAGCCCATGATGGGCTCCCGGCAATGGACATCCGTCAGAAGATTCACATTCGCCTCCCCGGACCATCCATGGGGTATACTCACCACGCCTTCCAGCATATCCTCGGTGACAAAAGCCTTGACTTTAATCTGCCCCCGGTTCGACTCAACGATGATCGGATCTCCATCTTTGATCCTAAATTTTTCAGCGGTTTTTGTATGAATCTCTGCATAGGGTTCTGGGTTCTTCTCTTTAAGGCCCTGGATGTTTCGGTGTTGGGTATGAGTATAATAGAGGCTTCTGGCGCCGGTTGTAAGAATCAAGGGGAACCTCTGAAACAATTGGGGGTCTCCCAAAGGGCTCTGGTCAGGCTCTCGGTAGGTGGGGAGAGGGTCAAAACCTGCCTTTTCAAAGGTTTCAGAATAGATCTCTATCTTTTTTGAGGGGGTCGAAAAACCTTTCACCTCATACCCCTCCATTCCGTACTTCTTCTCCATATAATAAGCCCCTGCGACCTTTTCCTCTTTTAACTCTTTGTAGCTCAACCCCGTCGATTTCAATTCAAGTTCAACCACTTCTTCATCGGTCTCCCAAGGGAAAACTTCTCCCAAACCCATCTTATTCGCCAGTTCCTTCCAGAACGTAAACTCTGATCGGCCTTCATAGAAGGGTTCGATCGCCTTTTTTCTTAGCATCAGATAAGGGAGACCATGGCATACGTTGTAGCTGTATGCCAATCCGTTCTTTTCAAGATGGGTACATCCGGGAAGGACATAATGGGCCAGTTCCGCTGTCTCCGTCATGAAGAAATCGAGGACCACCAAAAGCTCGAGTTTCTTTAGGGCTTCCCTGAAGGCATTCGAATCGGGCATACTGACAACTGGATTCCCTCCGGTCACGATCAGGGCTTTGATCACGTCAGGAACACTATCAGGAAAACAAACCACCTGTCCATAAGGACTTTTCCTGCCCCAAATCTCATAGAAAAGTGAGTAATCTTCGGCACCGATAGGAGTTCTTTCCGTGGGAAGACCTAAACCAGTCAATATAAGCCTCGGACTGACCACCCAACCCCCGGGGTTGTTGATGTTGCCGGTGATCGTTTGAAGGATGGCAAAGGCCCGGCTATTCTGTGTTCCGTTCGCTGTCTGATCCTGCGTATTCGTCCCCTGATGGATGCTGGCACCCTTAGCGGTAGCATAGAGCCTGGCGAGTTTCCTGATGTCTTCCACCGGAACCCAGGTAATTTTCTCTGCCCATTCCGGAGTGTAGGGTTCAACATGGGGCACCAATTTATCAAATCCATAAGTCCATTTCTCTACGAAATCCTTATCGTACAAATTCTCTTTGATGATGACATGCATCAAGGCAAGGGCAAGGGCACCGTCTGTCCCAGGACGAATAGGTAAGTACATTTCAGCCTTTTTAGCCAAAGGAATTCTCTTAGGATCGATCACCACCAATTTCGATCCCTTGGCCAGGTTTTCTTGAATTGCCAAGTATAAAGGAAAATCGGACTGCTCTGGATTATGACCCCAGAGAACATAAAGTTTGCTATCCATCTCCTCCACCGGGTATTTTCCAAAGGTCATCTGTCTGGCCCGGATACGCATCCGGTAGCAGATCCCCTCTACTGAGATGAAATTTGGACTGCCAAAAGCTCCTTTGAACCGCTGGGCCATCTCCATCATCTCGAGATTCTCTACTCCGATGGAACCACTGAAGATGCTGAGTATGTCCGGTCCAAATTCTTTCTTCAGCTTCAGCAACTTCTCAGCAATTTCTGTCAACGCATTGTCCCAAGTGATCCTCTTCCATTGACCATTAATTCTCTTTAAGGGATACTTAAGGCGATCGGGGTGGTAGACCAGTTCAATGGCCTTCTCACCTTTTGGACAGAGTTGGCCCTTGTTGAGAGGATGGTCTTTAAGCCCTTCCACCTTTGTGATCCTGCCATCTTCCACCAGAACATTCATCCCGCAACTGTGGTAGCAAATCGTGCAATCGGTAGCAACCCACTTCGATTCTTGACTTTTCATTTCCAATCCTCCATAGGAGGTTCCTGAGCCCTCCGTTACTCTTTGAAAATGCTTATTCCTTGAACGATCCATTCCATACGATTTTTTTCAATCGGGAAATTAAAGATATGATTAAGTTCTATCGATTTCGTAAAAGAAGAGGAGACCACTTCTGGAGGTCTCGGATCTTCTCAAGTTTTTTCACCTGATCCACAATTTTCAAACGCCGCTCCCTCGTTAAAAACCGACCACTCAGATCGTTAAATTTATGGATCAACTCTTCCCATGAGAGGGGGTTTTCAGGATCGCCCTTGGGATATTCTATCTTTGTAAAATATCTTTTTCCATCTTTGGTGAAAATTTCAGCGGTGGCACACCACTGTTTCGGAAAAGTTTGATCCAAATCAGGGTCAACCACGCATTCAACCTGTCTCATCATCCGCTTCACTTCTTCTGAATTGATCTTAGATAGGTGAAACTCTCCAAGACCCGCCTTCCGGTAGAGAACGGCTACAGCCGCACCAAAGGGCATGCTGAACTGGGCCTCCACAATCGACTGAGGACGATATTTATTCTCTATCGGTTCAGCAATGAGGGGAGCTCCCGCTCGCAAGATCCCTAATCTGACCTTCTCTATTTG
>Ga0315285_10006597_pt1 | contig 11968 bp, 11 predicted proteins | sample YL17G09_36_MG_FD_203698 | JGI IMG/M metagenome (GOLD analysis project Ga0315285, IMG submission 203698) | Sediment microbial communities from Yellowstone Lake, YNP, Wyoming, USA - YL17G09_36 | ecosystem: Environmental > Aquatic > Freshwater > Lake > Sediment | place: USA: Wyoming | collected... | reverse complement strand
TCAAGTATGATATAGTGAAGCCCATTCGCCAACAATTACTTGACCCCAATACAGAGACAGATGTTTTGAAAGGGATCGTGAAACTCAAATCGCGACCTTTTGAGATGGATGGCGTGTGGGTCATCCAGGAACCCGAGAATTTGCGTTGCTTCATGGTTGTACTCGGATTTTCGACAAAGATTCAACGTTTCCTTGGGGTAATCTTTCCTGGTTTTGACCCAGATAGCGAAACCATCTATGACCGATGGCGCAGTATCGGTGAAGACGCCCTTCGTGGAATGGAGAGTCGGGCTACGTTCATTCCCAGAAACCCAGAATTCATTCTGAATCCACGAGCAAAGGAAGTTTGCAGAGCATTTTGGAAGTATGCTCGCTAACGCCGACTTATTTGTTACTTGGTTGCTCTCACTCGTTCTATCGAATCACAATGCCGCTACTCAGGTACGGATTAGTCCGCACGTCGTAACTGCTCGACATGCTACGGCACATCTGCGCTCCTAATAACCGATTTCTTCCAGCACCGTAACCGATCAACTATGACCGTCGTAACCACCACCCAACAAAAACCTAAACCGCTTTCCGTCCCCGCGCGCCCTGACGAAGACAGCATCATTGGCAAGGCGTACGATCCAAAAATCACGCGGCGGCTCTTGCGCTACTTGTTGCCGTACAAATGGCAAGTCGCGTCCGCGCTCGCGTGGATGTTCTTTGCGATGAGCGCGTACATCGCGGGACCGTACCTCATCAAAATCGCGCTCGATGGCGGCATCGCGGCAGGCAACCTTGGCGTGCTGGAACAAGCCGTCGCGTTGTTCCTGCTCGCGTCCGTCGCCTTCTGGATCGGCACGTACTTTCGCGTGCGGACGATGGCGGTCACAGGGCAGAGCATCATCTACGACATGCGCCGCGGGTTGTTCGATCACTTGCAAGTCCTTTCGCTCGGCTTCTTCAGCCGCTACGCGGTCGGGCGTCTCATCTCGCGCGTCATCAACGATGTCGGCGTTCTGCGCGAACTGATTACGTGGGCAGTCGTCGCCGTCGTGCGCGATGTGTTCGACCTGTTCGGCACGAGCGTCGCGATGTTCGCGCTCAACTGGCAACTCACTTTGCTCTCGTTCATCGTCTTGCCGTTGATGGGAGTCGCGACCGAAATGTTTCGGCGCCGCGCGCGCGAAAATTATCGCAAGGTGCGTTCGGCGGTCGGTTGGGTGAACGCGGTGCTGAACGAAAACATCGTCGGCGTGCGCGTCGTGCAATCGTTCTCGCGCGAGGATTATAACTACGAGGTGTTCGCGCGCGAAGTGAACGGCAATTATCTGCGCGCCTCGAACGTCGCCGCGTTGACCATCTCGGTCTTTTTCCCGACGGTGGATTTCATCGGCAGTGTCGCGCTCGGCTTGGTGATTTACGTCGGCGGGCTGGTGGTGCTGGGTCAATTCGGGATCTCCGCGTCGTTCACCGCAGGCACGCTCGTCGCGTTCGCGATGTACATTGACCGCTTCTTCAACCCGATTCGCGATCTCGCGCAACGCTACAATAATTTCCAAGCCGCGATGGTATCGTCCGAGCGCATCTTTGAATTGCTCGACACGCCGATTGAAGTCAAGGATGAGCCGCACGCGCACGCAATGCCGACGATTCGCGGCGAGGTCAATTTCGATCACGTCGGCTTTCACTACTCGGACGATCCGACGCCTGTGCTGCAAGACATCAATCTTCGTATCAAAGCGGGGCAGACGATTGCGCTCGTTGGCGAGACCGGCGCGGGCAAGTCCACGTTCGCGCGCCTCGTCAGTCGTTTCTACGATGTGACCGCAGGCGCCGTGCGGATTGACGGCATTGACATTCGCACCGTCACGCAAAACTCTCTGCGCCGACAGATGGGCAATGTGCTGCAAGACCCGTTCCTGTTCAGCGGCACGATCAAAGAGAACATCGGCTACGGCGCGTTGGACGCGTCCGCTGACACGATTGTCGAAGCGGCAAAGGCGGTGGGCGCGCACGATTTCATTATGAATCTCGATAAAGGGTACGATACTCTTGTTGGCGAAGGCGGCGCGATTTTGTCAGGCGGTCAGCGGCAGTTGATCTCCTTCGCGCGCGCGCTCCTCGCCGACCCGCGCATCCTGATTCTTGACGAAGCGACCTCGTCCGTGGACACGCAGACGGAGCGCGTGATTCAAGCCGCGCTCGAACGTTTGCTGAAGGATCGCACGTCGTTCGTCATCGCGCATCGCTTGTCCACGATTACGCGCGCGGACAAAATCGTCGTGATTGACAAGGGACGCATCAGCGAAGAAGGGACGCACGCGGAGTTGCTGCAAAAGCGCGGACAGTATTTCGATTTGTACACGATGGCGTTTGCGGAACGGGCGTAGGGGCAGACCTGCGTGTCTGCCCTGATCGGGCGACCACGCAGCGTCGCCCCTACGGAAATAATGATTCAAATTCACCCTGCCACTCAAGCCGATCAAAAGACCATCGCGCGCATCATCCGCGACGCGGGGGTCAACCCAATGTCGCTGGACTGGCATCGCTTTGTGATTGCGGAGGATGCTGGCGCAGTCGTCGGCATCGGTCAAGTGAAACAGCATGGTGACGGCTCGCGGGAACTTGCATCCATCGCGGTGATTCCCGAACGACAACGGCAAGGGATCGCGAGCGACATCATTCGCGCGTTGCTTGCGAACGAGCACGGCGATTCATATCTCCTCTGCCGCGATGAACTGGAATCGTTCTACGCGCGTTTCGGTTTTCGAAAGATTGGGCAAAGGGAAATGTCGCCGTACTTCCGCAAGATTATTCGTGTCATCAGCATCTTTGCACGCGTGGCAGGCAGACGCGGCATTGTGATGAAACGGGCCGCGTAAGGGCGAAGCATTCGTGAAATCTGACTTGCTAAGAAATCGAATCTTGGATTCGCGATCGAATCACCCAGGAAATCAAAACTCGGTGAATGCTTCGCCCCTACCATGTGACATGCCATGACAAAACGAGTATTGTTAGCCATCTACGCCCACCCCGACGATGAATTATCGGCAGGCGGAACGCTCGCGCATTACGCGCGGCAGGGTGTCAGCACGCATCTCATCTGCGCGACGCGCGGTGAGGTCGGCGAAGCGCCGCCTGACCGCAAAGGTTTTGCATCGGTTGCCGAAATGCGGACAAACGAACTGCAATGCGCGGCAGGCATCCTGGGTTTGGAGTCGGTCAACTTTCTTGGCTATCGCGATTCGGGGATGCCTGGCTCGCCCGACAATGCGCATCCCGACGCGCTCATCAACGCGCCTGTGGATGAGGTCGCGCACAAAATTGCTACGCACATTCGACGATTGAAGCCGCAGGTCGTCATCACGTTCGATCCGATTGGCGGCTATCGTCACCCCGATCATATCGCGATCCACAGGGCGACGGTGGAGGCGTTCAAAATCGCGGGAGATTCGGGATTGGGGATTGGGGATTGGGAACCGCACGCTCCGCAGAAACTTTACTTTTCGACTTTTCCTCGCGGTTTTATGCGTTTGGCAGTCCGCGTGCTCAAACTCATTGGACGCGATCCGCGGCACTTTGGCAAGAACGGCGACATTGATTTGGCATCGCTCGCCGAGGTTGATTTTCCGATTCACGCGCGCATTTCAATCAGCGACGTGCTCGAACAAAAAGAACGCGCGGCGGCGTGCCATTTGAGTCAGCTGGCGAGTATGGGCGGCACGCTCGCGCGCGTCTTTCAGCGTTTGTTCGCGAACACGGAAATATTTATGCGCGCGGTGCCTGTCGAACCCCCAGCCCAGATCGAGCGCGATTTGTTTGAGGGGATCAAGTTTGGTTGACAGGATGATGGCAATCCGATAGAATAATCGCAAGTTTCCACGCGGAGGTCTGTATGAACAAACGAGTTGTTCGCCTTGGCATTGTCGTCGTCATCGTCGGTGCGGTCTCGTTCCTGCTGATCCAATTTTTGCCGTTTGGACCGCAACGCCCCAATCCCCGAGTGGTTGCTGAACCGAAATGGGATAGTCCCCAAACGCGCGCGCTCGTCAAGCGCGTCTGCTTCGATTGCCACAGCAACGAAACTGAGTGGCCCTGGTACAGTTACATTGCGCCGGTCTCCTGGCTGTTGGCAAACGACGCACGAAATGTGAGCGCCGCGTTCAATTTCTCCAACTGGCATTCTGGCGATATGACCGCCGCCGAGATGGCGCTGCAAATCAATAGCGGCAGAATGCCTCTGCCGCAGTATCTTCTCTTGCACCCAGACGCGCGATTGACGGATGCCGAAAAGCAACAACTGATCGCTGGTCTGATTGCCACGCTTGCATCGGATAGGGTGAAACCGCCTTCGACCGCGCCCTCGGGTGACGCGGCGGCACTCGTTCAAGATCGTTGCACGGTTTGCCATAGTTTAGATCGCGTCAGGCAAGCGAAAAAGACGCGCGATCGATGGGCGCAGACGGTCACGCGGATGGTTGGCAAGGGCGCGGAGTTGAGCGCAGCAGAGCAAACCACGGTGATTGAGTATCTGAGCAAGACGTACGGACCGTAAAGTTCCAAGTCTGGATGTTTGAGCGTGACGATATGATGCCGAATAGGTATGTCGTCACGCTTGCTTTTGGCGATGTGAGAAAATGCCGATGGTGACCAAGGTATTCGTCAGTTCCAAACAAGGCGAACTCGACCCAGAACGGAAAGCGTTGCGCGACGCGCTCCAATCACCCGAATGGGATAATTTCACATTTGAGTGGTCGGGCGCGTTTTCCGATTCCGCGCGTGATGTCTATTTGAAACAGGTCGCCGAAGCGGATGTGTACCTTGGGATTTTCTTCGAGATGTACAGTCAAGCGACGGCGGATGAGTACCACGAAGCGCGGCGATTGGGCAAGCCGATTCTGATTTACTTCAAGCGATGCGCGGAGCGTCAACCCGAACTGACGAAATTTGTCCTCGAAGAAATCCAACCCGCGCACAAGTACCAGGAATTTGCTACGACCGAAGAACTGGTCAGCCATCTCCCCGATATTCGCCGCGCGCTGGATGCTGAGGTGCGAAAGCACCAACGCCAAGCATACCTCGACGCGCTTGTAGCGCAGACCGAATTGCTGGAACTCGCGGGCATTGTTGCCGACAAAGAAGAGCAAGAACGCCCCAAACTGCAAGAAATCTTTGTCGCGTTGAGCGCGGCGGAAGAAGTCGAAGAGCGCGACGAACGCCAGCCCAAAGATAAACGCGAGCGCGAGTGTCCGATAAAGACGATTCGCCGCATGACGATCAACGAAGCGCTCCGCGAGCATCGGTCATTGATGATCCTTGGAGACCCAGGCGCGGGCAAATCCACGTTGTTGCGGTACCTCACATTGGTGGCGGCGCAAGGAATGGCGGATGGTGTAGGGGCGGACCTGCGTGTCCGCCCTGGGTTGCTTGAGCGGTTTCGCGCGTTCGGGACAATCGTTCGTCGAGTATTTTGAAACCTACGCCAAGACACAGTTGCACGTATCGCTCGGAGAAAAATTCTTCGAGCGCGCGCTGGAAGATGGTCAAGCAATCGTTTGCTTGGATGGCTTGGACGAAGTATCCCAGCCCGCGCAGCGGATCGAGGTTCGCAATGCGATTACCGCGCTGTCCGCGCGCTATCCGCGCAATCGGTTCATCATCACTTCGCGCGTAGCGGGGTACGATAGCGCATCGCTCGACAAACGCGCGTTCGCGCATCACACCGTCGTGCCGTTCGGCGAAAAGGAAATTCAATCATTTGTCGAGAAATGGTACGCGGCGCAGGAACGAGAATCCGAACAAGCCAAAACGCGCGCGGCAAACTTGTTCAATGATCTCAAAGCGAACGAGCGTTTGCTGAAACTGGCGGAAAATCCGCTGATGCTCACGATCATTGCGCTCGTGCATCGCATTGAAGCCGAACTGCCGAATGAGCGCGTGAAACTGTACGACAAGTGCACCGAGGCACTCCTTTCGACGTGGGAAGGGGTCAAGGGACTGCCCTTGTCCGAACGAGAGCGTGAGCGACCGTACTACAAGAATCGGCGGCGATTGTTGGAACGATTAGCGCTCTGGATGCATACGCTATCGCAAGACGCGGAACGACAAGCAGAGATCAAGCGTGGCGATTTGAAATCGAAACTCATTGATTTTTTGCTCGAAGACCCCAAACTTGATCTCTCGCGCGACCTCGCCGAACTCGAAGCCGAAGCGTTCATCGAACTTGCCAAGAGCCGCACGGGAATTTTGGTTGAGCGTGGTGATGGGATTTATAGTTTTGTCCACCTGACATTTCAAGAGTATTTTGCCGCGTGCGATTTGGAAAAGCGTTACGTCACCGATTTGGAACGCCTATGGCGAGAGATTCAACCGCATTTGTACGACCCGCGCTGGCGAGAAGTGATTTTGCTTTTGCTCGGTCGCCTGAACGAACACGACGAGCCGCCTAGTATCCTGGTTGAAAGAATTCTTCACGAACATGACAAGTTTGACGAGGTTTTGCACCGTAATCTATTCCTTGCGGCAGCATGCCTTGCCGACCGCGTGAATGTGCGTGAGACGTTGTGCAATGAGATTGTGAATATATTGCTCAAATTCGCTGGTGCAAAGCGTCCCAAGTACTATTCGTTGCGCGATGATTCAATTCGAGCACTCGGGAATTTGCACAGTAACGCGCTCGCGGGGGAAAGACTCCTTGCCTTCGCGCAAGATGCCAATGTAGATGCGTTTGCGCGAGTCGCCGCCGCGCAAGCGTTGGGAGAGTTAGGTCAGGTGGAGGACGCGGTCGAATTGTTATTGGCGTTGGTGCAAGACAGAAAAATTGCTCTGGGTGTGCGAAGCAACGCTGCAAAAGCATTGGGACAGCTGGGCCGCACGGATGAAGTGGTAATCCGGGCCCTCTTTCTGTTGGTGCAAGGAAAAGTTCATCCAATATTGTCTCATGCCGTCAGGCAGGCGCTGAGACAGTTGGGCCGCACCGATAACGCAGTGACGCAAGGTCTTTGGGTGTTGGCGCAAGACGAACAAGTTGGTCCATATGCGCGTCGCACCGCCGCGCAATTGTTGGGAGAGTTGGGTCATACGGAAGAGGCGGTGCGAGTGCTCTTGGCGTTGGCGCAAGACAAGAAAGTTGAGGTGTCCGCGCGAAGCAACGCCGCACAAGCATTGGGAGAGCTGGGTCATACGGAAGAGGCGGTGCGAGTGCTCTTGGCGTTGGCGCAAGACAAGAAAGTTGAGGTGTCCGTGCGAAGCAACGCCGCACAAGCATTGGGAGAGCTAGGTCATACGGAAGAGGCGGTGCGAGTGCTCTTGGCGTTGGCGCAAGACAAACAAGTTAGTCCATATGCGCGTCGCAACGTCGCACAAGCATTGGGAGAGCAGGGGTGCACGGAGGACGCGGGGCGGTTGCTCTTGGTGTTGGCGCAAGACGTAAAGATTGAGGCGGTTGTGCGAAGCACCGCCGCGCAAGCATTGGGAGAGTTGGGTCATACGGAAGACGCGGTGCGAGTGCTCTCGGCGTTGGCGCAAGACGAAAAAGTGGAGGCGCGGGTGCGTAGCAACGCCGCGCAAGCGTTGGGAGGGCTCGGGCGCACCGATGACGCAGTGATTCAAGATCTCTTGGCTTTGGTGCAAGATGAAAAAGTAGATGGGTCGGTGCGAAGCGCCGCCGCGCAAGCGTTGGGAGAGTTAGGGCGCACCGATGATGCAGTGATTCAAAGTCTCATGGTTTTGGCGCAAGATGCAGACGCCAATGAATTCGCGCGAAGCGCCGCCGCGCAAGCGTTGGGAGAGTTGGGTCATACGGAAGACGCGGTGCGAGTGCTCTTGGCGTTGGCGCAAGACGCACAAGTCGGAGCATACGTACGAAGCGCCGCCGCGCAAGCGTTGGGACATCTAGGGCAGAAGAATCCGCGCGTTGCGCTGGGTTTGCTCAAACTGCCCAAAGACAGACATGTCGCTGATGCTGCTTATGATGCGCTCAAGCAGGTGGTGGGGAATTTGAGGTACGCGGAATTGGACAACGGACAAAAACGGATTAAACGGACAGGGCGGAAAAAAGTAGGCAGAAAGCAGAAGGCGGCAGGCAGTAAGCGCAAGACCGCAACTAAAAATCGAAAATCAGAAATCATAGATCCTAAATCAGAAATGGAGCACAATGAATCCACTCAACCGTGACGATGTTTGGCAGTTGCTCTGCCAGTACACTGAAAGCGATCTCCTCCGCAAGCATTGCCTTGCCGTGGAGGCGGCGATGAAATGGTACGCGCGCAAGTTCGGCGAGGACGAAAACTTGTGGGGCAACATTGGACTCGTGCACGACTTTGCGTACGAGAAATTTCCCGACCAGCATCCGCAAAAGGACGGCGAGATTCTGCGCGAACTCGGCTTCCCCGAAGACTGGGTGCGCGTCGTCTGGTCGCACGGCGACGCGCTCAACATTCCGCGTGTCACGCCGTTGGAGAAAACACTCTACGCGGTAGACGAACTGACGGGGCTGGTGATCGCCGTCGCGCTCGTGCGTCCATCGAAGAAACTTGCGGATGTGGATGTCGCAGCGGTGAAGAAAAAGTGGAAGGACAAGGCGTTTGCGCGCGGCGTGAATCGCGAGGAAATCGCCAAAGGCGCGGAGGCGCTCGGCGTGCCGCTGGATGAGCATATTGGGAATGTGATCGCGGCGTTGAAGGACGTTGCGCCGACGCTGGGAGTGTAAAACAGCAGAAGAGCACGGGGGCAGAGGAGCAGGGGAGAAACTGTTGAAGATTATTCTCCCCTGCTCCCTTGCTGCTCCGCTCCCCTGCTGTTTTGCCGATCCGAAAGAAACCCACCACCGCGCCCGTACCTCACCGCGACAATCTCCGCGATAATCGCGAGTGCGATTTCCTCGGGCGTTCGCGCGCCCAGGTCCAAGCCAATCGGTCCGTGAACGCGCGACAAGAATTCTTCCGATACGCCGCGCGCGCACAGTTTGGCGAAATGTTGCTGGCGCGTCGCGCGCGAGCCCATTGCGCCGATGTAGCGCGGCGGTACAGTTTTCGATAGCGCGGCAAGCGCGGGAATGTCGAATTTGGGATCGTGTGTGAGAATCGCGATATACGTAGACGCGTCAATCTTCATTCGCGCGAGCGCTTCTTGGGGCCATTCGACGATAATTTCGTCGGCAGTTGGGAAGCGTTCGCGATTCGCAAAGCGTTCGCGCCCGTCCGCAATCGTCACGCGAAAGCCGAGGGCTTGCGCGAATTGCGTCAATGGAATCGCGATATGCACGCCGCCAAAGATGACGAGTTTCGGTTTCGGCGCGAACACGTCAATGAAGATTTCCGCGTTGCCGTACGCGCGATTCTCGGAGGATTCGCGTTGCATTGCGTGCTGCGCGTCGCGCACGACTGGCGCGTTCAGTTGCGCGTCGCCCAGATCGCCTGATGTACGACCGTCGGGATACACCAGCATCTTCGCGCCAATGTTCGCGCCGCTGACAATCGTTGCCATCCCGCAGAGTGTTTCGTCAGCAAGGTTGCGTTTTAGTTCATCGTAGAGTTCCATCGGCAAATTTGCCAAACCGACCAAAGATGCCAAATTTGTCAAACCTCTGGCACATTTGGCTCATTTGATTTTTTCCACAAACACCTTAATCATCCCCCCACACGACAACCCGACATCCCACGCGGTCTCATCCGCAATGCCATACCTGAGCAATTTCGGCTTGCCCGTTTTGAGGACGCGCCGCGCTTCCTCGATCACCGCGCCCTCCACACAGCCGCCGCTGACCGAGCCCGCGAATTCGCCGCGCGAGTTGACGATCATCTTCGCGCCGATGGGACGCGGCGTTGAGCCACCAGTTTTCACGACGGTGGCGAGCGCGACCTTTTCGCCGCGCGCGTGCCACGCGTCAATCATTGCAATCAAATCGCGCATTTGCTCAACCCTAATGTGGCATGCTGAGCAGAGCAAAGCATCTCGCAAAGTGCTTTCAGCGACTCTTCGCTCCGCTCAGAGTGACAGTTCCTATTTTTTCCGCGCCGCTTCAATCGCCGCGCGCATCTGCTGGAGATGTCCGCGCGTATGGTCGTCGGTTTGCAGCAGAGGCACTGCCACTCGCCAGTACGTTCCTTTGTGTTCGACGAATTTCTCTGGCAGCGCGGCAAGCATCGCGATCGTCTCGGCTTGATTGCGTTTGAACTCCTTGACCAATTCAGCCGTCGTTCCGTATGCCTGAACCAGCGCATCGGTTTGCGCGGGAAGATTGTCCAAATTGTCAAAATGATCGTATGCGCGCTCGGAGTCGTAGATGAAATCGTACAGCGCGAAATGATTGGCACGTTCGCCCGCAATCAAGTGCGCGAGTGTTTCCTTCACATTCCATTCGTTCGGCGCGGGTTGGTACGATGCCTCTGGCTCGGTCGTCCCTTTGAGCAACTCGTCGAGTTCCGCGTTGAGTGCGTCGTACAGTCGGCGCACCGCGTTCGCGAGTTCCCGCGCGGTCGGTGGCACCGTAGGCAACTTGCGACCCGAGAGTTCCATCGTCACGGTCTTCTTTTCGCCGCCGCGATAGAACACGACCGGAATTTTGTCGCCCGCGCGGCGCCCTTGCAGCGCGCGTGCGAACGACGCGAACCCGGTGACCTTCGTTTTGCCCATTTGTACAATCACATCATCTTTTCGCAGTCCGGCTTTCTGCGCGCCCATTCCGTCAACGACGCCGTCCAGTCGGACGCCTTGCGCTACCGGCACGCCAAGTTTTGCAGCTTCTTCGGCGCCGAAGAAACTCACGTTGATGCCGAGCATCGGGCGGCGGACGAACCGCAAGTCCAGTCCGGTTTCGAGGACGGCTTGCAGATTTTCAAGCGAGCCGCGCCAGCCTTGCTCGATTTCCTTGCTCGCCTTTGCCCACGCTTTGCCCGATCCGATCCCCTGGTGTGAAATTGTCGCGATCGCGCCGTCGTCTTTTTCCGCGATGACGACCTGCACGCGCGTTGCCCCGGGTTCGCCGCGTCCGTGCCAGGTGAACGTCACTCGTCTATTTGGTACGAGTGCGGTGAATTCACCGCTGGCGTAATAGCCGTTGTTCCACCACAAGTAAATGCGACCCCCTTTACGTGGATCGGCTTGCGCGGCATTGCAGAACCAATCGCGCAGCGCGGTCGAGTTAGTGAACGCGCGATACATTTCGGATGCGGGCGCGTGGACTCGCACTTTGAATTTCAGAGACTGGGTTGCCATTTTTGCACTCCTTTGTCTGAATTGACATGAGCCGTCGGTGGCTTGATTATACTTGCTTCAGAGGTCTTGCGCAATGGTGCTCCACAATGTATAATGGCGGTGGAGGCGTTGGGAAAACAGAATGGCTGCGCCAGAAACAATTGCCGAAATCAAAGCGAAACTGAATATCGAACGCGCGAAATTGCTCGACGCGATGGCAAACTTGACGCGCGAGGTGATCCTGCGCCCGTTCGGCAGCGACGGCTGGTCAATCAAGGACATTCTCGCCCACGTCGCAGTGGCAGAAGCGGTAAACGTGAAATTTGCCAAAATGACGGTCGTGAAAGATCAGCCGATCCAGGTGCGCGAGTTCGCCGCCGAGTACCCGGATTTTCCCGGCGCGTTCGAACTCGATAAATTCAACGCGTGGATGACGGACCGCTCGCGCGCAAAATCATTTGAGGGGATTATCGCGGCGTTACACGCGGCGCGCGCTGACACGCTCGCTTGGCTCGACACGCTCACGCCCGCGCAATTGGAACGCACCGGCGAGCACGCGGTTTGGGGCAGACAATCGGTGAAAGGGATGCTGCGGATTTTGGTGATCCATGATCGTTTTCACCGTGCCGATATTGAGAAGCGTAAAATGTAAACGGTAGGGGTGAGGTCGCCCCGCTCGTGTGTCAATCGAGTAGGAGGAGCGGGTCGCCCGCCCCTCCTCTCCCACCACCGGACGTGCGGGTCACGCATCCGGCGGTTCGGCAAACTTCAGGACACCGTTCGT
>Ga0315285_10006594_pt1 | contig 11971 bp, 9 predicted proteins | sample YL17G09_36_MG_FD_203698 | JGI IMG/M metagenome (GOLD analysis project Ga0315285, IMG submission 203698) | Sediment microbial communities from Yellowstone Lake, YNP, Wyoming, USA - YL17G09_36 | ecosystem: Environmental > Aquatic > Freshwater > Lake > Sediment | place: USA: Wyoming | collected... | reverse complement strand
GCCGACGGCCGCGCCCGCAGCAGTGGCACGCTCGGCGGCGTCTCCATCGGCGGCGTGGTGCTGGCCGGCGGGAAAGAGGATAGCACCCCGATCGGCCAGGCCACCCGCGCTGCCCTGACCGACGCGGTTGACTTCATCTGCCAGCGCATGGACCAGATCGCGTGGTCCAGCCGCGTCACCGAGGTCGAAGGAGATGAGATCATCATCAGTGGCGGATCCAACATGAACCTGAAGGTGGGCGACCTGTTCACGGTGTGCCACCGCGGGAAGCCGCTGGTTGACCCCGAGACCGGCCAGACCCTGGGCTATCGCGAGACAGAGATCGGCGCGATCAAGGTCACAGAAGTCCAGGACAAGTTCTCGATCTGCACGATGATCGCCGGCAAGACGCCGGAGCGGGGAGATGTAGTGCGGACCAATACTCCTCCCCCACCCCCGGCCCAGCCGAAAACGCAGTAGCGCAGTCCGTTTTCTCATGCAGAGGATGCCGGCGCCCCCTGTGCCAATTGGCAGGGGGCGCCAATGCCGGTACGGGCGCGGCTAGCTCTTCGAGCAGGACCGATCGCACCTCACGCCTAAGAACGCGCCAGGCCGACTCGGACCATGCACAACCTCCTCGGCATCGTTGGCAGCCCGCGCAGAGGCGGGAATACCGAGCAGTTGATGGAGCGGCTGCTGGCTGCGGCTGGAGGCGAAGGCGCGGCTACCCGCCTCTTCACCTTGGCCGGGAAGATCATCGCGCCGTGTCTCGCCTGCGAGCATTGCGTCGGCGGACCGCCGGAGTTCTGCGTGCAGAAGGATGATATGGCCGAGCTGTACCCGCTGATGCTCTGGGCCGATGCCATTGTCTTCGGTACGCCAGTGTACATGGGGACCATGACGGCACAGCTCAAAGCGGTCTTCGACCGGGCGCGGCCGCTCTGGCTGATGGACAATGCGCTCTCTACCAAGGTGGCGGCCGCCATCGCGGTAGGTGAGGGCCGATGGGGCGGACAGGAGCTGGCCCTTCAGCACGTCTATTGGGCCGCCCTCAACCACGGGATGATCGTGGTGGGCTCGGCCTCTCTGCCCTATGGTAACTGGGAGGTCTGCGGCGTCGCCGGCGAGCCCGGCGGGGTCAGCGGGGATGCTGCCGCCATGCAGGCGGCGGAAGGCCTGGGCCGACGGCTGGCCCATCTCGAGTTGTCGGTTCGCCAGAGCCGCGGCGCGAGGTGACAGGGATGGTCATTGACACCCATGTCCACATCGGGAGGGGGGAGCGGCTGAGCGACACCTACCAGGTGGACTGCTCCACAGAAGCCATCCTCCAGGCGATGGATGAGGCCGGAGTGGACAAGAGCTGCATCATGCCCGTCGCCTACGCCGACTACGAAGGGGCCTTGCAGGAGGTGCGAGACGCGGTGGCGGCGCATCCCGATCGCCTGATCGGCTACGCGCGGGTGAACCTGAACCACGAGCACAAGGCGCTTCAGCAGCTCCGGCGCGCTTTCGACGAGTACGGCTTCCGTGGGGTGAAGATACACCACGGCCTGGGCGACGGCTTCCCGACGCGCCGGTTCATGGAGGTGATGAGCGACTACCAGCGCCCGCTGCTCCTGCACACCACCCCCGACGTCGGGACCATAGATGCGATCACCCATCTGGCCCGGTCGTACCCGAAGGTTCCGGTGATCTGTGGGCACATGGGTGGGTTCGGCGCGTTCAACCCCGGTTACGTCAAGCTCTGCGCGGTGGAGGCGAAGCAGATCCCGAACCTCTATCTCGACACCGCCTTCGTATTCCTGCATCACTGGATCGCCCTGGCGGTCGAGATCTGCGGGCCGGAGAACGTGCTGTTCGCCAGCGACGGGCCCATCGCACACCCCGCCATCGCGCTAAAGCAGATCGAGCTGTGCCACTTCAGCGACTCGGAGCGCGCGCTCATCCTGGGCGGAAACGCGAAGAAGCTGCTCGCGCTCTAGGTCTGCCAGGCGCAGTCCTATGGAGTTTCTTGCACTATGGTGGTACGAGCTACAATGCAAGAAACTCCTGAGCGCAGAGCGTGATGCCTTTGCAGGAGATTCTCTTGCATTACGGTTGTCACCGTAATGCAAGAGAATCTGGAAAGAGAGGAGACTTACGATGAGGAGACCTGTGACGCAGATGCGCGCACCCTCCATCTTATCCGTCTTGGCTGTCCTTCTGCTCGCCAGCGGCCTGCAGGCCGGCCAGCCGCCGGCGCCCCAGCCGAGCACAGTGCCGGGCCCGGTCCCGGTGGGTGGTGTCGTCACCTCCGTGGACAAGGCGGCGCGTACCATCAAGGTGTCATCCGGCAGGACCGCGAAAGGTGCGGTTGTACAGACCGTGTCGGTCCCGCCGTCCGCCCAGATCTACCGCGTGGCCGAGGTCAAACTGGCGGACATCAAGGCCGGCGACATCGTGCAGTTCCAGACCAGGCCGCTCTCCGTCCGGACCCTGATGGCTGGAGGGCCGGCGGGGAAGTTCCCTCCGCGGCTCCTGACGGTCACCGGCGATGTCACCGCCATCCGCCCGCTCACGATCCAGGTCGCGAAGGGCCTCACCGTTACCGCTTCCGATGCCGACGTGCTCGGGCTGGCGCGCTGGCGGAAAGTGGACGTGGGCGAGATCCTGGTGGGAGACCGAGCAACGGTCGTGGCGATGCGGACCGGAGGCGGCCTGACCGCCGGGTGGGTTCAACTGTGGCCAGCCCGCGCCCCCGCGCCCAAGTGAGCCGGCCGCAGGCCCTCCCTTACCAGGCCGTTCTGTAGGGCGGGGAAGCCGATCCCTGCCACCCCTTTGGTGCGACCACCGTCAGAGACCGGAGACGACGCCTACCACCCAGGTGCTCGCGGACTCGGAACCGCGCTTGGGCGGCAGCTGAAGGTCCGTGCCGACGAAGGCCAACGACTTACCATCCGGCGACCACGCCATTTCCCAAACCAGGTCAGCGCCTGGTGCTCTGCGGACGCGGTGCGTCGGAAGGTCGAGGACGTAGATGCCCCCACGGTGGCTTCGCCGTCTGTCCAGCATCAGGGCATCAAGCACCAATGTGGAGATGGCCCCCCCGGCCAGCGCGAGGCGTCTGCCGTCGGTGGATGTCGCCAACTCGGGTGCTTCTGGCCACATGGACCGGTAGCCAATCAGCTCTCGCGTCGCTCCCGTCAACATCCACCTATCCACCGCGACGCGTTCGCCAAGGAAGAACCTCCGGGATGAGGTGCGCGGTCCTACTTCGGGCGCGACCGCAAGCGAATCGGGACCGAGCCAGGTGATCTTCCAAGGTAGCGCGTTCACGGACGGCAGCGCTCGTGCGCGTCCATCCAGCGATGAGACACCCAAGATGATAGTGCCAACGCGTCCATGTCGGGCGTCCCTCCGCAAGAACAGAACATGTCGGCCATCGGGAGACCATGCTGGCCAGCCTGCATCCTTGGCGAGCAGCCGTTGACCCGAGCCGTCGGTCCTCGCAAGCCAGATGTCTCGGCCTCCCGAGAATGCGATCGTGCGCCCGTCAGGAGAGCAGGTGACGCCGCTCGCGTGAGGTATGATCCGGCCCAGTGGCTTCCCGTCCGGAGAGGCCAGCCAAGCCGAGTTTCGCCCACCCTCTCGCCGCGAGAAGAAGAACCCGGCGCCTGATCTCAGCCAGGGCCGGTCGCTTGATAGTGAGCCTCGCGCTTCGGTGCGCGTGATTGCATTCTGCCCTGGCCGGAGGACCCAGATCTCCTCGCCGACCTGCATCAGGAGCCGGCGCGAATCGGGGCTCCACGCCAGCCACATCGGGATGGTGTCCTTTGGCGCGGTGAACAGGGTCGTCACGCGCGCGCCTGGATAGCGGGGCGCGAGGGCGAGCCGGAAAGGCGTGTGCGCCAGCACGAAGCTCACTAGCGCGATGAACTCAAGCAGCAGAAGCCCTCCGCCAGCTCTCGCCCAGACCTTCCCCTCCCGCGGTTCAGGAGCGGCCGCGAACTCGGGCCTCCCGAGCACCAGCGACACCCCCACCAACGTTCCGCCAACTACGACCAGCGCGTATCTGCTGAGGCTCAGCCAGGGGGTAATCGGATCGAGGGCAGTCCAATGCGAAAGCGCGCCAACTGCCGCCGCGCCCAGCCATGTTCCCGCGAGAACCCAGTAGGCCTTGCCGCCGCGCCTATCCCTCGGCGCGACGAAGTGGGCCAACCCGAGAAGTGCTGGGAACGCGATGAACCAGGCCACCTCCCAACTGATCCTACCGCCGGTCCCCTGCGCCAGCCCCAGGCAGACGAATACGGCCAGGCCGTACCCCGTCCTTGGGAGCCAGCGATGCTCGGCCACTAGCCTCGTTTTCAGACGCCACATGGCCCTCACTTCCCTCTGTGCCGATGATAGCCCATCCTCGGGCCGATTGCTAGAGGGCTCTGACCCGTGGGGGCGTTCTCAGCGCCGTCGCCCGCCCTCAGATCGCACCGATTCTGTGGAACAAACCCCCGCGGCTCCATAACCGGACCAGGGGCGAGCCGTGTAGCTCGTGCTACGCAGCGAGGCCTCGCTGCTTCGCAGAGTAGCATCGGGAGAGGCGTGCACCGTGGCGTTTGGACCGCGAGGGGGACTGGCGGCGGGGCCTAGCACCTGCGCTGGGGTGGCGGAGCGGCCCCGCGGCCCTAGTGGCCTGGTGCCGCGCCTAGCCGACCCGGCGGGCATAGTGATGCCCGCCCCGCAGCCTCCTCAGCAGGCGACTCGTAGTTCCCCTCCTGGCCGCATCTCCCATCATCCGCGTGCCTCAGGCAGGTCGCGGCCCGCCCCAACCATCGACCCGACAGCGCCCAGAAGGCCCGCGCAGCTAGGTGGGGTCAGCCTCACCGACATCGTCTCAGGCGTAAGCCTTGCTGTGGGAGCGATCGCTTTCGGTCTCGTTCGCGCTCTGTGGCTGCACGCCGGGGCGACGCACCTCTGGGCAGTTCTGGGGGCTATCCTTGCCTTTGTGGCGGTGATCTGGCTGGCGCGCTGGGCTACCAGCGCCCTCGGCCAGTCCGGCCAGTCCCAACCATCAGTAGGGCAGGTTACAGACCTGCCCCACTACAGACAACCGGCGCCCACGCCATCCTGCGATGGCGTGTCGCCGCACACGCATAGAGGAGCGGCGGGGACCAGGGGGTGGGGATCCATGGGGGATTGCAGGCAGCACCGCGCGTTCCGCTCAGCAACCACCGCGCATTCCCGCGGGGAATGCGCGCGAGCAACCGCGCAGGCCACGCGGGGCTGCGCAGCAACCCGCGCAGCCGTTCTGTGGGAGCAGTATGCGTCCGTCAGCCCAGGTTCAGACTCCGGCGCCCGTCTGAACCTGCGGCGGCAGTTGATCGAGGCCTATGCACCACTGGCGCGCCATGTGGTGGAACGCATCAACGTGAAGCTCGGGCCTGCGCTGGGCTATGAGGACCTGCTCAGCGAGGCCGTGATCGGGCTGATAGATGCGGTGGACCGGTTCGACCCGGCCCGGGGGATCAAGTTTGAGACCTACGCCTACCATCGCATCAGAGGCGCGGTCATGGATATGCTGCGCGACCTGGACTGGCTCCCTCGCTCGGTGCGTCAGCGCGAGTCGGAGCTCGCCTCAGCCTATGCGGACCTTCAGGACAGGCTTGGGCGTGCCCCATGGGACCACGAACTGGCCGACGCTCTGGGGATGAGCACTGCCGAGCTGGACGAGATCGCACAGGAGCTGGCCTTCCAGACCGTCCGATCCCTCGACGAGGTGGTTATTGGCCATGATTCGGAGGGCACTACCCTGGGCGACTCCCTGCCGGATCGCGACGCCCTTTCTCCCGAGGCGCACCTGGAGCGGTCCACCGAACAGGAGCTGGTGGCCCGAGCCGTGGACGCCCTGCCCGAATCCGAGCGAACGGTGATCAGCCTCTACTACCACGAAGGGCTCACCCTCAAGGAGATCGGGCGCGTGCTCGGGGTGACTGAGTCCCGCGCCTGCCAGATCCACGGTAAGGCTATCCTTCGCCTGCGCAGTCACATCGAGTCTGCCCTGGTGAAGGTTCCATAGCCCTGCCCTGTGGGGGCCCTCGCCCGCCTTCGCATCAGCAGAGCGCTTGCGTTCCTGCCTCGGCCCTAGTGGTCGGGGTGAGCGGAGGCCTGCGGGCCGCCGACCGGTCGCTACCGGGGGGGACGGGCGCCGGTCGGCGGCGGGCAAGCTCGGTGCTGCTGGCAGGTGGGCCAGCCGGAGGAGCCTGGGGTAAGGTCGGTCGAACTGCGCTCCCGCTATTCGCCTCGCGCCCCATCACTTCCACGCGCAAAGCTCACCTGTCTGGGACCGCACGCCTCGGAGGCGGGCGCCCCTGGGCTATGAGCGGAAGCCTGTGAGGTGACGCTGCTCTTGATATCGGTGATAGGACGCCACGGCTTTAGCTGCCAGGGCCGGGGAGCCCGCCCGAGGCTGGCCGTCCTTCGGATGACCGACACCGATTGCGCTGCGGCCAGGTTCTCCTGACGGATCTGCTCGAGCAGTTCGCTGCGGCGCACGGTGATGGGTCGCGGCGCGCTGAATCCCAGGCGGACATGGTCGCCCCGCACGCTGACCACGACCACCTCGATATCGTCACCGATCGTGAGGCGTTCACCGGCCTTTCGTGTCAGGACTAGCATGGTCCGAGCCCGCGGCTACCGTCGCCGGTCCCTCTCCTCCCAAGCCTGGCAGCCCCAGCGAGTGCTTGGTTGTATAACGCTCATCGTCCAGGATGACCTGCCGCGCCATCCGGCTCCTGGTGTTGATGATGATCGGTGCCGCCAGATTGGCCGTTACGCTGATGTCAGGGCCGTGCGGCGACTCCTGGCTCTCGATACCATCAGAGACCGTGACCAGCGTCAGGACGGCCGCGTCTTCTGAACGCCGCAGCTCCAGCGCCGCGGCCTCCGCCTCGGTCAGCTCGATGTCGTACTCCGGGAAGAATGTATGTGGCTCTGCCGTGAGGAATGCCAGCCGGGTGTCGTTCAGGCACTGGAGCCAGCGTAGGGGCGACCCGGGGCTATGCGGGAGCAGGCAGCACTCGCGGAGTTCGGGGAAGCCGCAGAGGCCGCGGGGGAAGGTCACGATGGCCTCCTGGGGAATGTCGAGCTGGCCGAATCGCGGCGTATTGACACGCATGGCAACAACCTCCACAGATCACGTTCCCAGGTCCCTGTCGCCCATCCCCGCCAGCGCGTGGCCTGAGGCGGGGACGTCGCCCCTCGCCAGCTGTCCGTCGCGGAGATCCTCAAGCAGCGCTGCTGCGACCTCTCGCGCCTCGATCCAGTAGCGACCTGCGCTCACCTCACTCGCCAGCAGCGCCAGCCTGGGATCGGGCAGATCGCCGGCCGCCCTTGCGGCTGCCAGCCCCCAGCGTACTTCCTCCGCCAATGCGGAGGCCGTCGTGGCAGCCTGGGCTTCCGTAAGCACAGCCGAAGGCTCCTCGGGGCGATCCGCGGCAGGCGCCCGCCCGGCCCCCTCCCGGTGATGTGCGGCCGCGCCCACACGCGCATCCGGAACTACTCCAACGTGGTCGCTGCTGATCCTCATCCTGCCACCCCGGGAGCCCGCGCGGCCGTCGGCGGGCGACCCGACGGGGATGCTGTTTGCTGGGACAGGTCGGGAGCCTGCCCTACCTCGCGGTAGACAGTGCCCGAACCGAGGGCTCGGCCGAAGTGGCCTTGCCCTCGGCTCGGGCGGGCGGAGGCAACAGCGGCCCGTCCGTCCCCGGCTGTGCGGGATCAGCCGGAAACTGGCACGGGCCTGCGGGCGGAGCTTTGGAAGACGCCTCCGGCTCCAGGGCCGGAGACAGTGGAGCCCGGCCGAGCGGACGTCCTGGGGCGCTGCGGTAAGGAACGTCCGACTCAGGCCGGGCATGACACAGGCTGCGGGGTTGCTCCGCAGCCCCCGCTGGGCTGTGCAGGGCGATCGTGGGCTCGCGGCGGCGGAATGCCGAACCGGGGGCCGCTGCGGAGCCGACGACATGACCTCGAGGCTGGCCGTTGCAGTCTCGCGTGGCGTGTGGAGAGCAAGCGTGAGCCGCTCTCCGCAGGCCCAGGTGGGCCAACCTTGCGCCAGGGATGAAGGTGGGTTCTGTTGCGGGGGACCGGGTCATGATTCCAGCGGACGAAGCCGCTGGATTACATATCGTCAGGAAGGGCCGCCGACTTTAGGGGGTCGTCCCAACTACAGGGAGCAAGACCAGAGGTCGGTCAGAAGCTTGCTCCTGACCTGTGGCGCCGCCACGGCACCCGGCCGGCTCTGTCGTCACACCCCGACAAGCGATTCGAGGGCCACATACCAGCCCGACGTTGGACGGGAGAGCAGGCGCGCCCCGCGCTCCGTGATGGGCCTCAGCATCGCCACCTCCGTCCCGCCCGCTGCGAAGCCGGCATCACCCGCCAGCCGCACCAGACTGGCGTCTGACTGAGGGCACAGCAACGTCACCAGCCTGTCCCGCGCTGCCACCCCGACCAGCGCCAGAAGGGCATCCTTCCCAGGTAGCACCAGATCGCTGACCACGCACACCGACCGCGACCGCCCCGAGACCAGCAGCTCGCCGCAGCAGACCGCGGCCAGAGCTCCGGAATCGGTTCGGTAGAGAGCCACAGGGTACTCCGCCGGCCGTTCCTGTCGGCGCCAGCGCCACAGATCGTCGTCGAGTAGGAGCCACCCATCGCGCTCGCCAAGCGAGCGCTCGAAGAGAGAACGCGCACACGCATCTGGCCGCAGTCGCGTGGCCTTGTCTCCGCCCGCCGACAGTGGGCCGGGTTGCCGCCAGAACCGGATAACCAGCTCACGCGGGAGGTATCCCACATCCCGGTACAGCCGTTCAGGCGGACGGATCGGTTCCTCACGGGCGGTATTGAGCAGACTGACCTCCGCGCCCGCCGCTCCCATGGCGGCGAGTGCGCGGCGCAGCAGCGTCCCCGCAAGCCCGCGCCGGCGGTGATCGGGGTGGGTCATGACGGTGTCAACCAGGCCGCACACCACCACCTCCCCGCCCAGCCGCATGCGCGCCAAGGTGACGAACACGCTTGAGACGAGCGTATCACCGCAGAAGGCCGCCTGGCAGACCTGGGGGTTCATGCCCGGGCGCCCGGTGTACCAGCGCATGAAGCTGGGCCCCGCGGAGACCACGCCATCGTAGTGCGCGAAGGTCAGCCTCTCGAGATGCGCGAGCGAGGTGAGCAGTCCCTCGCCGTCGCTCACCTCGGCATGGCTACAGAGGCGGTAGGCGGCCATGTCACTCCTGCCGCGCCGGTAGGGCAGGTCTCAAACCCGCCCCACCGTTGGCGGCAGGCCGGGACCCTCCTGCGGCAGCCCTCGCACGCGGTTGAGCGCGTGCGAGGCCACCAGCTTCACCACCTGGTTGGGGTCCTCTTCCTGGGAGCGCAGCAGGGCCGCCTCAACCGCAGCGCCCGAGGCCTCGCCCAGCACGGAGGCGGCCCTGCTTCTCACTTCAGGCAAGGGGTCGCGCCGCAGCACCTCCACCAGGCCGGAGATCGCGTCCGGCGTCGCCAGCAACCCCGCCATCTCCACTGCCATCAGGCGAACCTCCGAGTCCACGGCCCTCAGCTCCACCAGGTAACCGTCAACTCCGCCTCCCTGGCGCAGCGCCCGCGCGAGCGCGCCCAGCACGCGCTGCTGGTCGCGCTCATCGGCCTGGCGCAGCGACGACACGAGTTGGGTCATCCGCGCTCGCCCTGGGCCGGCTAGAAAGGCGGCGACCGACTGGGCCGATTCGCGGTTCTCGAGCGCGCGCAGCAGGGGGCTCAGATCGCCGCCTGTGGCCGCCGCCACCAGGGCCGCCACACTACTCGCAGTCAGCGGACCCCCACGCACGAGGTCTGGCCCCTCCACCGGCTCCGCCCAGACGGCGCGGAGCCCCTCCAGAGCCGCCCCAGCAGCCTCCCGGACCCGCGCGCTGGGATCGCTCAGCCGGGCGGTTAGCGCGCTCTCGTGGCGTCGCACCGGCCGGCCGAGGGCCGCGAGTGCCTGCAGGGCGTTGACCCGCACCTCTTCCTCCGGATCGGCCAGCGCCTGGGCCAGGCCGTCTGCCGACTCGACTGCCCGGGCTCTGCCAAGCTGCGCCGCCACACCCGCTCGCACTCGCGAATCCGGGTTTCTGAGCTCGGAGACCAGCCTCTCATTCATGTCGCCCGCTTCGAGGCCGGAGAGGGCGGAGAGCGCCGCCTCCCGCACCCGCGGCGAGACATCGTGCAGGCCCTCAACCAGGTCCCGTTGCGCCTGCGGCCCTCCGAGCGCTCCCAGGATCGCCATCGCGCGCTCCCTGCGAGTCTCCTGCCTGTCCTCCAGCGCGGCCGCCAGCAGCCGCCGGACCTGAGGGAAGCCGCAGCGTCCGACCGCCTTGGTGGCCGCCTCTCGAACGGTCCCGCTCCCGTCGTCGAGCGCGAGCGCGACCAACGCCTCCGCCGCCTCACCCGAGGCGAGCAGGCTCAGCGCCTCCGCCGCCTCGGCCCGCACGGACTCGTCCGAATCGCGCGTCGCCAGCAGTAGTGCGCGTTGGCACTCAGCCAGACTCACCTCCAGGTCGAAATCGCTTGGCAGACCTTCCCTCCGCCACGAGGAACGCCGAGCCAGCACTTGCCAGAGCCCATGGGTGGCCGCGAGCCGCACGCTCCGATCGGGGTCGCTGGCGGCGCGCGCCAGTGCTCTGAGACCGACCGGCTGCCCCGCCCGGGCCACTGACCGCGCCACCTCTGCCCTCACGCTCGTGTCAGGGTCGCTGAGCAATGAAACTACGGCTGCCAGCGCCGCGGTCTCGGGGCTGTGGCCGAGGGCCGCAGCGGCTCGCAGCCTCACCCATTGCTCGGTCGAGTCGAGTGCTTCCCGGAATGGCCGAGACACACCCACCTCGGCCAATCTTGCCAGCAGGTCTGCCAGCCCTTGCTCTCCTCGGCCGCCCGCCTCGGCGGGTTGGCCCAGCCAGCGCGCGATGGCGCCGTTCTGCTCGCAAGCGGTCGCAAGCCGGAAGGCCAGCGATCTGGGCAGGCTCGCGAGCGCCTCAGTCAGGGCCTCCCGCGCGCCGTCGGCCAACCGCGCGACGGCATCGGTCATCGCGGCGCGCGCCGCCTCGGCCCCGTCGTCCCGCCGGCATTCCTCGATCAGCGCTTCGAGCACGGGTCCGCAGAAGCTGTCGAGCCCCACCTCCCCCAGCGCGGAGGCGGCCGCAGAGCGGACCTCGGCCATGGGATCCTTCAGCAGTTGGGCGAGCCGGGAAGCCGCCGAAATCGCCTTCATCTGGCCCAGGGACCGGGCGGCCTGTGCGCGAAGCTCCGGGCTTGGGTCCTCAAGTGCGAGCGTCAGCAGTTCGACCGCCCGGTCGCCACCCATCGCGGCCAGCACCTCATAGAGGCTGCGCCTCACCCGCGGGCTGCGCTCGCGCAGCGCTGAGGTAAGTGGCTCCAGCGCCTCCTGTTCCACCCCTTCCAGCGCCTGCAGGCCCACCGCGAGGGGCCGCAGCCCAGCTTCCAGCATCTCGGCGAAGGCGAGCACGCGCGTCTCCCTCGCGCCCTCGCGCGCCTGACGACCGATCGCGCGACCGGCCAGCTCGACCGCGGCCCTGACCGGCGCCGCCAGTTCCGACGGCTGATCCGCGTCCCGCCCGGCCTCCCGGTCACTCACCCGGATGATCACGCGGAGTACCCGCGCCGCATCCGTCCGCACCGCCGTGCGTGGATCGCTGAGCAGCATCAGGACCTGACGGATCAGCCAGACCGTCGCGGCCTGTGCCTCCGCAGCCGGTCCACCTCCCCGCCGTGAAGCCAAGAGCTGGCCGCGCAGCAGTCTCGACAGCAGGACGCGATCGCGCGCCGCGAGCGCGTGTACCCTCTCCAGGGACTCGGTGCGCACCCGCGGGTCCGTCGCCCGCAGCAGTGTCGCCAGATCGCGGAGTCGTCTTCGTCGTGCTCTCGCTCGCGGCAGGAGTAGCAGCGCCGCCGCCGCCGCCGCCACAGCCAC
>Ga0315285_10006592_pt1 | contig 11972 bp, 18 predicted proteins | sample YL17G09_36_MG_FD_203698 | JGI IMG/M metagenome (GOLD analysis project Ga0315285, IMG submission 203698) | Sediment microbial communities from Yellowstone Lake, YNP, Wyoming, USA - YL17G09_36 | ecosystem: Environmental > Aquatic > Freshwater > Lake > Sediment | place: USA: Wyoming | collected... | reverse complement strand
GATGTATACATAGACACACCATAAGAACTCATCCGAATTGCTTTAGAAAAGGTTTAATAAAATATGATTGGTGGTCTGATAAAAAGATAGCTTATCTGGATATAGAAACAAGTGATTTGAAAGCAAATTTTGGAATAGTATTAACATGGTGTGTGAAGTTTAAAGATGATAAACATATTTATTCAGAAGTTATAACACAGAAAGATATAAGTAGTGGTACGTTTGATAAAAGAATAGTGAAAGAGTTACTAGATTTATTAGAAAGTGTAGATATTGTAGTTACTTACTATGGAACAGGTTTTGATATACCATTCTTACGAACACGTTCAGAAAGATGGAGATTACCTTTTCCAAAATTTGGTCAGATATATCATTGGGATTTGTATTTCAAGGCAAAGAGATTATTTTCTCTACATAGAAAATCTCTAGGAGTTGTAACTGAATTCTTAGGGATAGATGGTAAGAATAACCTAGACCCCGCAGTATGGTTTCTAGCACAATATGGAGATAAGAAAGCACTAAAAGAAGTCTTATCTCACAATGAAGAAGATGTAATCATATTAGAAAAGTTACACAATAGAATTGAGGAGTACACAAAATGGGACAAAAGAAGTCTGTAGAAAAAGTTGATGAAACCATGATAGATAAATATGGTGCTATGTTAAGAGATATACAATCACATTATATGCAATTGACTATTCATACTGCTAAAGAGCCTGATAATATGTGGAAAGCTAATGGTACTATGCAAGTAGGTTCTTCAGCAGATGGAAAGCATTGGGGAGAAGTTGCTATGAATGTAAAAGGCTATGATATTAATTCTGATTCTGCTTTGGCTACTGTTATGATAGCCCTTAATAACTATATTAATTCTCCTGAATTTGTAATTGAGATGGGGACAAGAATGGAACAATCCTTAGGAGAAGAAGAAAATTTTCCTGCGATTTTAGTACCAGGAACTAATGAATAAAGATACTATTTCTATTACGGCATTACCAGGAACAGATACTCTGGTAATAAGAAAGAACAGAGATTCTAGAGTGTTCATACTTACCGATGATTCTATAATCATCGGTAAGGATACTTTAGTAGTATTATTGAACTACATGATGAAAAATAATTTAGTAAACCCTAAAATTATAGAGGGTTTATTAGAAGAAGTACATACGGAGTGAAAAAAATGAATAAAGAAGTAGGCAAGACCTTTTATTATTTACTAGATGAGAAACAACTTTTACATGTTTGTTCGGATGGTATGACCGCTTGTGGAATTGATGCCAAAGCATTTGTTCAAGTGTCAGATGCTAGGTTAAACAAGTATCCTATATGTGAACTTTGTAAACCTCCAGAAGAAGTAGCTAAGGTTAAGAAAGCTGTCTTTGAAACTAAAGCAGAGATAATTGAAGTAGAATCTGTAACAGGAATAATTATATAATGAACTATAAAATAATAGATGATACAAGAGTAATATTATTTTATAAACAGTGTACAGATAATAAATTTAAATCTTTAATAGGATTAAAATTTCCTATATTTGGGAAGAACAGAGGTAAGATGCTTGTTCCACAAGGATTATGGGGTAAAATAGCCCCTATTTATTTGATGAATGGTGGTAATCTGTTGCCAAAAGGTCAAAAGATAACTGCTAAACCCTTGACAAAATCCTAAGTTGTGGTATAATATAGTAATAAGTGGGTGTGTAGCTCAACAGTCAGAGCAGACGGCTGTTAACCGTAAGGTTGGAGGTGCAATCCCTTCCTCACCCGCCTGTAGGTTGGTAAGCTAATGGTAAACTGGGTGTCTCCAAAACATTTATTGAGCGTTCAAGTCGCTCCCGACCTGCCTGAAGGAGAAATAAAACATGGAAGAAAAAGCTGGAAACGTACATGCAATTAGAAACTTTATGATTAAAACTGTCAAGAAATATATTGAGGATATGGACTTGATGAAAGCTGTAGTTGTACAAAATAAAGATGCCTTTGAAGCCAATAAAGATATCCTTATACAATTTGATAAAGTAAAGAAAGAGCTAAAAGCTGTATTAGATTACAACTTCTATGATGTTGAAATAGAAGCTGTTGATAGTACTAAAGAATAAAATAGTGTACCCGTAGCCTAACTGGTAAGGCACTTGACTGTGAATCAAGATAAATACAGGTTCAAATCCTGTCGGGCACTCTATAGACAAGGCTTTATAGCAGATATAAGATGTAGAGGACAATCAGACCTTATCCTTGTCTTTATTGGAGGCATAGTTTAAAGGAAGAATGGCACTTTGTCGAAGTGTTGGTGCGATTTCGAGATTCGCTGTCTCCGCCTAGTGGGTCACTGCTCTATCACTGAGAGACTGTATGTTTTCATAGGGTAATTTACTGCGTAGAAAACAAACGTTTGGGGCTGTACGGGTTCGCCGTGTGGTGTATATTATTACTACTATTACTGGATACGCGGGGTTCGACTCCCCGCCAGCTCCACCTAAGAATGTGAGGTTACATAATGCCATATAAAGATATACAAAAACAAAAAGAATTTCAACGTCTATGGAGAAGAGAACAGATTGTTAAACGTAGACAGACTGTGATTGATTTGTTAGGTGGAAAATGTATAGATTGTGGAAACTCTGATGTAAGAGTTTTACAAATAGACCATAAGATACCTGTTTTACGTACTCGTAAAGATAGTAATTATGGTAGTCTTGATAGTGGTGCTAGACTTACAGATAGAATAATTATTGGTAAAGAAGATTTAGATAAATTTGAGTTACGTTGTGCTAATTGTCATCAAAAACAACTAAAGAATTATATTTTATAATGGAAGATAGTAGGAAATAGTTCCTAACTAGTCTTGAAAACTAGACCATCCGAAAGGGTGACTGTGCAATTCAGTTATCTTCCTCTTATTGGCATGTGGTGTAATCGGTAGCACAAGTGACTTTGAATCACTTAGTATTAGTCCGAGTCTAGTCGTGCCAGCCTCTGCCTCTTAAGCATTGATAGCGATGTGTCACCCTTGTAACGTGAAAAACTCAGCGCAAATCTGAGAAGAGGCTCTAAGGAGAATCAAATGATACCAAACCCTGGTAGTAAAGAAGCACAAGATTTAGGTTGTACTTGCCCAGTATTGGATAATGAGTATGGTAAAGGTGCATACATTGATAAAAATGGTAAGCCTGAATTTTGGATAACTTCTGATTGCCCTCTACATGGTTTGGAGGTTGATGATACTTCTAACTAAACTTTCCAATCTGCCTAGAAATACTTCGTTTAGAACGGTAACTAGCAAAATCCCTATTGATACGGCTGATTATGTTTATTACCACAAATCTCTAATGTTCTATTCATGTTATTTTAATGTACCTGTGGTAGAATCTAAGAAGAATAAAAAGAAATAAATGCTCTTGTAGGAGAATTGGCATATCCGCATTACTTAAGATAATGTGTTTGGTGGTTCGACTCCACTCAGGAGCACCTTGCTGGTATAACAGAATTGGCATATGTGTCTATCTCAAACATAGAAATTTACTGGTTCGACTCCAGTTACCAGCACATGCTCTTGTAGCAGAATTGGCATATGCAATTGGTTTAGACCCAATATTCTGGAGGTTCGACTCCTCTCAAGAGCACCTATGTCTCCATAGCTCAATGGACTAGAGCAATAGCCTTCTAAGCTAAAGGTTGCGAGTCCGACTCTCGCTGGAGACTCTGCGGAATGTTGTAGTCTGGTAGCATCCGTGCGTTGGAAGCATGTGGCGTGAGTTCAAATCTCACTTCTGCAACCTTACAGAGATACTAAAAAGACTTGGTGGTTGGGTGGAGTATCTCCTAGTGCACTAGATAAACCGCACCCAGGACTTGTCGTATAGTTGGTGAGTACACTTCCCCTACAAGAAAGAAGTCGCAAGTTCGAGCCTTGCCAAGTCCACCTAAAGGAGAAACATATGGAAGAAGAATTATTTATTATAATTTATGAAAGACCTTGTGTAATGGGATGTAGTGATAAAGAAATCAGACTATGTAGAACTTATAATAGACATGATGCTGAAACTATAGCTAAAGAACATGGAAAGAAATTCTTTAAAGGTTGGTCAATCTTATTAAACAATGTGGTATGGAATGATGATAATACAGCATTTGTATATTTCAGTATGGATTAGTGAGGAATAGGCAACCAGAAAGCCATCGTCCTGATACGGCGACACATGGGAGTGCAACTCTCTCTTCCTCAACTGCGGAGACAATATGAATAAATATATTTATGTAAAAGAAACTCTTGCAAAAAGAAAAGAATGGATAGAATTGTTGAGAATGAAATACGACATAGCAGAATAGACCAGTGGCCTACGTCATGAGCCTCATAAACTCACATCCTGGGTTCGAATCCCAGTTCTGCTACCTAATCAATCTGGTATAATCTTGGGCAACGCGTCACTAAGACGTAAGTGTAGGGCGGTGGGTCAGACAACCCCCTCACTCTCCGAACTGGTATAAATCGAGAGAGGAAGTGCATTACACAATTGAGCGACCTGAATACCAGATTGATTCATCTCTTGACAGAACCTTAACAATATGATATAATATATAAACTGAGGGAATGACACTTGGAATGTCTACATGCTTATAACGTGTTTCGTGGGAGTTCGACTCTCTCTCCCTCAACTTTGGGAATGTAATCTAGAGACAGGATATGTGGCTCTCGACCACATCACAGGAGTTTGAATCTCCTCATTCCCACCTGAAAGGAAAATATATGAAAAAAATGTTAATTTTTATTGCAGCCATGTTTGGAGTTATAGGAATATTACTTATAACTGTATCATCTGCCCTAGCATGGGATGGGCGTGTGTATTGGGATGGGCAAGGATATACAGAACCCTGCCAGTATGGAACACATTGGGTTTTATCTGGTAATAGTTTAAATATAACTGGTGCTAGTTTAACTGTTGGTTCTTGGAACGGTGCTATGCATCAAAGTGGTGGAGGTTCTTGGTCAGCAGATAGTGAAGGTTATGTAAATAATAATACCAGTGTTTATGCTGATTACATTGGTGATTTGGGAGAAGGGTTTTTGAAGTTAAGTCATTGTATTGATGGTACTCCTACAGATACACCATTTCCTACTTCAACATCTACAGATGTTTATACAGAAACACCTACTAATACTCCGACAAAAACACCTACTGTTATTACACCAACTAGTACATTAACAAATACACCAATGAATACCCCCACAAGGACGGCTACGTATGTTACAAATACACCTACTATCACATCTACAGGAACTCAATCAACGAGTACGGCAACAGCAACAAGAACTCAAACACCAACTCAGACTAGCACACCAGTTACAACGGAAACTTCGACTCCAACAAATACGGTTGACCCTACTGAGACTTCGACTGTGGTTCCGACAGTTACACCAATAAATACTTTAACAGCTACACCTAAGCCCCCATCTCCAGCTTATGTAATTGATGAGGTGGATTTTACAGGTGATTACTTAGGTACAGCAGTTATAGATGGTGTTCATTTCATACTTTATAGTGGCATGTCAGATGCTAATGGAACATTATTATTACCATCTACTACTTATGGAGCATCTGTTTATCAAAATACTATGTGGGTTCATAGACTTTGGAAAACTGGTTGGCTTCATATTGAAGTTGGAGATACAGTAATTATAAATAATTATACTTTTGTTGTAGTAAGAAGAGTTTTCTTACCTTATGGAGTATATCCAGATGGTAATGAGTATAAGATTGCTACTTGTTACTCTGATGCTAATGGTTGGGCTGGAGTAGAAGTATATTATTTGAAATAAGTAATATGGAAGTGATGGTAGGGCAGGACTACCGCCTGTCTGTAGAACAGGTGCCTCGGCTTTGCTGGTGCAAATCCAACCACTTCCACCTTGGGGATGTCGTATATCGGCAGTACTCGTGGCTTTCGACCACAGAAGACGGGTTCGACTCCTGTCATCCCCACTACGCCACTTTTGCATAGGTAGTTATTGTGCGTCTGTCTGAAGAACAGAAGGCCTTGGTGCAATTCCAAGAGGTGGTACAGGAGTTATATATGTCACATGCTACAGTTATATTAACATTTATATTAATTATATGGGTATGTATAATATATAGAAATAATAAAAATGACAAGGAATAGTGACAGAGTAGTAATGTGCCTGTTTGCTAAACAGTAGCCACCCTGCAGGGTGCGTAGGTGCAATCCCTACCTGTTCCTCTTAAGGAGAAACAAAAGGATGAAAATACTAGCAGTTGATGTAGATGGTGTAATTGCTGCCAATCATGTAGAATGGTTAAGACGTTATAATAAAGATTATAATGACACTATGACTAAAGATGATTGGACAACTTGGGATATTCATATGCTGGTAAAACCAGTGTGTGGAATAAAAATATATGAATATCTAAAAGACCCAACTCTTTATGAAAATATTAAACCAATTCCAGATGCTCTAGAAACTATAAAAAAATTATCTAAAAAATATAGAATTATATATGTAACTACAACCCCTATAGAAGTCTCAGGTGTCAAATATAACTGGTTAAAGAAATATAATTTTATTACTAGAATACAAGATTATGTAGAATGCTCAGACAAGTCATTGATTAGAGCAGAGTATTTAATAGATGATAATATTGATAATGTTAGAACATTTGGTGGAGTAGGATATATCTTTACACAACCCTGGAATGTAAATTGGTATTGGCCTTTTAGAATAAATAATTGGCAGGAAGTTGGATTATGAAAGTAACAAAAGGTTATGATTTTGATGATTTACTATTAGTTCCAAGACCATCTACTGTAAATAGTAGAGATATTGTTTGTTTAGGAACTAGACTTGGTTCTAATCTAAAGCTATCTATACCATTTATAGCATCACCAATGAAAGGAATTATCTCACCCGAATTAATGATTGGAATATCTAAAATGGGTGGGATAGGAATTTTGCATAGATTTTTTAATAATGATGACCATAAAGAAAATTTAAAACAAGCTAAGAAAATTATATTAGAAATTATGCCTGAGTGTAGAAATTATGGTGTATCAATAGGATTAGATGATATGGATGGCTTGGGCATTCTAGAATATAATCCTTCAATTATATGTATAGACGTAGCTAATGGTAATCTTGAATCAGTAAGTAAATGGGTAAAGACTGTAAAATTTATTATAAAACATAATCAATTTAGGACTTTACTTATGGTAGGAAATGTAGCTACATATGATTCTGCAAAAATTCTTGCAAATGCTGGTGCAGATATGATTAGAGTGGGCATAGGGAATGGTACTTTATGTACAACTAGAAATGTTACTGGTGTAGGTGTTCCACAACTAACTGCTATTGATAATTGCAAAGATGTAGATGCTATTATAGTATGTGATGGTGGTATTAGAAATTCAGGAGATGCTGTCAAGGCATTAGCTATGGGTGCAGATGTTCTTATGATGGGAACACCTTTTGCTAGAACATATGAATCTGCAAACAATGGTATAATATATGGACAAGCATCTAGAAAATTACAAGAAGAATATTATCATTCCGTAAAATCTGTAGAAGGTTTGGAGAAAGAAGTAGTAAAAGATATTTTGTTAGCAGATTTAATATCAGAATATATTTGGGGCATGAGAAGTGCTTTTACATATCTCAATGCTGGTAATATAAAAGAATTGCAGAAGAACGCTGCTTGGGTAGAAACAGGCACAGGTAGCGTCAAAAAATTGGCTTAGATATTAAATGGTAAGGAATAAGAATGACAATCTATTTTACAGCGGATATGCACTTAGGACATAAGAATATAATCAGGTTTTCTAATAGACCATTCAAGTCAATAGATGAAATGGATGGAAAACTCATTAATTATTTTAATTCAAAAGTAAAGCCAGAAGATACTGTTTATGATTTAGGAGATTTTTCTTTTGTTAATCCAAATAAATATTTGAATAGACTCAACGGAAATATTATCCGTATCAAGGGTAGTCATGACCATGATATAAAAGAACCACGAATGCTTGTGATTAAGCCTGATGGTTTATTAGATGAATATGGTAATCAAATATCTATTACTCTATGTCATTATGCCATGCGTTCCTGGGAACTTTCTCATTATGCTAGTTGGCATTTATATGGTCATCATCACGGAATGCTTGTTCCATATGGATTATCATTTGATGTTGGAGTTGATTGCTGGAATTTCTATCCTTTATCTTTAGAAGAAGTAAAGAAAAAAATGGCAACATTAAAACCAATTGTTGATTTTAGGCTTGCATCCCAAACGGTAAGGGAGCACTCTGCAAAAGTGACCAGTAACCAGTTCGACTCTGGTGCTTGCCTCTAGGAGAATATATGAAACTAAAGGTACAGATTTTGTAGGTAATCCTACAGCCTGCACCCATAATAACTAAATAAATACTCCTGTGGCTCAGAGGTTGAGCAGCAGACTTTTAATCTGCCAAGGCTGGTTCGAGTCCAGTCAGGAGTACATGGCAAGGTGTCTAGCCTATCAAGTCGCGGCGGGTAGGCAACAATATCGGCTGTAATTGAGCGAAATGCGAATCGAGCCTTGCCTTATGCGTCTATGGTGTTCAACAGTAGCATGTGTGGCTTCCAACCATCGGGTAAGGGTGCGAATCCCTTTAGACGCTCTTCTGGTTTTTTTTAATAACATAAAATCTCAAACATTAGATTAAAATGGGATGAGAAAATACTCATAAAGTGTTAATGTTATTTTAGAAAAAGTACAGTATAATATGTAAGTAATAACTTGGGGCTTTAGTCCAATTAGTAGAACAGGTGATTTGCATCCACCAAATAAGAGTGCAATTCTCTTAAGCTCCACTGTATGGCATGGTCGTCTAATTATTAGGATATTCTATCCCTTACAGATAGAAGATGTTGGTGAAAGTCCAGCCTGTGCATCCAACCTCTATAGCTCAATTGGTAAGAGCAACTGTCTCTTAAACAGTAGGTTATGAGTCCGAGTCTCATTGGAGGTATAGGAGTATTGTAAAAGGATTATGCCAAGCATACTAGAAAATTTAATAAGCGAAGACTTTACACTACTAAATGTAGATAAAAGATTTTCAAAGACACAGCAACACAGTAGTTTGGTATTAGATAGAGAAAAAAATATCTTCTACTGGAATAGCAAAAATATAGTAGGCAGTGTGTATTGTTATCTAACAAAAGTTAGAGGACTTACTAAAGTAGATGCCCTACAAATAATGAAAAGTGTTGATGAGAATCCTTTTTTGTTTGTTAATGTAGAAGAAAAAGAACATGAAGAAGTTGTACAATACTCACCACTAGTAGAAATATTCTATGAATATGGAAAAAAACATGGCAATTACTGGCACACTAAACGTGGATATACTGACAATACAATTGCTGAATTTAAATTGGGATACACAGGAGTTTGGTATACAATCCCAATTTTTGAGAATGGGAAGTTTGTTAATTTTCAAGCTAGAAAAGAGACTCCAAAGATTATCAAACACTGGTATGTCGGGGTGGGCCCACATTCGTTTAACTTCTCCATTCTTAAACTCACTAATTGGGTGGTTATCACAGAAGGCCCAGTGGATGCAATCATGCTTAGACAAAATAACATACCAGCAGTAAGTCAAACTGGAGGCTCTGGTCATTGGGATAGAAATTGGAATCCTTTATTTGCTACTAAGAAAAGAATTTATGTAGTGTATGATAATGATGAAGCTGGCATATTTTATGCTAATAAAGTAGCATATCAATGGGGAAGAAGAGCAAAGGTATATAATTTTGAAGGACAGTTACCTAAATACGACATAACAGATTACTTTAAGAATGGTGGAACAAGGGATGACTTCATGCATCTTTTAGAAAAGGAAAGTAAATATGGAATTCAACAGGATAATACACTCTGATTTTAATAATATAGATGAGTATGCTATACCAAAAGTAAAGATGGTATTAACTAGTCCTCCATATTTCAATGCTAGAAACTATAATAATAAGCCTATATTCAACAATGAATATGTATGGTCAGCTTGGTGTGCTAATGCAGTAACTTTATTAAGTAATTATGCTGATATAGTTTGGTGGAATACAGGTTCGGGGTATAAAGATTTCAAGAAAATGACAGCTATATATAGCATGATTTTAGACTGTGAAAGTAATAGAGTTTATTTAATAGATGATATTCCTTGGATAAAGACATCAGCCCCACCTAAGAACATAAAGAATAGACCTTATCCTGCATGGGAACATAATTTTCTATTCTCACAACAACCAGACCAAGTAAAATTTTATAGAGATAATGTACGTAGACCATATGCCCCAGCTACTCTTAGTAGGATGAAGTATAAGGTGGGTAAGTTATCTGCAGATTTGAATGGTGAATATGGTGAGCCTAAGTATAAAAAGGTAGAACCTAATGCTGGTGGGGCAACTCCACCTAACTATTTAATACTACCACAGGATTATAGTAAAAGACCTCACCCCGCCCCCATGTCTCCTGCTCTAGCTAATTGGGCAATCAGAGCATATACACAAGAAGGTGATACAGTATTAGACCCCATGATGGGGATTGGAACAACCTATATTGAGTGTATGAAATTAAAAAGACACTTTATAGGTTTTGAATTATATCAAGAATATATAGATATTGCTATGCTTTCTGCCTATAGATTAAAGAATGGTGAAGACCCTTATAATGGATTGATTACTGAATGGAGAGAATTACATGAGAAAAACATTAAGACAAGTAGTTAAAGTAATTGTAGATGTAGATAAATTCAGAGCACTTTGTATAACTACAAAGGGAACAAATTTAGTATTCGATATACCTTTAAAAGATAATGAAGAACTAAAAAAATTATCAGATGATTATGCTTTAAAAGTTTTAGATGTTCTTGAGAAGGAGATTGGATAAAATGTATGACGATGAATTAGTTGATTTGATTGCTGATTCTATTTTTAGGAACTTACGTGATGCCAAAATCATAATAGCAATAGGAGATTTTGCACACCTTTCGGAGAATGAGAAACATATTTACCGTAGTATGGGTAATAATATCGCGGCAATAGTTGATGATTACTATGATGCAGAGTTAGATGAAGACGATGAAGATGATGATGAAGTAGATGACAATGATTTTGATGGTTATGGTGAACATCAGTATTGGGAAGGGTAAATGGTAGGATACAGAATTGTAGAAATAAAGGATGGGAAGGTTATGTCACTATTTCATGGAACAGATGGGAGTAGGATTATTCCTTTGGATAGATGGCATAAAGCTAATATAAAATTAGTTAGAGATGGGAGTAATAATAGATATTATGATGCTGGCTGGCACTTTCTTCCTTCAAAAGAAGATGCTATCAATTTCTTTAGTAGAATGTTTAGGATTAAAGATAATAGATATGTAGTAAAGTGTTATGTAAGAGGTAATATTAGATTAAAAGAACATTCTACTAAAGGTAAATGCTGGTTAGCTGATGAGATTATGATAAAGAGTGAAGATTTATGGGGTTATAATGGTAATAATTTGTGATGGTGGTAAAAGAGGTGGAGTTGCTTATGGTTCATATAAAATATATACTGCGTCTGGTATATTAATGGAACATAAGCAGATTGTTTGGGGAGAGAAAACCTCAAATGAAGCAGAATATTTAACTATGTTAATGGCAATTCGTAAAGGTAAACAAATGATGACTGAAGGTGAGCCAGTTACTATATTAACTGACTCATCTTTAGTCAAAGAACAAGTTGAAGGTAATTGGAATTGTAATTATAAACATTTGAAAGTTATAAGAGATAAGATTAGAGAAGAGTTGAATGGTGATATAACTATTTCACATGTACCTAGAAATATTATCTTTCAACATCTTGGACATTAGCGGGTATATCGGGCTAGTCCTCGAAATTAGACACCGTAATGGAATGAGAATGTGGGTTCGAGACCCACTACCCGCTC
>Ga0315285_10006591_pt1 | contig 11973 bp, 6 predicted proteins | sample YL17G09_36_MG_FD_203698 | JGI IMG/M metagenome (GOLD analysis project Ga0315285, IMG submission 203698) | Sediment microbial communities from Yellowstone Lake, YNP, Wyoming, USA - YL17G09_36 | ecosystem: Environmental > Aquatic > Freshwater > Lake > Sediment | place: USA: Wyoming | collected... | reverse complement strand
AACGCCGGCGAGGTGGACTACAAGGACATCGCCACGATCAGCAAGCTGACGACCCAGCAAGGCAAGATCTTCTCGCGAAAGCGCAGCGGCAACTGCGCCCGGCACCAGCGGTCCTGCATGCGCGCCATCAAGCGGGCAAGGCTGCTGGCGCTGATGCCGTTTGTCGCCTAGCACAACGAACGACGCACTTGAGACCACAAGGACACCAACCATGAAGGTGCTGCTTAGGAAAAACGTCGCCAGTGTCGGCAAGATCGGCGACCTGATCGAGGTCAAGCCGGGCTACGCGCGCAACTACCTGCTGCCGCAGGGCCTGGCCTACGAGCCCACGGCCGCCAACGTCAAGCAGGTCGAGCGCGAGAAGCTGAAATACCTCCAAGAGCTCGCCCGCCTGCGAGCCGAGATCGAGGCCCGGGCCGTGCTGGTCAACGGCAAGGAGGTCACAATCTCCGCACGGGCCAACGAGGAAGGACACCTCTACGGCTCCATCGGCCCGGCCCAGATCGTCGCCGCACTGGCCGAACAGAACTGCTTCATCGAGGCCGAAAACGTCGTCCTGGACGAGCCCCTCCGCAAGCTCGACAAGTACAACGTCGCCCTCAAGTTCGCCGAGAACGTCACCGCCGCCATCAGCGTCTGGATCGTGCCCATCCACGGCGAAGAGCCACAAGCCCCCGCCGAGACCGCGACCGAGCCGGACGCCCAAGCGACCGAAAACCAGCAATAGCCCACGCCGCCGCGGCGGCGGCGGCTGCGCCACGGGCCATAAGCCAACAAGGCTTGGCGCGGGACCATCACGCCCCGCCGGGCCTTTTCGCGCGCCGGAGCAGGCCGCCTTGCCCAGGAGTTGCCTGTGCGGTGCGTTCGTAGTGACGCCGTCAGGCGTTATTCTTCTTCTCTTCTCGCGGGCACACTACGAACATCTGCAACGCAACCGGATTCGCGCGAGTAATGCCTCAGTTACGGGGGGAGAAAGAACCGTGAAGCATGAACAAGCTCGTTTGTAGCGGCCCCGTAAGGGGCTTCTTGAAAAACCGCCTTACGGCGGCGCTACAAGCCTCCCGTAACTGAGGCATTACTCGCGCGATAGAGGTTTCCTTGACCAGCCGGGGCCGGCTGGGGTAGAATCCCCGGATGTCAGGAGTGATGCTCTGGGCTCTGCACCCTAAGACCTATGAGCTATGACCTAAGACCTTCTTTTCGGAACCGTCACGGATGACCAGCACGAACACATCCTCGATTGACAGTCAGGCCGCCCAGCAGGCCCTGCAGGCCGGGCCCGCCGAGGCCGCGCCGGCGATGCGGGTCCCGCCGCAGTCCATCCAGGCCGAGGCCAGCGTGCTGGGGGCCATGATCATCCACGCCCCTGCCATCGACGTCGTCGTCCAGATCGTCCAGGCCGATCACTTCTACCGCCCGGCCCACCAGACCATTTACCAGGTGCTGCTCGACATGAGCCAGGCCAACAAGCCCGTCGACCTGGTCACGCTCCGCGACGAACTCGAGCGCCGCAAGCAGCTCCAGGCCGTCGGCGGCGTGGAGTACCTCGTGGCGCTGGTTCAGGGCGTTCCCACGGCCGCAAACGTCGAGTACTACGCGACGATCGTACGCGACAAGGCCCTGCTGCGCCAGCTTATCATCGTCGGCACGCAGATCGTGCAGGAGGCTTTCGACACGCACGAGGAGGCCGGCGACGTGCTCGACCAGGCCGAGCGGGCCGTCTTCGAGATCGCCTCAAGCCACATCGGCGACCAGGCCCACTCGATGGAGGAACTGCTCCAGCACACCATCGAGACCCTCCAGCAGACCGAGGGCCAGCTCATTACCGGCCTGGCCAGCGGCTACCAGAAGCTCGACGAACTCACCAGCGGCTTCCAGCGCGGCGACATGGTCGTCCTCGGCGCCCGGCCCAGCATGGGAAAGACCAGCTTCCTGCTGAACGTGGCGGAGTTCATGGCCGTCGTGGACCACAGGCCGGTGGCGGTCTTCTCGCTGGAAATGTCAAAGGAGCAGGTCGCGCAGCGACTGCTGGCCTCGTACGCCCGCTTCGACCTGCGGCGGATGCGACGCGGGATGATAAGCGCCGAGGACTGGACCCGCATTCAGCTCGCGGCAGGGGACCTGGCCCCGGCGCCGCTGTTCATCGACGACACGGTCCTGCTGACGGTGCTGCAACTGCGAGCCAAGGCCCGACGGCTCAAGGCAGACCACAAAATCCAGGCGGTGTTCGTCGACTACCTCCAGCTCATGAACTACATGGGCAAGGCCCAGAGCCGCCAGGAGCAGATCACGGAGATCTCGCGCGGCATCAAGGCCCTGGCCCGCGAGATCGGCGTGCCGGTGATCCTGGCCGCCCAGCTCAACCGCGGCCCGGCCGACAGGCCCAGCCAGCGCCCGCGGATGAGCGACCTCCGCGAGTCAGGCTCCATCGAGCAGGACGCCGACGTGGTCATGCTCCTGCACAACGAGGACTACTACCACCGCGGCGATCCGGACTGGATCGACAAGAACGTCCACGAGCTAATCGTCGCCAAGCAGCGCAACGGCCCGACGGACACGGTGTACCTCCGCTTCATCAACGACATCACCCGCTTCGAGTCCGCCGCGCCGGATTCCTACGCGATGTGAGGCTGAAGAAGAAGATTACCGCAAGACGCAGAGGCACAGAGGGGAAAGAAGTAAGAATAAGAAGAGGAATAATGCCTCTGGCGTTTGTAGTGTGCCCGTAAGGGCATATTCTTTTTCTTCTTTGTCGCCGGCGTGTTCGTAAAGAAAGAAGAAGAATACCGCCTTCCTGCCCCGTTGGGGACTGCGTCACTACGAACGCTCCGCGTGCGCCTGGCTCGCGCCCCATTCGATCGCTCCGCGTGCGCCAGGCTCGCGCACTATTCGATCGCTCCGCGTGCGCCTGGCTCGCGCACCATTCGAACGCTCCGCGTGCGCCTGGACGGTGATGCGTGCCGAGGGGCCTCTGGCGTTCGTAGTGTGCCCGTAAGGGCATATTCTTTTTCTTCTTTGTCGCCGGCGTGTTCGTAAAGAAAGAAGAAGAATACCGCCTTCCTGCCCCCAAGGGGACGGCGGCACTACGAACGCTCCGCATGCGCCAGGCTCACGCCTCTATCGGCAAATCCAGCATCAATGCCCGCACGTACTTCGTCGGCGGGGAGCCGTAGGACAGGAGCCGGTCGTGGTAGGCCTTGAGGTTGAACTTCTGGCCGAGCTTGCGTTCCATCTCGCGGCGTAACTCGACGTGTTCGAGGTAGCCGACAAAGTACGTCGAAAGCTGGGCGCTGGAGAGCTGGGCTCTGGTCCACTTGCCGGCCGCTTCGCGCTCCTCCTGGAAGGTGTCCTCGATCATCAGTTCCATCGCCCGCTCGCGCGTCATGCCATCGACGTGGGCGGCCTGGTCGAGTATCGCGTTGGCGATGGCGCGAAGCCGCCACTTCAGCACGATGAGCTTCATCAGCGCATCGTCGCCATAGGCGCCCCGCTGGACCATCATGCCCTCGGTGTACACGGCCCAGCCCTCGACGAACGTGCCGGACGAGAGCATCGCCCGCAGCGTCGAGGGATACCGGCTGGAGTGCGTGATCTGGAGGTAGTGCCCGGGCATGGCCTCGTGGACGGTCAGGTTCTCCAGCGAGCGGGTGTTGTACTCGCGGAGCAGGGAGCGGACCTGCTCGGCCGACCAATCGGCGGGCGGCGGGGCAATGGCGTAGAACGTGCCCTGCCCGACGTCCAGCGGCCCCGGCGAGTCGCAGTAGGCGAGCGTCTGGCCGCGGCGGAACTCGGGCATCTCGATGACCTTGACCGGGTCCGGCTGGACCGTCACGATGTCGGCTGACCGAACGAAATCCGTCAGCCGGTCGAGTTGCCGCTGTGCGATCTCGACGATCCGCGCAACATCCGGCATCTGGCGGCAGGCCATCTCCAGGCACGCGCGGATGATCGCCTGCCGGTACTGCTTCGACGGTCTGGCGGGCAGCCTGGTGTATGGGTGCTCGCGCCGGTAGACCTCCGCGGCCAGGTCGTACATCTGTCGCCGCACGCGGAGCAGCTCGGCCTCGGCGAGCTTGCGGATGTCCTGCCGCGTCAGCCGGCTGGCAAGGGCGAGCGAGAGCTTGCGGTCGAAAAGCTCCGCCCCCAGCCGCCAGTTTCCGCCGGCCTTTGGCAGGACCTCGCCCACGAGCCACTTCTGGTGGTCCTCGACGGCCTGGCGGGCGATGGCGATCGCCTGCTCCATTCGCCGCTGGTCGGCCTGGCTAAGCGTTGCCACGTGCGGGCGGATCATGGTCTCAATCAGCGTCAGCACGCCTGGGTTCTGTTTGACGGCCGTCTCGGTGTGCACCTTGGGCGCGCGGGGTATGTCAATCGCGGAGCGGCCCTGGGCGAGCATTCGCGGGATCTGCTCCATTCGGGCGGCGGCATTGGCAAGGCGCTCGGCCAGCGGGGCGAAGTCGCGGGCGACCAGCCCATAGATGGCGTTGCCCGCAAGGGCCGTGCAGCCCATCGGGTTCCAGGACCACTCTCGCAGTTCTTCGATGTGCCAGATCTCCGAGCGCAGCCGATGTTCGAGCATGGCCGCATCGACCTGGTTGGCCCGGCTAAGCCGGCCGCGCGGGATATTCGCAAGCTCATCCAGCACGCCCCGGCAGAACGCGGCCTTGCCCTGCCGCGCCTCGGGCGAGACATCGTCCAGCACGGCGTCGTGGCGGTGGTCGCCCAGGTGCGTGGCCGCAACCGGCGACCAGGCCGTCACCTCGTCTACGTAGCGTGCGGCGAGTTGATCGAAGGAGAGGTCGGAGGGGGAGGATGGTTCATTCACATTTGCCATGAGTAAGGCTCCCTAAGAAATCCGAAATCCGAATTTCTAAATCCTAAACAAATTCAAAATTCAAAATTCAAAACAAGACGATCCTCACGAGGGCGTGCAGACTTCTCACAAGTATTCTGCCTCTCACTTGCGTTTTGAACATTTGAATTTTGTGCTTTGGCTTTGTTTAGGATTTAGTGCTTAGAAATTCGAATTTCCTGTAAAGCAGGGCGCCGATCGCCGCCAATTCCCTCGCCTATTTCTTGCCGTGCAGGTGGCATCTCACGTTCCGGCCGCCGCCGAGGTCAGTAACCGGCGGGTAGGTTTCCTTGCAGATCGGCATCGCGTGCCTGCATCGCGGGTGGAAGTGGCAGCCCGGCGGCGGTTTGCTTGCCGAGGGCACATCGCCCTCCAGGCGGATGCGTTGTCGGCCGCTCTTTGGGTCCAGGTCCGGCACGGCCGAGAGAAGGGCCTCGGTGTACGGATGCAGCGGCTCGTCGAAGAGCCGTTCGGTGGAGGCCTGCTCGACTATGCGTCCGAGATACATCACGGCGACCTCGTCGGAAAGGTACTCGACCATGCTGAGGTTATGTGTGATGAACATGTACGTGAGCCACTGGCTCGGGTCCCGCCTTTGGAGCTTTCTGAGCAGGTTGAGGATTTGCGCCTGGATGGAGGCGTCCAGGGCGCTGGTCGGCTCGTCCAGGACGATAAACTGCGGGTGGACCGCCAGTGCGCGCGCTATGCCGATGCGCTGCCGCTGCCCGCCGGAGAACTCGTGGGGGTAGCAGGTCATGGCGTTTTGTTCAAGCCCGACCTCGGCCAGCAGGGCCTTGATCCGCTCGAGCCTGTCGGCGCGGTCGGCGCCGATGCGGTGGACCTTCATGCCTTCCTCGATTATGTCCTGCACGAGCATTCGCGGGTTGAGCGACGAGTATGGGTCCTGAAAGATGATCTGGGCGTTGCGTCGGAACTGAAGCAGCGAGCGTTCGTCCAGGGTCATGGTGTCCTGCCCGTCGAACCAGACGCTGCCGGCGCTGGGCGGCAGCAGGCGGATGAGCGTCTTGCCCAGGGTGGTCTTGCCGCAGCCGCTCTCGCCGACCAGGGCGACGGTCTGCCCTCGGCGGATGGTCATGTCCACGCCGTCGACGGCCCGGACGTGCCCGACGACCCGCTGGAGTATGCCCTTTCGGATGGGGAAGTGCATGCTCAGTCCGCGAATGTCCAGCAGCTCACCGTCGTCTGGCCTTTGGGCCGTCGCGGCTGCCTCGGCGGTCGGCGGCGTCCAGACTTCCGGCCTGGTGGCGCCGCTGTACAGGTGGCAGGCCACGAAGTGGTCGCACTCGACGGCAGTCAGGGCCGGCTCATTCATGCGGCAGGGCCCGAAGACGCGCGGGCAGCGGTCGCAGAAGCGGCAGCCCGGCGGGTAGTCCTCTGGGCTGGGGACTATTCCGCGGATGGTCTCGAGCTGCTGCCCGCGGCGGTCGCGGCTGGGGCGGCACCGCAGGAGCCGCTCGGTGTACGGGTGCAGCGGCTGGGCGAAGAGATCATCCGCCGGGGCCGTCTCGACGATCTTGCCGGCGTACATTACCGCGACCCGGCTGGCCATCTTGGCGATCACCGCCAGGTCGTGGGTGATGAACAGGATCGACGTGCCCAGCTTGGCCTGGAGGTCGCGCAGCAGGTCGAGTATCTTTGCCTCGACGGTGACGTCCAGCGCGGTGGTCGGCTCGTCGGCGATCAGCAGTTCAGGCCGGCTCGCCATGGCCATGGCGATCATCACTCGCTGCCTCATGCCGCCGGAGAGCTGGTGGGGGTACTCGCCGAGCCGGCGCCGCGGTTCGGGCATCTCGACCAGCCGAAGCGCCTCGACGGCCTGCTCCACGCGTTCGGCGCGGGAGAGGTATCGGACGGCGCCGTCGGGACCCCCCTGGCGGATGGACTTTCCTATGGCCTCGAGAAGCTGTGTTTGGACCGAAAGCACCGGGTTGAGGCTCGTCATTGGCTCCTGGAAGATCATTGAGATGCTCCGCCCGCGCATGTACCGCCTGCTGGCGGGGGGCAGCTTGAGCACGTCCTTGCCCTTGAAGAGGACCTGCCCGCCCGCGTTCCGGGCCGCCGTCGGCAGAAGCTGCATCACCGACAGGGCCGTCACCGACTTGCCGCATCCGCTCTCGCCGACAAGCCCCAGCGTCTGGCCCGCCTCGATGGTGAACGACACATCGTCGACGACCCTCTTGGGGCTTTCCGGCGTGCCGAAGTATGTCCTGAGGTTGTTGACCTGCAACAAAGTCATCAGCGCTCTCCCGCCCCGCGAACTCGCAGCGACGGGTCAAGCGCGTCGCGCAGGGCGTCGGCAAAAAGGTTAGCCGGCAGGACCAGGCCGAGCATCGCCAGGAAGGCGGCCGCAAGGGTCCACCACACGGCGGGTTCGCGGCCCAACTCGGACCGCGCACCGTTGATCATCGTGCCCCAACTGAACGTGTCGGGCCCCACGCCGATGCCGATGTAGCTAAGCACCGCCTCGGACAGGACCCTGCCGCTGAAACTGAGCACCACGGAGATCAGCACAAGGTGCATGAGGTTCGGCACGATGTGCCTGGCCAGTATCGTGTACTTCGAGACGCCCAGGGCCGTGGCGGCCTGGACGTACTCGCGTTCGCGAAGCTTGAACGTCTCTCCGCGAAGGAGCCTGCACAGGCCCACCCATCCTGTGATTCCCATCACAATGCAGAGCTGGGGGACCCCCTGCCCGAACAGGATCATAAAGCACGCCATCAGCAGGATGCCCGGTATCGACGCCATGGTGCTGTAGAGGTACTGGATGGCGTCATCGACCCATCCGCCGAAGAAGCCCGCCGACACGCCGAAGAAGATCGCCAGCGGCACGGTCAGGAGGATGGGCGATGCGCCGATGATCAGGCCGGTTCGCACGGACTTGAGGGTGACGTAGAGCACGTCCTTGCCCGTCTGGTCGGTTCCCAGCAGGTGGGCGCCCGGGTGCTTGAGAGGCTTGAACTCGCGATTCTTGACGATTTCCCCGTCAACGACGGTCTCGACCGTCTCCTTCGCCACCAGATGTTCAGCCAGCGGGGCGGAATAGGTTTTTTCTTCGTTTTCGGACGAGGCCAGCGGCGCGAAGACGCGGTCGAGCACGGACTTCGCCGGGCCTATGACCCGCCTGGCACCGGCCGGGGCGCCTTTGGGAACTTCCATGTTGCTCCAGGAGATGCTGTCCGAAAGGCCCACCAGCAGGTAGAAGCCCAGGAACACCAGGGAGATCATCGCCGCCTTGTTTCGACGGACCTGGCGCCAGGCGCTTCGCCAGAGCTCGCTTCTTCGCGTGTAGCTCAAAAAGCCGATCAGTGCCAGCACCGCTATGGCGGCGCCCATGTTGGAGACGGCCGGCACGCGCGTCTGGAGATTCAGGCTCATGATGAACTTGATCGCCTTGTAGATTCCAAAGGCCGCCCCGACCAGCACGCCCATGCCGGCGAAGATGACGGCCACTTCCATCAGCGACGGCTGGCCCTGGATGCTGCGCGAGCCGCCCGACCCAAGCGACACTCGCGGATCGACCAGGGTGTAGCTGATGTCCGTCAGCAGCAGGCCGGTCACGAACAGCAGCGAGCCGATGTAGGTCATCGACCGGATCACCGAGTAGTCCTGGGACTGGATGGCGAGCATGGTCATGCTGCCGAGCCCCGGGATCCCGAAGAATGATTCCGTGATCAGGCTGCCCATGAACAGGAACATTATGGTCATCACCGAGCCGGTGAGGATGGGGATCATGGCGTTCTTGAGGACGTGGCGGAACATCACGGCGCCCTCGCCGAGGCCCTTGGCGCGGGCGGTGCGGACGTAGTCCTTTCCGACCTCCTCGACCATCACGGTCCGCAGGAATCGCACGCCTCCGCCGATGCCGCCGATCACGCCGATGAGCACCGGCAGAAAGACGAACCGGATCGTGCTTCCTCCCCAGTCGAAGCCCGAGATCGGGAATATCTTGAGCCACTGGGCGAAGAGGAACTGCCCGGCGATGATGTAGAACAGGCCCGAGACGGACATCATCAGCACGCACAACACCGTCGCGCCGCGGTCCAGGTACGTTCCACGGCAAAACGCCACGATCAGGCCTAACGTTATGTCCACGAACATGCCCAGGATGAAGGTGGGCGCCGCGATGCAAAGGCTAGGCCACATCCGCCGGCGGATCTCCGGGCCGATCAGACGCTTGTTGACCGAGTCCGACCATCCGAGGTCGAAAATCACCAGCCGGGCGCACTTCTGGTAGAACATCGTCCTCGTGAGCTTGTCCGAACCCTCCGCCTGAGGGTTGTAGAACATGGGCAAATCGTACCCGCGGGAGAGGATCCACTTCTGGATTGCGGCGTCGTCGGCGTGGGGGCCCAGCGCCTGGCGGGCCATGTCTTTCGGCGTGTTGGCGATGAAAAACAGCACAAAGGTCAGCAGCACCCCGCCGATCACGATGGGCACGGCGTACAGAATGCGACGGATGATGTATGCAATCATGGCTTACTTCTCTCGCAAGTGCCGCCGGGTCATGAGCAGCGCCGGGGTCGCCAGGCACACCAGGGCGCCAAGCAGTATGCCCACCGGCCAGTAGTCAGGCTGGTTGTACTTTCCGCGGTATGCCGTCCGGGCCGCGGTGTCGATTCTCATGTACTTGTCCATTCCCCTTGACAGCGGATAGGGGAAATAGTTGCGAAGCCAGCCATGCACGAGGCTGATGGACATTCCATGGGTATCGAAGACGGCCGGAGCGTCCTTCCGCAACAGCTCGTTCATTTGCCGGATGATCGCCAGGCGCTCGGGGAAATTCTCCATGGCGCTCATCTTCTTGTACAGTTCCCTGTACAGGGGCCTATCGTACATCGGGTTATTCCGGGCTTCTTTTGCGAGGTTGTCGGCCTTGTAAAGCAGGATGAAGAACGTCTCGGGGTCGGGGTAGTCCGCGGCCCAGCCGAAGGGGGCCAACTGGTAGCCGCCCTGCTTGACCTTCTTGTCGAACTCGTTCCAGCTCAGCGGCTCGATGTCGAGCTTGACGTTGATGCGAAGGAGTTGCTTGACGAGCAGTTGTTGGGAAGCGCGGTTCTGGGGGCCAACCTGCCATGTGACAAAGTGGATCTTAAGTTGCTCTCCATTGGCGTCATAGCCGCCAGGGTAACCGGCTTCAACGAGCAGCTTCTTGGCCTCTTCGATGGGCTTGCGGACGGTCCGCTTGAGCGAGGGATCCCAGTCGAAGACATACGGGTTCATGCCGGCCTTGCCCGGCTCGTTGCCGAAGATGCCCGGCGGGACAGGCCCCTGGGACTCGATGGCCATGCCGTTCCGGAAGATGTCGATTGCCTCCCCGGTGTCGATGGCGATGCTGATCGCCCGGCGAAGTTTCTGCTTCTTCTCCTCGTAGCCGCCGAAAACCGGGTCTTCCATGTTGAAAAGGTAATAGGCCAGCGACGCGGTAGTCGTCTGGAGCAGGCGGATGCCTCGGTCCGCCATCGAGTCGGTGAGGTTGAAGCCGCCCTGCGAACTGAGCGAGATCGTCTGGTCGAACTGTTCCGTCTGGACCCCCGAGCTGTCATAGTAGCCCTGCATGAACTTGTTCCACCGGGGGATCGCCTCCCTCTCGATGCGGGCCACGATTCTGTCGACGAACGGCACCTTCTTGCCGCAGTCTTCCAGCAGGCCGTTGTCCTTCATCAAGTTGTAGTTGGCGACGGCCTCGGCGTCGTTGGGGTCCGGCTTGGCCAGGTACGGGTACCGCTCGTCGCGGAAGTTGGGGTTCCGCACGATCACCACCTGGTTGGTCGGGTCGTAGCTCTCCAGCATGTACGGGCCCGTGCCCACGGGGTTCCTGCCGAAAGCGATGTCCCGTTCCAGCATGCCGCGCTGATTGAAGAACTCCAGCGCCTCGTGCGGGATCGGCGAGAAGAACCCGAACGTCATCCAGTAGAGGATCTGCGGGTACTCCCGGCTCAGGACCACCTGGAATGTGTAGCGGTCGATCTTCCGCACGAACGGATACTTGTCCGCGCCCTGGTTGTAATCCAGTATGATCGGGTTGAACTGCTCGTCCATTTCCCGGTTGTACAACGGCCCGGCCGCGTCAGAGCGCTTCTTGCGTTCGGCGTCCACGCGGGCGTTCAGGAGATGGCTGTAATCGGTCAATCCCAGCAGGTTCGTCGAAAACTGGCTGTAGACGGGGAAGTCCATCCGCTGGTCGCAAAGCCGGCGCACGCCGTAGATGAAATCGTCGGCCGTCATCTCACGAGTGGCGGTCTCCTTGAAGTCGTCGATGCTTTTTATCTTCGCGAAGTCCGCATCAGAAAGGCGGCGGTAGGCCTCGACAAAACACGGATGATTCTGGTACATCACGTTCCGCTTGATGCGGACGGTGTAGACGGGGCGCCTGGTTGTGTTGCCGTCGTACTCAACCTGCTCGTAATGAATCTTCGGCACCTCGACGGCCAGTTGTGGATCGAGCTTGTAGGGCCGATCCAGGTAGTGGAACTGAAGCGGCGTCTCCACGATGTCCATCAGGATGGATGACCCCGAGCCGTAGGTCAGCGCCGGGTCAAGGGTCTGCGGATCTTCGGTCATCGAGTTGTACAGCGTGTTGGTGTTGGCGTCCTTTTCCGGATACGGGGAGTTGCTGCACCCGGCTGGCAGCAGCGCCAGGGCCATGACGGCCGCGATGAGGACCCATGCGCCCGGCCCGCGAACGCCGCGGGCGGCGGCCCTGGCGCGGCATGGAACCTGGCGGGGGACGGGTTTCCGGCGGTCGGTTGTCTTGAAGCTCACGGTCGTCTCCTGCCGGATTGCCCATGCGCCGGGTGCACACGGCATCGGCTACCATGCAACGGGCCTGCCGGCCCGTGGTTTCGGTACTCCCGTCGGCCGGGGCGAGTCGGTCAGACTTTCCCGGCCTCCTGCCAGAGCCTCATCCTACCATCCCGCCGGGGTGTGGGACAAGACGCAATCCGTTCGTAATGTGCCCGTAAGGGCATATCCTCGTTCGTAGTGTGCCCGTAAGGGCATATCTTCGTTCGTAGTGTGCCCGTAAGGGCATATCTTCGTTCGTAGTGTGCCCGTAAGGGCATATCTTCGTTCGTAGTGTGCCCGTAAGGGCATATCTTCGT
>Ga0315285_10006590_pt1 | contig 11974 bp, 10 predicted proteins | sample YL17G09_36_MG_FD_203698 | JGI IMG/M metagenome (GOLD analysis project Ga0315285, IMG submission 203698) | Sediment microbial communities from Yellowstone Lake, YNP, Wyoming, USA - YL17G09_36 | ecosystem: Environmental > Aquatic > Freshwater > Lake > Sediment | place: USA: Wyoming | collected... | reverse complement strand
GAAATACTCCATCACTTTTTTGCTGTACATACCGGGCATACCTGCTACTCCCTTCTCCAGAGTTTACGGGATTTTTCCCTGACAATCAAATCGGTTAGGGGAAAGCCGGCGGAGCGAAGGGGTCACCACGCTCACCGAACTCAACCCCAGAGCCTCCGCAGCCCAAGGACGGCCGTTCATAAAGAGGGGTCAGGTCTTTAGTTTTTAGTTTTTAGCTAAGTTGGCGATGGTGTCCCGTAGGTTTTTGCTCTTGGCTAACTTTTTCCGGAAGACTTTAAGACCCAAGGTAACCGCCGGGGCCCCGACCCCCATCCTCTTCGCCACGGCGCTGACCTTCATCCCGCAATGTTCCACCAGGTGAAAATAGGCCGCCATCCGGGGCCAATGATTCCACCGTCGCTGGAAAATTTCGGCCTTGGCCACCTGAAAGGCCTGGGCCACTCGCGTCAACTCCAACTCGGGATCCACCTCCCTTCGCCCCGCCCGTCGAAAAGCCGGCACCTCCTGGCTCTGGCCCTTGGGCCGATGCCGCCGCGCCATTTCCGTAAGCGCCGCCCGACTCCCCAGGAAAAAGCTGGAGCGCAACTCCTCCCAAAAATCCGAGGCGGCGCCGGCCAACTCCAGGCATTCCCGGCGATAGCGGCGCCTCTGGTCAGCCTCGCCCCGTCCATAGCCGGTCAACACCTCCTCCGGCTTCAACCACTCAAAGCGCGACTTGCGCCGGGTGAAATCGCGAAAGCTCGACCAGAAGTAGACCCCCGGGTCTGGCAACATCCCCGCCCGAACCGGGTTGAGGTGGAGATACATGGAAAGGTGCCACCAGTGCGACTCCTCGAACACCACCACCGCCCGGTAACGACCTTGAAAAAGATGGCCCAGGCGATGGTGCCGACGATTGAAGCGCATGGTGTAAGTGGCATTGAGCCAGTGCATGGCCGAGGCTAGGTTGGGCTCGGGGGTGCGAAGGAACAGGTGGTAGTGATTGCTCATCAGGCAGAAGGCAAACAGGTGGAGAGGAAAGCGCGCCGCCGCTTGGCCGAGCAGGACCAGGAACATCTCCCGGTCGGCATCGTCATGGAAAATGGCCTGGCGGTTGTTGCCGCGGGAGGTGATGTGGTAAACGGCGTCCGGAAATTGCAGGCGCCAGGGTCTGGCCATGCCGGGTATGCTAACATGGCCGAGAAATCAAATCAACAATAAACTAAAAACTAAAGACCTGACCCTAAAAGACTCTTCTGGAACCTGTTCTTCGAGCGGATTGAGGGCCGCGGTCATGACCGATATTGAAATATTCATCAAGCTCGTGCATAATGGAGATGAAGTGACCCAAGGGACAGGACAAGGTTTTAGGCGAGGTTTGGGGGAAGAAGCCCGAGGCCCTGCTCCCGCGCCTGCCTCAGCAAAGCCCGGGGATCTCACATTTTGAAAAGGCAGCGCAGCGGTTCCCGGTTCCGCGGGAAGGCTCAGGCGGATCGAGGAACAAGACGGGGCGGGTGATCGCGAACCTGGTCCAGCGCGGGGAGCGGTCGCGGAAGCCGGGTTCAGAGCGCCAGGATGGTTCGGGGGTGAGGAAATGGACGAGATTATCAAGCAGTCGGCAATGATCGAAAACGACCATGTCAAAAAGTGGAAGCGGGATGGCGGCCGGGTGGTGGGTTACATTTGCCTGGCCACCCCGACGGAGATTATGGATGCGGCCGGGCTATTGCCCTTTCGGGTCCGGGCGCTGGGCAACAGCCAGACCGAGATGGCCGACGCCCGTTTGTCCCGCTTCAACTGCAGCTTTTGCCGGTCCTGCCTGCAACTGGGTCTGGATGGCACCTATGATTTTTTGGACGGGATAATCGAAACCAACGGCTGCGACCATCTCCGGGGCATGATCGAGAACTGGGATTACGCCAAGCCGTTCGATTTCCTCCACTACCTCAAAGTCCCGCATCTTGCGGACCCGAGTTCCTTAAAATATTATGAAGAGGACTTGAGGTTGTATAAGCAGGCGATTGAAAACCATTTTGAGGTAACAATCACCGAAGCGGAACTGTGGAACCAGATCCAGCGGGAGGATCGGGTTCGGGAAAAACTAAAAACCATCTACGAGATGCGGGAGCGGGCCGAGCCGGCCTTTACCGGGGCCGAGGTCCTTTCTCTTTTCTTGATGGCGACTGCGGTGCCGGCCGCGGTCCGGGAAAAGCTTCTGGACCAGGCCATCGCGGAGAGGAAGGACTATAAAATCCGGGGCTACAAAGCCCGGCTGCTGCTCGGCGGGAGCGCGACCGACGAGAAGGACTTTATCCAGGGGATCGAGAGCATGGGCGGCCTGGTGGTCGCCGACACCCTGTGCTATGGTTCCCGCGCCTTCTGGCCGCGGCTGAACCAAGCCAAAGCGGGCGACCCGCTCCAGGTTCTGGCCAAGACCTACCTGGAAGAGCTTTTGTGTCCGAGGATGTTCCAGGACTTTCCCCGCCGGCGAGACTTTGTGCTGGCCGCGGTGGAGCGGGCCAAGGTGGACGGGGTGATTCTGGTCCACAACAAGTTTTGCGACGTGCACGGGGTGGACAACGTGGCGTTTCGCCTGGCCCTGGAGAAGAAAGGAATCCCGGTCTTGCAGCTCGAAAAAGAATACGGCGCCAGTGCGGACATCGGCCGGATGAAAACCCGCGTCCAGGCTTTCCTGGAAAGGATTGGAGGCCCGCAATGAAGTTGAGTGTGCCCGTCGGACTGTTTAATCGCCTGTCCCTTCAGCTGGCGCTGTTGAATCGCCTGCCCGCCCCGGTGCTGGACAAAGCCGGCGCCTTGCTGCTGGCAATCTCTCCGATCCTTCCCGCCGAGATGGCCTCGGCACTCGGAACCTTTTTGGCCCCCCACGCCCGGCCGGCCAGCCTGGCTTTTATTAAGATGACCGCCAAATGGGCGACCGATGCCCGCAACGCCTCCCGGAACGGCCAAAAGGTCTTTCTGGTGCCCTTCAATTTCCCCTGCGAGCTGATCCATGCGTTCGATTCCGCCACTCCCCTGACCAGCGAGGTTCTCTCCACCCTGGCGGCCGCGGTCGGCCAGGGAGAGCAGTACTGGGACATGGCCATGGGACTGGGCCTGCCCGACCATTTATGCTCGGCCAATACCATCGAGCTGGGCTCCATGCTCGGCAGCGAGGATTTCAAGCCCCAGGCCATTATCTCCGCCGCTCCGGGAGGCTGTGACGTCAATTCCAAGATCCACGAGTTTGTCGCCCACCACCTGGGAATCCCCCAGTTCTTCCTGCCCAAGCCGCCGGACGATTCGGGCCGCGGGCGCAAGCAATATGCCCTATACCTGCGCGCGCTGATTGCGCAGTTGGAAAAGTTTCTCGGCGAGGAGTTGACCGAGGACAAGCTCCGGCGGGTCCTGACCAAGGCCAACCGCTGCACCGAGCTTTACTACGAGATCTGGGACCTTCATAAAGCGGTGCCGTGCCCGGTCCCGAACATTTTCTCGCTCTTGCTTTATGGGACCCGGTTTACCATGTGGGGGACCGACGAGGCCATCAAGACGCTGGAGACCATGGTCAAGGTTTGCAAAGAGCGTCTGGCCCGGAAGGCCTACCCGGCCGAGAAAGAAGTGGCCCGCTGCCTCTGGGCTTATACCAGCTATTATTTTGACTTCATGGGCTTCTTCAATTGGATGGAAGAGCGAGGCTACACCCATCTCGGAGACGGCCTGGACCTTTGTTTCCCGAACATGGTGGATACCTCCTCGCGGGAGAGCATGATCGAGGGCATCGCCGAATCAGCCTGGAACATGCCCATGACCCGGCAGGTGGGCGGCGAGTCCATGTCGCGCTCCTGGACCGAGGACGTGATTTATGCGGCCAAGGAACTGAAAGCCGACTGCGTGATCTACTGCGGCCATCACTCCTGCAAACAGACCTGGAGCGTGGTCTCCATCCTCCGCAGCGAATTGACCAAGCGGACCGGCCTTCCGTTTCTGATCCTGCAAGGGGATTCCTGGATGAAGCGGATGACGCCGATGAGCGTGATCCAGCAGGAAATTGATGAGTTCGTGAGGAACGTGGTGGCGAAAAAGTCCCTGAAGCCGAGGAAGCTCAAAGACCGCAGGAAAGGCCAAGACCGCAGAAAAGGCCAACCGGCTTCAGAAGACCACCCACCCGCGGCCGGGAGCAGCGGTTAGTCGTCCCTGAAGTTTCCGAAATGTTGTTCGCTGGAATTGATATCGGCTCGCTCACCGCGGAAGCCGTGGTCCTATCGGACGGCAAGATCCTGGGGTCCGAGATCATGTCGGTGCTGCCCCATCCCCTTGACTCCGCCCAGGAAGTCCTGGGCCGGCTTTGTTCGAAGCAAGGTATTCAGTGGCGGGATATCCAATACACGGTCAGCACCGGCTATGGCCGCGAAAAGCTGCAAGCGGAGGGCCTGGCCCAGGAAAACATCTCGGAGATCTCCTGCCACGGCCTGGGCGCTTGGACCCTCTGCCCGCAGGTGCGCACGGTCATTGACATCGGCGGTCAGGATGCCAAGGTGATCAAAATCGGCGCCGCGGGCGAGCTGGAGAACTTTGTCATGAACGACAAGTGCGCCGCGGGGACCGGCCATTTCCTGGAAGTGATGAGCCGGACGCTCGGGGTATCCCTGGAAGAGCTTGGTCCCCTGTCCCTGGGCTCGCGCAAGCCGGTGGAGATGAGCAACCGCTGCACGATTTACGTGGAGACCGAAGTGATCCATTTCCTGCAGCGGGGCGTGTCCAAGAAGGACGTTGCCGCGGGGATCAACCGGGCCATGGCGGAGCGAGTGCTGGCCCTGGCCCGACGGGTGAACCCGGAGCGGGAGGTCATGCTCACCGGGGGCGTGGCCAAGAACGTGGCGGTCAAGAACGAGCTGGAGCGGATGTTAAACGTGAAGGTGGTGCACGCGCCGATTGACCCTCAAGTCATCGGCGCTTTTGGCGCCGCCCTCTTTGCCCGGAGGAAAGCGGGCGCCGGATGATCTCGCTGGGATGCGATATCGGGAGCCTCTTTGCCAAGGCCGTGATCCTGGACGGGGATCAGTTGCTCGCCGGCCGGGTGCTTCGCACCACCGGCAATATCGCGGACGAGATCAACGGGCTGGTCCGGGCGGTCATCCAGGAAGCCGGGCTAAAGCGCGACCGGGTGGCTTGCCTGGTGGGCACGGGCAATGGCGCGGACCTGGTGCCCGGGGCGGATGGCGTCGAGGATGTGGTCAGCTGCGTGGGAGCCGCGTCCGGTTATTACCTGCCCGAGATCCAGTTGTGCATTGACGTGGGCGGGCAGAGCACCACCGCCTTGCTCCTCAACCCGGAGGGCGAAGTGGCCGATTTCATGCGCAACGACAAATGCGCCGCCGGGTCCGGCCGGTTCCTGGAAGTCATGAGCGAGAAGCTCAAGATCGGCCTGGCCGAGATTGACCGGACCGTGGCCCGGTCGCAAAACCATATCGAGATCAGCAACCAGTGCGGGGTGTTCGCGGAGAGCGAGGTCATCACCCACCTCAACAACGGCGAGCCGGTCCCGGACATCATCGCCGGGGTGTGCGCCTCCGTGGCCCGGATGGTCACGGCCCAAGGCCGCCGCTTCGGCACGGCCGAACACTACACCCTCACCGGAGGCGTGGCCAAGATCCAAACCGTGGCCCGGATCATCCAGGAAAAACTGGGCGGCACCTTCCACCCCTTCCCCTCTGATCCCCAGCTCGCGGCCGCCATCGGCGCGGCCTTATTGGGCCAATCCGACTGAGATGGGACTCTTCGACTCCCCGCTCCACCAACTGGAAGATTTCCTGGCCCAGCAGCGGGCGTCCCATAAGGTCCGGGAGTTCCCGCTCAACGCTGATTGGGATTGGCCCGAGGAATCGAGCCTGATCCTGGAAGAAGACACGGCGCTGGAGCTGGGCCACCCTGGCCTCGGCTCCCTTTCGCTCCTGCTCTGGACGGAGGAGCATTCCGCGGACGGCGATCAAGTCCTGCTCCTGGGTCCGGACCTCCACGAGATGAAGACCGGACGCGAGCCGTTTGCCCAGGTCCTCCTGGTCCGCGGCTTTTTTGAGGACGAGTATGAATGCTACCAAAAGCTGCGGGAAGCGGTCTATGACACCAAGCTCCGCGGGCTCATGACCCGGGTCCTGCCCAGCCGCCAGACCATCTGGTCGCGGGTGAACCACGAGGCGCTCGAAAATGGATTTTCCCTGGCGCACCTGGGCGCCGCCCTGGTCCGCCGGCTGAAAGAGGTGGCGTTTGTCTCCGGCGCGCGCGCGCTCTTTATCACCGGAAGCGCCCGGGACATCGCCGGCCTGGAAAGCGCGGGCCAGGAGACGGCCCGGATCACGAGCGCCATGGTCAAGATGAGCGAGGAGATGGGTTACGACTGCGCTAGCTGCGAGTTCGGGGACGTGTGCGAGCACGTGCCCGACCTGAGACAGATTCGGGAAAAACTCCTGGCGAGGAAGCGGCGGTGAGTCCCCGGGTGGTGGCGGTCTGCGGGAAAGGCGGGGTGGGCAAGACCACGGTCGCGGCGGTGCTCGCCCGGTCGCTTTCCCGGCAAACGGAGCGGAAGGTGCTGCTGGTGGACGCGGACCCGGCCGGGGGCCTGGGTTTGGCCCTTTCCCTTCCGGTCCAGCGCTCGCTCAACCGGGTGCGCCAGGACACCATCCGGGAAATCAAGCAGGGCGAAGCCGACCGCCGGGATCTGGCGGTTTCCCTGGACTACCGGCTGCTGGAGGCGGTCACCGAGAGGGGGAACCTGGCTTTTTTGTCCATCGGCCGGCCGGAGGAAGTGGGCTGCTACTGCCCGGTCAACACCCTCTTGCGGGAAGCCATTGAGCTGCTGGCCGACCAGTTCGACCTGACCGTGATTGACGCCGAAGCCGGGATCGAGCAGGTGAACCGCAAGGTGATGAGCGCGGTCCACTACCTGGTGCTGGTTTCCGACCTGTCGGTGAAGGGCATCCGGGTGGCCGAGACCATTTACCAGGTGGCCCGGGAAGTTTCCGGCCAGGACCAGGCCGGCCTCCTCTTGAACCGGGTCCGGTCCGCGGAGGAGATAAATGAGGTTCAAGCGCGCACCCGGCTTGAGGTCATCGGCGGGATTCCCGAGGATGAAACCATCCGACGCTTCGACACCCAGGAGCTGTCCTTCTTCGACCTCCCGGAATGTCCCGCCGCGACCGCGATCTGGAAAGCGATGGAGCGATTAGGAATCCTGAAATAGAAAGGCAGGGGTCCTATGAAAAAAAAGACCATCGCCGGCATGGCCGCGGGAGTGATTTTGCTTTTCAGCCTGAGCGCCTGGTCGCGGGTGCCGCAAGGCTCGCTCCTCGACGGCGTGGCGCCCGGGCCGGACGGCAGGATTGACATCCTCACCGTGTTCTCCCACCAGGACGACGAGAGCATCTACGGCGGCGGCGCGGTGCTCAAGGCTCTTTTAGACCCGCGCGTCCGCCTCCACATCCTGTGCCTGACCTTTGACCAGACCTCCGGGGCCAAGGACGTGCTCGGCATCACGCCCGACCACATCGGCCGGATCCGGGTGAAGGAGCTCGAGACCGCGGCGGCCGTGTATGGCGCGGAAGAGGTCATCCAGTTCGAGTATCCCAGCCGGACCCTGGGCCAGATCGCCCCGGAAGAGCTGATCCGCCGGATCCAGGAGGTGATCGAGCGCGCCGGGGCGGAGGTCGTGCTCACCCACGACCCGGTCGGCTACACCGGCCACTGGGACCACGTGGCCTGCTCCAAAGTGGCGACCGAGGCCTTCCGCCGGAGTGGCGCCCAGGCGCTCTTCTATCCCACCTTGCCGCGTTACCTTTACCGCCCGCTCATCCTCTTCAGCGACTACCCCTTCGACGCCCGGCCGGCGCGGCCCACGCTGCGGGTGGACATCCAGGCCGAGAAGAAGCTCAAACACATGGCCTGCGCCGCCCATGCCAGCCAGATGCAGTTCACCGGCGTGGGCAACCTCACCCGCTGGGTGCTGCTCCTGGACCGCGAATATTTCGCCCGTATGGAAAAAAGTCAGTAGCGCGAACCACATACTTCGATTCATAAGTGCGATGACGAACGGATGGACAGTGGTCCCACGTATGGAACCGCTAAAACACGCCCCCCTCACCTTTGTCCTCTCCCCCGTGGGGGAGAGGGGAGGGTGGGGGGGCAGTCCCGCGGTCAAGAAAAAAATGTCATGGTATTGGAGAATCGAAGCGCGTAGAGTGTCCCGAGCGGGGCGAGGAGGCATTTAATGGAACCTAATCAGGTGAAACGCGCGGTGGTGGTCGGCGCCGGGATCATGGGGCATGGCATTGCCCAAGTCCTGGCCCAGGCCGGGATCGAGGTGGGTCTGGTGGACCTGCACGAGCATTGCCTCGATCACGCCTTGAAGTTGATCCGCGGGAACCTCCAGACCCTGTCCGAGCACGGTCGGGTGGACGCCTCGGCGATCCCCCAGATTCTGGCCCGCGTCCATCCTTCCACCGAGCTGGCGGCCGCGGCCCGGGGCGCGGAGTTCGCGGTCGAGGCCGTGGTGGAGGTCCCGCAGGTCAAGAAAGAGATTTTCCAGCAGCTCGCGGCCGCTTGCGCGCTGACTACCATCATCGCCAGCAATACCTCCTCGCTCGACGTCTTCAGCCTGGCCGAGATCGCGCATCCCGAGCGGCTGGTGGTGGCTCATTGGTTTGCCCCGCCCCACATCATCCCGCTGGTGGAGGTGGTGCCCGGACCGCGGACCGCTCCGGAGGTAGTCCGCGCCACGGCCGGGCTGATGACCCGTCTGGGCAAGCGGCCGGTGGTGCTCAAGCAGTTCGTGCCCAGTTTCATCGTCAACCGCATCCAGAGCGCGATCTTCCTGGTGGTCACCCAGATCCTGCAGAACGGGTGGGCCTCGATCGAGGACATTGACCTGGCGGTCAAGGCCAGCCTGGGCATCCGGCTGCCCATCGTGGGCGTGGTCCAGACCCTGGACTTTACCGGGCTCAACCTGATCCGCGACCAGTATCAGTCCCTGGGCCTTCAGCCCCCGGGGTTTATCCAGGAAAGGATCGAGAAAGGCTGGCTGGGCGCCGGCGCCGGCAAGGGCCTTTACGATTATGCCGGCCGGCCGGAGGAAGAGATCCTTCGCCGGCGCGATTCCCTTTACCTGAAACAGCTCGAGCTTCTCGAATCCGCCACCGCCTTCGAGCCGGTTTAGGAAATTCGGGACCGTTACCTATTTTGGAGAGACCATCCCCTCATTCAGCTTTAGTTGCCAGGAAGAGATGGCCGCAGGCGCCGGGGTTTATTTCGAGAGACCATACACCTGTATTGCAATCTGGCAACATCTTTCTTTTTTGAAAGATCTTTTTCGAGGTGCCAGCCAAACCCCTCGAACTATAAGAAGAATTCGTTCACGTTCACGTGCACGTTCACGTTCACGGGGTAGAGCGTTGCGGCCCTGCCGCGCTGGGGAATTTGCGGATGATCTCTTTCTGGGGACTAAGGTCTGAGGCCTGAAGTCTGCTTGATCGTCTCTTTGCCCCGGGAACTTCGGGATGTCGTGATCGAAGATTTATGGGATAATGATTTCAAACGTTGCGGCATGAGTCAAGATGATTCAGCAACTCACCAATCCGGACACGATCGCGGCGGTCGCCACGCCCGCCGGCCGGGGCGCAATCGGGATTGTGCGCCTCAGCGGACCCCGGGCCTTGGCCATCGCTGAAGAGCTTTTCCGGTGCAAGCGTCCGGTCTCGGAGATCCCTGCCTTCGGCGCGGCCCTGGGCTGGGTGGAGGACCAGGGCGAGCGGCTGGACCAGGCGCTCTGCCTGGTGATGCGGGCGCCCTTGAGCTACACCCGGGAGGACGTGGTCGAGTTCCATTGCCACGGCGGGCCGGAGCCGCTCCGCCGGGTGCTCTTCGCGGCGCTCAACCGGGGCGCGCGCCTGGCCGAGCCGGGCGAGTTCACCCGCCGCGCCTTCCTCGCCGGCCGGATTGACCTGTCCCAGGCCGAGGCGGTGGCCGAGCTGATCTCGAGCCAGAGCGAGGCCCAGGCCCGGGCCGCGCTCTTGCGCCTGGGCGGGCAGTTGGGCCGGGCCATCGGCGGCTTACGGGGCGAGTTGATCGAGGTCTTGGCCGGGCTGGAGGCGGGGATAGACTTTGCGGAAGAGGAGGACGTGGGGGCGATGACCCCGGAGGAGCTGGCCGGCCGGCTTTCGGGTTTTCATGCAGAAGTGGAACGGCTGCGGGAGGAGAGCGAGCGGGGCCGGGTGCAGGAGGAGGGGTGGTCGGTGGCGATTGTGGGCCGGCCGAACGTGGGCAAGTCCACCTTGATGAACGCGCTCTTGCGGGAGGACCGGGTGATTGTGACCGAGCACCCGGGCACGACCCGGGACGTGGTGGCGGAGGCCATCGTCTTGGACGGGCTGCTGGTGCGGCTGAGCGATACCGCGGGCATCCGCGAGAGCGCGGAGGCGGTGGAGCGGTTGAGCGTGGAGCGGAGCCGGCGCGCCGCGGCAACCGCGGACCTGGTCCTCTTGGTGCTCGACGGCTCGGAGCCGCTCCAGCCCGAAGATCGCGAGTTGCTCCAGGAGCCGGCCGGGCCGCCGAGGCTCCTGGTGAAGAACAAGGCCGACCTGGACCGGGTGCTGAGCGAGGAGGAAGTTTCTCGGCTGGCAGCCGGCGCGCCGGTAGTTGCCATCTCCGCCTTGACCGGGCAGGGGCTCTCGGAGCTGGAAGCCAGAATCAAGGAGCTGGCCGGCGCGGGCGAAGTCGGCACAGGCCCAATGCGGGCTTTGGCCAACTTCCGCCAGCAGGAGTCGCTTCGGCGGGCGGGCCAGGCACTGCAGCAGGCGGAGGCGGCGCGGGGCCAGGGGCTCTCGGATGAGTTTGTGGCCGCGGACGTGCGGGCCGCGGCCGAGGCGTTGGGCGAGATCACGGGCGAGAGCGTGAGCGATCAGGTGCTGGACCAGATCTTCTCCCGCTTCTGCATTGGCAAATGAGCCGGGAGTTCACTGTTCACGGTTCGCGGTTGACAGACAGGAATGTCTATCCCCCTCCCCTGATACCCTGACCACCTTAATCGGGTTAAAAGAAGAACCGGCGCATGCGGACGTTGAGGAGGATGCCGACGCCGATCATGACGGTTAAGAGGTGGGAGCCGCCGTAGGAGAAGAGGGAGAGGGGCAGGCCGATCACCGGGAAGAGGCCGACGATCATGGCGAGGTTGATGAGGACGTGCCAGAAGAGCAGGGTGGCCACGCCGAAGGCGAGCATGACGCCGAAGCGGTCCTTGGCGGAGCGGGCGATGGCCAGCGCCCAGGCCAGCAGAACGGCATAGAGCAGGAGCACCGGGAGCACGCCCAGGAAGAAGCCCCACTCCTCGGCCCAGACCGAAAGGGCGAAGTCGGTGTGCTGTTCGGGCAGGAAGCGGAGCTGGTTCTGGGAGCCTCGCATGAAGCCCTTGCCCAGCGCGCCGCCGGAGCCGATGGCGATCTTGGACTGGATGAGGTTGTAGCCGACGCCGAGGGGTTCGGACTCGGGGTGGAGGAAGGTGAGGATGCGGACCTTCTGGTGGGGCTTGAGCACGTAATGCCAGGCCGGATAGATCGAGAGCAGGCCCAGGCCGACCAGCAAGATCAGGGTCCGGCGCTCGATGCCCATGAACAGGAGCATGGTGCCGCCGAGCAAGAGCACCACGAGCGCGGTGCCCATGTCGGGTTCCAGGGCGATGGCAGCCGCGGGCAGGCCGACCACCAGCAAGGGCAGGAAGAGCTCGCGCAAGGTGGAGGGCCGGCCGGTCTTGTCGCGGTGGTAGAAGCGGGCGAGGAGCAGGATCAGCCCGATCTTGGCGAGCTCCGAGGGCTGCAGCCGCAGCGGGCCGAAATGGAACCACGAGCGCGAGTTGCGCACGGTCTCGCCGAAGAAGTGGACCAGGATGAGCAGCCCCAGGCAGCCGAGGTAGAGCAGGAGCGCCATGTCCTCGAACTGGCGGTAGTCGAAAAAG